>Ga0247784_1000188_pt1 | contig 18876 bp, 18 predicted proteins | sample UWRJL169409R5_FD_179909 | JGI IMG/M metagenome (GOLD analysis project Ga0247784, IMG submission 179909) | Plant litter microbial communities from Arlington Agricultural Research Station in Wisconsin, United States - UWRJ-L169-409R-5 | ecosystem: Environmental > Terrestrial > Plant litter >...
ATCCATTTGACCTTCGTTGCGTCGGCCCTGCTGATGGGCGTGCTCGACCGGATCACCGCCAAGTCGCACGGTCACGACGAGCACAAAGGGGAGGCCTGAGCCTCCCCCCGAGCTTTACTGATCGGCCGTGTGCTGTTCCGGCAGCGCGCCTTCCGGGAAGAACTGCAGCGATACGGAGTTGAGGCAATACCGTTGGTGGGTCGGGGGTGGGCCGTCGGGAAACACATGCCCGAGGTGCCCGTCGCAGCGGCGGCAGCGGATTTCGGTCCGGATCATGCCGTGGCTGCCGTCGCGCAATTCGGTGATGTGCTCCGGATCGTACGGCTGATAGAAGCTCGGCCAGCCGGTGCCGGACTCGAACTTGGCGTCGGCCTTGAACAACGGCAGTCCGCACAGCCGGCAGGCATACATGCCCGACGCCTTGTTGTTCAACAACGTGCCGCAGAACGGTCGTTCCGTGCCGTGATTCAGAATCACGTAGCGCTCCTCGGGCGACAGCGGCGCGGCGAGCCGCTCGCGTTCCGGCTGGCTCAACGGGCGGAGATCGTAGCCACTGGCGGAGGTCGTGGCCGATGCGGGGCGCGTGGGCATGGGATGAGTCCTCGGAAGGGGAGGCCATTACATGGCGGCCTGACCCCTCAAATCAAGGGAACGCAGCCACGCGCACGCGGTTTATGCCGGATGCTTCCTTTATCATCCGCACTCATGAGCACCGACCCGTTCACCACCGGCACCGCGCCGGTGCCGATTCCCAACAGCTACTGGGTGCGCCCCGGTCAGCTGCTGGCGGGCGAGTATCCGGGCTCGATATCGCGTGCCGAGGCGATGGAACGCGTGCAAAAGCTGCTGAACGCGGGTGTCACCAGCTTCGTCGATCTGACCGAGGACGGCGAGTTGCCGGCCTACGACAACCTGCTGCGCGAGTTGACTGAGCAGCACGTGCGTTATCGCCGCTTCGGCATCCTGGATCACAGCGTGCCGGACTCCCCGGCGCACATGATCAAAATCCTGGATTTCATCGACGCCGAGCTGGCGGCGGGGCAGTGCGTGTACGTGCATTGTCACGCCGGCATCGGCCGGACCGGCACCACCGTCGGATGTCATTTGATTCGCGGGGGGCTCGCGAGCGACGCCGCGCTCGATCGATTGCAAGCCTTGTGGCAGCAGTGCGGCCGTTCGCGTCGCTGGCCGACGATTCCAGAAACCGACGAGCAGGTCGAGTTCGTGCGTCTGTGGCGCGAGGCGGCGATAGCACCGGTCGGCAACGATCAATCGTCTCGCTTCGAAGCGGCACTGCTGGGGCTTGCGATCGGCGATGCCGTCGGCAGTATGGTTGCAAATAGCAATTTCGATGCAGCGACGCTGGTTGCGATCTCGCGAGAACCAGGCTTGCTGAACACGGGTGCGAGCACGGCGCTCACACGTGCACTGGCCGATAGTCTGCTCGCCAGGGGCGACAACGATTCGGACGATCAGATGCAACGTTATCTCGCCTGGACCCAAAGCGTCGGCAACATCGGCGTGCCGGCCGAAGTGCGACGTGCGCTGGCGGGTTGGCAGTGGTCGCGAAAGAAACTCGCCGGCACGCACGATCCCGCCAATCTCGATCCGCATTCGTTGCCTCGGACGCTGGCGGTGGCGATGTATTTGAGCGACGACGCCAAGGCCGCAATCGAAGGCGCGGTCGAAGCGTCGCGGACAACTCAACAATCGCCCGTGGTTTTGGATCTATGCCGCGTCTGGGCGGCGCTGTTCGTCGACGCCTTCGCTGGCATCGACAAACAAACATTGCTGCGTTTCGACGGGCCTGCCATGCAGTTGGTGCGTCGTCGTCAACTGAAGCCGGCGGTGCAGGAGTTGATCGACAATCGCGGTCAGCGCGCCTGTCTCGATGCGCATGACGCTGTTTCGGTCACGTGCGTCGCGTTGAATGCGTTTGCTACCGGCAAAACATTGCACGACGGTTTGATTCGAGTCGTCACGTCGTCGCGGGCCGCTCCATCAGCCGCCGCGTTGTGTGGAGCGCTGTGTGGTGCTCATCACGGCATCGACGCCATCGCACCCGAGTGGGCCCGGCAGTTGCCGGAAGAAGCCGCGCTTCGTTCCCTGGCTCGTCATCTATTCAACTGACCGATGGCGAGCCGGAAGAAGCGTACTGCAGCCCGCCGTCGCGCGCGCCCACGCGAGCCTGCGTGGACACGGCTGTCTGACGAAGAGCTGTTGCAAAAACGGTTCTGCGACCTGCGCCTGACGCTGCGCCATTCGGTCATCGATCAGCACATCTCGGCGATCCGCAGCGACCTGCAGCGTCGAGGCATTCGTTTCAAGCCGCACATCTGGTTATCGGAGGAATGGTTCTCGCCCGATGGCGTGCCCGGCATCGCGATTGCGTTTTACATGGCGCATCCGCGCCTCATGCGTTTGGAACGACGGATGATGGACGAAGTCGAGGGCGGCAACGCCAGTTGGCTCACCCGCATCATGCGCCACGAGTTCGCGCATGCGTTGGACAACGCGTATCGGCTGCGTCGACGCAAGGAGTGGCGCGAAACGTTCGGTAATCCATCGCAGCCGTACCCTGAGGTTTATAGTCCGCGACCGGCGAGTCGTGACTTTGTATTACATCTGGGCCACTGGTATGCGCAGAGTCATCCGACCGAAGATTGGGCCGAGACGTTTGCGGTCTGGATGCAGCCCAAGGCGCGCTGGCGGCGCGACTATCAAGGCTGGCCGGCGTTGAACAAACTGGAATACGTGGATCGTTTGATGGAGGAGTTGGCCGGTCAGCCGGCACCGGTCATGAATCGTGAGCTGATCGAACCGGTGAGCGAGAATCAAACGACGCTGGCGGATCATTACCGCCGCAAGCGGGCCCGCTACGATTTCGATACGCCCGATGCTTATGACTTGCGATTGAAGCGGGTCTTCGGCAAACATCGCAAGGCTCGACGGCGGATGGGTGCAGCGACATTCGTGCGCCAGGTTCGGCCGGAGATGGAACGTTGGTTGATGCGACGCTCGCGGTTGTACCCTTATCTCGTGCATCATGTGCTGCGCGCGGTGATTCAACGGTGCCGCGAGTTGAACCTGGTGTTGGATACTTCCAAGCACGAAGCCAAGCGTGCGTTACTCGGCGTACTGGAGCGAATCTTGATCGACATCCTGCGGCGCGACCGCGAGCGCTACACTCTATGAGAGCCGGGCTATGAGGACCGAGTCGCTATGAAGCCGTCGCGAGTCCTGGTGCTGATGCATGAGAGCCTCGTGCCGCCGGCCAGTCTGAAGGGACTTAGCGACAAGGAAATCGACGAATTCAGAACCGAGTATGACGTCATCGCCGCCCTGGAGAAGGCGGGGCATGAAGTCAAAGCGATGGGGCTCGGCGACAATCTATCCGAATTGCGCTCGGTGATCACCGATTGGAAGCCGGATGTCGCTTTCAACCTGCTGGAAGAATTTCAGGGCATCGTCACTTACGACCAGTACGTGGTCGCGTTTCTGGAGCTGATGAAGCTGCCATACACCGGCTGCAACCCGCGCGGCATGATGATCTCGCGCGATAAAGCGCTCTCCAAACAAATCCTCGCCTATCACCGCATTCCAACTCCCGGCTTCGCCCTGTTCCGCAAGGGCATGCGTTATCGCATCCCGCGCCGGCTGAAATATCCGCTGTTCGTGAAGTCGGCGACCGAAGACGCGTCTTTCGGCATCTCGCAAGCTTCGGTGGTCTCGGACCTGGAGCGCTTGAAGGAACGCATCGAGTTCATTCACGAACAGACCAACTCGGACGCGCTGGTCGAGGAATATATCGAAGGGCGCGAGCTCTACGTTGGCGTGCTCGGCAACGAGCGCCTGCGCAGCTTGCCGGTGTGGGAGATGGATTTCGGCACGTTGCCGGACGTGATGGCCGGCATCGCGACCCGCAAAGTGAAATGGGACCGCCAGTATCAAAAGAAACACGGCATCCGCACCGGCGTCGCGCAGAACCTGCCGGAGGGCTGCGAGGCGTACCTGGACAAACTTTCCAAGCGTATCTTCCGTGCGTTGTATCTGAGCGGCTACGCGCGCATGGATTTCCGCATGCGCCCCGACGGCAGCGTGTTCGTGCTGGAAGCCAACTGCAATCCGAACATCAGCCGGGAGGAAGATTTCGCCGAGTCGGCGCAGGCCGCCGGGCTGGAGTACCCGGCGCTGCTGGAACAAATCATTCGCGTCGGCAACAACTATCAGGCCGCGTGGCGCGCGGGCGAGAGCTGACCGGCTATTCGCCCTTGGCCGCGGTCCACTGATTCAGCCACTGCTCCACTTCGTGGTGCCAGCGAATGCTGTTGTTGGGTTTGAGAATCCAGTGATTCTCGTCGGGGAAGATCACCAGGCGGCTGGGAATGCCACGACGCTGCAACAGTGTGAAAGCTGAGATGCCTTGTGCGTACGGCACGCGGTAGTCCTTCACGCCGTGAATGACGAGCATTGGTTTGCTCCAGTCCTTCACGTGATTCACAGGATTGTGCTTCTCGACGTTCTCCGGCACTTCGAACGGCGGGCCGCCGCGTTCCCATTCGTCGAACCACAACTCTTCGGTCGAGTAGGCCATCGCGCGGACGTCGAAGATGCCAGCGTGGGTGACGAAACATTTGAACGGCTCGTTCCAGTTGCCCGCCATCCAATTCATCATGTAACCGCCGTACGACGCGCCGAGCGCACACATGCGCGAGCCGTCGAGCCACGGGTAGTTCTTGAGCGCCTCGGCCAAGCCTTTCTGTAGATCTTCGAGCGGCTTGCCGCCCCAATCCTGAGTGATGGCATCGGTGAAGGCCTGGCCATAGCCGGTCGAGCCATGGAAGTCGATGAACACCGAGGCATAGCCCGCGCCCGCATACGTTTGCGGATTCCAGCGATAGCTCCACGAGTTACCGAACGAGCCTTGCGGCCCGCCGTGCACGATGAAGGCCACCGGATATTTCGCGCCGGGTTTGAAATTCGCCGGCTTCATCGCGTAGCCATACACCGTCTCGCCGTTCGCACCGGCGAACGTGAACTGCTCGGGGTCGCCGAACTTGAGCTGTGACAACGCCGCTTCGTTGATACGAGGCAGCGCGCGCAAATCACCGCCCTTGATCGTCAACGCCTGCAGCTCGGCCGGCGACTTGAGCGACGAGTTGGCCATTACGATTTCTTTGTCGCCGACGCTGAAACTTTCCACGCGGCCCGGGCCGGTCACCATCGTCGGCTTGCCGGTCTTCACGTCGACTGCCCACAACGGATGCTGGCCGAAATGATCGGTCGTGACATACAGCGTGCGGCCGTCGTTCGAGAACGCCATCGCGTCGACGGAGCGATCCCAATCCTTGGTCAGCTCGCGGCGCGTGCCGGTTTTCAAATCTTCGATGACGATGTGAAAGCGATCGGCTTCGAAGCCGGCGCGGTCCATCGCACGCCAGGCGAACTGGGTGCCGTCGCGCGAGAACACTGGCTGTGTGTCCCAGGCTGGATTGCTTTCGGTGCGATTGCGCAGCCCGCTGCCGTCCACGCCGACTTCATACAAATCGAAGTTGGTGGACCAGGGTTCGGATTTGCCTTTGATGCGGGCCGAGAACACGACCTTCGAGCCGTCGGGCGAGAACGTATATTCGGTGGCGTCGCCGAACGGCTTGGACGGAACATCCGCATCGAGCGCGCCGCTGACGGACACCGGATCGGTGGCGACGCCGTTGCTCAGTTTCATCACGAACAATTGCGAGACGGTCCCGTTGCTCCACGTGTCCCAGTGACGGGCGAAGATGCGATCGAACGCTTGCGCACTGTCCTTGGGCTTGTCGCTCGCGCGTTGGCTGGAGCAGGCGAGATCGGAGCAGTCGGGGAAGACATCGAGCGTGACGGCGATCCGACCGGCGTTGCTCGCCAAGCGGAACGTGCCGACGTCGAGCGGCAGGTCGGTCACTTGAATCGCTTCACCGCCCGTTGCCGGCAGTCGCCACACCTGGCTGGAGCCACTGCGTGTCGATAAGAAATAAATCTCGCGGCCGTCGGCTGACCACTCCGGCGAACTGTCGTTTTCCCTGTGCGTCGTCAGGCGGCGGGGCTGCGCGCCTTTCGTGGCTAGATCGAGCGACCACAGATCCGTGCGCCCACGATTCGCAGCCATGTCGGTTTCGCGCACGCTGAAGACGACCGTTCGCCCGTCGGGCGACAGTGCCGGATCGGCCACCCGCTGCAGGCGGACCATATCTTCGACCGTAAACGGATGCGGCCCGTCGGCGGCAAAGGCGCTCAGAGGCAGCAGCAAACAAAGCGATAGACGCAGCAACGGGGAGGGCATGTGTACGGGGCTCCGGGGCTCGGGCGAGGGAGCGAAGTATAGAAGAAGAGGGGCTGGGGTTGGCGTTGTGGCCCGCGTCGTCGAGGTGGATGGGGTATCTCTCCCCGGCACCGCGCACGGGCCTTGTCCACGCAGACGCGTGGACCGTACTCCGTCCGTCCCTGGAGCGCTGCTCGAAAAAGGTCCCTCTTTTTCAAGCTGCCGGTGAGAGATACCCCATCCACCTCGCCGACGCCTACACGTACGCTGAGTTGCGTGCCATTAAGAGTGGTTTTGTCAAACCACAGGGTTTGTTTAGAGCGATGCTCGCCGGCTCGGAGCTCTGCAATTGGACGCGTCGATCAGAGCCTTCGTCACGCGTCAGCGTAGGTCTCGACGATGCGGGAGCTACTGAGCCTCTTTAGGCGTCAGCGCAAGTTTCAGCATCTGTAAGAGGCATCGTCACGCGTTAGCGAAGTCTCGACACCGAGATAGCCGCTGAGCTTCTTCGCGCGTCAGCGTAATTTGCCGCGTTGATGGAATTGTGGAAGGCGCCGTTCCACTTTGCGCGCGGCAAAGAACTCTGGAGGGGGGCATTACAACCGTCAGCTGGGCGGAGGCCGGTGCGGGAGGTGCGCTTTCCGGCAGCTTGAAAAAGAGGGACCTTTTTCCAGCAGCGCTCCAGGGACGGACGGAATACGGTCCACGCGTCTGCGTGGACAAGGCCCGTGCGCGGTGCCGGAAAGCGCACCTCCCGCACCGGCCTCCGCAGGCCACCGACGCCTCCGACTCCGAGGGCCACCGACGCCCTCCGACTCCGCAGGGCCACCGAGGCCCTCCGGTTCCGACTCCTACTTCTTCTCCTGAATCACAGCAAACGCACTCGTATACCCATGCACGAACGTCGAGTTCTGTATCGGCCCGATTTCCCCACTGCCGAAGAACCCCCCGATGGGCACATCAGCAACCAACCGGCGGAAGGCATTGCAGTCATGATCAGCCTGACCGTACAAACCGATACCCCGCCCCTGACACGAAAACAGCAGTGCCCCGGCGTCGGGAGTAACCAAGTGCGAAGCTCGATAAGTCGTCAGCGTGCGCTCCAAATCGAGCGCTGAGGTAGCCGCATCGCGCAGGTGAAATTGCACCACGCTCTTCGCGGGCACATTCGCACTCACCCACAGAGCACCACTCTGCGGGTCCATCCCCAGGATGCCTCGAATCAGGAAATCGCCGGAGCTGAGCTCGGTGGCATCGAGGCGCATCGCCATGCCCAGGTGCAACGAGTTGCTGAACAGCTCTCGGTCCGGCGACGGCAAACGTTCGAACAACTCCGACAGCACATCTCTGGGCGAGCGACCGTCGAGCTCGCGAATAAGGTTCTCGTGGGCCGAGGTCACGAACATCGGATCGCCGATCGGCCGACAGCCTTGTGCGACCACCATGTCGATGTCGATGTTGCCGGTGAGCGCGAGCGTGATGCAGCCCGAGTGATATACCTGATTGCCGAGGTAGAGCGCGGTGCTGCCGACCTGGCGTGCGCCGCTCGCCATGCCGCCGATCTTCGGCGCCAGCGGATAGATCCGGTCCATGCCCTTGATGAAGCTCTCGGCCTCGAAGCTGAAAGGATCGGCCAGGATCAGGAACGAGGGCTGCTGGGTCGGCGTGATGCGCAGAGCGTCTTCCCACGCGCGAGCTTCGGCGTACACCGGCGGCACCTGGGCCGCATCGAGATGAGTGCCTTTCAAGCGCACGCCCGGCAGTACGGCACCAGTCAGCGAAAACGCCGGACGATCTTCGATCTCGCGGCCGCCGCCGATCACGCCACCGGCGCAACAGCCGAAGATAAAGACGTTTTCGAATTCCCGCTGCAACAACGCCGGGATCGCATCGAAATGCGCGGCGTGCTCGGCGCTGACGAAGACGATGGCTAGATCGGGTTCCTGCCGGCCGAGTCCGAGGAACACCGTTTCGGCGGCGTGTTCCACCGCGGCTCGCAATGAGTTATCGGTATCGACGGCGGATGCCCAGCGCATAGCCTTCCTGCTTGAAGCGAGTCGAATCGAGTCGAGCGCTCGATTCTAGGCATTCCGAAGCCAATTACCATGCGCAGCGAACAGCCCCGCCGCGCACGGTGGGAAAGTACGTCCTTCTTGCCCGGTATTTACCGACCAGCGCTGAAATGGGTCGCGACTTCGACTTCGGAATCCTTGATCCAACTCTGCAGGTGCGGATCCTGGACGAGCTGTTGGTAATAGGCGTCGACCGTCGCATTCGCCAGCGTCGCCCCGTAGTGACGGAAGCGCAGCGCGACCGGCGCGTACATCGCGTCGGCGATCGAATACTCGCCAAACAACCAAGGCCCGCGCGACGCGTACTGTGAACGGCACTCCTGCCAGAGTTGCTGAACGCGTGCGACGTCGTCCTTGCCCGCAGGCGGCAGTTCGACCTGTGCTGATCCCACGGCTTTCATGGGCCAATTCGTGCGCAGCGCTGCAAATCCTGAATGCATCTCTGCGCTCACTGCTCGTGCGAGGGCGCGAGCCGCAGGATCGGAGGGCCAGGCGCGGCCTTGTACTTTCTCGTTGAGATACTCGGCGATGGCGAGCGAATCCCAGATGTGTTGCGAGCCGTCGATCAGCACTGGCACGCGCTTCGTCGGCGTGTACTGCACCACGTCGCGAAAGAACGCCGGCGTGTCGAGCGGCAGCTTGATCTCCTTGAACTCGAACCCGAAGTGCTTGAGCACCAGCCAGGGGCGCAGCGACCAGGAGGAGAGATTCTTGTTGCCGATGACGAGAGTGAGCATGGTGAAGTGACTACTGACTGGTGACTACGCGGGATGCGGTCGCAGGATGCGATAAGGTTCGCTGCGCGTCCAACGAGATTTATTAAAGCTAGATTGAGTAAACTTATCCAACTATGACCGACCACCATCTAGCCACGCTCGCTGTGCGCGCCGGCCAGGCCCGCACGCACGAAGGCGAGCACAGCGAAGCGCTCTTCACTACATCGAGCTACGTGTTCGCCAGCGCGGCGGACGCGGCGGCGCGTTTCGACGAAAGCTCGAAGGGCAACATTTATTCGCGCTTCACCAATCCCACGGTGCGATGTTTCGAAGAGCGCCTCGCCGCGATGGAAGGTGCGGCATCGTGTGTGGCGACCGGTTCGGGTATGGCGGCGATTCTCGCCACTTGCATGGCGTTGCTGAAGTCGGGCGATCACATCGTTTGTTCCGACAGCGTGTTCGGCTCGACGATCGCCTTGCTCAATCGTTACTTCGTGAAGTTCGGGGTCGCGGTCAGTTACGTATCGCCAACCGATAACGACGCGTGGCGTCGTGCGATTCAGTCCAACACGCGTTTGTTCTTCGTCGAGACGCCGTCGAACCCGCTCTCGGCGATTGCTGACATTCGCGCGCTGGCCGATATCGCGCACGAACGCGGCGTGCTGTTCATCGTCGACAATTGTTTCTGCACGCCGGCGTTGCAGAAGCCGTTCGAGATGGGTGCGGATCTGGTGATTCATTCGGCGACCAAATATCTCGATGGTCAAGGTCGCTGCGTCGGCGGCGCCGTGGTCGGCAACGAGCAGTTGGTCGGCAAGGACATCTACGGCTTCCTGCGCTCGGCCGGGCCGAGCATGAGCCCATTCAATGCCTGGGTGTTTCTGAAGGGATTGGAAACATTGGAGCTGCGTATGCGCGCGCACTCGCAGGCGGCGCTCGAACTGGCGCGATGGTTGGAAACACAGCAGGGTGTGCGTCGAGTTCATTACGCCGGTCTCGAATCTCATCCTCAGCATGCGCTGGCTAAACGTCAGCAGAGCGCATTCGGCGGCATCATCGCGTTCGAAGTCGAGCGCGAGCGCGCCGGCGCGTGGGCGTTTATCGATGCAATCAAACTGCTGTCGATCACCGCCAATCTGGGCGATGCGAAGTCGACCATCACGCATCCGTCGACGACCACACATTCGCGCATCACGCCTGCCGAACGCGAACGTGCCGGTATCAACGAAGGCTTGTTACGAATCTCTGTCGGCCTGGAAGACGTGCGCGATTTGCGAGCCGATATCGAGCGCGGCCTAGCAGCAGTCCGTGCCGTTGGCGGTTCGAAGTGATGGGTGAGCTCGCGGGGATCCGCGCGGTCTGTTTCGACCTGGATAACACGCTGTGGGATGTTTGGCCGGTGATCCAGCGCGCCGAACAGGCGATGTATGACTTCCTGGCGCTCAAATACCCGCGCGTAACCGCGTCCATGACGGTGGAAATGCTGCGCGAAGCCCGGCAGGAAACTGCGCGGGCCTATCCCCAGATGGCGCACGACTTTACTTTTTTACGGACGCAAACGTTGCGGGATCACGCCCGCGAGTTCGGCTACGCCGAGGCGATGGTGGAGGAGGCGTTCGACGCTTTCATCCAGGCCCGCAACGAAGTGGTGTTGTACGACGATGTGCTGTCCGGGTTGGAGCGGCTCAAAGAACGCTTCCGGCTGTTCACCGCCAGTAACGGCAATGCCGACCTCCAAAAGATCGGCCTGGCGCACTATTTCGAGCGCAGTCTGAATGCCCGGCAGGTTGGCGCGCTCAAGCCCGATCCGGTGCTATTCCACAAGGTAATCGAAGGAACGGACCTGCAACCACAACAGGTTGTGTATGTGGGGGACGACCCGGCATTGGACGTAATCGGCGCCCGAGGCGCCGGCATGGTGCCGGTCTGGATCAATCGGGAGGGCATGGCATGGCCGGCCGAGCTGGGCTCCCAGCCCCATACGGTGCTGACTCTGCACGAACTCGGAGCGTCGCTCGGACTGAGGACGTGACAACGGCCGACGGGCGGCCGGCAAATCGCGCACCGCAGCGCCGGCGGCGTCCTCATCGCACCGCCATACATTTCCGGTTGTATCCCTACTATCAAGGACCTGCGGGCGCTGCAGCCGATTGCCTAGTTGCCAGAGTTGGCGTACATTCCGCGCCGTTCGTTGTGCCTTTGCCCGCTTTTTTCTCTGGCTTGGCCAGCCGGGTCATGAAGACCCTTTTTGTTTCGGCCAACTTCTGAAAAATCCGACGAGACCGCGAACGTAGGCCTGGGACCTAACCGCACGGCTTGAGTCAGGTACGACTCGAACGTGCAGGGGCGGAGCCCGTTTGTAACCAGGCCTCGCAGTGATGACATCCCACAGGGGGATCGCGCTCGGGGCTTTTTCAGAGAGACTGTATTGCTATGACAAAGATCTATGTGGGTAACCTGCCGTTCTCTGCGAACGAGGACCAGGTTCGCCAGCTGTTCGAACAGCACGGCACTGTGGAGTCGGTGGCGCTGATCAACGACCGCGAAACCGGTCGTCCTCGCGGCTTTGGCTTCGTGGAAATGCCGCGTGCCGACGCACAGCGCGCCATTCAATCCCTCAACGGGAAAGACATGGGTGGCCGTCCTCTGCGCGTGAACGAAGCGCAGGAACGTCAGGGTGGCGGTGGCGGCGGCGGTGGCCGCGGTCCTCGTGGTCCGGGCGGTGGCGGTGGCGGCGGTGGTGGCGGCGGTCGCTGGTAAGCGATCCTCGCAACGAAGCTAATACCCAGCTTCGCTAAAAAAGACCCCGCGGCAGCAATGTCGCGGGGTTTTTGCTTTTTAGGGCCCCCGTAACCATGCCGATTGTGACAATCGTATGACGACCGTCATCATCGATCGGTCCCATCCAGGTTATAGGGAGAATAGACGTGAAGAATCAGCTACTGGCGGCCATTGCCCTCGCCGCCATCGCGCTCGGTCTGGCGACGCCCGAGTTGGCGCAGGCCGCGGCCAACGACGAAATGACCGAATTCCGGTCGCAATTGCAGAGTCTCATGCAACGCATGGATCGTCTGGAATCGGAGAATGCGACGCTCAAGGCCGAAAACGGTGAGCTGAAGGCGCTGACCGAACAGCTGGTCGCCAAACAGAGCGCCGAGCCGAGCAAACAAACGCCGCCGCCTGCGCAAGCCGCGGCCGCCGCCAAGCCGGTGGACTGGCCGAGTCGAATTACCATCAAGGGCGACATTCGTTATCGCCATCAACAGACCGACGACGAAAGCGCCAGCGCCGATCGCGATGAAGATCTGGTGCGTGCCCGTCTCGCGATCGAAGGCAAGGTGAACGATGCGATGGTCGCCGGCCTCGGCATCTCGACCTCGTCCGCTCCCGGTAATCCGCGCGGTGCGAATCAACAGCTCGACGGTGAGTTCTCGCGCAAATCGACTTATATCGATCTCGCCTATGTCGATTGGACGTTTGCTCCGAACGCGCACCTGATCGGCGGCAAGATGAAGATGCCGTTCTTCCGTCCCGGCCAGAGCCTGTACTGGGACAACGACATCAATCCCGAAGGCATCGCGGTGACTTACAGCACCGGCACGCTGTTCGGCTCGGCGTGGGGCTACTGGATCGAAGAGAACGTGCAGACCGGTACCGCCGCGACCACGGCGACCAGCACCGATACCAAGATGTTTGGTTTGCAGGTCGGCAATCGTTTCGACTTCGGCAGCACCGGCAATCTGGTGATCGCGGGCTCCTATTACGATCTCGCGGCTGCGCAGGGTCGCCGTCCGTTCTTCAACGGTTCGTCCAACGGCAACTCGCTCACCGCCACCGGCGGGCTCGCTTACGACTTCCAGGTCATCGACCTGATGGCCGAATTCAACACCAAGCTCGGCGAGCTGCCGTTACAGGTGTGGGCCGACATCGCGCAAAACCGTGACGCCGATCTCGATAACGCCTATTCGTTGGGCGCGGTGCTCGGCAAGGCGACCAATCCGGGCAACTGGGAAACCGGCTTCGGGTATCAACTCATCGAAAAGGACGCGTTGTTCGCACAACATATCGACTCCGACTTCGCCGGCGGCTTGTCGGACGCCGACGGTTGGGTGCTGCGCGCCGGCTATGCGCCGCTGAAGAACTGGGTGCTGAACGCGACGTACTTCATCAACAGTAACAATCGCGACGTCGGCACGGAGTATGACTTCAAGCGCCTGATGCTGGACTTCAACGCCAAGTTTTGAGGTGATGCAATGAAAACGTTTGCTAACAAAATCCTCGGTGGCTGGTTGGTGGCGACGGCGCTGGCTTGCGCGCCGCTCGCCGGTGCCGCCGATCTCGACGCCGCTCAACAAGGCAAGGTCGACGCCAAGGTGAAGGAGATTCAATCGTGGGCGGCAACGCCGACGATCGTCGACGCGGTGAAGGCTTATAACAGCGGCAAATCGCCGGAAGCCGCGGCGATGGACCAAACCAAGTGGGCGGGCTTGAGCGTCATCGATCCGTTCGTGCGCAACCTGACCAAGAATCCGGCGGCGGAATTGCTCAAGACCAAAAAGGGCGAGGTCGTTTCCGAAGCGTTCGTGTCCGGCGCCGACGGCGGCAAGGTCGCGTTCCTCGGCAAGCCGACCAACTGGAGTCACAAAGGCAAACCGAAACACGAGCAGCCGATGAGCGGCAAGAACTGGCAGGGCCCGGTCGAGATCGACGAGTCCTCGGGTTTGCAGCAGGTGCAGGTGGCGGTGCCGGTCGTCGACGGCGGCAAACCGATAGGCTCGCTGGTGGTGGGCTTGAGCATCGGCAAGATCGGTAAGTGATCAGCCGTAACTAATTAAGTCAGGGACGCGCGGCTGCATCGTCAGCAGCCGCGCATCGTGAGTGCTAACGCCAAAAGTGTGACGAGGGAACTTACCAACCTACGAACAATTAAATTATCAACGACGTGTGCCGATACTGGTTATGAGTGGTCAGAAACCTTTGAGCGAGCGAAAAGAGGTGCCTGGCGATGAGTGAGGATGGCTCGGGAACAGTCGTTGCAGTCCCCAACCTGCGCGAATTCTTTCACGACTCCGTGCAGAAGGCCTTGCGCAAACAGCGCGTCGACGTCGACGATCACACCGAGCATTACGTCGTCAACGTGCTCACCATGTTCGCCCGCTCCGAAGAGCTGTACGAGAAAACGCCCGAAGGTGTGCGGCTCAAACCGCTTGCTCACATGCTTGCCGACGCCACCACTGCGCAGTCGGCACAACAACGCGATGAAACCTTGCGGCGCCTTGGCGATGTGTCGTTGTTCATCGCTGGGTTCTTCGCCCAAAGCTTTGCGCGCAAGCTCGTCGACATCGATTATCACATCGCAATGGGCGGTCGCGCTTACGGCACGCTCGCTGAGAACATGCGAGGCACGATGCGCGGTCACGCCTTCTCCGCGCTGTTCCTGGAGCTGGCCGGGAAGTTTCAACGACTGGTGGATGTGCTCAACGATGTCGCCGAGATGGCGTACCAGCACACCGATAAAGACATTCTGCGGCTGTATGAAATCTGGTTGAAGACCGGCAGTCCGCGCGCGTTCTCCATTCTGCAACGATTGGGTGTCGCACCGGTGCAGTCGGCCGGAGCGAGACGGGAGCACTGACATGCTGCTGCGTCAGATGCAGTCGCTACTGGCGGGACTGTACGACGCACCGGTGGAGCACGACGCTGAAGATTTCCTGGTGTCGGACCCGAAGCGAGTGCGCGACATGGTCGGCGAGCCGGGCAGCGATGAGCAGGTGTTCGTCGTCGAGCAGGACGGCGAGGTCCGCATCGGCCTGTTCATCGATCAGCGCGTGCTCGATCGGCTAGGGCGGCAAGATCCGCTCGACGCGCTCAACGAAGACAATCTGAGCGATTTCTGCACGGCGCTGGAAGGCGTCAGCCACTTTCACTACTTGATCTGGAGCTGCGCACGCGGTCGCTCCGTATCGCTGCTGGAATTGGAGTTACAAGCCGAGGTGGACAAATACGCCATCGCGCTGGCTTTGCTGACCAGGCAACGAGCCGGCGCGTTCCCGGGAGGCTTGCATGCCCGGATGTTCGACAGTGTGAGTTTTTTGCCGGAACTCGATGACGTCAGCCGGCAGCGTTACCAGGAGGCGAATCGGCACGCCGCGCGATATTGCCGATTATTGGACCAGCGATATCTACATCCCCGGCGCCGCCAGCCGGAGAAGTGGCTGGCCGAGCTGCGAAGGTTCTTCCGCTGCGGACATCAGGAAAAGATCCGGCAGCTGGCGCTGGCTTGAGCTTGAGTCGTTACTCGTCGCTGCTGTCCTGGACCCGCTTTTTCATTTCGATCCATTTCGACAACTCGCGCAGATCGGTCTTTTTCTTCGGCACCTGCTGCTGCTTGTCGGGTAGCAGGCCGCTTTCATAAGGGTTGTAGCCGAGCTTCAGGCCCTTGTCGTTGTTCCGGATCGGCGCGTCCGCGACGGGCTCGTCTTCCACCATCGCGAGGCCCGGATGGTCCAGTGCTTTACGTCGCGCGCGCTCGGCGTCTTCGCCCTCCAGGCCGAGCTGATCTTCGTTCCACGCATAGATGGCATTGCCGCGCTCATCGAAGGCGATGCGCCCGGGTTGTTGCGGTTCGACTGTGCGTGGGCGCAGTCGATAGCCCATCTTTTTCAAATCGTCACTCACTCCGTACTCCTTGTCCTTCGCTGCGGGGAAACCCCTCGGGACTGAATTGGATAGTCAACGTCACACAGTTCCTTGGACGTGTGTGCGTATTCAATTGCTTCAGGTTCGAGCGAGCAAGCACGAAAAGTGTGAAGCACGTGCCGGATGCACGAGCTCGATTGTCGTCCAGGTCGACGGCAGGCGTTTAAGGAAAACGCTGCGCTGAAATTACCGATAGGGAATGTTATCTGGAGACATAAGCGCGGGCGCGCAACAGGGCAGCCAGGGATTTCCCGTCTCGAAGCTCGCCCGACTGCGCCATCTCCAGCGCCTGCTCGTACGGGAACCAGTGCGCTTCGAGCACTTCGGTGGCTTCGAGATTGTTCTTTACCGTTTTAAGTTGAGTGGCAAAAAACAAATACACGACTTCTGTCAAAAATCCGGGCGAGGGCAGGAACTCGCCGAGGCTGTGCCACTCGCCGGCGAGGCGGCCGGCTTCTTCTTCCAGCTCGCGTTGCGCGGTTGCAAGCGGCGCATCTTTGTTGTCGATCTTGCCGGCGGGAATTTCCCAGATGTAGTCGCCGACGGCATGGCGATACTGCCGGACCAGACAAATGCGCTGGTCGTCGTCGAGCGCGAGAATCGCGGCACCGCCGGGATGGTGGACCATCTCCAACGTCGCGAGATGATCGTTCGGCAGGCGCACCTGCTCGACGGTGAAGCGCAGGACGCGGCCTTGATAGATCTCGGTGAGCTTTTCGATGGTCATGTCTATCTCAATAACACACTCGCCACCGCAGGCGGCGAGTGCAGGTCAGCCGGGAGTATCTTCTTCCTCGGCCGTCGATGCCTCTTCGTCTTCGCCAACGTCCTCCGCCGGTTGTTTGGAAATGCGCGACGGCGATGTCGACGTGCCGATTCGATACGCGGCGAAGCCGGGCAACACGACCTGGTTCAACGCCATGCCGAGCACGCGGCCGCTCACCGGCGCATAAATGCGATGTTGCTGATTCGAGATCGGATCGGTGACGACGCCGAGCAATTCGCCTTCGCTCACTCGCTCGCCGAGCGCGACGTCTGAGAACAAGATGCCGCCGTGATCGACGCGTACCCACTTGGATGCGTAGTACACCTGCTCCGGATCGCCCCAGTAGCGCCGCTGCTTGGTCATGCCAAGCGCATACAGCAATGTTTCGACCGCCTTGGCGCCGTGCTCGACTTGTTCCGACTGCACACGCATGGGCTCGCCCATTTCGAATGTCACCGAGGGAATGCCGGCCTCGGTGGCTGCCCTACGCAGCGAGCCGCGCTCGCCGACACTGTGAAGAACGACTGTTGCGCCGAATCCCTTGGTCATGCGCACGACTTGCGGCAAACGCAGGTCGGCGCGGACTTGCGGCAGGTTGGTGCGATTCAATGAGCCCGTGTGCAAATCGATCAACGCCGAGCAATGTTTCACGATGTCGGTGAAGAACGAATACGCCATGCGCGTGGCGGCGCTGCCTCGGGGATTGCCGGGAAAGTAACGATTCAAGTCGCGACGGTCCGGCAGATAACGCATGCCGCGGTAGAAACCTTGAATATTGACGATGGGGACGGCGATCACTGCGCCGTTGAACTCTTCCACATCGATGTCGTCGAGCACCCGACGCGCGACCTCGATGCCGTTCAACTCGTCGCCATGCACGGCCGCGGTGAGACACAACACCGGGCCGGCGCCTTTACCGTTGAGCACGAACACTGGTACGGGCGTGACGAAGCCTTCCATCGCCGAGCCGCTGCTCCATGTGAGTTTCTTGCGAGTGCCCGGAGCCACTTCGCTACCCAGCAATCGCAGGCGGCCCTTGGCTTTCAACTCTGTCGGCGTCGGCGTTTCGGGCGCAGGCTCCGCTGATTTCGTCGCCACTTCGGGCACCGGTGCCACGGCTTGCTCCGCCGCAAACACCTGCCCGCCATGCGCGACACCAATAATTGCTAACAACGCGGCGGCCAGCGCGCTTCGCGCGCGTCGCCAGTCGTCGCGACGACGAACAAACAATTTCGTGGCTAGCCTTGGCAGCAGCGAGTGCAATTTCATTGGCCGACTTTCACGAACTTCAACGTAAAGCGATCGCTCTCGCCGATCTGGCGATAACGCGGCTGGTCGCCGTCGGCGAATCCCGGCGGCAAGGTCCAGACCCCTTTTTCGTAATCCTTGGTGTCTTTCGGATTGGCGTTGATCTCCGAGCGCGCGACCAGTTTGAAGCCGGCCGATTCGACGACTTGGATCGCGTAGTCCTCGTTTACATAGCCCGAGGCTGCCTTGGGATCCTGAAGAATCTTCGGATTGCCGCGATGACCGACCATGCCGAGCACGCCGCCGGGCTTGAGCGCCGTATGGATGGCTGCGAGCGCTTCTTTGTCCCAACCGAACATCATCCAGTTGTGCAGGTTGCGAAATGTGAGCACGAGATCGGCGCTGCCCGGCGGCGCGATTTCATTTTTGGCCGGCGGTGCGGCCAGGGTGGTGAGCGTGACTTTGCCGTACAGGTCGGGGCGCAATTGCAGCTTGCCGCGATAAGTCTCGACCACGTTTTTGGCGTAGTCGCCGGAGTTGCCGTCCAGCGACGCTGCATACAGCTGGCCGCGATCGCGCAACAGCGGAGCAAGAATTTCCGTGTACCAGCCGGCGCCCGGCCACACTTCGACGACGGTCATGTCCTCGCGAATGCCGAAGAACTCCAATGTTTCCTTGGGATGGCGATAGGCATCGCGAGCACGATTTTCCGGCGCACGATGCTCGCCGGCGAGGACGCGGTCCAATGCGGTGAGCGTTGCTGGATCGCTTGGGGGCGGGGTCGCGCATCCGGCCAGCAACAGGGCCGTGAAGGCCAGCTGTGCCAGCGAGCTGGCGAGCGACGGCAAGTTCATTCCATTTCCTCGCAGGCGACGATGAAGCCGCGAAGATAGAGGAATCGCCGGGGCCGCGCACGGCCCAAAATAAAATCGACTAAAGCTACCTGGTCGCGCCGTCGACCGGGCGCGACAGTTACGATGGATCAAGCGCCGGCGGCCCGCTCCCCATGCCATCCCATGGGGCCGGGCCGCCGAGGCTTAAGTTACCAGCGGCCGCCGGGTTGGCGCGGCGGGCGGG
>Ga0247784_1000189_pt1 | contig 18831 bp, 19 predicted proteins | sample UWRJL169409R5_FD_179909 | JGI IMG/M metagenome (GOLD analysis project Ga0247784, IMG submission 179909) | Plant litter microbial communities from Arlington Agricultural Research Station in Wisconsin, United States - UWRJ-L169-409R-5 | ecosystem: Environmental > Terrestrial > Plant litter >...
AGATTGGCCAGAGTTTCTGCCTCCCTTTCTCGGAGACGCCCTAATGGCTCAAGCTTCGCGCCTATACGCTATCTTTCGAGTGCTCGACATTGCCGTGGATTGTGGCGGAGATTCAGTTCTCTTAGATGAGGTCGCCGAAGAGCCAAAGGCGATGGATGCCGGCGTGTTGCTGTCGCACGTGCATGCGAAGATGGGCATGGTTCACACTCGACTTGGTTGTCTTCGCGTTCGCCATAAGGTCGCAGCCCCTAAAGGTTTTGCCGAGCATGTGGAAGTTCAACGCTTTCACATGTCGAAGGCAATGCAACTGATCATGCCGTATCGGTGTGATACGCCTGATAGTTCGCCCACCTCAGTGGGAGCGCGCGACGATGACAAGCAGTTCTCGAATAATCTTTCTAAGTCGATAGATAGAGTGCTGATCGTATCTTATGGTCTGACGGATCTTGCACAAGGATTGTCCCACGACTGTGTCGAAGGAACGTTTCGATCAGCCTCAGCACAGGCTCATGCGCATTGGGGTGGGTGAGCTCAGGTGGCTGATTGGCTTCCAATCGATCCGCGAGGATAGCGAGTGGATCTCCGCGCGCCCGGCAAGGCTTTCCCTCGTTGTCGCCCAATCACTCAATCTGAGCTTCCTCGGGTCCAACGTCTTGTTGATGTCGTCCCGTGCGAGCGCAGAAGAGGCAGTCCAAGCGGTTATAGGACAACCGATCTGAAAGGATCACTCCGCCACACGAGCGACAACTCGCGAGTTGAATCTGCTCGCCGCGAGCTAGTTCATTGAGCACTAGTAGTCCTTGCTCCAAGCTCAGCTTGGCGGCAGGCAGTTCAAGACGAAACCACGCGTAAGCCTCGCACAGCAATTCACCGCGCTCCAGGCCAGGTAAGCTGCTCTCTGGCTGGCCCAATGTTCCTTTAGGCAATACATCTAATGCTTTGCAAAGCGCAGAGAATATAGCTGCCTCGAGACGCAACCGGGTCGAGTCCAGGATGGTCTCCAGGCGATAGGGTGATAGGCCGCGTCGCCGTTTCACGGCTGTATTGTGCTGTGGCGTATAGCTGTTGTAGAGCGCGCGGATTCGATGTGCTGCAAGCTGCGTCCAGATAGAAATCGTTCGAGTGCGGACTTCGTATTGGATCAGGCGCCAGGCGAGATCGAGGCGGCGTCGGTGCTGCATATAACGATCATCGATGATGCGCATCGCGTCGCTTCCTCCGGCCGGGCGGCCTTATCTTCCGACCTGGGGTTCGTCAGCCAACCACCGTTCTATATCCGAGCGCCTCCAACCCTTGGATGAATGTTGTTGAGGGAACGTGCCTGCTCGCATTCGACGGTAGATCGTTGAGCGATGGCATCCAGTGATCTGTAGGACTTGCCGAGTTTTGAGCAATTGATCTGTCGATGCACTGGAGTCTGCTACTCGTTGCTGTCCTGGTGCTGGCAGCGTTGGGCGCGGAGATGCCGGTGGGCCGATCGGCAGAAGCAGCTGCCGGGCAGCCTCGGTGCATGTCTGGACAGATGAGCGGCGAAGAGATTTTCTGCGCGAACGCATGACATCACAGTCGATTCCTTTAGGTATCTCAGCTTGCATGCCTTGCCAAGCCATGCCAAACGGTGAATTTGACGTCTTTGTTCAAAAACACACCTATTTGCTGTGCACGTCATCAGCGAGCAGTTCTTGCAGGAACAGCTGGAGACCACGCGTGGTCACGTTAGCGAAATCATCGCGATGTGAAGAACGGGCGTTGTGTATCAAGTGGAACCAGATGTCAGGTCGACTGTGCCATCGCGGGCGTACTCGTCCATCGCGCACCAGCTCCTGCGCGATCTGTCGAACATCTGTCAACGTGACCTGCGCCATGAACGAGGTGCTCGCCGAATTCACCGCAAGCACTAGCCGTGCGGCAAGCGCGTCGCTGCGCACCAGATGCCAGGCGAACAGCCAGGCAGCGTGCGCTAGATGATCGAGTCGAGTCTGCAAAAGCACCGGAGAGAATAGGAGCTCCGCCTGCGCGGATTTTTCGGACACTTGATCGGCATGTGACCAACGAGGTATGTCACACAACCCCGCATCAATCAGTGCGAAAGGGCAGCGAGCCAAATCCTCGCGTTGCGTAGCATCGAGGCTCGTGAGCTCTTCGCCAATTGCGCGCCATCCGGACCAGATGCGATCGCTGAACGGTGTCGTAGCAGTTGCCACTAGCAGTGCGATCGTTTGTCGATTGAGATCAAACAACGGAGCGAGCGATTGCAGGTGCTCGTGCCCGCATGCCGGTGTGCAGACGAGACTCGACTCCGAAATGTATGGGTTCACACTCATCGGTGGCTCCACGCCTCTTGCACGGACGACCGTGCAATTCATCTGCTGCATCAACTCCAACTGATGCAGCTGGCGAACAATGCGGCGTCAGGCAGATCGGTTCAGCACGCGAACGGTCTCCAACATGCCGGCCAATACCTCGCGGGTTGTGGAATCGATTCGCGGGCGGCCTTCGACGCCGCCGGAGTGAAGCCGAGCACGCATGGTTCGCAAAATCACCTGGCGCACATCGCGCGGTAATTCGCTGAACTCGATTCCCTGGCGTCGCGAGAACTCCGAGATCTCGAGGTAGAGTTCAACAACCTCAAGCGTATCGTCTTCTCCAAAAGGGTGAGGGACAGCATCGCCTGCGAGCAGCCAAGCAATCACTGCGCGGGCATCGACCCGAGTGGGAACATCACGTAGCAAATGTTCGACGATGCGTGTGAGATCTGTGTGGGTCTGAGGAATGCGGTCGCTCAAGCACCAATGTTTCGCAGTGTTGAGCACGACTTGGAAACGTTTGGCGACGATACTTGGACGATTTACCTGCGGCAGCCCTGCACGATCCAGCAGAACACTGAAGCGAGCAGAGAAGCCCTCGACGACATTTGGACTCGCGACCGTTTCGGTCGGTCTCGCGGCGGGAGAGGAGCGTTTTGGCGGCGTACGAAGTGCCATTTGGGAATGCCGGTATCTGTCAATTATAATGACAGTCACTTGAACTTATAATTCTCCCGTTGGCTTGTCAATGTATTTGATCGGGAGCTCGAATGAACGGGCGTATGGAAACGCTGTTGTGCTGTAGCCGATATGCGCTCATTTGGGCATGGCTACTCGTGCCGATCGTTGCGGTGCCGCAGATTCGCATCGAGGTCGGGACTGCGCCGACGGCACAAAGCGCAGCGCTCAAAGACCAGGTGCAGCTGGCTCTCCTGCCGCATCCTGAGTTCGCCGACATTGACGTTCATATCACGATCGGCGCGGTGGCCTTACAGGAAGAACTGCGGCGTGATGAGGACCATCCGATAATCGCCGCATATCTTACTAGCACGGATTTTCAGGCCATCATAGGTGCAGAAAAGCGCCCTCGGCGCGTAACGGCAGTATTCGCCAACCCTGACCCGCGCGATCAGCTCACGCTCGCGCGTGTTTTATTGGGAGAGCACGCGGTGGTCGGCGTGTTCGACTCGTCGGCGGCCGATTCACTGCTACGTCCACCAGTGAGCAATACGCTTCGATCTCTGAAAGCGCGTAGTGCAGGGGACATCAACTCGATACTGCACCAAGCGGATTCATTGGATGCCTTATTGGTGTTGCCTGATGGCGTGCTGACTCGGGATAACATTCATCATGCGGTACGCACGCTCTACGGCCGACGAGTGGTACTCATCGGTCATTCTGAAATACTCACGCGTGTCGGCAGCCTTGCATCAGTCTATGTGCCTGCAACGAGCATTGCTGTCACTGTAAGAGACATTCTTACTCATTACGTTGCCACTCGTGAGCTTCCACCTCCTGCATTCGTTGCCGATGTCGATGTGGCTGTGAATGCACGCCTTGCACGATCCCTCAATCTCATCGTGCCGCCACCGTCGGCGTTGGTACACGCGGTGCGTGCGGGTAGGCAACCCCCATGATCCGCACCATTCGACAACGCATCTATGGGCTTGCATTGCTACCGCTTGCGCTGCTCGCTGTCACGTTGCTCGTGCTCAATGGCTTCACTCGCGTAGAGGATGCTCACAATGAGCTGCGCAACGGCCAGCACATGGCTGTCGAACTTCTGCAGGCGCGCGCCGTCGAGGCGTTGGTCGTCGGCAATGTGCTCGCCTTCGACGATGTGACGCGCGACTTGCTGCGAAACTCATCATCTATTGCATGCATCGCGCTGGAAGACCTTGAGCAACGAGCGGTCAGCAGTCATGGCCGATGCGGATCGGTGCTTTCCTCGGACCGGTTCCCCGTGCGCACCCTCGGAAAGGGACTGTCGGATTTCGACACGATGTCAGCGGCCACCATAGGTCATCTCGCCATTTCGATGAATGAGGCTCCCCTCCGTCTCAAGCGGCAGCAGATCGTAGTTCAACTTGCGAGCAGTCTGCTGTTGATTGCACTCGTGCTCGGCATCACGCAGCGATTGCTACGGCGGAGGCTGGTCGAACCTATAGAGCAGATCCACGTCGGCATGAATGCACTGCGCGAGGGTGCCTATCACACCCGTATTCCCGTGTATGGCGACGACGAACTGGCGCGGCTGGGAAGTTCCATCAATACCACCATCGAGCGGATCGCGGCCTACGCTCGAGAACTCGAACGCCGACGTGACGAGGCAAGTCGCGCATTGCAGGAGGCGGATGACGAAGGATTGGCTCGCGACGCATTGGTTGGTTGGCTGACGGAGGATCTGGAAGGCCCACTCCATGCCATGCATGCGGAGCTGACCGCAGTCGCTGTTGCGAACAACGATCCATCGCTCAAGCTTGGAATTCGGCGCGCGCTTGCCTTGCTTCAGGATGCACGCGAGAGCTTGACCGAGTTGATGCAGGTCGCGGCCATGCATCGTCTGCGGCCTGTGGCACCTGGCTATCTCACCGACTGGTGGCTGGATCTCCAGCAGGACATTCGACAATACATCGATGCCGATGGCGCACATGTCGCGCTGACTGTGGCTGGGAACGAGGCGGGCGGCGGCTTTCCGATGTCCGAACTATTCATCGATCTGGACAGCGTGCGCTTGCGCAAAGCTTTGCTGTATCTGATTCAAGTCATGGGGCGTCACTGTTTAGATCGCACCCTCCAGGTGAATGCGCAGTTTGTGCTCGTCGCCGACGATCAGCTGCACATGGTGTTTACTCTCAAGGCGGTGTACGAGCCGGCGCGCGATTCTGCATCGAGTGCGTGGATGGAGCGCGTGAGCGGCGCTGCCTTTGGACGCGTTCCGCCAGCCCAGCTGCGCTGGACGGATCGCGAAGTACGTGTGGTCGACTATCTGCTGCGCTCGGTTGGGATTGCGCCGACCTATACCGTGTCCGAAGCCAGCAGTGTCAGTATTGTTATTGAACTGACCTGCCGGTTCACGAGAGGCCCATCGAGTACGGCCTTATCCCATGAATCGAACCATCAATCGATCGCCGCTGGCGTTGTGACTGACGATCCGACCCTGGGGCGCCTTACGGCGCGAGGGGATCTGGCGCACGTCGAATTCAGGATGATTTCTCTGGACGAGGCATTGAACGACCCGGTCGAACTAAACGTGCACACTGTGTTACTCATCGACGTGAGTGGCGATGTCGCCGATGCTTTTGCGCTGATCCATCGTTTGCGCGCCCAGTCGGCCGTGCCCCCGCTGATCGCTCTGTGTCCACCTGGCCGGGTGAGTACGCAGTTGGGTGGACGGCTCTTTGATGCTGGTTTTGCGGGTATCGTGCAAAAACCCGTTCAGTACAGCCGCGTCATCGAAGTGATCGAAGCCACGCTCCGAACGCCTCAGCGTACGCGTTTCCTCGATTCCCAGCTTGGGCGTTAATGGGATCTCTGTGCGCTGTGATCGCCATGAACGAACAGTACACCGCGATACTTGCTATCGGCCAGAGTTCGGGTCGCGTCATATAGCTGCTGCGTCGGAACCCAAGTCCAGGGGTAGCGATATGCGGCCTGATCCAAAATCAGAAAAGCATCATGGTCTGGATCGTAGCTACCGATAGCCGATATATGACCCGCACCCGCTTGGTGCAGGACTCGTCGGTCATAGTTGATGATGACGTAGTCACCGGTCTGGGCCAAATTTTGCTTGAGACGCTCGCGAAAGCTGTCTACCGTAAACTCATCGCCATGGATGACTTCGCTGCGTAGGCCATTTGCTCGAGCCAGGCGCGCAAGCTCCGTAAGTGATATGCCACCAAAGAAAGTTCGCAGCCCGCCAGTGGTGGAGTCGAAGAGTTCCCATTCGGTAGCGGTTGCATGCCCATCGGCACGTAAGACCGTCGCGAGAGTCGCTGGGCCGCAAAACGATCGATGCGGTTGTGGTTGGAACGCCGCGATGAGAGGCGCAAGGTCGGCGCCATATGGGGAGACGACCCTTGTTGAGAGTTCCTCCTCGGTAACGCGTTTAAGCGGTGGCACCAATGGTTCTTCGGCGTTATATGGAAACGCGACCCAGGTCGTTACCGCGAGGACAGCGGTGAGCGCTACGCCGATGACAATAGCGACCGTGTGACTCCAGCGGCGCACAGTGCCACTCCTAGAATATCAATTCCACATACGCAAAAAGTTGCTCGCGGCGATCAAAGTATGCCTCATCCGAGAGGTATGGCGAGATGTTCCGGATGCCGTGTGCCTCTTGAGCATAGTATTGAAAAATCAGCTGTGAGCGCCATTGCCACTGTTTTAGCGAGCGGTGGTAGGCGTATACCAGGTCATATCGACCATATGACAGTCCGGAGATGGCGCTGTTGCCAAAATAGGCTGCGGTCAGCTGATGTTCCGGAGCGGGTTGATAGGTCAGTGCGAATGAGCCAGCGTGCCGACTGTGCAGCCCCTGCTCAAAGACCGTTCTGGCACTCGTATCCAAGTAAGAGTACTGGCCGGTGATTCGCCACCGCTCACTGGCGCGCAATTCGACCTCTGTTTCGGCCCCGCGCAGAGTGAATGGCGCACTGTTGAACGGTGGCGATGAGAAGTGAACGACACCGGCTTCCACCGGATTCGAGAGCTGCTCGGTGAACAGTTTGATGTCGAGCGTCAAAGCCGAATTACGAAAAGCGCCGAAGTAACCGAGGGAGTGCGCCTCGATGCGCTCGGTCGTCAGGCGGCGTTCGATCGTTCGGTTCGGTAGCGGAATACTGAACGTGTAGCTCGACAGAGGTTCATTGCGACGGCCAAAGTGAAACTCCCCGGCCCAACTTGCTTCAGTTTCCACGAGCGACGGGACGCGGAAACTTCGTGCGTATGAGTAACGTACCATCTGCTCGGGCGTGAATTGCCAGTTGAGCGCGCCTCGCCATGCGAGCTGCGTGTCCGCGACGCTGGAGGCATGTTGCGCCATTAATCCCGCACTCGCATGCACCGGGCCAAACGAGCGAGCGACCTCGCTAAAAAGCCGATACGAACGCAGTTTTGCATCCGTACCCGCGAGAACTTCCGCGCTTGTGGCTTCGCTCAAGCCGGCAGACGCACCGAGCGCGTATCGCCATGGACCATTGCTCGATTCATACTCTGCCTCCATCTCGGTGCGACTCGATTCGATGCCGATATCTCCGAAGAAGCATGTATCTGCCAAGGACACGCCGAGCAGGCTCGGCACGAAGAGCGTCGGCGCAAGCAGCTCCATTCGTCGCACAGGATCGGTGAAATATGCATATCCGGCGGCAATCGCCTCGGGCGTATAGCAACCCTGTTGACGTATGAGCTCCGACTGTCGGTTGTGACTGATCAACCAGTCGATCCGCGTCGCATCCCCGAGCTCGTGCTGATATGCGAGTCCGATAAACCGGCCGTCATTCTGCTGCTTGCCCGAGAAACGCAGCGGTCTGAATTCTATTTGGTGCTCACTGTCGTAACCGCTCGCATCCAGCAGCAAACGTCCGCTGTCGCCTATTTCCCGTGATACAGCGAGCCGGGCACGGTCGATGGTCTTACCGTCTCGTCGAGGGGTGTGCTCAGTATCCACGTAGTCGTAGCCACCGTCGCGTTCGGTACCCGCCGAAAGAGCGACTGAGTAGCGTCCGAGCTGCTCGTTGATGCCGAGCCCAACGCGCTGCCGGGCATTGTCGCCACCGCCACCCCGCAGCGACAGCCCGCGCGGATCGTCTTGTGCGAGGGTCTCGAAGTTGATGCTAGCGAGGAACGCATTTTCACCGAATGCGGTCGCGTTGGGACCGCGGGTGATCGTGATTCGGCGAATATCTTCCAACTGAATCGGTAGTCGGTCAAATTCTACAGATTGGCCGTCGGCGATGAGGATCGTGTGGCCGTCGACCGTGATGCGCATACGACGATTTTGTCGAGCGGTGGTGCCGTGATAAGACAGGCGTGACTCATCACCGATCTTCACGATGCGAAAGCCGGGGACTGCGCGAAAGATCTCAGAGACTTCCAGATAACCAGCGCGCCAGATGTCCTCTTGCGTGATTACTGTGACTGCTTCGGGAACGTCCCATTCCGAATAGTTCAGTCGTGTCGCATGAATGGCCGGTACGAGCGGTGGTCCGGTCGACAGATCGTCTTGTTCAAGTGATGTCTGCGCCAGCACGAGTTGGCAACTCGTCAGCAGCGCGATGAATACGAGGGCCTGCTGCCCTCGATGCTCCATATCGCGAGGGTGCCTGCTCCACACAACATCTCTCCGGGTATTCCATGGCTCCTGTTCATGAGCATCCTTCTCTACGCGGGGATCTCCCGGCACAGGACTGTGCAGGTCGATTGCATTATAAATGCCAAGTAGCTGTCATCGGTAATTACCGGCAACGAGGGTGAGCAGCTCCGCGTGTTAGATGCGTTCGCAGTGCGGCGCGAAGTTATATGGCAGTCACGATGTTCATTCACCGCGGACGAAACAGACGCATGAGCAGGTAATACACCGCCAGCAATGCACCGAAAGACAGTGCTGTCAGGAGTAGCGTCCAGAACGGGCCATCTGGCAGCACCAACTTCACGCCGACAGCAGTCAACACGCCGAGCACAGTGAGCGCACTCAAGATGAAGCCTACAAAGGGCTCCAGAATGACCAGTACGGTATAGATCGGAACACGCAAGGCTCGCCATGCGAGCTTCAGACTAGTGAGGCCGAGATGCAGCGGGCGACTGTGCGGTTCGGAAATCATCGCTCATGCTCCTCTGTCGAGATGTGACATTCCTGTCGCAATCTGTTGCGTCTTGTCGCAGGTTGTCGCATCGCTGTTGAATCGCCCCTGAAACATACCTCCATTGGGGCTGTTTTTAAACAAACACGACAATTTCATCGCTCACGACATGCGCTGACGCGGTGGTTTGATCCTGCCCCACGGGCGACTGCAAGTCGCCGGTACATGGTGGAGGCAGATGTCATGACACGATCCAATGTTGCTGCGCCAAGTGTCGTTTCGTTGCATGCAGTTGCATTAGGTTGTGTTCTGCTGCTCGTGACGTCCGCGCTGTGGGCGCAGGCTTCTCCCTTCCACGTCGGGGCACAAAGCCTTGTCACTGACATCGTCGCGATCGCCACGCCCATCGCGATCATTCTTGTAATGGTACTTGGCATCGTCGCGGCGACGGGCAGGATCTCCTGGGGCTGGCCGATTGGCGTGCTGATCGGAATCGCTGTCATTTTCGGCGCGCCCCAGTTGGTGGCGTGGATCCGTGGCCTCTTCGGAGTTTGAGGTGCATGCATCATGAACGAGCGAAATTCCGGCCTGACCTTAGATCCGTTGTTCGTCGGCGCGACTCGTCCACCGATGCGGTGGGGCGTCACCTACTTGGCGCTGCTCGGTGAGATGGTAATCACGATGGAAGTGTTCCTGCTGAGTAAGAACCTGCTTACGCTACTCCTTGCATTTCCGTTACATGGTGTTGCGTTGCTGTTGTGTCAACACGATGTGAGATTTTTCGATCTCGCTGCAATGTGGCTAAGAACTCGCGTGCCAGCGCTGATTGGAACATTGCGGTATTGGCGCGGAACGAGCTACAGCCCACTTGCGCTGGACTTGCCTGACACACGAGGGCGACGCCGGCATGCACCGCACGTCCGGTTCTGAGGAACACACATGCGCGAGTTGACCTCCACAATGCGTGCGAAACGAGAATCCGAACTCGCCGATCGCATTCCATACACCGCCCACGTCGCGTCCAACGTGGTGCGCACCGTGGCAGGTGACTACGTGCAGACGATTCGTCTGAGCGGCGCAAGCTTCGAGACTGCAGATGACGAAGATCTCAACGTTCGACACGAACGGCTGAACATCTTATGGCGCACGATTGCTAGCCCCAACTTGGCCGTGTGGACACATGTGATCCGGCGCGCGGTCAGCATCGAGCCTCAAGGAGAGTTTCAAACACCTTTCGCCAAGCAGTTGCTCGATGTCTACCGTCATCGCGTGCGCGGCCAGCTAATGTGTAACGAACTCTACCTGTCACTTGTCTACCGACCCTCGGTGGGACGCACAACCGGATTGACTGCTCGGCTACTTGCGCGCACGGATAGCAATGGAGCTGCACTAGAACTCGCGGACTCGCTCGAACAGTGCGCGCACCTACGACAGACGGCGTTGGAGCACTTACAAGCCTATGATCCGGAGCCGTTGGGAGTAATCCAGCGCGACGGCCAGCTGTTCTCGACGCTGCTCGAATTCTTAACGCTGTTGATCGACACCGAGCCTCGGGCAGTCGCTCTGCCGCGTGCACCCTTGAATGAGGTACTTGGCATCACGCGCCCCATCTTCGGCGCCGAGGCGATCGAGTACCGGACGCCCGCGACCACGCGCGTGGCAGGTATGGTGGGTATTCGAGAGTATGCGACGCCCACCAGACCCGGCATGTTCAACGGATTGCTGGCGGCTCCGTTTCCATTTGTGATGACGCAGTCATTCACGTTTCTGAGTCGCGCCGTTGCACAGGGCTTGCTGGTTCGCCAGCAAAATCAGATGCGAAACGCCGGTGACTTCGCAGTCACGCAAGCGGACGCATTGCATGTCGCGCTCGACGAACTCTCGGGGGGCGAGTGGGTGATGGGGGACCATCACTGGTCGTTGCAGGTGCTGGCGGATTTGCCAGATGACACAGCGGATCAAGACACGGCGCGTCGATTGAAGCCGCTGAATGACCGGCTCGCGATGGCGACCGGTTTGCTCGTCGACGCGCAATTTTCCCTCGCGCGCGAGGATCTTGGCATGGAGGCGGCGTGGTGGGCGCAATTGCCCGGTTGCTTTGCTATGCGTCCTCGAAAAGCGCCGGCGACCTCGCGCAACTTCGCCGCCTTCGCTTCGTTCGATAACTATCCAACCGGTAGGCAGGGCGGCAATCATTGGGGCGAGGCGGCAGCGTTGCTCGTGACGCCGGTGCGATCACCATTCTATTTCTCCTTGCACGCGAGCGACCCACGGGCAACGGATGGTGGAGCGCGTCGAGATACCGGCCATACGCTGATTCTTGGTCCGACCGGCAGCGGCAAGACAGTATGGATCGGCTTTCTCTTGACGATGCTGACGCGCTTTCACACTACGCAGATCGTTATCGACAAGGACCATGGGCTTGAGATTCTGATTCGAGCGTTAGGTGGTCCGTATGCATCGCTGCGCAATGGCATTACTACAGGCTTCAATCCGCTGCAGCTTCCACCGACGCCGGGCAATGTAGATTTTCTGCGCCATTGGCTACGCGTCCTCGTGAGACGGGCCGATCGTCCGCTCTCGGCACGTGAAGAGAACGATCTCGATCAAGCGCTGCGTGGAGTGATGGCTCTCGATCATCCAGCACGGCGTCTATCGCGCGTGCTTGAGTATCTGGATGTGACGGATGCCGAAGGCATTTGCGCTCGGCTCGCCCCGTGGTGCTCCGATAGCGGAGGCGAGGATGCCTGGGTGTTCGACAATTCCGAGGATGATTTTCTGCCAGGACTGGCAGACCACGCGGTGATGGGCTTTGACATCACCGACTTCATCGAGCACGCGCGTGTTCGCACACCGATCACGATGTATCTATTCCATCTGGTGCGGAGTTTGGTCGGCAGCAGGCGCGTCGTTTGCTGGGCAGATGAATTTTCCAGACAACTGGATGACGAAGCGTTCAGCGGTTTCGCCAAAGATGGCTTGCAGACGTTTCGCAAGCTCGACGCCGTACTAGTTGCGGCTGCGCAGAGCCCGAGCAGTGTGCTCGGAAGCCGGATAGCTCGGATCATTCTTGAGCAGACTGCCACAAAATTGTTTCTGCCCAATCCCGATGCTACGCGTGAAGACTACATCGACGGGTGCAGTTTGACGGAGCGCGAGTTTGTATTGGTCAAGCTCGAGTTGAGGCCCGGCAGCTGCCTCATCAAGCAGGGACACCACAGCGTGGTGTGCACGCTCGATCTGCGTGGATGTTCCGACGAGCTCGCGGTGCTATCCGGGCGCGCCGCCACGGGCGCGCTCATGCGAGAGCTGATCGATCTCCATGGTTCGCGGCCGGAGGCCTGGTTGCCAATGTTTCTTTCGCAGTATCGGTCCATTGGAATCTGAGTGCTCACTTGGAGGCTATATGCAGTGTCTGACTCGGTTCATCGTGGTGGGAGTGCTGTCGCTGACGTTGATACCGGCAGCCCACGCCCAATGGGCTGTGGTCGATGTTGGAGCGATCGCTCAGTTAGTGCAGCAATTGCAGACGATGCAGCGGCAACTGGATACGGCTCGTGACCAACTTGCTGCCCAGCGCGCACATAACAACGCGATCACCGGCACACGCGGCATGCAACTGCTGTTGCGTGGAGTTGACCGAAATTACCTCCCGCAAAACTGGGCGGCGCTGGTGGCTGCCGCTCAAGGAGCTCAGGGTGCTTACAGTGCCCTTGCGACGGAGATCGATGCAGCGACACGGGCGAATTCAGTGTTGTCAGCAGCTCAGCTTGCTGCGCTGTCGCCGCGCGAACGCGCAGATGTCGAAGCCACACGACGTACGACGGCGACGATGCAGGGATTGGCGCGCCAAGCACTGCAGTCGACCAGCAATCGGTTTGCGAGCATCGAACAGCTCATCGATGCCATCGCCAACGCAAACGATCAAAAAGCCGCGCTCGATCTTCAGGCACGAATCGGTGCTGAAGCGGCGATGCTCGCCAATGAGCAGAGCAAGCTTGAAGTTCTGCGTCAGGTTGCCCACGCAGAATCGGAGGCGCAGCGACAACGGCTGCTCGAGCGCGCCATCACTGACATTGGTTCACTGCGGCGCCTGCCGCCGCTGCAATTCTAATTCGCGGCAATCGATGGAGCATCACCGTGGGATTCTTCGCTCAGTTCTATGCCTGGTTAAACGACATATTGCTCGACTACATCGCGCAGACTGTCGTTCGGGTTGCCACTGCGCTGGAGCCCGCCGTGGCCACGCTTGCCGTGCTGTACGTCATGATCTGGGGTTTTCTTCATATCACCGGGCGTATCGAGGAGCCACTCACTGAAGGATTGAAACGTATCGCCATGCTCGCCCTGATACTTGGCGTGAGCTTGCGTCTGTGGCTGTATCACGACGTTATCGTCGAGACGTTCTATCACGCGCCTTCCCAGCTCGCTGCGGCGGTCGTTGGTGCGAACGATCCCGTCAGCATTACCGATCAAGTCATGTTTCAGGGCGCCGATGCGGCGCAAGCCCTACTGTCGAAGGGATCGATCTTCGGTGGCAACATTTCTTATTACGCTGCCGGAATCATTGTCTTCCTGTTGGTTGGTGTGACGGCCGTATACACCATGTTTCTGCTGTCGTTGTCACACGTTGCACTTGCCGTGCTGTTGAGCATCGGGCCGATGTTCCTGGTGCTCGCTCTCTTCAACGCGACACGTCGCTTTCTCGAAGCGTGGCTTGCGCAACTCGCGAACTACGCGCTCATTGCATTGCTCACTGTGATGATAGCCGCCTTCATGCTCACGATGCTTATCGCCACTACTCGCCAGGTGGCGGCAGTTGGCTCAGGTATCCAGATCGTCGATGCGGTCCGCGTAGGGCTCGCCTCCGGTTTGACGCTGCTCATCATGCGGCAGGTGATGCCGATGGCAGCGGGACTCGCGAGCGGGATTGCACTCTCGAGCTTTGGGATGATGAGTGCCGCCATTGCTTGGGGGCTGGGTTACGCCTCCAACTCGTTCCGGCAATTCACACGCGGTGCGCTGTTGGATCAAGAGACTACGCGATGGGATCCGCTTTCGAGAAAGGCTGGATTTCATGCACAGCGCGCAGTGCTGGGCGGAGGTCGGCGCATTTCGCGTGCGTTGACTGGTGGCAATGCCGTGAGTCCTACGGCGCGCAGGTGATCAAGATGCGTATCGTCGAGAGGCAATGTAAGAGGGCATGGATCGCATTGGCGATGACGGGACTGCTTGCCGCTTGTGCGAGCAAGCGGGCCGTGCCGGTGGACTGCGAGCGACGCCTGTCGCCGATCAATTTTCCAGCGGTAATCGCGGACCCTGCGATCGATGAGTTACAGGTGCCAGAGGCTCCAGAGTCATGAGCACCGATCCATCGTTGGCCGGGTACTACGCCGAGGCAGCGGGCTGGGATCGTGACCGGGCGCGACAGTTTGAGCGGCGCGCGAGAACAGCGTGGATCGTCGCCGGCATCAGCCTCGTTTGTTTGTTGGCCAGCGTGATTGCGCTGATGGTGTTGATGCCGCTGAAGTCGGTCGAGCCGTTCCTTGTGCGTGTGGATTCGCGCACCGGCATCGTCGACGTCGTGCCACCTTATGACGGAAGCGGGACATTGGACGAAACCATCACCCGCTATCTGCTCACTCATTACGTCACGGTCTGTGAACGTTTCTCCTGGTCCACGGCTGAGAGCGACTACGAAGAGTGCGCCGCATTCCACGCCGCTCAGCGTAACCAAGTTTGGGCGGCGGCGTGGGCGACCGCCAATCCCGCCTCACCGCTCAACGTTTACAAGGATGGATCGACGATGCGCACGGATGTCCAGAGCGTCACGTTTTTTAAGCGCAGCAGCGGACTCTCAGACCTCGCGCAGGTTCGATTCGCCAAGGCGCTGCGTCGGGGCAATGAAGCAGATGAGCAACGGACGTACTGGATCGCAACCGTCCAGTACGCGTATGCCAAACCAGCGTCAGATCCTCGTGTGCGTCGTTGGAATCCACTGGGTTTGCGCATCATCGAATACCGTGCTGAGGCGGAGTCATCGGATGCGCACCGCGATGCTAAGGCTGCTGGACGTCATCTCGTGGAAAAGGAGTGACCGCCATGCGAGGCCAGGCACTATGCATTTGCTGGTTGTGCGGCGTGACCTTCGCAGTGCTCGCCGACGCGATACTTCCGCAGGGAATAGTAGACACTCGTGTGCGCGTCGTGACGTATGTGGCCGACCAGGTGTATTACCTGCACGGCGCAGTGGGCTATACCATTCATATTGAGCTTGAGCCCGGTGAGCACTACCGTGGGCTCGGCGCGGGCGATAGCGAAGCTATTGCTGTTGACGCGCAAGACCATCACTTGTTTATTAAACCGCGTGCCACATTCGTCGCAACGAATCTCATCTTGGTTACTGACCGGCGTCGCTACCACTTCGAATATCACGTTGCGTCCGAGCCCATCGGTCGTCAGATTGAGCCACCGCCGATGTATTCGTTGCGATTCCTGCATCCACCGACAACTGAATCGCAGGCGTCGCGTGTACAGCAAGCACTAGCAGACGCAGCACCAGCGGTCACTCGGCGCATGAACGTTGACTACTGGTACTGTGGCCATCCGGCACTCAAGCCCGACGCGGTGACCGATGATGGAGTTCACACCCGCGTTCGATTTGGCACGCGCAGTGAAATCCCAGCGATGTTCGTGCGTCATCAGGACGGCACCGAAGCACTGTTGAACTTCAGCCTGCAAGACGGAGAAGTCATCATTCACCGACTCGCGCCGGCAATGATTCTGCGGCGAGGGCGGTTGGTGGGGTGCATCGTCAACCGCGGCTACGTGGGTAGCGGCGAGCGGCTGCCCAGCGGAACGATTTCATCAGACGTCGTGCGTGAGGTTAGGCAGGTGCGCCCATGACGGCCTCGCCTGGCGATGATAGCGGCGTCGCGGTTGCATCGGACCGCACCGGCACTCTTGAAGCATCGAGCGCTGAGATACAAAGTGATTCCTCACAACAGCGTTCCGAATCGACCTCGGGTGTGGCCGGAGAGCGTGGCATCCCCTCGGTCAATCGCGTCCGCTCCATGCAAAGTCGAGTGAGTAGCGCGCTCGCTGTCGGGCTGATGGCGATTGTCGGGATCGGATTTCTTGTGTGGTACTACTCGCATGCGCTCGGTCGTGGCGAGCGCGCACAAGCAACTGCTGAGCGCGCCACACGTGAGCGCGCCCAGGCTGAGATGATCGTTCCGCCGTTGGGTCCGATCCGGCCGCCGCGGGTGGTGCCAGTAGAGACGTCACTCGATGACGAGTCTGCGTCGTGGATGGATCAAGCACTAGGTGAGCCACCGCCACTGCCAACTGGGCGACGGGACGGCCACGCATTCGAGACGAACGTTGGTGATGAGTTTGGGAGCAAGCACGCGGACCCCGCGTCACAGGCTCCGGTCGATCGACGACTAACCGGCGCGGTTTTGATCGGCATCAATCGAGATGCTCAAGGAGGCGAGACCTCGACAGCGTCAATGGCCTGTGCCGATCACGGAGCCGGTCGCGATCTCGCCGCGGCGGTAGGTCCGAGCACGCTCGAAAGCACGCTTCAACCCAGCGTGTTACCAGCGAGCGAGGCACGCGTACTACCGTCGCGGCACCTGTTACTGTCCAAAGGCACGCCAATCGATTGCACGCTGATCACTGCTATCGATACCAGTCTCGCAGGTATCACGACCTGCGTGACCGCAACAGATACGTTCGGCGCGGACGGTAGCGTTGTGCTGATCGAGCGTGGCAGCACGCTCTTCGGTGAAACTCGTGGTGAGGTTCGGCGAGGCAACGCTCGAGTGTTTGTGTTGTGGACTGAGGCGCGTACACCCGCCGGAGTCGTCGTGCCACTAGAATCTCCCAGCACGGATGCGCTCGGTCGCTCCGGGTTGCCCGGACACGTGAATCGACATTTTCTTGAGCGCTTCGGTGCCGCGATCCTGGTGTCCATCATCGATGGTGCTGTACAGGCCGCAGCGCAATCTCAACAAGGCGACGGCGCAGTCGTCGTTCAACCTTCGACGTCCAATGGTGTGCTTACGGAACTGCTCCGCGAGACCATCGGTATCCCACCCACCGTACTCGTGCACCAAGGCAATCGAGTCCATGCCATGGCTGCGCGAGACGTTGATTTTCGGAGGATCTATGAACTCCGCCTCGCGCAGTAGTAGCGTCATCGAACTAAACAGCTATGGCGAGCCGACCGCACCGGTCGCGCAGCATGCGAGCGAAGCGCAAACATCGTTGGCCATGACCCTGCGTCCACTCTCACAGTGGCTATCACGATCGGAGGTCACGGAAATATGCATCAATCGACCTGGCGAGCTTTTCATCGAATCACAGTCAGGCTGGCAGCGCGAGGCTCTGCCCATTGCAACGTTCGATTGGTGTCTGCGCTTGGCGAAGTTGGTGGCACATTCGACACACCAGCGCGTCGCTGAGGATGCGCCGCTGCTATCCGCGACGCTCCCTGGCGGAGAGCGTATTCAGATCGTCCTGCCGCCTGCCGCTCCGGCCGGAACTATCACGATGGCGATCCGGCGCCCGTCGCCGGCCACTTGGTCGCTTGAGGAACTGGCCGCCCGCGGAGTGTTTCGTCGCACTCGTAATGCGCGTGATGCCTTGGATGGCAGCGAGGAAGCGTTGCTGCGCCTGTTGGCTGCTGCGGACTATGAGCAGTTCCTGCGTCTCGCCGTACATACCCGACGGAACATCATTGTTTCCGGTGCTACGGGGAGCGGCAAGACCACATTCACGCGAGCGCTCATCCGCGACATTCCTTCCCACGAACGGCTAATCACTATTGAGGATGCGGCTGAACTTACGCTCGATCATCACCCGAATCACGTGAGGTTGTTCTATTCGAAGGGCGGGCAGAGCGGTGTGTCAGTGACGCCCAAACAGCTCCTGGAATGTTCCTTGCGCCTGCGCCCTGATCGCATTCTGCTCGCGGAACTGCGTGCCGAGGAAGCCTGGGACTATCTGCGTTCGGTCGCCTCTGGTCATCCCGGTTCGATCACGAGTATTCACGCATCGAGTGCATCGCTCGCTTTCGAGCAACTAACATTGCTCGTCCAGCAAAGCCGCGCCGGCGCAGCACTCGCGCCCGACGACGTCAAGCGGCTGCTCTATCAGTTGGTCGACGTGGTCGTACAGTTCGGACGCGAAGGACGGGATCGATACATTGCAGAGGTGTGGTATGAGCCCGCACGCAAACGTAGCCAGGACTACTGCGCGTAGCCGGCCGATGCCACGAGCGGCCTTGCTGCTGGCTTGCATGGCGGCAGGATTGGTCGTCGCGCAGTGGCTCGCAGGATATTTATTTCTCTGGTCCATTGATGTGGCGCCAAGTCGTGCGACGCCGCTGACCACAGCACGATACCTATATCACTACGGTGATCGTTTGCAGATACGACGCCGCATATTCGTCTGCTCGATACTTAGTATTGGTGTGGTGGGTGCTGCGGCTATGGCGGCTGTATGGCCACGACAGCGTCCACTGCACGGGGCCGCTAGATTCGAGCATCGACGCGAAATCAAACGTGCGGGGTTGTTCGGCAATGATGGGATCTTGCTCGGCGAGCTGCGAGGCCGATATCTGGTCATGCCAGGACAACAAGGCGTCGCGCTCGCGGCACCTCCGAGAGCCGGCAAAGGTGTCGGCGTAGTGATCCCAAATCTTTTAAACTGGGCGGGTA
>Ga0247784_1000190_pt1 | contig 18801 bp, 17 predicted proteins | sample UWRJL169409R5_FD_179909 | JGI IMG/M metagenome (GOLD analysis project Ga0247784, IMG submission 179909) | Plant litter microbial communities from Arlington Agricultural Research Station in Wisconsin, United States - UWRJ-L169-409R-5 | ecosystem: Environmental > Terrestrial > Plant litter >...
GGCCTTGCGCTCGCAGCGCCAGAGCCAATGCCACGATCGGTTGAACATCGCCCCTGGATCCAATCGTCGACAGCAACGCTCGCATCAGGTCGCTCCCGGTGAGTCGTGGGCGTGCTTTTTATCGGACGCGCGAGCAAACGGCTAGATCTCGCCAGCCTCGCTACGATTGAGTACACTGACAGTGCCGAGATCGCCTCGCCGACGAATTCGCACTGGATGCGACCCCTCCGCCGCACCTTCACGGACGCCGATGAAACTCATCGATCTCAGTCACACCATCGAAGACGGCATGATCACGTACAAGGGTCTGCCGGCACCGCTCATCTGCGATCATCTCAGTCGCGAGCAGTCGCGCCAGATCTACGCCGAAGGAACGGAATTTCAGATCGGCAAGATCACCATGGTCTCGAACACCGGAACATACGTCGATGCTCCGTTCCATCGATTCGCGGATGGTGTCGACATCGCCGGGTTGAGCCTGAGCTCGCTCGTCAGTTTGGAAACAGTCGTCGTCGACGCCACCGATGTCTCTCGTGAAATCTCAGTTGAGATGTTCGAACGCGTCGATGTGAGTAACAAAGCCGTGCTGGTTCACACCGACTGGTCGCGACACTGGCGTACCGACCGATACTTCGAGAATCATCCGTTTCTCACCGCCGCGGCGGCGGAATATCTCAAGCGGGCCGGCGCGAAGCTGGTCGGCATCGATTCTTACAATATCGACGACATCTCCGGCCGCTACCGGCCCGTCCACACCGTATTGCTCGGAGCTGGTATTCCCATCGTCGAGCACCTGCGCGGCTTGGAACAGCTGCCAGCCAGCGGTGCGCGATTCACCGCAGTCCCGCCGAAAGTGAACGGCATGGGGACGTTCCCCGTGCGTGCGTTTGCGTCGCTCGCCGAGAAATAATCGTCGGTGATTGACGAACGTCGCCGCTTGGAGACGGCGACTTTTTGCCGAAGTTGACGTCTTGGCTCGCACTCTTTAATTGTTTGCGAACCAACACCAACAAGCTTGAGCTCGATGGAAACGACGCAACTGCTGGCAGTGCCCGCCCGGCCCGCCATCCTGCTGGTCGACGACGACGAAGCCAGCCGCGATCTGGTTTCGCTATACGCCGAACAGCAGGGTTACTCGATCCATGTGTGCGCCAGTGCCGAGGCGGCGCTCAAACGTTTGCGCGAACAGTTCTGTCCGATCGTCATCACCGACTTCAACATGCCGGGCATGGGCGGGTTGGGGCTGTGTCGTGAGCTGCGCGCCCGCAAGTGGCCGGGCTACACCTACATCGTCATGCTCACCGGCGATCATGAACATGGCACGATCGCAGCGCTCGAAGCAGGAGCGGACGACTGCCTTCGTAAAGACGCACCGCCTGCCGAATTGAAAGCGCGCCTGCGCGTCGCCGAACGCATCGTGACACTCGAACATCGCTTGCGACGCACATTGGGAGCAAGAGCACGTCAAGCGGCGACAGATGCGCTGACCAGCCTGCCGAATCGACGCGCGTTCGATCGTCAGTTCAACGCCGAATTCAAACGCGCGCGACGCTTCGGCGAAGCACTCTCGGTACTGTTGATCGACGTCGATCGCTTCAAAAGCATCAACGATCAGTACGGCCACCTCGTTGGCGACGAAGTGTTGCGTGCGCTATCCGGCGTCCTGCGAACGAGCCTGCCACGTCAGTTCGACATCCTCGCGCGATTCGGCGGGGAGGAATTCGCGGTCGTGCTGCCGTATACCGATCGCGAAGCTGCACTGCGTGTCGCCGAGCGGCTGCGAGCCGCAGTGGAAGCTACATCCATTCAAACAAGCGACGGCTCCCAGACAATTACCATCAGCATCGGCATCGGTCATCTCGCGACTCGCGTGAGCTCGGAGCCGCTGACGACGCACGATCTGCTCGACGAAGCAGATCGTTGCCTGTACGAAAGCAAACGTCAGGGGCGCAATCGCGTGACGGTCTATCCTCCGGCCGAGCCGCGGAGCCTGGCCGACGCTTCGCTGTAATCGATACTGTGAAATCACACTCGCCCGACGATGGGAATTGCAGCGCCGGTGATGGCGCTCGCACGATCTGAGAGTAGGAAGACGATCAGGTCGGCAATCTGTTCCGGCCGTACCCAAGTATCGAACTTGCCATTCGGTATGTCCGCGCGATTGGCAGCCGTGTCGATGATGCTCGGCAAAACTGCGTTGACGGTGATGCCACGAGCCTTCGTCTCTTCTGCGAGCGCCTCAGTGAGCTTGATCACGCCCGCCTTCGATGCCGCATAAGCCCCCATGCCTTTAGATGCTTTGAGAGCGCCAGCTGCGCCAATGTTTACTATACGACCGGCGCTGCTCTTCGAGAGCACCGGCATTGCTGCTCGGCTGGCATTGACGGCGGTCGCGAGATTCACGCGATATAACAAGTCCCATGTGTCGGCGCTGCCGGCTTCAACCGTTTCCCAACGAAACGTTCCCGCGACATTCACCAACCCGTCGAGTCCGTCGAGTCGGGTCGACGCTTGTTGAATCGCGTTGGCGGCGTCTTCAGCCTTCCCCAAATCGAAACCTTCCAGCAGCTCGACGCCAGCCAAACTGCGCAGCTCTTGAGCGGAAGAATGACGATCGATCGCAGCCACCGTGCCGCCGGCGGCCGTAATACCCTTGACGATGGCGGATCCAAGAGATCCGGACGCACCAGTGACGGCGATTCTTTTGTGGGTCAGGTTCATGGGATCACTGCTGTGGCTTCGATTTCGACTTTGGCCTGCGCTTCCATCAGCGCCACGACTTGCACGACCGCCATGGTCGGAAAGTGACGCCCGAGGATCTCACGATAGGCTTCGCCGATCTGCTGCAGCTCGGCGTTGTACTCGTCACGACTGGTGATGTACCACGTCAGACGCACGATGTGTTCGGGCCGGGCATCGGCTTCGCGCAATACCGTGACGATGTTCTTGAGTGTCTGGCGAACCTGTTCTGCAAGCGTCTTTGGAAATTGCTGCTGCTCGTCCCAACCCACCTGCCCGGCGACGAACACCTGACGACCTTCCGCTACCATCCCGTTGGCATAGCCTTTAGGACGCGGCCAGCCAGGAGGCTGCAACACTCGAATCGTCATTTCAGCACCTCTCGGGCGATGATCAGCTTCTGTACTTCCGTCGCCCCTTCATAGATGCGTAACGCGCGAATGTCTCGATACAAACGCTCGACCACTTCCCCGTGAACGACACCGCGACCACCGAACATTTGCACGGCGCGATCGATGACGGTCTGCGCACTTTCGGTGGCGGTCATTTTCGCCATCGCGGCACTCTTCGTCACTGGCTGCCCGGTGTCGCGTTGCCAAGCGGCTCGATACGTCAGCAACGCCACGGCGTCGATGGCCGTCGCCATTTCGGCAATCGCCGCTTGAGTCAATTGGAAATCCGCGAGCGTCTTACCAAACATCGCGCGTTTACGCGAGTACGCAACCGCCTCATCCAGTGCGCGTCTCGCAAATCCTAACGCGGCAGCTGCCACGGACGCTCGGAAGATATCCAACGTTCGCATCGCGATCTTGAAGCCCTCGCCTTCGGCGCCGATGCGTCGGCTCGCAGGCACTCGGCAGTTCGCGAATCGCAACGTCCCGAGCGGATGGGGAGCAATGACGTCGATACGTTGCTCGATGCCGAACCCTGGATCGCTCGGCTCAACCAGAAACGCACTGATGCCCTGCGCACCTATGGAGCCGTCCGCACGAATTTGTCCCGGCTCGGTACGCGCGAACACGCAGTACAAGTCTGCGATTCCGCCGTTGGAGATCCATGTCTTCGTGCCATTCAACACGTAGTGATCGCCATCGAGCCTGGCCGATGCTTGCATCGCTGCCACATCCGAACCGGCATCGGGCTCCGACAAAGCAAAGGCCGCAATCGCGTCGCCATTGGACACTTTCGGGAGATACAGCTGCTGCAACTTCGCGTCGCCGGCAATCGATAACGCCCCGCTGCCCAATCCTTGCATCGCGAAGGCGAAATCGGCGAGCCCGTCGTGATACGCCAAAGTCTCGCGGATCAAACAAATCGCGCGCGAGTCGAACTCTTGCAAAACGCCGCCGTGCTCCGCTCGCACACAGTATCGAGTGACGCCAGCAGCACCCAGCGCGGCTACCAACTTGCGAGCTTGCGCATCGACCTCGGCCCGCGACTCTCCATGTGCCGCGTCGAGCAGGTGTTCCCTACTCCACTTCGTCACCAACTCAGCAACCGTGCGATGCTTCGATCCGAAGAACGGCCAGGTGAGTCGCTCGCCCAAATCGAACCGCACACTCATTTGCCGACGAACTCCGGCTTGCGCTTGGCGGCGAAGGCTTCGAACGCGCGACGGAAATCTTCGGTCTGCATGCAGATGGCTTGCGCCTGTGCTTCCGCTTCGAGCGCCTGCTCGATGCTCATGTTCCATTCCTGGTTGAGCATGTTCTTGGTCATGCTGTGTGCGAACATGGGGCCGGACGCGAGACTTTCTGCCATTCGCGTCGCCTCGGCAAGCAATCGATCCTTTGGGACGAGCTGATTGTAGAAGCCCCAGCGTTCGCCTTCCTCCGCGGTCATCGCTCGGCCGGTGAACATCAGCTCCGCCGCGCGGCCCTGTCCGATCAGCCTCGGCAAGATTGCGCACGCGCCCATGTCACAACCCGCCAGCCCGACTCTCGTGAACAGAAAGGCCGTCTTCGCCTCGGGCGTGCCGATGCGCAGATCGGAAACCATGGCGACGATCGCGCCCGCGCCGGCACAGACACCGTCGACAGCCGAGATCACAACTTGCGGGCAGCCACGAATGGCTTTGACCAGATCGCCCGTCATGCGCGTGAACGTCAGCAACTCCGGCATGCTCATGCGCGTGAGCGGACCGATGATGTCGTGAACGTCACCGCCCGACGAAAAATTGCCGCCCGCGCCATCGATCACGACGACGCGAATGTCGCGGTCGTACACCAGATTCCGAAACAGATCGCGCAACTCGGCGTACGACTCGAACGTCAGCGGGTTCTTGCGCTCCGGAATGTTGAGCGTCACATAGCCGATGCCACGCTCCACCCGCCAGGAAAAATGTTTGGCCGCGTAGTCGGACAGAGTGAGTTGGGTGAATGACATGTGCCCCCGCGCTCGATTACGTGATCTCGCCGCCGGCCACGGCAATGCTCTGGCCCGTGATGCTTTCGCTGCCCGGCAGGACCAGCCAGGCGACCACGTTCGCGACTTCGTCGCACTGGATCAGGCGGCGCTGCGGATTGTGATCGACCAGAATCGACAACGCCTCGGCTTCCGAACGGCCGGTCTTGAGCCGGATATTAGTGATCGTCTCGCGAACGATGTCCGTGTCGGTGTAGCCCGGGCACACTGCATTCACAGTGATATTTCGCCCCGCCACTTCCAGCGCCAACGAGCGAGTCAAACCGACCACTCCGTGCTTGGCCGCGCTGTAAGCAGAGATGTATGGATAACCCTTCAATCCCGCCACGCTGGCGATGTTCACGATGCGACCGAAGTCTTTTTGCATCATCGACGGCAGCACATGACGAATGCCGTTGTAGGTTCCGGTGAGATTCACCGCCAACATCCTTTGCCACAGATCGTCGTCCATCTTGTGTACCGGTGCGCTCCCCGCTTGACCCGCGTTGTTCACCAAGATGTCGATGGCGCCGAAATGATCGGTCGCGTTCTGAATGGCCGCTTTCATTTGCCCGCTGTCGCTCACATCCGCCGCGACGGCGTAGGTGTTCTGATCGTGAACCTTCGCAAGCTGACGCCCCAGCATCGTCACACGCGCTCCCTCGCCCAGCAAACGTTGAACGATAGCGGCACCGATGCCGCGGCTCGCACCGGTCACGAACGCATGCTTGCCCGATAGCTTGTTTGTACTCACACGGCACCGATCGTTTGCGCTGCTCGCGCGAGATTTCGTTCCAGCTGGCTCTTGCCGTTCAGATAAGCGTTCGGCCATTGCTGCTCAGTCCAGTTCTGAGCAGCGGCTGCGTGCAGAGTCCAGGAAGGATCGGCCAGATGCGGCCTCGCCAATGCGCATAGATCGGCACGGCCGGCAGCAATGATCGAGTTCACGTGATCCGGCTCATAGATGTTGCCGACGGCGATGGTCGCGATATCGACGCTGTTGCGTAGCATGTCCGAGAACGGCGTCTGATACATGCGGCCATAAACAGGTTTCTGCCACGGCACGGTTTGTCCGGAAGAAACATCGATCAGGTCGGCACCGGCCTCGCGTAGCGCACGAGCGAATGCCACCAGGTCCTGTTCGCTGAGCCCACCCGCGGCCCAGTCGCTCGCCGAAATGCGAACCGACATCGGTTTATCGTCGGGCCACACGGCACGCACTGCCTTGAACACGTTCAACGGAAAGCGCATGCGATTCTCGATGCCGCCGCCGAATTCGTCGTCGCGCTGATTCGTGAGCGGCGAGAGGAAGCTCGCCAGCAGATAACCGTGCGCCATGTGCAGCTCGATCATGTCGAAGCCCGACTGTATTCCCAACCGAGCGGCATGCACGAACTGCTGTGTCACCGCTTCGATATCTCGATGTGTCATCGCGCGCGGAATCTGACTGATGCCTTCTAAGTAGGGCAGCGGCGACGCCGAAACGATTTCCCAATTCCCTTCCGGCAACGGATGATCGGCCTGCTCCCAACCCAGTTGCGTGGAGCCCTTGCGGCCGGAATGTCCGAGCTGCAGACAAAACTTCGCGGCGGAATGCGTGTGAACGAAATCGACGATGCGTTTCCAGGCGTTGCGCTGGGTTTCGTTCCACAGCCCCGTGCAGCCCGGCGAGATGCGACCGATGTCCGACACGCACGTCATCTCCGTGACAACCAATCCGGCACCGCCTGCAGCTCGCGAGCCGTAGTGCATCAGGTGCCAATCGTCGGGAACACCGTCGACCGCCATGTACTGCGCCATCGGCGACACGACGACACGATTGACGAGATCCATGCCGCGCAGCCGGAACGGAAGAAACATCGGCGGCCTCGGTCCATTCACACCGGCGCGCCGTGCGAGATCGCGCTCGACGGTATCGACAAATGCTCCATCGCGCAGGCGCAAGTTGTCGTGACCGATGCGTTGACTGCCGGTCAGCAAGCTATACGCGAACTGCAGCGGCTCAAGATGCACATAGCGAGCGACGTTCTCGAACCACTCCATGCGATTGCTGGCGGCGCTTTGCAGCTTCAACGCTTCCAAACTGCGCTCGGCCTGATACGACTCAAGCCCGGCGCGAACATCGCTGGCATGTGCGACATGTTTGATGAGCGACGCCGCATCCTCCATCGCGAGCTTGGTTCCAGAACCGATCGAGAAGTGCGCCGTATGTGCCGCGTCGCCTATCATCACGATGTTTTCCGTGTGCCAGCGCTTGCACAGCACACGATTGAAGTTGAGCCACGCCGAGCCGCGCTGATGATTGGCGTTGCTCATCAGGCTGTGGCCGCCGAGATAGCGACCGAAGAGGCGCTCGCAAAAGGCGATGCTCTGCTGAGTATCGAATGTATCCAGTCCGTGCGCTCGCCAGGTCTCCTCCCGAGTCTCGACGATGACCGTCGAGAGCTCCTCGCTGAACTGATAGGCGTGGATCTGAAACCACCCGTGCTCGGTATTCTCGAACGCAAAGGTGAACGCCGGAAAACGTTGCCGGGTGCCGAGCCAGATGTACCGGCACTTGCGCACGTCGATGTTTGGTTCGAACACCGACGCGAAACGCTGACGCGTGCGGCTGTTCACGCCGTCCGCGGCGACGATCAAGTTGGCGTCGGCAAACGGATCGAGACTCGCGACCTCGTGCTGAAACGTTTGCTGGACGCCCAAACTCGCTGCGCGCTCCTGCAGCTTGTTCAGCAGCACCTTGCGCGAGATGCCGGCGAAACCGTGGCCGCCGGAGCGAACCCGTTCGCCTTTGAAGTACACGTCGATAGCGTCCCAATGATGAAAATTGCCGACGATGGCGTCGTGAGATTCGGGATCAGTGGCGCGGAAGCCCTGCATGGTTTCATCGGAGAACACCACGCCCCAGCCGAACGTATCGTCGGGGCGATTGCGTTCGTAAACCTCGACGGCCGCTTGAGGGCAGGCTTTTTTGAACAGGATGGCGGCATACAACCCGGCTGGACCGCCGCCGAGACAGACGATGCGCTTCATGCGATCTGCGCTCTTGAAGTCGACCCGCAATCGACAAAGCCTACACCTGTCGTTGGCGGGCGTCAGCCGTTATCGACTCTGACTCGCCGCCGGCAACGAATGTAATAGTCGCGTGCCATTCCTGCGCTACGATGGCAGCACGTGAGCTGAAGTCGCGCTCCATTCGAGCTTGTCTCCATGGCCCAGTTCAGGAAGTTGCTTCTCGATTCGCTCCTCGGCCTCGCGCTCGCCTGCGCGTTCGCATGGCCGGCGTGGTCCGACGAGCCGCTGCCCAAGGGCAAGCTCGCTGAATACATTGCCCAGCCCGATCCGAGTTTCGCCTGGCGCGAGGTCGCGACCGGAAATCTGGCTGGCGCCGAATTCGTCGAATACTTGCTGACGTCGCAGACCTGGCGCGGCGTCACCTGGAAACACCAACTCTTCGTGCTTCGTCCAACCAGGATGACGCGCGATACCAAGCACGGATTACTGTTTATTCACGGCGGCCGCTGGAAATCGGAATACGACGGCCCGCGACAGGAAGCAGACCCGCCGAAAGAGGCCTTGCTGTTCGTGCGACTGGCGGAAACGATCGGCGCGCCGGTGGCGATCCTGCGTCAGGTCCCGTTTCAGCCAATGTTCGGGGACCGTCGCGAAGACGCGCTGATTGCATACACGTTCGAACAATATCTCCGCAGCGGCGAAAGCGATTGGCCGCTGCTGCTGCCCATGACAAAGAGCGCTGTGCGCGCGATGGATGCCGTACAGAGCATCGTCAAAGAGCGTTGGGGCGCGTCGATCAACTCGTTCACGGTCACCGGCGCATCCAAACGCGGTTGGACGACGTGGCTGACAGCAGCGGCGGACAAACGCGTGATGGCGATCGCGCCGATGGTGATCGACGTCTTGAACATGCAAGTGCAGATGGAGCATCAGCGCGCCACGTGGGGCGAGTTTTCGGACGAGATCGCCGATTACTCGACGCTGAATTTGCAGGACCAACTCAAGACGCCACGCGGCCAAGCGCTGCTGTCGATCGTCGATCCCTACAGCTACCGGCGAATGCTCACCCAACCCAAGCTGATTTTTCTCAGCACCAACGATCGCTACTGGCCGCTGGATGCACTCAAGAATTACTGGCCGGGCCTGCCCAATCCCAAGCACGTTCTCTACGTGCCCAATCAAGGTCACGGCTTGAGCGACCCCGAGCGTGTGATCACCGGTTTGAGCGCGATCCACCGCTACGCCGCGACGGGCAAAACGTTGCCGAAGACCACGTGGTCGTTCGCCACCACCAAAGATGCGCTGACCATTCAAGTCAAACCCGAACGTGCCAGCGAACGAGTGCGCGTTTGGAGCGCGCGGAGCGCAACCAAAGATTTCCGCAACTCGCCTTGGACCGACAGCGACTGTTCGAAGGCGAAGGACGGCTACGCCTGCTCGACGGAACGCGGCAAGGAAGGTTATACGGCGGCGTTCGCCGAAACATCGTTCAAGGACGAGGGCGGCCCGGCGTTTTCAACCTCGACCACCGTCTGTATCACCGGTCCGAACGCGACCGACGCGCAAGGCTGCTGATCAGCGGAGTGTGTCTCGCGTAGAGGTCATGAGCACGCACATGCATCCGGTTTCGCTCCACACACGCGTGTCGGCGGTGCCCGGTTCCGCTCGGTTGTAGTCGCCTGGCGAAAGCTTGCGGGTGTCGATGCGCAATTCGCCTTGGAGCAGATGTAACTCTTCGAGCCCCGCGTGGGCATGCGGAGGATAGTCGGTACCGGGTTCGAGCCGGACCAGCATCGAAACGCGGTCCTTCTCGGCATCGGTCGCCAGCAACTGGCATGAAATGCCGGGGGCGACGTTTTCCCACTTCGGCTCCGTCCAATGCGAGGACATGGACTTCGTCGCGACCGGCAGCGCAAGTCGCTCGGAAATCCGGCCCCATAACGACTGCGACGGATGTAGCGCATCGGCGGGCCAGTGACTCTGCACTTCCTGATTGCGCACCAGGGCGCGCTTGCCCCAATCGTGTCCCCAATAGTCGATCGCTTCGGAGCGGGTCCGATTCATGATCCAACCGAGCACCGATCCTTCGGCCGCGTCGTATTCGGAGGCGCGCGTCCAGATTTCGTGGAACACATCGACCGTCAATCGTTCGGCCATGTTGACGTTGTGAGTGAGGCGCACGAGCAATGTGAACACGACGCGATGAGCTCTTTCGTAGAGCCCATGCAACGCCACTGCATTACCCGCAGCGACGGATTGAAGCAGCTCCAACCACTCCTGCTCGGAAACGCGCGTCTTCATGGGATCCGCATATAACAACGCGCCGAGGGTGCGCCCGGAGACCTCGCCACTCTTCGACTTCCGTCGTACACCGCGAACGAAATCCGACAGCATGCCGCGCGCCTGCTCGGACGGAGTGTTCTCCGTCCGAAGCTCACAATGCATATTGGCTAGCGCAAGCAATTCCATCTGCCCGTCCGGCAACAAGCGGTACCAGCCCCCATAGGTGCGGCCATCCAGTTGGATGGAGACATACTGGAGGTCGCTGTGTATGGATGCTGGCGACTCCGACGGAGCGAGTTCCGACTTCTTATCCACCGATGCGCACGCCGCTCTCCCAAGGATGAAACAACCGGCCAGATTTGCCGCCAATTATGTCTACGCATAATCCGAGATAAAAGTTCCGGCAGCGAGTAACTCTATTTTCGACGGATCAGTCCGAGGACACTTTCATCAAGGCGGATCGGCAAGGCAACAGCCGTTCTTGAAAAGGCAGAATAGCTGCGCCGACGGCCGGCGCATCCGTTGCCATTGCCGCACGCATCACGGGAGCGATCTTCGGAACATCGCCGGCCCGGCTGCGCAGGCGCTGATTCAAGCGCTCGGCAAGTTGATCCACCAGGGGCGCGGGCAACCGCCCGCCGATAAACACCGCCTTGGGATTCACCAGGCAGCTCACCGCAATCAAAGGATCGGTCAGGAAATCGGCCGAGTCCGTGAGCCACTGTTCGAGCAAGGCCTTTCCTTTGGCATCCAGGGATTCGAGCTCCTCGGGACGAGAGACATTGCGATTCTTCTGGGCTAGCAGCTCAAACAACGCGGATAAAGAAACCGCCGCCTGCAGCGAGCGTGCCTTGGTACGCCGGGAACGAAGCGGCAGAAAGCCGATCTCGCCGCTCCGCCCGTCCGCCCCGCGAAAATAACTACCGTCGATAACCAATCCACCGCCGAGCGCGGCACTGATGAGGATGTAAAAAAACGTGGGGCTGCGCAGCCCGTGCCCGAACTGCAGTTCGCCGATAGCGGCCGCCGCCGCATCGTTCTCTACGAGAATCGGCGCGGGCAGCACATCAGTGAGCATCTTGGTGACATCGACCGTGTCCCACACACCATAGCTCGCAGGCCGATGCGGCAGATCGATCTGGCCCAAATCATCCGGTAGCGCGACACCGGTGCCGATGATCTTACTGCGCAGAAATTGCTTGCTCTTGAGCATGTCGGCCATGGCCTTGCGCGCGAAGGTGACGACCGCATTGGGTAACGCAAAGTCAATCTCGTCGGTGACTCGCGCACGCACGGTGCCGATCATATCCATGGCCACCATCGTGACGTGATCGCGATCGATGTTGAGTCCGATGGAGAAACAACCGTTGGGATTGATGGCCAGGCGCTTCGCGGGCTGACCGCGCCGGCCGCGTAGCCGCCCCAACTCGACGATCAAATCTTCCTGCAACAGCCGATTGGTGATGTTGGCGATCGAAGGCGGCGTCAGCCCGGTGATCCGTGCCAGATCCTGCCGCGTGATTTCGCCATTCACGCGAATCGCTTGCAACATCACGCGCTGGTTGTAGTCAGCGGCACGTTCGATGTTGGTACCGGCGAGGCTGCTGTGGCGTGGGACGCGACCAGCGGCGCGGCGTACTCGGTCGAATATATCCATATGCTCGGCGAGTGAGAACGCGGAGCCTCATTGTACCGACGATCCGAGCCGGTAACTAAGTTTGAACCAGCACCAGCCCGTCGAGATCGACATCGTCGCGAGCGACGCACTCTGGTAACTCGCTCGCGTCGTCTTCGAGTAGCACGGCCTCGACCTTGGACTTGCCGTGCCTGAACGCGGCACCGACAGATTTACCGCTGGCGATAGCGGCATAGAACTGTTGTGAGAACACGATCGCAGCCGTATCCAGAATCGAATCCGACAGCCCGATCACCACCGGCACCGCGGGCAACACGGGCGCGGCTCGTTTGAGCGGGCCGCACGCATTCAACACCAGCAGCTTGGGCGGCCGATCGGTCGCGACCAACGCTCGCACCAACGATGTGAAATCGACTTCGCCTCCCGGCAACGGTTCGCCGTCGTCGAGCCGAAACACTTCGCCCGTCTGTCCCGAGAAATGCACGATATGCGGCCGCACCGAATTCAGGCCAGCCATCAGATCAGGAAACGTCGACGCAGGCCGCAGTTGCACGTCGACTCGCTCGCGATACTTCGCCCCTTGCAACGCCTGTTGAACCTGCCGGACCTCCAGCTCGGTCATGAGATCCAGATAAGGATTGGTGGTCAGATACAAAATGCGCAGCTTCTCCGCAGCCGGCGAACGTAATGGTTCGAAACGAACCTCGGCGAAACGGGCGAGCCGTTCGAGCTCGCGGATATGTTGAGCCTCCTCGCGACGTAAACGTTCCGTGTCGGGATCGCTGACGAAATGACCGGCGCGCTCGGCGGAGCGCAACCGGCTCAATGTGTTTTCTTGAAGCCTTTCGTTGCGCGCAATCTGTTGCGAAATTTCGTTCGCCTTGCGGCCCGCTTCGACGGCCTTATGTCGCGCTTGCTGCGCCGCGCTGCTGTGATTGTCGCGGACCGACGGCGCTGCCCTGTTCGCCAACAACAATTGTCGAAGCGCGTCTTCCAACGCACGGGCCTCGTCCGCTTGGTGTTGATTCAGTTCCTTACGTAACGAGGTTTCTGTTTCGCGCAGGCGCGCGAGATCCCGCACGTAGGTATCTGCTTCTGACATCCCCTATCCCCATTTTCCAGCCGACGACACAGTGTCGTCACAGCACGATTCGGCGTCAATTTGACGCTGTTAAATCCACTCTGCGATCGGTGGGCGCCCAGAATCCGTCTCACCCCGGACCCTCGGCAAGGACCTGCAGCCATGATGATGTTCGAACTGCTCCGTCTCCAAGCGCAGACACAGGCCCAGGCACTCACCAATTGTGCACTCTCCCTGGCGCGCGATCCTCTCGCACCCGAGCAACTGAATGCATGCGCAGCAGCCGCATGTTCGTTCGAAAGAACGGCGGAAATGGTGGGATTGAAGGCCGGTGCCGAACTGGCCCGCACGGTGGAGGAATGCCTGGCCGCCGCGCGTCGCGGTGAAATCGAGCTGCAGCAGGACCTGATCAGCTTGATTCTGCAAAGCGTGGACCTGCTCGATAACATGGCGCGGCTGCCCGCCCCGCCGACGCTGTCCGATACGCTGGCGGATCTCGACATCCAGCCTCGCTCTCAGTGCCTGCCGATATTGGTGGTGGACGACGAGCCCGAAGTGCGCGATCTCGAAAGCAAGCTGCTCAAGTATCGCGGCTACGACGTCGTGACTGTCGATAATGGCATCGATGCCTGGTATCAGATTCTCAGCGGTAACTACGGCCTCGTGCTCACCGATGTGGATTTGCCGGGGCTCGACGGCATCCAGCTGATCCGGTTGATCCGTAACGATCCGCGCTTCACCCGCCTGCCGGTGCTGATCGCTTGTGATAACGATAACCCGCAACAGCGCTGGTGCGGCTTCGACGCCGGCGCGAACTATTACGTCATCAAGGGCACATTCCACGACACGCTGGTCGAAGCCGTGAGCACCTTGATCGGGCCGGCGCACTCGTAACACTCGCGGTCACAATCTGCGTCAGATTGGCGCAAACAGTTTCGGGCGCGCCTTGCTCTTTTTTAACGAGGCGTGTCCAGCGAAGCTCCGATCTCGACGAGCTTGCCGGATACCACCGCGCGAAAGCTTTCCAACTCCTCCGCCAATCGCTCGGTTGCAGCTTCAACCTGAACGGATAGATCCTGCGATTGCAAGCTCGCGGCCAGGCCAGCCATGCGGCTCGCGCCCATCATCGAAGCGCTTCCTTTTAATGTGTGTAACGTCTCGCTGCGCTCGGCGGCGTTCTGATCGCGCAACTCGCCGATGAACACCGCTGCGTTCTCGATGAACTTGCGATAGATCGCAGCGACCGCTTCGGCCTGCGACAAACTTTCATGTAATTCCTGGAACACCCCGACGTCGAGCACGTTGTTAGCCGTTAGACCGGCAGAGTCCTTTGGATACGACATATTGCAGCGCTTGTGTCGACAGCGGATTCGAATAGAGTACATTGCGCGAGGCAGACCTGCCGGATGGGTACAGAAACGGAACCACGGATGAAATCTGGCGACGCTCATCACGTTGAACCGGCCGGACGAGGTCGTGTCCTGGTCATCGACAACGATTCCTCGATGGTGTTGTGGGTTCGTTCAGTCCTGCAGGCCGACGGTTACGAATGTTTCTCGGCGCTGAGCGGCGAAGAAGCACTGGCGACGCTGCGAGACACACCTAACATCCTTGTGGCAATCAGCGATATCCACATGCCGGGCATGGACGGCATCGCCTTGTTGCGTAACCTGGGCTCGCAGCCCAACGCTGCCTCGACCCCAAGATTCATCTTCTTGACCGCGTACCCGGAGATCGACTTCGCTGTCGCTGCACTGCGACTAGGCGCAGTTGATTTTCTGGTCAAGCCAGTGCGCCCTCAAGAATTGGCCGGCGCTGTCCGTCGAGCCTGCGAGCGTGTAGATCGCAATCGCGCAGCGCTGGAGCTTACCGACCAAGCAGCGATATTGGCGAAACAGGCCGAAGCGCTGGCCGCTGCCCTGAACGCATGGAAACATCCCCAGTCCGTGTCGCCAGCGGAGCGCAAAGCTTCTCCCGCAGGTGATTTCGCGCGGCTCGGGCTCGATCACTTACGTCGTCCCCGGCAATCGTTTGCACCGTTGGGGAGCCTCGACGACGTCGCTTGGGATCTGTTACTCGAACTGTTACGTGCCGAAAAAATCGGCCAGCGCATTTCTGTTTCGGCGCTCAGCATTTCGGTCGAACATATTTCGCCAACTACTGCGCTGCGTCGCATCCGAGAGCTGGTGAAGGCCGGACACATCATTCGCAACCCGGATCCGATGGATGCTCGCCGCGATTTCGTGACACTCTCCGCCGAGAGTCGCACGGCACTGGAACAATACCTGGGACAGGTGGCCAAAGAACTGGCCGCGGCTGCCCCTCGCTCGTAGCGGCACAGTCGCGATTTGTTTGTAAGATTCGCTTGTTGCGTGCGAGCGCATTCGATAGAAAACTCGGCCACGCATTCAAGCCGACAGCAACGGAGAACGTGATGGGGAAGATCGATCGGCGCGGACGCTGGCTATTGGGAGCCGGCGCTCTTGGCGCAGCATTGTTTGTTACGACGTTGTTACTCGATCGCGAGCAAACATCCACAGCTTCGGTTCCAGAAGTACCACCTGCAGAGACGTCCGCTCACCCTTCGGTTCCTGTTGAGCCTGCATCGCCCGCACCCAGGATCGTAAAGTCCGACGCGCCGGTTGGCGTCCGGCAGAACTACATCGTGCAGGCATCGAGTGCCGAGGCAGCCAGACAAGCTGTGACTCGCGTCGGCGGCATCGTCACCGGCGAGCTCGGAATCATTCGCGCCGTCGGCGCCGAGCTCGACAGCCGTGAGCTCGAAGCTTTGCAGACCAATCCCATTCCCGGATTGCGTGTTTACAACGACGCACCCGTCACTGCGAGCTACACAACGTCTGCTCCGCCTGAAACGTATTATCCGACGCAGGTCGGCGCGAGCGTGATGCACACGGGCGGCGTTACGGGCCGCGGCGTGACGGTCGCTGTGCTCGACACTGGTGTGTGGGATCAGAAAGGTCCGTTGCAACAGTCGTCGGCTGGCCGCAATCCTCGTATCCTGGCTCAATACGATACGATTCTGGCGCGCACGAATCCGAGTGCGTATGGACTGCTGGTTCCGAATAAGTACGGTCGCGATATCAACGACGCGAATGGTCACGGCACGCATGTTTCGTCCATCATCGCCAGCAGCGCTCTCGCCACGACGGGTCGTTATCAAGGCGTCGCACCCGGTGTGAACCTGGTCTCCGTGCGCGTACTCGACGGCGACGGCATGGGACGTTACTTCGACGTGATCGCCGGCATTCAATGGGTGATGCAGCAGCGCCTCGCGTACGGCATTCGCGTCATCAATCTTTCGCTCAGCTCGCCGGTGCAATCCCACTATTGGGACGATCCGCTCAATCAGGCCGTGATGTCGGCCTGGGGTTCGGGGCTGGTCGTGGTCGCCGCCGCAGGTAACGTCGGTCCGGCGCCGATGTCGATCGGCGTTCCCGGCAATGTTCCTTACGTCATCACGGTCGGTGCCGTCACCGACGCCTATCATCCGTACGAGCCGGGCAAATATAAACTCGCGACCTTCTCTTCCGCGGGCCCGACCTACGAAGGCTTCGTCAAACCGGAAGTCGTCGCGATGGGCGGTCACATTCGCGCTTATGCGCCGGACGACGGCTCGCTGGCGCTGAGATTTCCGCAGTGGATCGACAATCGTTATCCGGATATGACTTTGTCTGGTACGTCGCAAGCCGCCGCAGTGACGAGTGGCGTGGTCGCGCTGATGCTCGAAGCAAATCCGGGGTTGACGCCGGACAAAGTGAAATGTCGTTTGATGGATGGCGCGCGGCCCGCCGTCAATTCGATCGGCAAGCTTGCCTACACCGTGTTTCAGCAAGGCGCGGGCTTGGTCAACGCGCAGGATGCGATCTACAGCACCGCATCGAACTGTGCGAATCAAGGCTTGAGTGTCACGCTCGATCTCGCCGGCCTGCGCCACTACGGCGGACGCGCCAATCGTGACGAAAACGGCAACTACTACATCATGGAAGTCGAAGAGCCGCTGGGCTTGCTTGGCAGCTTGATCGATCCGCTCAGCGGCCTGCCGATCCTTGGGCAATTGCTGGTGGGCCTGGCGTCGGCGCTCGACGGCTTGTTGTGGGACGGCAGCCCGCCGACCGACGAGGAAGTCACCTGGAGTGGCGGTTACACCTGGAGCAACGGCTATACGTGGAGCAACGGTTACACCTGGAGTAACGGCTACACGTGGAGCAACGGCTATACCTGGAGCAACACGTCGACTTCGTCCAGCTCCGCCGTCGAGCCCGCTGCTCAGGAATAACAAACATCGTGCGGCGGCACGCGCGCAACTGGATGCCTGCACTGCTCGCATGCGTGCCCTCTTTATTGACATGTGGGGCGCATGCGACGCCCCCCGTGCCGGAAGTGCGGCCGATGTACTTCGAGCACCTCACCATGCGCGACGGGCTGTCGCAAAGCACGGTGATGAGCATCCTGCAGGACTCGCAGGGATTTCTGTGGCTCGCGACCGAGAGCGGCCTGGATCGTTACGACGGCTACTCGATTCGTGAGTATCGTCGGGAGCGAGGCAACGAACACGGGCTGGTCAACGACTACGTTTGGAAGATCGACGAAGACGCGAACGGCGACCTGTGGCTCGCGACCTATGGCGGCGGCGTCGCGCGTTGGGATCGCCGTAACGATCGCTTTCAACAATTCCGGCACGATCCCGCGAATCCCGATTCGCTGGCGAGCGACGCGATCCGCACATTGCTCATCGACGCCGACGGCCGCGTGTGGGCCGCCAACGAACGACACGGGCTCGATGTCATCGATCCTCAAACCGGCCGCGCACGCCACTACCGTAACGATCCGACCAACTCGCGCTCGATCGTCTCCGATGCGATATTCGCACTCCATTCCGACCGCGCCGGCCGGCTTTGGGTCGGCACCGACCGAGGGCTGACTCGCTACGAGCCGAGGACCGACGACTTCATCAACGACGTCGCATCGGCGGGAGCACTCGAAGGTGCGCGAGTTCGCGCCCTGTTCGAAGATCACACCGGCGCACTGTGGATCGGAACGTTCGATGGCGGCCTGCGCCGGCTCAATCCGCAAACGGGTGCAGTGACAGTCTTTCGTCACGATGACAACGACCCGCGAACGCTTAGCAACGACCGCGTGCGCGCAATCATGCAAGACGATGCGCAACGACTGTGGGTTGCGACATCCGATGGGCTCAACTTATTCGATTACACGTCGCAAACATTCGTGCGCTACGGACGCGACGCGGACAATTCACACAGCCTGCGCGACGACGACGTGATGGCGTTGTATCAAGACCGCAGCGGCGTGTTGTGGGTCGGCACGCGAGCCGGCGGTGCGAGTCACTGGAGCCCCAAGAGCTGGGCGCTCGGACACTATCGAAGCACACTCATCAGTAATCACGCCGTGAATGCCTTCGCCGACGACGGCTCCGGCAAAGTGTGGGTCGGAACCTCCGACGGACTGGTCGAGATCGACACCAGCGAACGCAGCGAACGGCGGTACACGAGTGCCTCCGAGGAACCGCTGCGACTCGCCGACAACAGCGTCATGGCGCTGCTCAACGATCGCGACGGCGCATTGTGGATCGGCACGATGACCGGCGGACTGCAACGCTTCGATC
>Ga0247784_1000193_pt1 | contig 18645 bp, 9 predicted proteins | sample UWRJL169409R5_FD_179909 | JGI IMG/M metagenome (GOLD analysis project Ga0247784, IMG submission 179909) | Plant litter microbial communities from Arlington Agricultural Research Station in Wisconsin, United States - UWRJ-L169-409R-5 | ecosystem: Environmental > Terrestrial > Plant litter >...
TGGGTCCAGGAGGCGCTGCTGCGTCGGGCGCACGCGCAGGGCGTGCCGTTCGTGATTTATAGATTCGGCGAGCTTTCCGGCGCGGCGCGCACCGGTCTCGGTCAGACCGACGACATGTTGCATCGACTGTTGCAAATGCGGCTTGCAGTTGGCTGCAGAGAAAAAATCTCCAGCGATGTACTGGACATGTTGCCGGTGGATTTTGCGGCCCGGCTCATCGTCGGCAGCGGCCGCGCGCCGCAGCTGTGGAATGCCATCGTGCATGCCACGCACCTGAAGCCCTACAGCCTCGCGTATTTGTATCGTCGCGCCCAGAAGCTGGGTTTGAATTTCGAACCCGTCACGCGCAGCCAGTACCTGGCCGCGTGCCATCAGTTCGTGCAGTTCGTCTATTCCGTCAACCCGGTGAACGGCTTCGTGCTGGAGTGCGTGCTGCGGGATGCGGAGGGGTCGAGCAAGAACCGCAAGATGATGGACGGCTATTTTTCAGTGATCTTTCCTTTCGAACAGGATCACTTCCGGCGCTCCCTGCGTGCTCTCGGGCTGAGCCTGCCCGACTGGAATGCATTGATCGAGCGCTACTTCCAGCGCTGGAGCGAAGCGCAGTCCGGATTCATCGCCCGGGTGTTCGATTACCAGGCGTGGGCGCAGGGCGCACACGATGTGGCATTAGCGGGAGAGGCCGAATGAGACAAGACAAGGTGTTGGTCACCGGCGGCAATGGTCACGTGGGAAACACGTTGGCGAAAGTGCTGTGCGAGAAGGGTTACCGGGTCCGGGTCACGGTGCGCAATCCCGACGAAGTAAAGGCGCAGGGAATATTCGCCGGGTTCGATATCGACCTGCATCGAGCCGATATCCGGGATGAGCGAGCGGTCGCCAAAGCCATGGACGGCATCGACGGAGTCTTCCAGGTGGCGGCGTTGTATCACTTCGACGAGCAGAGCCTGGGTGAAGGCATCGTTGCCAACAACACCGAAGGCAGTCAGACGGTGCTGCGTACCGCAAAGTCCTGCGGCATAGACCGCGTGGTATTCACGAGCAGTATTGCCGCCATCGGTTTCGGCGGTACTCAAGAGCAGCCGCTCACGGAAGACAACTGGAGCGATTCCGCCGATCCGTACTGCGTGTCCAAGCGGGAGAGCGAACGGGCCGCCTGGGATTTCGCGCGCGACCAGCAGCTGGACATGGTGGCGATCTGTCCGGGCATCACGCTGGGGCCGAACTTCTACAAACACACTCCGAGCACCGTCAACATCGCCGCGTTCATCAATAACCAGATTCCTTTCCGAGTGCCGATGCAACTGTCCGTCGTCGACGTGCGCGATGTCGCCGAGGCACACGTGCTCGCGTACGAACGCACCAATGCGTCGGGTCGCTATCTCATCGGTGGCACCAATATTCCGGACGTCATCGGCGCATTGAAGGACCTGGATCCGGACATGGTCATGCCGGAGCGCACGCTGACGCTGGCGGAGGCCAAGCAGCTGGCGGAGAAGTCCGGCCTGCCGGTCGAGCTGGTCGGGCAGCCCTATTTTTATTCGGACCGACGCATACAAGCGGAGCTTGGCTGGAAGCCGCGACCGGTGAAGCAGACGCTGCAAGACACGATCGAGTGGATCAAATCACGAGAACTCTAAGAGGAAGCTGCCGTGAACGAGCGAACCAAAGCCGTCGAATACGATGTCATCGTCGTTGGGTCTGGAACCAGCGGCGCCACGCTGGCGCGCGAGCTGGCCGGACGCGAACAGAAAGTACTGCTGTTGGAACGATCGACCAACACCTCCGTCAAGGAGACGGTGCCCGGCATCCTGGCGGTCGCCAAGGAGTTCGTGGTCGGCGAGCAACTCAAGGGGCTGACGGTGCATGCGGTGGGAGGCTGCAGCACGGTGTACTTCGCCAAGTGCATCCTGCCGACCAAAGAGACATTCGCGAAACTGGGAGTGGATCTTTCCCGCCAGGTGCGCGAACTGCGCACGCAGATTCCCATGGCCGAGCTGCCCGATGAATTCCTTGCGCCACAATCGGTGCTGGTGAGAGACAGTGCCTTGCGGCTCGGGCACGGCATCAAGAAACATTTGATGCTGATCGATCAGTCCAAGTGCCCGCAAGGGCAATACTCCTACGAGGCCAAGTGGAAGGCGCGCAGTTACATCGATGAGGGGCTGGCCAACGGCATGCAGTTGACCACCGGAGCTCTGGTTCAGAGGATCGTCGTCGAGAACGGCCGCGCAGTCGGCGTCGAGTACACGCGCAAGCAGGGCTTGATGGGCGGTACCACGATGCACACGGTTTACGGCAGGAATATCGTGCTGTGTGCGGGAGCGCTGGAGACACCCAAACTGTTGATCGATTGCGGCATCGACAACGTCGGCGACGGCGGTTTTTTCAGCCACGCTGGATTCATGCTCTGTGGCACGGTGCCGGGTTTGCGCGGCAGACCTGGCTATATTGGCCAGTTCGATCTGGAGATCGATGAGCTTCCCCCCGAGATTCTGGTCGGCGATGCGACCATGAACCCGGCGCTGTTCAAGCTGATCATGCTCGGCAACCGGCAATGGCGTCGAATGTTTGCTCATGCTCAAACCGTTTCGCTGGGTATTTCGGTCGACGACGCGCCCAGTGGCGGCGTCGATCGCAATGGCCGCTTCTACAAGAAGCTCGCGCCGAAGGAGCACGCCGCGCTCGATCGTGCGGCAGCTGTCGGCAGGACGATTCTGGAGCAGGCGGGCGCCCGAAACATTTTCAGATCGCAGCTCGCCGGCGGCGTTCCCGGCGCCGTGCTTCGCATCGGCAAGCACCTCGATGCGAGCCTGCAGACCCAGATTCGCAATCTGTACGTTTGCGATCATTCCTTGATTCCCGACGCCAAGGCGACCCCGACGGTCACGCTGATGTGCCTGGCGAAGTATCTTGCCGAACGTCTCGCGGGAGCCCAGGTCGGCTCGCATCGCCTGCATGCCGTCGCCGTCTGAGGAGCCGAACATGAAAAAGGACTGGATCGCGGAATTCTTTTGCGCCATGCGCGACTGTGGTGAGGATGTGTCGATCGTATATGGAGAATACAAAGGAGCGGCTCACGCACAACCGCGCTGGGTCCTGCTGCCGCACGACAAGTTCGACGGCATGAGTGGCTTTGGGCATGTGTTACGTGCGCAGGGCTGCAGGGTCGACGCGCTTCCTGAACTGCGGGGAGATCAATACAGCTTTCTGCGCGCCGTGCGTGGGTTTTTTGCAGTACTGCCCGTTCTAGGAATCAAGCGGCGCGAGTGGCGAAAGTTCGATGGCTCCCGCGCGCTGGCATTCCTGCCAGCGGAGGAGCGCGTTGCCTGGAAGATGTTTACTGTCGAGCAGACGCAGGCAATCGTTGCAGCCGCAAAGAAGGAAGGCGTCACGGTGAACACATATTTGCTGTTTCATCTGGACGCGACGCTTGCCAGCTCCGGGTTGACCGCGGCTCAGAGCCGGCGTTGGATGATTCCCGTCAACCTGCGAGGTGCCGTGAAGCGCGAAGTCGAAGACTCTCCGCATATGTCCTTCATCGCGGTCGATGTCGCCAGCGATGGTTCGCCGAGTCAGTTGCAAACGCAGGTCACCGGTTTGAAACAACGGGCCTGTCACTGGGGCTCGTGGGCGGCCTTGCACATCGGCAAGCTGGTGGGCGCCAAAGCGATGCGAAGCGACATCCGCAATCGTGAAAGCAAACAACATGGATGGACCGGGATCTTTTCCAATCTCGGCATCTGGAAGGTAGCGGACGGCGGCAGTTGGATTTTTTGTCCGGCCATCACGCGTTCCTATCCCGTCGGCGCCGGCTGCGTAACCCTCAACGGCCGCATGTCGCTGTCACTGCAGCTGCATGACGGCTTCAACGAAAGTCTGCAGACCACGTGCAGGCTGCTCGAAGCGTGGACCGACGCCTGCCTGCGCAAGCCGATCCCCGAGGAGGCGGACCACGTGGAACTACCGCTCAGCGCCACTGGCTGACTTGGCATCGTTGGGGGAGGCTTTTAGTCATGAGCGAGATTCCACCGGCGCCGCTGTGGCCGCATCTCACGAAGTTGCTGGAGAACTCAGGTCACATTACCGTGGGACACATTCCTCCCATCGAGGGCGCCGCCATCGCCGCCGACGAGCATACATTGCTCGCGACGCTGGTACGCCAGCCCGGCGAGCCCTTCGATGAATTGATCCGGCGGCTCGATCGTGCGATCGGCCAGGCGCTCGACGAAGGTATCTGCGCCAATGAGATCAAAGAAGGAAGGTTCGAGCTTGCCGAGCGCAGCTGACTCGTCGCGGAAATTTCATTTGACGCCGGCGACCGTTTTGTTACTTTAGTCGCCACTTCGTCGCAGCCCCCACGTGGTATCACGGGGCGGAGCGTGTCCAGATCATCGGACCGCTCGTCACACAGAAAGCGTTCATTTACTCATCGCACCTGCGCACCGCGCAGCATCGCGACCCTTCGCGTTCCAGATCCGATCCGCGCTTCCTGCAATGTTTCCTGTGCAGCGACGGCGGACCGTCCTCGTTCTTTGCCAATCAAGGATGCATCATGAATTTCTGGTTCGACTTGAAATACGCATGGCGCTTGTCGGTGAAGTCCTGGGGACACAGCGCTCTCACCAGCGGCGTGGTCGCGCTCAGCGTGGGCCTGGCGCTATGGGCCTACCTGCTGGCCTACAGCGTGGCGCTCAAACCGCTGGGCTTTCCAGGCTCCGAGGACTGGTACAGTGTTCAGCTGACGCCGGACGCAACGGCGGTGGCGCAGCCTCGCATGGATGCGTTCACCTACCAGGAAATTCTCAAGAGCACGCCCGAGCTCGACCACCTGGGTGCTTTCACCAATCGCTCGGTGGTTCTCAGCGAAGGCGAGGCGAGTATCAGCGTGCACGCTACAGACATCACGCCACGTGTGCTGTCTGCGACGCAGGTGGCGCCCTATCTGGGCCGCACTTTGAATGACACCGACGGCGAGCGCGGCGCGCCTGCAGTCGCGGTGCTCAGCTACGAAACCTGGACGAACTACTTCGCGGCCGATCCGAACATCGTCGGCAAGGGAACGCGGATCAATTCACAGCCGGTGCAGATCGTCGGCGTGATGCCGCAAGGCTTCTTCGAGTTCCAGGATTTCGATCTTTGGCTGCCGCTGCAGCTCACGCAGCTGGTCCGGCCAGTCAGCAGCGATGCCACCGATCCAACCGCTGCCAGCGAGCAAGGCATCAAGGCCAATACCCAGCTTTCGCCGATCGTCGTGCTGCAGAAGGGTGAGAGCATCGCATCGATGACGCAGCAGTTGAATGCCGCCGTCGAAGGCGTCAACAAGAGCCATCCCGATCTGTTCAATGCCGGGCGTCACGTTCGGATGATCCCCGCGTTGCGCATGTTCACTCACCCCAAGCTGCCGATCATCGGCACCATCACCACCATGGCCGGGGCGGTGCTGATCCTCGGTTGCGTGAACATCAGCATGATGTTTCTGGCGCGCTTGCTGGAGCGCAGCCGCGAACTTGCATTGCGAACCGCTCTCGGCGCGTCGCGACCGAGACTGCTCCGGCAGTGCTTGCTGGAAACGGCATTCGTGGTGCTGGTCGGCCTGGTGATCGGCAGCGGACTGACCTATTTCGGTGTGGCCTGGACCCAGGATCTTTCCAATTTCATGTCGCAGATGCAGGCCAAAGGTCGCGATCCCAATCTGCTGGTGCTGCGCTCCGGAGATCTGCTGGTGGCGACAATGGCGGCAATCGTGGTGTGGCTGCTCAGCACGTTGATGCCGGCATGGCGTGTAGCCAAACAAGATGCAGCGCAGACGCTTGCCGGCAGCGGCAAAGGCGGCGGCAATCGCGGCAGCTCTCGGGGCGCACATGTGCTCGTTGGCGTGCAAGTGTTGATCTCCGCACTGGTCCTGGTGATCTGCGGAAATCTGGTGATGGCGGTGAATCACGAAGCCAACAAACCCACCGGCCTCGACGACGCGCAGGTGATGATCTCGACGTACCCGAGCGTATTCAGCGAACGCTATGCGGATCGCGCCACGCGTTTGACCTACTGGGACGACTTGCGAGCAAAGATCGAGAGCACGATGCCTGGTACTCAGGCGACCTTCGCCACTGCGGTGCCGACGCAACCGGCGACGGTCGCGATGACGCCGGAGAGCCGGGAGGGCCGGAGCAATCAAGGTGAGCTGAAGCTGCCGCTCACCGCCGTCGCGGAGAATTATTTCGAATTGCTTGGAATCAAGCTGCGCTCCGGTCGATTGTTCGACAGCACCGATAACGCCGATTCGCTCGCGGTCGCAGTGGTCGACGAGACGCTGGTCCGGCGCTATTGGCCTCGTGAAGATCCCCTCGGCAAACGCATTCAGCTGGATCCGAATGAAAACGGCCCATGGCTCACCGTCATCGGCGTGGTCGCACCAGTCGCGAGTCAGCCTTTCACCCCCGATCGTGGCGCGGTGTATCGACCGCTGCGTCAGGCCGCGCCAGCGGCGTTCCATCTGCTCGCGCGATTGCCGAATGTAGCGGCGAATAGTCGAGTAGAGCTGCGCAGCGCGGCCTACGCAGTGGATCGAGACCTGGTCCTGCACAACTTGCAGATGCTCACTGACTACCTGGCCGCTGTGAACATGAATTTCAAAGCGCTGGTACCGGTGTTCATCACGCTTGCAAGCATCACAGTACTGCTGGCCGCGACCGGCCTGTTCGGGCTGATCAGCCGCTCGGTGGCGATGCGTACTCATGAAGTGGGCCTGCGTCGTGCACTCGGTGCCACATCCTTGAGATCGGTCGCAATGTTTCTACGCCAGGGCGGAATGTATCTCGCCGTCGGCGTGGTCGCGGTCGGCTTGGGAATAGTCGTGACCAACCTGTTGAGCACAGCCTTCCCAAACATCATGGACCGCGTGCTGCTGGTCACGCCGAGCATCGTGCTGTTGCTGGCAACAGTCATCTTCGCCGCTACCTATCTGCCCACACGTCGCGCCGTTTCGCTGGAACCGGGCGATGCACTTCGTTACGAGTAGGAGACAACCATGGCTGGCAAACATCTGATCGAACTGCAGGGGATCAAGAAGATCTTCTATACGGACGAGTTGGAAACCTGGGCACTGGACAATATCAATCTCAGCATCGACGCCGGCGAATACGTGTCGATCAGCGGTCCGTCCGGGTGTGGCAAGTCCACGCTGCTGTCCGTGATGGGACTGATGAACTCATCGAGCGAAGGCAAGTACCTGTTGAACGGTGCCGAGGTGAGCGGGCTGCAGGCGAGCGAGCAGGCGCGGGTGCGCAATCAGGAGATCGGCTTCATCTTCCAGGCCTTCAATCTGATCGGCGACATGAACGTGTTCGAGAACGTCGAGCTGCCGCTGACGTACCGCTCGGATCTCAATCGTCAGCAACGCCGCGAGCGGGTGCTGACGGCGCTGGAGCAGGTGGACATGGCGCAACGTCAGAAACATTTTCCGGCACAACTCTCGGGCGGTCAGCAGCAGCGGGTGGCGATTGCCCGAGCGCTGGTGGGCAAGCCGAAAGTCCTGCTGGCGGACGAGCCGACCGGCAACCTCGATTCCAAGAATGCGCAGCTGGTCATGGACCTGCTGGGCACACTGCATAAGCAGGGCAGTTGCATCGTCATGGTCACGCACGATCCCCGCTCGGCGGAGCAGGCCGAACGCCAGGTCGCCTTGTTCGACGGCAAGATCGTGGACGACCGGCGGGTACGCCCGGTGGCGCAGATCGAAGCGGTCGCCTCTCAACCCAAACTTGCATGGGGTGCGTCATGACCAAGGATCAGTTGCTGGAGCTGATTGCAAAACACACGCGCGAAATCCTGCCCGGGCTGCAGTCCCATCAGTTCGTCGCCGACGATCGGCTGGTCGACCTGGGCGCCAATTCGGTGGATCGCGCCGAGATATCGATGATGGTGCAGGAATCCCTGGGCCTGTCGTTGCCGCGGGTCGAGCTGTTCGGCCCGAGGAACATCGGCGAGCTCGCCGATCTGTTCTTACGCAAGCTGGCTCCGGCCTGAGCAGGGACGCTGATCGATTGGTACTTGGTTGAAGGTGGGCACGGACGTGGAACAACCTGACGCAAAGCATTTCCATCAGATGTATGGAATCAGCAAGCCGCGGCTGGCGTATTACAACGCGGATTTCATCGACTACACGTTGATGACCGCGATTAGCACGGCGTTGATCTATCTGACGTTCGGCCCGCGGCACTGGATGACGTTGCTGGGCGTGTTGCTGGCCGCGTTCATGATTGCGGTGTTTCCGTTGCGGCATGGCTTTGCGCTGCGCATGCCGCTGATTCTGCGACGCCCACAGGAACTGCTGTTCATGCTGATCTACAAGATCAGGAACATCAATCGCTACGTGGTGCTGGCGGCAGTGCTGCTGGTGCTTGAGAACGTTTTTATCTATTTCACGCCGGATTGGCCGCATCACGTCGAGCTGATGCGGACTATCGGCATGTACCTGTTCTTCATCCACTTCATCGGTATGACGGCATATCGCACGGTGGTGCTGGTCGATCACCTGCGCAAGCGGGAGCTGGTGCGCGAGTTCCTGATGCAGACCACCTGGAAGAAATATCTTGAGACGCAGCCCAGCATCACGCTGCAGATCTTCCACGCATACGTCACCGGAGTGTTGACTCACATTGTGTACCTGGTGCCGTGGTACCTGGTGATCAGCTACGCCAACTTCTCGGCGCTCGCGGCGCCGTTGACCTGTGTGTTGAATTTCGTCATCCAGGTCAAGTATCTGAACATTCACAATGTGCTGTTCTACCGGGAGCATTGGCTGGGCCACAACTCGGAGATGGAATTCCTGTACTTGCACGGGACGCATCACGACGCGATTCCGAGCGGACTCATCGGTGTCGGCGGCAACGGGCACCTGGAAGGATTTCTGCGGCATGTGATGGGCTTTCCCACGCAGTTCTTCAATCCCGCGGTCGGTTTCATATTCTTTACCTGGCTGGTCAAGCAGGACATCGACGGTCATCAATACATTCCCTGCATATTCCCGCGACGCAGCCGGCATTTCTACGAGATCACCCAGCATTCCATGCATCATTACGGGCGCCTGCAGCCCTATAGCTTCGGCTTGAAAACCGATCAGCCGGAGCTGGCCGAGGAGGCTCGGAAGATCACACGCGGGCTGCCGGATTCGCTCGCCAACTCGGCCAAGCTGGATGAGCAGTTGACCGACTTCAAATGGGACAACCCCGCCTATCGCCGCTTCCTCGATCTGTTCGACAAATACCAGAAGTAGGGAGAGCGACGTGCCGCAGTTGGACGAGAAGCACTTCCACAAGCTCTACGGCAGCAAGAGCCCGAGGATGACGTTCCAGAGAACGGACTTTCTCGACTATGTGCTGATGAGCTTGATCACCGCCGCGGTGATCGGTGCGGTGTATGGGGTGAGCCATCCGATGTCTCTGATCGGATACGCGTCATGTGCGTTGCTGCTGTGGGCATTCATTCCCCGGCATGGCGTAAAGCTCAAGGTGCCGCTGCTGCTGCGCCGACCGCAGGACGCTTTGTTCATGCTGATCTACAAGTTTCAGAACTTGAAGCCGGTGTGGTTCCTGGCCGTCGCCATGCTGCTGCTGGAACACTTTCTGATTCAACGGACGCCGGCCTGGCCGCATCACGTCGAGCTGATGCGCCGGATCGCGATCGTGCTGTTCTACGTGCATTTCATCTCGATCACGATCTACCGCAGCGTCATTCTGGTGGCGCACTTGATGAGCAGGGAGCATGTGCGTGAAGTGCTGCTGCAAACCAGTTGGAAAGGATTCATCGGCCGTCGGCCGAGCATCACGCTGGAGATCGTGCACGCCTATTTCACCGGCTTGCTCACGCACATCGTGCTGATCGCGCCCTGGTATCTGGTCATCACCCACCTCGACTTCTCGGCAGTGCTGTTGCCATTGATGTTGATCGTCAACGTGCTGCTGCAACTGATGTTCTACAAGACATTCAACGATTGGTTCTATCGGGATCACTGGCTCGGACACAACTCGGAGATCGAATTCCTGTACCTGCACGGCACGCACCACGACGCCATCCCGAGCGGCCTGATCGGCGTGGCCGGCAACGGCTACCTGGAAGGCTTCATGCGGCACACGATGGGTTACATCACGCCGTTCTTCAATCCGGTGCTGGCCTTCACCATGTACACGCTGGAGATCAAGCACGACATCGATTTCCACCAGTACATTCCAGGCGTGTATCCGCGCCTGTCGCGCCAGCTGCATGAGATCAACCAACATTCCATGCATCACATGGGCAGCCTGGAGCCGCTCGGCATCGGTCTGAACTTCGACCAGCCGCACGTCACCGACGCATTCAAGAAATCGAGCCACCTGCCGCCGGCGATCATGAATTCATATCGGCTCGATGAACGTCTCACCGGCTTTCGATGGCACACCAACCGCTACCAGCGATATCTCGACCTGGTGGACAAGTATCAACCAAGGGAAACGACCATGAGCAATGCAGATTCGGCGCCCCAACCCCGCGGCCGGGGAGCAAAGGTTTTGAAGGCGTTGGGCGTCGGCTTCGCGGCGCTCGCGGTGTTGCTGGTCGCGGCACACCTCACGTGGAAGTACTCCGGATCCAATGAATGGGAACTGCAGGCCGATGCCGACGGCGTGCAGGTCTACTCGTTGAAAGAGCCAGGCAAGACGGTGCAGCAGTTCAAGGCCGTTGCACGCGTGAACACAACGGCCAAGCGTGCGATCGCGGCCATGAAAGATGTCGACGATGCGACTTGCGCGGAGTGGATTCCCGGCTGCGGTGGTGGCATCGCAGTTCAGCCGTGGAACGAGCAAAACCTCTCACTGGTGCACTTCTATCGAGTCGACTTGCCGTCACCGATGACGCCGCGCGAATTCCTGTACCGGATGCAGTTCATTCCGCATCCACAGGACAACTCCATGGGCATCGAGTTTACGGCGATGCCGGATGCGCTCCCTGGCAACGACTGCTGCATTCGTATCACACACATGCACAACACCTGGCGGTTTACTCCGCAGGCGAACGGTGAGTTGCAGGTGGAGCTCATTCAGGACATGTCGCTGGGCGGCTGGGTGCCGTATTTCCTGTTCAACCACGATCGTGTGCCGGCCATGCACAAAGTGATGCTGGACCTGCCCAAGTTCTACAACAAAGAAAAATACGACCACGAGCTGTTGCCGTTCGTGGAGTCGATGACGGCGATGAAGTAGCACAGCACGCCTCCCCACAAAGCACAGCGAACATCGGGTCATGGAGCGTCGATGTCGGATTCAGTAGATCTATACTGCCGGGGCTATGGCGCCACGCCCATTATCGAGGCGTGTCGCAGCCATGGGCTGTTCGGCAAGCTGGACGTAAAGGAGTTTCGACGCCGTGACCGGCTGATCGTCGAGCTGCGAGCGAATCCGGCGTATCTGACGGTCGCGCTCGAAGGTTTGGTGCTGCTGGGCTGGCTGGAGCGCAATGGTACCGATGCGTACCGGAAAACCAGTCGAGCCGCCGACGATAGTTTTGATCTGGAACTGACGGCGCTCTATGCGTTAGAGCCGCGTGACTTGCTCGCATCTGGCGATGCGTTGGTGCACAGGATCGAGGCCAGTCTTCAACCCGAGCACTTGCAGAACACTCATGCGTCGGCATTGGTGTTAGGTGCCATTGTTCCTCCGCTGTGCGCAGCCCTTGCAGAGCTCAATCCCGATCGCTTCTCCGAGGAGCTGCGACAACTCGACGTGCAGCTGGCGGCAGCTATCGAAAAACTGTTTGTTCATCACGGCTGGCTGAGCGCCGACGAAGGTAGATTGACAGCCGCCGGCAAGCAGCTGATGCAAGCGCCGGAATTTGCTGCGGTCCTTTCATACCGACAGCTCCTGTACGCGGCGGAAAATTTACTGTTCGGTGAGACACCAGAAGTCGGCCGTGACGCCGGCATCGAAATAAAACTAGGGAATGTTCCCGGCAATCTCAATGGTTGGCAACCGCAGGAGCAGCAACCAGTTGTCGTTGCGGATATCGCATGCGTGGAGGAGACGAGCGCAGAGCTGATTTCTGCACTGAACTCCGCTGCGGAAAGTAAAGATTCGGTTGACGCGGCAGTACGCGTGCTCGCCGCCAAGCAGCCGGCTTTCTATTTGGACGACAACAATGAGCTGCTCAGCGGCGCGAGCTTGCTGCACCGATGGCAGCGGCGGTTGTCGATCCTTGCGCAACATGCCGCCGACGCTCCGTTCGCGGTGTTGGCATCACATGCGATCGACGCGCCACGTTTGTTAGCACGTCAGCATCCCATTGGCGCTGACACATTCGTCGTTCTGGCAGCATCTGTGGGTTTGTTCAACGACACCGCGCCTCAGCGTCATCCGGGTACGCCCGGCACCTGCCAGGCAACGCTACATCACTTCCGTAGGCGCAAGTATTCCGTCCGCAATGCCGTCGACAGCGATCTCGACCGTCTGTGCGAGCTGGAAAAACTCTGCTGGCAACACACCCGGACTTCGAAGCAGCAGATTCGCGCACGTCTGCAGAAGTATCCACAAGGGCAATTCGTGCTGGAGGAGCAGGGCAAGGTCCTCGGCGTCGTCTATAGCCAGCGCATCGCTTCGGTGGAGCTGCTCGACGAATGCACCGCTGCCAATGTTCACAGCCTGCATCAGGAAGCTGGCTCCATCATTCAACTGTTGGCGATCAACATCGATCCGCGCGTGCAGGATCGCGGCTACGGCGATCAATTGCTTGAGTTCATGTTACAGCGGTGCAGCCTGGTGGCCGATGTCACTCATGTCGTGGGTGTCACGCTTTGCAAGAGCTACGACGCTGACAGCTGCGAACCGTTCGAGCAATACCTCCGACGAGGTGCGCAGAGCCAGGATCCCGTGCTCGCTTTCCATCAGTCGCACGGTGCGCAGGTCGTCAAGGCGATGCCGGGTTATCGCCCGCAGGATGTTGCCAATCAAGGCAATGGCGTGCTGGTACTTTACGACGCTTTGAAGAGAGTCCGGCCCCGCGTCGAAGCAAGCGCAGCTTCGCGTATCAGTCCGCAGCAGCTCAGTCGATTCATCGAAGACAGCGTCATTCAGCTCGCCGGCATCGACCGCGAAAACTTTCAGTTGGATCGACCGCTGATGGAGTCGGGGCTCGATTCCGCCGACCTGCTCAAGCTGCAGCTGCGGCTGGAAGAAAAACTCGATCGCAAGCTGCCAACGGGATTTTTCTTTCAGCACAACACCAGCGGAAAAGTAATTGCTCATCTCACCGCTCGGCCAGCTTCGTCGGTGAACCGCGAAGCGCCTGCCGACGTGCGGGTGGCGAATCGAGCGACGTCTCGGAACGACACTGACATCGCCATCGTCGGCGTGTCGTGCAAGCTGCCGGGCGGCATCGAAACTCCCGAGCAACTCTGGCGGGTGCTTGCATCTGCTACGTCTGTCATCAGCTCTTTTCCGGCGGCACGAGGTGCATGGCCGTCGAGCTCGATTTATCCGGCCATCGATCGCGGCGGATTCGTCCATGACGCCGACGCGTTCGATGCCGGTTTCTTCCGGATGTCACCTGCAGAGGCGGCGATTACCGATCCGCAGCAGCGCATGCTGCTGCAGCTTGCATGGTCGTGTCTCGAAGAGGCCGGGATCGTGCCCGGCGATGTGCAAGGGTCCAACACGGGCGTCTTCATTGGCGCCAGCAACTGCGACTACAGCCGCCTGCTGCAAGATGCAGGGTTGGAAGTGCAGGCTCATCACGGCGTGGCCAGTTCGCTCGCGATATTGGCGAACCGTCTGTCGTACTTTTTCGATTTCAGCGGCCCCAGCCTGGTGATCGACACCGCGTGCTCATCCTCGCTGGTGGCGTTGCATACGGCCATGCAGTCATTGCGCTCAGGCGAATGCACGGCGGCGCTGGTAGGCGGCGTCAATCTGATTTGTCACCCCGATCTTTCCATCGCTTATCACAAAGCGGGCATGCTTGCGCGCGACGGGCAATGCAAAGTCTTCGATGCCGCGGCCAACGGCTATGTGCGTTCGGAAGGCGCTGTAATGATGTTGCTCAAGCCCTTACACCTCGCGCTGGCGGGAGGGGACAGGATTCATGCCGTCATCAAAGGCAGTGCTGTCAACCACGGCGGCCTCGCCGGTGGATTGACCGTTCCCAATCCGCAAAAGCAGGCCGAACTACTCACGGCAGCCTGGAAGAATGCTGGTGTTGGCGCACAGGATCTTAGTTACATCGAGGCGCACGGCACGGGCACATCGCTGGGTGACCCGATCGAGATCGAAGGGATTCAGGCAGCAGCCTCGCAGGCGTCCAGCTGTGCGATCGGCTCCATTAAGAGCAACCTCGGTCACCTGGAGCCCGCGGCCGGACTCGCAGGTCTGCTCAAGCTGCTTTTGTGCCTGCGGCACCGGCAGATTCCTGCGTCGATCAACTTCTCGCAGTTGAATCCAAAGATACGGCTCGGGCACATGCCATTTCGGATCCAGCAGACGCTGACGAGCTGGGATGCAGCTTATCCGCGCACAGCGGCGGTGAGCAGCTTCGGTTCCGGCGGCGCGAATGCGCACGCCATCATCCAGGAATATTCCACTGACAATGCGGAAGTATGCGATCAGGATTCGCACCTTTTCGTCCTGTCCGCTGCCAGCGACGAATGTTTGCGCGATTACGTTTCTCAGGTGATCCGTTGGTTGCAGGATCAGGGACCAAACGTCTCATTCGCGAGCGCGATCTACACCTGGCAGGTTGGACGAGCCGCGATGAAGCAGCGGCTGGCCATGAAGATCATGGACGCGAAGAGTCTGCAGGATCGTTTGCAGCGCTGGTTGGATGGCGATGCGAGCCTGCCGGATACGTGGCACGGACAAGCAAGCGCCGCGTCCTCAGGTCTGAATCGGATCTGGCAGACGAAGTCCGGACAACAGCTCGTCACGCAAGCGCTGCAGGAACGGGACCTGGAACAACTCGGCGTCATGTGGACCTCGGGTGCGCACATTGACTGGCGCAAGCTCGCAGGGAATTCGAGTGGCAGCGCGCGTCGTGTGAGCTTGCCCACCTATCCGTTTGCCAAGGAACGATACTGGATCGAGTCGACGGCTGCCGCGCCAACCAGTGCCGAGAGCAGTCGCTCATTGCACCCCATGGTGCATATCAACTCCTCGGATCTGTATCAACACAGTTATCGCTCCAGATTCAGCGGCCAGGAATTCTTCCTGGCCGATCATCGAGTCGCCTTGGAGGAGCGCAATACTCAATCGGTGCTTCCGGGCGTCGCGTATCTGGAAATGATTCGCGCGGCCGTCGACCATGCGTTACCGGGTCGGCGTGCATCGGCCACGCTGGAGCTGCGCGACACACTATGGCTGCAGCCTCTGGTCGTCAGTGAAAAGAGCGATGTGAGCATTGCGCTGGCGCCGAACGACGACGATCGCATCGAGTTCGAGATTCACAGCCTGCGAGGCGGCGAAGACATTGCTCATTGCCAGGGCACCGCGCAATTTACTGTGCCGACCACAATGGAGCGATTGGCTCTCGAATCGCTGAAGGCGCAGATGGACCGCGCGGTACTCGATACAGCGACCGTCTACTCCGCCATGAACGCCATGGGCCTGGTCTATGGTCCCGCACATCGCAGCATCGTCGCGATCCGGCAAGGCGAGCGGCAGTTGCTTGCACAGCTGCGATTGCCTGCGAGTGCCGAGCGCAGTCGCGCAGACTACGTCTTGCATCCCAGCTTGATGGACGGTGCCCTGCAAGCAGCGGTCGGCCTGGTGGAGGGATGGCAGACGACACCTGCAAAGCCGCGCCTGCCGTTCGCGCTGGAACGTCTGCTCGTCGTTGCAGACTGCTCGAATGAGATGTGGGCTTGGGTGCGCCATTCATCTGCCACGGCGAAAAATGACCAGCTGATCAAGCTCGACATCGACCTGTGTGACGAGCATGGAAACATCTGCGTGCAAATGCGGGGCTTCTCGCTGCGGGTGCCGAAGGCGGCGACGAGCAGCGAGGGCACCGTGCTGTCAACGCCGATGTGGCAGCCAGCCCCGGTGAGGACTGACGAACCCGACTGCTCTGAGCATCACGTCTTTCTGTGCGAGCTGCCTTGGATCGATAGCGCTGCGCTTCAGGAAAAAATTCCCGAGGGCCGCTGTCAATCATTGCAGCCGCTGCCGGATGAAACGCTTGCCGAGCGCTATAGCAAAGGTGCGCGCGAGTGCTTCAAGAGCGTACAAACCATCCTACGGGCCAAGGCATCAGGCAAGTCGCTGCTGCAGGTCGTCCTCGCCGCGCACGACGATCACACCGTGTTCTCCGGGTTGTCGGCATTGCTGAGAACTGCGGCGCTGGAAAATCCACAACTTGTTGGGCAAGTCATCGTTACTCGGCCTCAAGTGGCCGCAGATGAACTGTTGAAACAGTTGCTGGATGGCAAGGCCCGAAGTCGGGAAGCCGTTATTCGTTACGATTCGCGTGGCGCCGAAGTGTTGCGCTGGCAGGACGTTGCGGCGAGCTCGGTGGCGTCGCACGTTGTCTTCAAGGATCACGGGACATACCTGATCACCGGCGGTCTCGGCGGTCTGGGCCAGCTGTTCGCCAGGGAAATTATCGAGCAGACGCGTCATGCAACGGTGATCCTGACCGGCCGCGGGCCGCTGGATGCGCATAAGCAGTCCATCATGGAAAAGCTCGGAGGCACCTCCGGACGGCTGCAGTATCGAGCATTGGACCTGAGCGATTTGCAGCAAGCGAAGCAGACGATTGCTGCCGTCGAGCGTGAGCACTCGGGCCTCGACGGCATCCTGCATTGTGCCGGCAGGGTTGCCGACAACTTCATCTTCAAGAAGACCCTCGAAGAATTTGGTGAGGTGCTGGCGCCGAAAGTGAGCGGCACATTCAACCTCGACCAGGCGACCGCGGACATCGAGCTGGACTTCCTGGTTTTGTTCTCTTCTGTGGTCGCAGCGACGGGCAACCTCGGCCAGGCCGACTATGCGGCCGCCAATGGGTTCATGGATGCGTTCGCGGCCTATCGCAATGAGCAAGTGTCCGCGGGCCGCCGGCACGGTCGGACGCTCGCGATCAATTGGCCGCTATGGATTGAAGGCGGCATGCGTCTTGAGCCTGCGGCCCAAATGCAATTTCAGCACACCACCGGCATGCGGCCGCTGTCGACGGCGAGCGGACTGAAGGCTTTCTATCGATGCCTGGCGTTGTCCAGCGCTCAGGTGTGGGTGAAAGAAGCAGCCCCAGAACCTGAGACGTTGGCGCAGACCGCAACGACGGTGGCCGAACCTGAGCAGCCGCGCAGCGCAGATGCCGCGACCTGGCCGGAGCAAGTCCAGGATTACTTGCGCAAGCAGCTCTCATCCGTACTGAAACTGCCATCTCACAAAATCGATGCGCAGGCGGCGCTGGAGAGCTACGGCATCGATTCCATCATGGCGGTGGATCTCGCCCGCAGGCTGGAGCAGGACTTCGGACCGCTCGCCAAGACGCTGCTGTTCGAGTATCGATCGATTCGCGAGCTGGCGAAGTATTTCATCGAAAGTCATGCGACGCGGCTGGCGCAGTTGTTGGCGCCTACAGCGACGACGGGTGTGATTGCGGCGCCGATTCCGGCACCCAAACCCGCCAAGCTCAAGCCTCTCAATCGAGCGCGTACACAGCCCGTCCGCGCAACCAATGATGAGCCGATCGCGATCATCGGTTTGAGCGGCCGCTACCCGCAGGCCGAGAACATCGAGGCGTACTGGCGCAACCTGCGCGATGGCAAGGACTGCATCGTCGAAGTGCCCTCGGATCGTTGGGACTGGCATGAGTACTTCAGCGAGGATCGGACCGCGACCGGGCGTCATTTCAGTCGCTGGGGCGGTTTCATCGCCGGCGTCGACGAATTCGATCCGGTGTTTTTCAACATCGCTCCCCGCGATGCCAAGTTCATCGATCCGCAGGAACGTTTGTTCCTGCAACACGCATGGATGGCGGTCGAGGATGCAGGCTATACGCGCGCCAGTTTGCAGACGGTGGACAGCAGCGGCGAAGTCGGCGTGTATGCCGGTGTGATGTGGAGCGAATATCAGCTGTTCGGTGCGCGTAGCAGCGCAAGCGATCTGCGGATGGGATTCGCCGGCAACCTGGCCAGCATCGCCAATCGTGTTTCCTATACCTTCGACTTGCACGGTCCGAGCATGACGCTGGACACGATGTGTTCGTCGTCGCTAACGGCAATCCATGTGGCCTGCCAGGATTTGAGACAGGGACGCACGCAAGTTGCCATCGCCGGCGGCGTAAACGTGAGCGTTCATCCGCATAAGTACACGGTGCTCAGCGCCGGCCAGTTCATTTCCAGCGACGGACACTGCCAGAGTTTCGGGGAAGGCGGCGATGGTTACATCCCGGGTGAAGGCGTTGGAGTCGTCATCCTGAAGCGACTGTCGGACGCGCAGCGCGATGGCGACCATATCTATGGAGTGATCCGCGGCAGCGCGTTGAACCACGGCGGCAAGACCAACGGCTACACGGTGCCCAATCCTCAAGCGCAGTCGAGCGCGATCAACCGTGCATTGACGGAGTCGGGCATCGATGTGCGGCAGATCGGCTACATCGAGGCGCACGGCACGGGAACGACGCTGG
>Ga0247784_1000194_pt1 | contig 18556 bp, 17 predicted proteins | sample UWRJL169409R5_FD_179909 | JGI IMG/M metagenome (GOLD analysis project Ga0247784, IMG submission 179909) | Plant litter microbial communities from Arlington Agricultural Research Station in Wisconsin, United States - UWRJ-L169-409R-5 | ecosystem: Environmental > Terrestrial > Plant litter >...
GGTTACGGACGATACCAACCCGCTGCGGGGGAACAACGCGAAGGAATTTAGACATACCCGAATGAAGTCGACAATCCGAACTTAGGATTGTCGATTCAGACGCCGTCAATCCCCGGCGCCTATGCTTCCCCTCGTTCGCAGGGGCACATCAGGAGCTGAGCATGCCAAACCAAGGGAAGCACGGGAAAGCACGAGCCGCTGCCGCCGAAGCCCGCGAAGATATCATCAGTTCGACGGCCATGAGCGCCATGAGCGCGGGCGCCGTAACGGCCATGGGCACAGTGGGTGCTGCCGTCATCAAGCTGCACAAGGAGACGATGGACAAGAAGCCGGAATGGTTCTGGCACCTGTTCGCGAAATGCGAGGCCAAGGCTGCACGTCTCGCCGATCAGGCCGCGCACGCGCCGCGCTCGAATGGCGACGCCACGTTCATCGAGGTTTACGCCCGGACCTTGCCGGAACTGGTGAAGAAGGCGCTCAGCGCGCACCGATAGTACCGTCACCCGAAACGATGTTCGTACCGGCTCACCGTGAGCTCGCTCACGTCGATATCCGGCTTCCGTCCCGACATCATGTCCGCCAGCACCCTTCCCGAACCGCACGCCATGGTCCAGCCGAGCGTGCCGTGACCGGTGTTGAGATGCAGATTGCCGTAGCGGGTGGCACCGATCACCGGCGGTCCGTCCGGCGTCATCGGGCGCAGGCCGCTCCAGAACGTGGCGTTGCCGAGATCGCCGCCGCTCGGAAACATGTCGGTCAGCGAATGGTCGAGCGTCGCCCGCCGCGCCGCATCGAGACGATCCGAATAGCCCGAGATTTCCGCGGTGCCGCCGACGCGGATACGATTGCCGAGCCGCGTAATCGCGACCTTGTAGCTCTCATCCATCACGGTCGATACCGGCGCGCCCTCGGGATCGATCACCGGCACGGTGATCGAATAGCCCTTCACGGGGTAGACGGGAACCGAAACACCGATCGGCTTGAGCATGCGCGGCGACCAGCTGCCGAGTGCCGCCACATAGGCGTCGGCCTGTAAAAGTCCGGCACTGGTGACGACGCCGGTAATCTTGCCGCCTTCCGCAACCAGCCGCTCGATGCCGGTGTTGAACTTGAACTGCACGCCGAGGCGGGCAGCCTCGACGGCGAGCGCCTGCGTAAACATATGGCAGTCGCCGGTCTCATCCTGCGGCAGCCGCAGCCCGCCGACGAACTTGACCTTCGCCGTGGCGAGCCCGGGCTCCGCAACGATGCAACCGGCGGGATCGAGCAATTCGTACGGCACGCCAGTTTGTTCGAGCACCGCGATGTCGTCGGCGGCACCGTCGAGCTGCTTCTGCTTGCGAAACAGCTGCAGCGTACCCTGGCTGCGTTCGTCATACTTGATGCCGGTCTCGGCGCGCAGCGCGCGCAGGCAGTCGCGGCTATACTCTGCGATCGGGATCATCCGGCTCTTGTTGATGGCGTAGCGCTCTGCCGTGCAGTTGCGCAGCAACTTGAGCATCCACCACCACATCACGGGATCGAGCTTGGGCCAGATCACCAGCGGCCCGTGCCGCATCAACAGCCACTTGATGGCTTTCACCGGCACGCCGGGCCCGGCCCAGGGCGAGGAATAGCCGGGCGACACCTCGCCGGCGTTGGCGAAAGAAGTTTCCTGCGCGGGCTCGGCCTGACGGTCGACCACCGTCACTTCATGGCCGCCGCGCGCCAGATAGTAGGCCGTGGTGACGCCGATGACGCCACTGCCGAGAACGATAACTTTCACGATCCCTCACACATTCGCCGCGGCGACGCGCGCCGCGGCTGCTGTGCTCTCACGAGCAAGGATCAGGCCACGCGCTTGATGGCGTCGCCGAGGATCGAAACGATATCGTCGATGTGGCTTTTCTCGACGATCAAGGGCGGCGACAGCGCAAAGGAGTCGCCGCTCATCCGCAGATAGAGCCCGCGATTGAAGCAATCGACCATCACGTCATAGCCGCGCGCGGCGACGCCTTCCTTGCGGGGTGCGACTTCGACCGCCCCCATCAGGCCGACATTGCGGATGTCGATCACGTTCGGCAGGCCCTTCAGCGAATGCAGCGCATCGCGCCAGTACTCGGCCATAGACGCGCCGCGCGTGAGCAGCCCTTCGTCCTTGTAGATGTCGAGCGTGGCAAGGCCCGCCGCGCAGGCGGTCGGATGCGCCGAATAGGTGTAGCCGTGAAACAGCTCGATCGTCCCTTCCGGGCCATTCATCAACGCGTCATGGATCTGGCGGCTGGCGAACACCGCGCCGCAGGGCACGGTGCCGTTGGTGATCCCCTTGGCGGTCGTCATCATGTCCGGCGTGACACCGAAATAATCCGCAGCGAACGGCGCGCCGAGGCGGCCGAAGCCGGTGATGACCTCGTCGAAGATCAAGAGGATACCGTGCTTGGTGCAGAGCTCACGCAGCCGCTGCAAATAACCCTTCGGCGGCGGCAGCACCGCGGTCGAACCCGGCACCGGCTCGACGATCACGGCGGCGATGGTGTCGGCGCCATGCAGCGCCACCATCCGCTCGACATCGTCGGCGAGCTCGGCGCCGTGATCCGGCTGGTCCTTGGCGAACGCGTTGCGGGTGAGGTCGTGGGTGTGACGGATGTGATCGACTCCCGGCAGATGGGTCGCGAACGCGCGGCGGTTCGCCACCATGCCGCCGACCGACATGCCGCCAAAACCGACACCGTGATAGCCGCGCTCGCGGCCGATCAGGCGCGTCCGCGTCCCCTGCCCGATGGCACGCTGATAGGCCAGCGCGATCTTCAGCGCGGTATCGACCGACTCGGAGCCTGAATTCGTGAAGAAGATGCGATCGAGCCCCTTCGGCGCGATTTCGGCGAGCCGCTCGGCAAAATCGAACGCCAGCGGATGGCCCATGTTGAACGAGGGCGCGAAGTCGAGGTTCGTCAGGCTCCGCTCGACGGCAGTGGCGATCTGGCGGCGGCCATGGCCGGCATTGACGCACCAGAGGCCCGCCGAGCCGTCGATCACTTTGCGGCCGTCGACGGTGGTGTAGTGCATGCCCTCGGCGGAAGCGAACAGCCGCGGCGCTTTCTTGAACTGCCGGTTGGCTGTGAACGGCATCCAGAACGAATCGGTTTGCAGGGTGTTCGGCTTCTGATGAAGGGTCACGGCTCTAGCTCCTGTGCTGGCAGCGCAAGCTGCCACCGGGCCACGCTCGGGAAGCCACAACAAGTCCTTTTTTGCGCTCCTGCAACCCATTGATTTTGCTGGAAGGGTCAGGCCATATTTGTTCGATCCGAAACACTTGCAACAGGGATTTCCGATGAGTGTCGATATCGGTGGACGACTCCGCTTCGTTCGCGCCCGGCACAAGCTGTCGCAGCGCGAGCTCGCCAAGCGCTCCGGGGTGACCAATTCGACGATCTCCCTGATCGAATCCAACCAGATGAACCCCAGCGTCGGCGCGCTCAAACGCATCCTCGACGGGCTGCCGATGGGGCTCGCCGAGTTCTTCGCGATCGAACCCGAGCGGCCGCGCAAGGCCTTCTACCGCGCCGACGAGCTGACCGAGATCGGCAAGAAGCCGATCTCCTTCCGCCAGGTCGGCGACACCATGTTCGGACGGAGCCTGCAGATCCTGAAAGAGCGCTACGAGCCGGGCAGCGACACCGGCCGGGTGCCGCTGACCCATGACGGCGAGGAAGGCGGCATCGTGGTCTCGGGCCGGCTTGAGGTCACCGTCGACGAAGAGCGCCGCATCCTCGACCCCGGCGACGCCTATTATTTTGAAAGCCGCCGCCCGCACCGCTTCCGCTGCGTCGGCGGTAAGCCCTGCGAAGTGATCAGCGCCTGCACGCCGCCGACGTTTTGAGGGAGGATTTAGTACGCAAGGCCCGGATCGAAGCACGACGATCGCAATAAACGCGGCTCAACCACCGCTCCGCGCGAAGCTCTCGAGCCGAGACGAGCGCCGAGTCATATCACTCCATCTTGATTCCGGCGTCCGTGATGACCTTGCTCCAGCGCGAGATCTCGTCGGTGACGAAGACGCGGAATTCATCCGGGCCGTCGCCGACGGCCACGATGCCCTGTTCGGCGAGTTTGGCCTTCATCGCGGGGTCAGCGAGTGCCTTCTTCGCCTCGGCGGCCACGCGATCGACGATTTCCTTGGGCGTGCCCGCCGGTGCAATGATGCCGGCCCATGTACCGGAGATGAAGTCCGGCACGCCCTGCTCCGCCATCGTCGGCACGTCGGGCGCCGCCGGAATCCGCTCTTTGGCGGTGACGACGATGGCCTTGGCATTGCCGGAGCGGACCTGCGGCATCAGCGGACCGACGATGTCGAACATCACATTGATCTGTCCGCCGACAGTATCCTGCAGCGCCCCGGCCGTGCCCTTGTAGGGAATGTGCTGCATCTCGATGCCGGTACGGCTCTTGAACATCTCCATCGTCAGATGTGCCGCGGCGCCGACGCCGCTCGACGCAAAGTTGAGCTGGCCGGGTTTCGTCTTGGCGAGCGCGACCAACTCCTTCACGTTGTTTGCGGGTAGCGAGGGATGCGCGATCATGATCAGCGGCGCGACGCTCATCAGGGAAACGTAGCTGAAGTCCTTGAGCGTGTCGTAAGGCAGCTTGGGATTGAGCGTGGCGTTCACGGCATGCGCCGCGATGACCGTGCCAAACGTGTAGCCGTCAGGCGCAGCCTTGGCGACGACGTCGGTTCCGATGATGGCGTTGGCACCGGGCTTGTTCTCGAAGACGATGGGCTGGCCCAACGCATCGGAGATCTTTTGCCCGACGAGGCGGGCCATCAGGTCGGTGTAGCCGCCGGGCGTGTAAGGTACCACCATGCGGATGGGTCGGTTCGGCCAGCCCTGCGCCAGCGAATGGCCGCCACTGGCGAGCAGGATCGAGAACGCTGCAATAGCGCCGAATAGTCGTTTCATGGCGTCGCTCCCTTGAACCGCGCGAGTTCGCGCGCTGCGGATTTTTTTCTTCCGGCCTCTTTGGCGCGTTGCCTTGGCAACGCGTCCGAGCATCTTGGTGTTGACTGCTTTTAGCTGCCCGGCCTGGCGAATGGCAACCGGCACGCAATAATGGCCCGGACAGGAAACCGGCCCCAATGTAACACGTATCTCACGGGTATCGACAAAGGAGCAACCCATGCGCGCCATCGCTTTTGCCCTCGTGTTTTTGTTCGGCCTCGCCGCGTCTGCAGTGGCCGACGACGTCGCCGCAGCGCAGGGCGTGATCCAGGCACAAGAGCAGGCGTTCAGCCGCGGCGATGCCGCAGCGGCTTATTCGCACGCAGCGCCCGAGATCAAACAGCTATTCCCCCAGGCCGACATATTCCTGCAGATGGTGCAGCAGGCTTATCCGCCGATCCACCGCCACAAAAGCTTCGAATTCGGCGAGGCGCGCGCGGCCGGCGGTCGTATCGCGCAACGTGTCCACATCGTCGACGACAATGGCGAGGCCTGGGAGGCGATGTACACGCTGGAGCAGCAGAGCGACGGCAGCCTGAAGATCACGGGGTGTTCGCTGCTGAAGGCGGGTCAGGCGGTATAGCCGACCTAGAAGAACCCGCTGAGGAACTCCGCGGCTTGATCCGAGATGCCGACGATCTTGTTCGTTGCCTGACGATAGAATTTGAAGTTGAGTTCGGTCTGGGGTTGACCGTCGTTCCAGTCGCTGAACCGTTTGAGTTCGCTGCGGCCCAGCGGTCGCTTCACGAGCGCGGTGCGCCTGATGACGACGCTCACACGCGGCGTTTGCCTGGCGATCCCGCGCTTCTTCGCCGTCGCCCTGGCTGAACTGACAACGCCGCGCGCGATCAGGCCTTGTCCACCCTCGTTCTCGCTGGCGAACAGGAAGACCGTGTCGCCTTCGGCGATATGCTTACCGCCATACATCGTCTTTTGCGCAACAAATGAGAATGCCGGCGCGCGCGGATCGGGGATTTCGGCTTTGATTGCGAACGCCATGATCCCCTTGTCCTGCCGAAGCTGCCGGATCGGACCTTACGCCATCGCCAGCCGCTGCCGGGCGCGCATCAACAGCAGCAGCATGATCGCGACGTTGAGCGCGTTCCACGCCATCCCGTTGGCGAAGGCGGCGGCGTAGGAGCCGGTGGCGTCGAAGATGGCGCCGGAAATCCAGCCGCCGAACGACATGCCGAACACGGACGCGAAGATCACGATGCCGACGCGGGTCGCGGCCTCCGAGGCCGGCATCGCCTCGCGCACGATGATCGCGTAGCTCGGCACGATGCCGCCCTGGAACAGGCCGAACATAGCGGAGATGATGTAGAGCGAGGTCAGGCTGTCGAAGAACAGATAGAACAGCAGCGCGGTGCCCTGCGCCACCGAACCGATCAGGAGCGTTCTGATGCCGCCGATCTTGTCGGCAAGAAAGCCGCTTCCGATGCGGCTGATGATGCCGAAACCCAGCATCAGCGACAGCATTTCGGCTCCGCGCGCCACGCCATAGCCGAGATCGCCGCAATAGGCCACGATATGAACCTGCGGCATCGACATCGCCACGCAACAGGCGATGCTGGCGAGCGCCAGGATAGCCGTCAGCGCATTGGTGGAAAGGCGCAGGTCGACGCGCGGCGGCGCCGCGTTCTGATGGTCGCGCTGCGCACCCGCCCCCATCAGCATTCGCAAGCCAATCAGCGCCAGCGTCATCGCTACCGCCGTGAAAATGCCGACCGCGATGTGGGTCGTGCGCCAGCCCATCCGCTCCATGCCGAAATTCACCAGCGGTGGCCAGATCGTGCCGCCGATGTAGTTGCCGCTGGCGGCAATCGCGACCGCCAGTCCGCGGTAACGGTCGAACCAGTGCGAGGCTTCCGCCATCAGCGGGCCGAACGTGGCCGAGGAAGAAAGCCCGATGGCAAAATGCACCAGAATGAATTGCCAGATTGACGATGACATTCCCGCCACGGCATAGCCGAGGCCGAGAATGCCGATACCGAGCCCGATGGCTGTGACGATGCCGTAGCGGTCGGTGATCTTGCCGGTCAGCACCCCGCCGGAACCGAAACCCAGCATCACCAAGGTAAAGGCCAGCGAGGCGGTTCCGCGGCTCGCGGCAAACTCGTTCTGCACCGCGGGAAGCGCCACCACCACCGACCACATGCCGACGCTGCCGAGCGAGCCGATCAGCACGGCCACGGCAAGCCGCAGCCATGCCCGGCGCGAGTCGGGAATAAACAGGTCGGAATCTCGGGGAAGTTCAGAAGAAATGGCCACGGCGAACGCAACTTCGTAGGCAATTCGCCCAAGGTCAAGCCATATTGCCGCGATATTGGGCATGCAGATGTGGAGGGGGTTGTGCGTACGCCCCCGTACTGTCATTCCGGGAGGTGCGGGCTGAAGGCCAAGCAAACGGGACAGGCTGTGCCAAGGATCGAACATCAAGGTTTTCTGCTGCTGCTCACGGCCGTCACGCTGGCGTTCGCCTGGGTGCTGTACCCGTTCTATGGGGCCGTACTCTGGGCGATCGTCGTCGCGGTGCTTTTCGCACCGGTCTATCGACGGCTGCTGCAATCGATGCCGGGCAGGCCGAGCCTCGCGGCCGCGGTCACCGTCCTGATCATTATCGCCATGGTCATCCTGCCGCTGACGATGGTCGCGGCTTCGCTGGCGCAGGAAGCCACAGGCCTGTTCGCAAAGATGCAGTCGGGGGAGTACAATTTCGGCAGCTACCTGCAGCGGGTATTCGACGCGCTGCCGGCCTGGGCCACCGGATTGATCGAGCGGTTCAACCTCACCGACCTCTCGAAGCTTCGCGAGAAGCTCGCTTCCGGCCTCATGACCGGCGGGCAGATTCTCGCGCCGCAGGCGCTCAGCATCGGAATGAACACATTCGAGTTTGTGATCCGCCTTGGCATCATGCTTTATCTGCTGTTCTTCCTGTTGCGTGACGGCAAAGCGCTGGCCGGAGCAATCAGGGAGGCCATTCCGCTGCGCGGTGAGCAGAAGGCGGCGCTGTTCACCCGGTTCGCCGACGTCGTCCGCGCGACCGTGAAGGGCGGCATCCTCGTGGCGATGGCGCAAGGCACGCTCGGCGGCATCGCTTTCTGGTTCCTCGGCATCCATGCGGCGCTGCTATGGGCCGTGCTGATGGCGTTCCTGTCGCTGATCCCCGCGATCGGCGCCACGCTGGTCTGGCTTCCGGTTGCGATCTACTTCCTGGCCACCGGGGCGATCTGGCAGGGCGTCGGCCTGATCTTGTATGGTGTGATCGTCATTGGCCTCGTGGACAATCTGCTGCGCCCCTTCCTGGTCGGCAAAGGGTCCAAGCTGCCGGACTACGTGGTGCTGATCTCGACACTCGGCGGCATCGAAGTGTTCGGCCTCAACGGCTTTGTCCTTGGCCCGTTGATTGCGGCGATGTTCATGGTGAGCTGGGAAATATTTTCGGCCTCGAGGCGGGACGAACCCGCTGACAACGCATAGCACCAGCGGCGAATCTCTCCGTCACGGTGCACCCGTAAAATGGCGCCCTACCCCAGCTCAAAACTGGTGACCCCGAACACCCGCTCCAGCCGCAGCGGCGGAATCGCGCCGGTGTACATGCGCGCGGTTTCGAATACCGGCGCGAGGCCAAAATCCTGCGCCAGCGCGATCGCCGCGCGGTTGACGCCGGGAATATCCAGAAAAATCTCGCCGCCGCCCACCTTCGCGAGCAGCGCCGACAAAACCGCTTCGGCGGTGGCGCGGTCGTCGGCCACCAGCGGGCCGATCTTGAAACCCTTTCGGCATGGACGGATCACGCCCCAACCGGCGAGCCTGCCATCGCGCACGACCGCACAGCCGACATGGCCGACCGCGCCGATCCAGGCCCGCAGAAGCGCCGGGCGCGGCGCCGGAAACACCGTGGCGTCGTCCGCCTCGATTGCCGCGATCGGGACATCGGACAACGCCATGGTGCCGGCCGGCGGCACCGCGGACGCGGCAACCGTGCCGCCGTAGCGGACATTGGCGTAAGCCAGCTGAAAGCCGGACTTTCTGTAATTGTCCTGTTGCGCCGTCACGCCATCCAGCCCGATCACGCGCGGACCAGCATGCGCCATCGCCGCCTTCCAAATCCGCATGCCGCAGCCCGTGCCGCGCAGGTCCGGTCGCACGATGTAAAAGCCGAGAAAGGAAAAGCCCTCGCTGTAATTGACGCAGGAGACGGTCGCGGCCGGCGCGCCGTCGAGCTCCGCGATGAAGAAGCCTTGCCGATCGACGCAAGCAAAGCACGCAGCGTCGGCGAAGCCGGGATTCCAGCCCTCAGCCGCCGCCCAATCGACGGCCAGGGAAATTTCATCCGGCCGCATCGTTCGAATGTTGAAGGTGTTCATGACGACGATCCCCGAACAGGCGCCTGCAGCCGTTCATCACGAATAAAGCGGCGACGCCTTTTTACGACAAACGATAACGCACAGGATGGGCGGAAGGCGGCGATACCCATCGCCTCCTCCCCGCGCGCAACTGATGGGTTTCGCTTTCGCACCGTTCATCTTGCGTGACCTTGTGATGAGATGTGCGCAGTCCAGAAATGGCACACTTGTTCGCGCAGAATATCCTTGTGCCGTGCGATTAGTTTAGCGAAAATTAATCATATGCTGGCTGCGGGGCTGCATATACCGGAGGCATCACACATGTATCGATCATCGCTCGCGCTGGCTTTTGCCGTGCTGTACTCGACAGCCGGCGCGGCCAGCGACCTGTCTTCCGTCTACGTGGCGCCCGGCGGAATCTATGCGCCATCCGCGAACGTTTATGTGCGCCCCGGACCGACCCATCGGCCTTACGCGGAACCGGGTTACGGATATCGGCAGCCCACCTACGGAGCGGATCCTGCGTATCGTGCACCGGCATCGGTGTATGGCGAGTACGGACCGGCCTACCCCGCGCGGCCTATTTATGTCGACCGCGCGTCCGCCTATCCCGAGCGCTCCTACGCGCCTGAGCGTTACTACGCCCGCGAGCGCTACTCCGCGCAGGAATACGACTATGAGTACACGCCGCGGCCGCCGCTGCCCGTGCCCTACCGCGCGCGGGCGCGTGCACGATGCGACGACGGTTACGGCGGATGGTCCTACTGCGATTAAAGCAGGCCGCACACAGGATGGGTGGAGCGCCTTGTCCATCGTAGCTCCAGAGCCAGGGCGGAAGCGATACCCATCCTCTCTCCGCGCACGCGATTGACGGGTTTCGCTCTCGCGCTACCCATCCTGCGAACTGATCACGATCAGGACGCAGGGTGGGTCGAGCGAAGCAACCATGAGAAATTGCGTTCGGGGAGTGAAAGCAGATGGAAGCCATCGCCTGCGACGTGCTGGTCATTGGCTCCGGCGCGGCCGGGCTGACGACGGCGATCACGGCACATCATTTTGGCGCCGACGTCCTTGTGGTGGAGAAAGCATCCACCTTTGGCGGAACCACCGCACGATCGGGAGGATGGCTGTGGGTACCGGGCAATCCGCTCGCATCGCGCGCCGGCGTCGACGACGCGCTTGAAGATGCGAAAACCTATATCGCGCATGAGGCGGGAAACCATTTCGACGAAGCGCGCGTTGCCGCGTTCCTGGAGAACGCTGGCGCCATGATCGGCTTCCTCGAGGCGAACTCCGAGGTAAAATTCAACTTCGGCAAAAATTACCCGGACTATCACCCCGATCATCCAGGCGGCGCCGAGCAAGGCCGATCGGTTCATCCCGAGCCCTTTGACGGACGCAAGCTCGGAAGTCATCTGGCTGCGCTGGCGCAGCCGATGCGGGAGTCGACGTTCATGGGCATGGGCCTGAACAGCGGGCCCGACCTGAAGCATTTTCTGAACGCGACCAAATCGCTCAAGTCGGCAATTTTCGTGGCCTCGAGGCTGCTGGCGCATGGCCGCGATGTGATGGTCCATGGACGGGGCGTTCGCCTCGTCAATGGCAATGCGCTGGCGGCGCGCTTGTTGAAGACGGCGCTGGACCGCGGCATCCCGCTGTGGCGGTCTTCGCCGGCCGTCAAACTCTTGAGGGAGAACGGCCGCGTTGTGGGCGCGATCGTGGAGAAGGATGGCACGGCCATCCGCGTCGACGCGCGCCGCGGAATCGTTTTTGCCGCCGGCGGCTTTCCCCACGATGCGGATCGCACGCGACGTCATTTCAGACATCTGCACGCCGGCACCGCCCATGCCTCGCTTGTTCCCGAAGCCAACACCGGAGACGCCCTGCGGATGGCTGAAGATGTCAACGCGGCGCTTGACGACAGCTTTTCCAATGCCGCGGCCTGGGTGCCGGTGTCGCTTATCAAGCGACGGGACGGCAGCGTCGGTCGGTTCTTTCACCTGATCGACCGCGCCAAGCCGGGTGTGATCGCGGTGACGCGCGACGGCCGCCGCTTCACCAATGAAAGCGAGAACTATCACGATTTTGTTCGCGCGATGATCGACGCCTGCGCCGGCGCCGAGGAAGTGTCGGCCTTCATGATCTGCGACCATCGCGCCATCAGGCGCTACGGACTTGGCGCCGTCCGTCCCTCCCCGCTGCCGATCTTTTCTTATGTTCGCTCGGGCTATCTCAAGACAGGCCGTTCGATCGGCGAACTCGCGTCGGCCGCCGGCATCAACGCCGAAAATCTTGAGCGGACCATCGAAGAGATCAACCGTGACGCCGCCGAAGGACACGATCGCGCCTTCAATCGCGGGGCAACGTCCTATCAGCGCCTGCTCGGCGACGAGAATTTTACTCCGAACCCGTGCGTCGGCGCCGTCTCCCGCGCGCCGTTCTACGCGATAAAGATCATTCCGGGAGACATTGCGACCTATCATGGCCTGGTCACGGACGCGCGCACGCGCATCCTCGATGTCGAGGGAAAGCCGATCCTGGGTCTGTTCGCCGTCGGCAACGACGCTGCCTCCATCTTCGGCGGCAGCTATCCCGGCGCCGGCGCTACCCTCGGGCCCGCCATGACCTTCGGATATATCTGCGGAAAGAATCTCGCGACAGACCAAGGCACGGATTAGCGAAGCGGCAAGCAAGCGGCGTTTGCATCGCTCAGACGGCTAGCGTTGCGGAAAATCAGCCGGTCGAGACGGCGCGCCGTGGCGCATCGCGGAGGTCGAACGACGGCCGAGCATTACGCCGGGTTGCCGGCTCTCGATTCCAGATGCATAGGGATCGGATCGCTCGAAAATCGAAGCGGCGTTTCCGATCGCATGTCCATCAGGAGCGGTGATCCCTTGGGCAGCTGATCCGGCGTGAATTCGAGCCCTCGCCACCTCAAATCCATGGCAAGCAATGGCGACCGACCGCTACGCCGTGCGCCGAGCTTTCTCAAAGTCGTCATCAACACTGCCGACAACGCCATCAAGATGATGATCACCATCATGATGGACCGGGTGTTCATTGCTGATGCTTGCGCCGCAGCCGCCGTCGCCGGCTTGTTCCGGTGTTGCGGCAGTTCCGCCTCGGGCCAGCGATCCAGGATCGCCAGGATCGGGTCGACCGTCATCGCCGCCATGGTGTTTCCCCACGCGCGCAGATCATCCGGCGTCAAGGTGCTCTTGGCATTCGACACGGGGTCTGCATCGACCGTTCCAGCTTTTGCCTGCGGCTTCGATTTGAGTTCGGGATCATCCGAGATCGAAGCTTGCGCATCCATAGCTTTGAAACGGGTTGCTGGAACTACGGCGGCCGCCTGGCGCGGACCAGCTAGCGCAGTTCGAGACGCAGGCCAGTGCAACAATGATTTTGAGATCATCGGCCTGCCTTCGTACCAGCATTTTCGCCCGTCGATCAGCCGATAGGACCAATAGGTTCGCGCATTTGCCGGCCGCTCGGCACTGCACTCCTTGGCCTGCGAGGGAGTTGCTGAAGAGAAAAATACAACCGCCAAAATACCGACGACTTCAGCGGTTAGGACAACCGGCCGAAATTTGATCATCGAAGCACCTACGCAATACTAATGGAACAAAAAGCTTCGTAACTACAGAAGCTTAGGTAGCCAATTGGGTCATAATTTAGGCAGTTATCCACAGGATGTACACAGAAGAGCCACAGATCTTGCGGCCGTCTGGTCGCCGTTCTGTGTGCATCGTGCCGGATGGGGCGGCAACAAAACCCGGCGGTTAAGCTTGATAAGGGCCGCGGGGGTTACTTTCTGGAACCGCAAAAGGCCCCCGCAAGGGCTGGGCGGAGACCCAAAAGCCCCGAATACCGGCTTAAACCCACCCGTTAACCCTTTGCTAACCATACACCCGGCAAGAATTGCCGGGTGAAGTCGAGTGTTGTCGGCCGCGTTAGATGAGGGAGGAATCCCCCGTGGACGCCAGTGCGGTGCCTCACTTTCGGACCGGCGGCCCTTCGGCCGCCGCGCAGACGTTTGGCGCCCGGCGCCATACGCGGGGGGAAGCGGCTACCATGGTCGATGTCACGGCGGGTCAGGGCGGCGGAGCGCCCAGCGGCAAATTTCCGAGTCTTGGCGAAATCGGAGATATGCTCAAGCGCGGCGACCTCGCGCTGGCGTTCGGCGTCCTCACCATCCTCGTCGTTTTGATCCTGCCGCTGCCGGCGATCGTGCTCGACCTGTTCCTGGCGATCTCGATCACGGTGTCGATCCTGATCCTGATGACGGCGCTGTTCATCCAGGCGCCACTGGAATTCTCGGCGTTTCCAACCGTGCTGCTGATCTCGACCATGCTGCGGCTGTCGCTCAACATGGCCTCCACCCGGCTGATCCTGTCGCACGGCCACGAGGGCACCGCCGCCGCCGGCCACGTCATCGAAGCCTTCGGCAATTTCGTGATGAGCGGTAATTTCGTCATCGGAATTATCGTGTTCGCGATCCTGGTGATCGTGAACTTCGTCGTCATCACCAAGGGTTCGGGCCGCATCGCCGAAGTCGCCGCCCGCTTCCAGCTGGACTCGATGCCCGGCAAGCAGATGGCGATCGACGCCGACCTTTCCGCCGGCCTGATCGACGAAGCCACCGCCAAGGCCCGCCGCAAGGCGCTGGAGGATGAAAGCGGCTTCTTCGGCGCGATGGACGGTGCCTCGAAATTCGTCCGCGGCGACGCCATCGCCGGACTTTTGATCGTCTTCATCAACGTCATCGGCGGCATCATCATCGGCGTCGCGCAGCAGGGCATGAGCTTTGGCGACGCCGCCCGCACCTATACCGTGCTCACCGTCGGCGACGGTCTCGTCACGCAGGTACCGGCGCTGATCGTCTCGACCGCCGCCGGCCTGCTGGTGTCGAAGGCCGGCATCACCGGTTCGGCCGACAAGGCGATGATGAAGCAGCTCTCGGGTTATCCGCAGGCACTCGGCATGTCGGCCGGCGTCATGCTGGTGCTGGCGCTGTTGCCGGGCATTCCGATGCTGCCGTTCCTGGCGCTCGGCGGCGGCGCCGCGGTCCTGGCCTGGAAGGCCCGGAATCGCAACGGCGCCGCCAGAGAAGCGGAAGCGGCCGCAGCCGCTGCACCCGGCCTTGAGGCAGCGGCGGCCCACGCCGCGGCCGAAGAACCGATCGCCACCGCCCTCAAGATCGACGACCTCAAGATCGAACTCGGCTATGCGCTGCTTCCGCTGGTCAACGGCCCCGACGGCACCGACCGCCTGACCGAACAGATCAAGGCGCTGCGGCGCTCGCTGGCGATCGAAATGGGATTCGTGATGCCGGCGGTGCGCATTCTCGACAACGTCCAGCTCGAGGCCAACACCTACGTCATCAAGATCAAGGAAGTCGACGCCGGCTCCGGCAAGATCTGGCCGAACCAGTTCATGGTGATGGACCCCGCCGGCAACCAGGTCGGCGTGCCGGGCATTCACACCATCGAGCCGACCTTCGGCCTGCCAGCCACCTGGGTCGATGCCGCGCTCAAGGAAGAGGCATCGCTGAAGGGCTACACCGTGGTCGATGCCGCAACCGTGCTGTCGACGCATCTGACCGAGCTGCTCAAGAACAACATGAGCGACTTGCTGTCCTATGGCGAGGTGCAGAAGCTGTTGAAGGATCTGCCGAAGGAACAGGGCGAACTGGTCAAGGACATCGTGCCGAGTTCGGTCACGGTCTCCGGTATCCAGCGCGTGCTGCAATTGCTGCTGGCCGAGCGGATCTCGATCCGCGATCTCTCCACCATTCTCGAAGGCATCGCCGACGCGCTGGCCTTCTCACGCCACCCCGCCACCATGGTCGAGCACGTCCGCGCCCGGCTGGCGCGGCAGATCTGCGCGCAGAACACCACCTACAACGGCTATCTGCCGCTGATCGCGCTGTCGGCGCGCTGGGAGCAGGCGTTCGCCGAATCGATCATCGGCACCGGCGAGGACCGCAGCCTCGCCATGCAGCCCTCGAAGCTGTCGGAGTTCATGACCTCGACCCGCAACGCCTTCGAACAGGCCGCCCGCGAAGGCGAGGCGCCGGTGCTGGTCACCTCGGCCGCGATCCGCCCGTTCGTCCGCTCGCTGGTCGAGCGCTTCCGCGCGCAGACCACCGTGCTATCGCAGGCCGAAATCCACCCTCGCGCGCGGCTTAAGACGGTGGGAAGCGTCTGAACACAGGGCGACTGACGCAAATCAGAGACAGGTCGCCGCAGCGTTTTCGCCACAGGCAAATAATCTATTAAGGCGAGGGCGACGGGTCGTGATCGCCCGTGGACCGTCGATTTCGGCGATATCCACCTGTAATTATTGATATTTTCGATTTCTCCGGTTACCGCTTCCGAATCCACAATCGCGGTCGTTCAAGTCTTTTCACCGCCTTGTGATCGCCTATTGGGAACAACTCCCCGGATTCCCACGTTTCCTGACGCGAGACGTTGAACCGGCATGCAAAAGACATTCACTCATCTGCAGGACGACGGCAGGAGACTTCGATGAACCACTCGATTTACAGCGCAGATCGCATGACCCATCTCAAGATCGTGATCGTGGCGTTGGTCGCAGCGATCGTGGTCGCCGGGTTCGGTATCTCTGCGCGCAATACCTCAGATGAAGGCCTGACGCAGACCGCCGGCATGCAGGTGTTGAAGGCTGGTAAGCCGGTCGTGATTACGAGCTCAGGCAACTCTGTTGTACGCTAAAGAAAGAATTCACGAATTCACGCGGCTCTTTACAGCCCCCCAAAGTCGCCACGTGGATAATTAAGACCCCAACTACCCCCAAGTTGACTACGAAAACGCCCGCTCCCCACGGGCGTTTTCTTTTTGTTGGATGTCACCCATGGCGGGGCTGCTTTTGAGTGCGCCGTTGATGGTCGCCTGACCGGAGCAATTACCACCGTCAGCCAAAATACTTCGTAATCGTGCTCTTGTTGACCTTGCAGATGTAGGTGTATTTCGGATTGACGACCTGGGTGCATCTCGCCTCCGCAATCTGTCCCAGCAGCATGTAGCCTTCCGCTGCTGGAATTTTGTATTCGTCCTCGAGCCAGTAGATCATCTCCTCGAAGGCCAACCGCATGGCGTCCTCCAGGGGTTTTGCGCAACCCAGCGTGCAAATGTGTGTCGGCGTTTCGATCCGCGGATGATTCAGCCGCGACGGCGCCTTCTGCAACGAAACCTTGACGGTGAGCTTTGCCGCGATCTCGATCGCACCCATGCCGTTGGCTTCTCCGTCACCCTGGATCGCATGACAATCGCCGAGAAACAGATGGGCGCCGTCTGCATTGACTCGCAACATCACGGTGTTTCCGGTGGTGATCTCCTGAACGTCGAGATTGCCGCCGTGGGTGCCGTTATCGACGGTGAGAACCGCGCCATGAACCGGCGCAACGCCGATGACGCCGATCATCGGCTTCACCGGCAGTTTGACATGCTCGTTCCAGTGAACGAGATCGTCTTTCACCTCGACGACGCGGGTCTGGATGCCGAATTCCTTGCGCCGCACCCAATCCGGAAACATGCCGATGCCCGGCCAGAGCGCCGTGAAGCCCAGATTGTCGAGTTCCATCTTTAGAATCTCGACCTTGAGCATGTCGCCGGCTTTTGCACCTCGGACTTCGATTGGTCCCGTCGCCCCGTTGACGAAGGGCATGGTAACGTCCGCTTCCGTCAACTGCTGGCCGAGATGACGGATCGTGCCGTCGTTGGCGTTGATTGCGCATTCGACGACGAATGTCTCGCCGGGCTCGACGCTCGCCACGAACTTGTCGTTGCCGGAGAGCGCGTACTTGATATTTCCGGCCTTGCTGACGAGCTTCGACATATTCATTCTCTCCTGCTTGAATGCTGATGAGGCATCTACCGAATCCGGCGCCAGGGCATCAGAAGGCGCTCGATTCGTCCGACCAGAAATGTCAACAGCAGCGCCAACGCGATGGTCGCGACCAGCGCTGCGAACACCTTCGGAATGATGTAGAGCGAGCCGGCCTTGAAGATCGCGTGCCCCAGCCCTTCAGAGGACGACATGAATTCACCGACGATCGCTCCGATCAGCGCGAAGCCGACCGTCAGCTTCAGTCCGGCGAAGATGTCGGTGAGAGATGCCGGCACAACCAGTTTTCGAAAAATCTGGAACTTTGATGCTCCCAGCGTCCGCATCAGATTGATCTGGTCGAGGTCGACGCCGGTCGCGCCCTTGTAGGACGTAACCAGCGCGACGATGACCACCGACAGCGTGGACATCGCGACCTTGGAGATGAGCCCGGTGCCGAACCAGATGATGATGATAGGCGCGAGCGCGATGATCGGGATCGATCCGAGCGCGATAATGAACGGTTCAACGACGCGCGATACGAAACGCGAATACCAGAGCAGCAACCCGATCAACGTGCCGAAAAAGTTTCCGATGGCGAAGCCGAGCAGCGTCTCGAGCCCCGTGACATAAGTATCGCGCCACAGGCTTCCGTCGCGAAACATCTGGGCGAGAAATCCCAGGATCGCCGACGGCGATCCAAACATGAAAGCCGCCTGCTTGTCGGTTGCCGTGGCGCGTTCCCACAGGTGAAGGAGCAACGCCAGCAGCACGACCTGGGTCGCCAGGATCAGCAATGTCGCCCGCAGCTTCGCCCATCGCGAATTGACCCGTGGCCTTTTCCGATCGGCACTGGCGCCAAGTTCCGGCCTGATCTCGTCCCTTGTGCCCGACGTCATTGCAGCACAACGTCGAGGTCGGCCCATATCTGCCGAACATAGCTGCTGAAGTTATGGCTATCGCGCGCCGCCATCATGTCGGTCCGGTCGCCGCCCAGATCGATGTCGTAGACAGCCTTGACTCGGGTCGGTCGCTTCGAAAGCACGATGACGCGGTCGGCAAGCGACACGGCTTCCTCGATATCGTGCGTGATCAGCAGCAGCGACCGGCCACCTTCGCGCACCAGCTTTGCTGTATCGCCTTCGATCAGCAACTTGTTCTGGAAATCCAGCGACGCGAAGGGCTCGTCGAACAGCAGGACAGCAGGCTCATTCACCAGCGTGCGCGCAAGCGCCACACGCTGGCGCATTCCGCCCGAGAGCGTGGAAGGATAGTGATCTGCAAAACCATGAAGCCCCAGCCGATCCAGCATCGCGCGGCTGCGATCGTGCGCTTCGCTGGCAGCGACGCCGCGTATTTCCAGGCCCAGCATGACGTTGCCGA
>Ga0247784_1000196_pt1 | contig 18387 bp, 15 predicted proteins | sample UWRJL169409R5_FD_179909 | JGI IMG/M metagenome (GOLD analysis project Ga0247784, IMG submission 179909) | Plant litter microbial communities from Arlington Agricultural Research Station in Wisconsin, United States - UWRJ-L169-409R-5 | ecosystem: Environmental > Terrestrial > Plant litter >...
ACTGACTCATCGGCACTGTTTGACCACAACGAACGAAGTGAGTGGCGGGAGTTTGCCGATGCACCCCCGAAGCCGATCTTCTTCGTGGAGTCGGCCCCCAGGCCGACCGCCCCGGCATGAGTCCCCAGCCCCTCCCGCCACCCGTCGCGACGCGACGCGACGCGCTACGCCTGCCAGACTCCGAACCCGGCCTCCCGCAGCGCAATGCCCAGTTCCACTTCCATGTCCCGTGCCCCGTCGTACGGCATCGGGTTGTAGACCTCGTACAGCTTTGGCAGCAAGCGCAGCCCGTAGGTCGTGACGAAGCGGTTCGCCTGGATGCCGGCCTTGTGCTTGTCGAAGCGGACATCCGGGTCCAGCCCCGTCATTCCCACGTAGACGAAGGGCTTGCCGAGCTGGTAGTCGGGGTTGGCCTTGCGGAAACTCGGCTCGTTCCAGACCTGATCGGCCAGCTCCACCACGTAGACGCTGTAGTGATGCTTCGGCCGCCGCGGCATGGTCGTCAGGCCGGCTTGCCGCGGGCCACCAGTTCGGCGTGGCGCGCCGCGTCGATGTTGCTGCCGCACATGACCAGGCCGACGCGCTGGCCGTCGAGTCGCTCTTTCAACGGGCCGAACAGCGCGGCCACCGCCGCGGCCGGCGCCGGCTCGACCGCGAGCTTCATGTCGATGAACAGATCGTGCATGCCGCGGCACAGGTCGTCGTCGGAGACGCGCACGATCTCGTCGACGAAGCGACGGCACACGCCGAAGCTGTACGCGAGCGCATACGGCGCGCCCAGGCTGTCGGCGATGGTGTCGACCGCGTCGAGCTTCACCGGCTCGCCGGCCTGGAAGCTGCGGTACATCGCGTCGGCGCCGAACGGCTCGACCCCATAGACGCGGCAGTCCGGATTGATCTGCTTGACCGCCGCCGCGATGCCCGAGATCAAGCCGCCACCGCCGACCGGCACGACCACCGCATCGAGCTGCGGCACCTGCTGCATGAACTCCAGCCCGACCGTCGCGGTGCCGAGCGAGGTCAGCGGTCCCTCGAACGGATGGATCATCGTGCGGCCCTCGTCGGCCACCAGCGCCTGCGCGCGGGCAAAGGCCTCGTGCACGTTCTTCACCAGCACGACCTTCGCGCCGAATCCCTCGCAGGTGGCGATGCGCAACGGGCTCGCGTGCTGCGGCATCACGACCGTCGCGCTGGTGCCGGCGACGCGCGCCGCATAGGCCGCAGCGATCGCATGGTTGCCGGCACTGGCGGCAACGATGCCGCGCAGCTTCGCGTCGGCGTCGAGCGCCTCGATGCAGTTCAGCGCGCCGCGCAGCTTGAAACTGCCGGTGGTCTGCCAGAGCTCGAGCTTCAGCCAGACCTCGGTCGACGGCGCGAGCCGGGTCGCGGCGGCACCGGTCTGCCAGCGCCACACCGGCGTGGCGAGCACCTTGCCGGCCAGGCGGTCGGCGGTGGCGCGGATGTCATCCAGAGAAGGGAAGGGCGTGTCGGGGTTCATGGAGACGGATTGTCCGCGCAAGCGATGCGGTGGCCGAGGGCCCGGGATAATGCGGCGGATGACGAGCAGCACGAGCGACGGCGACAAGTTCTTCAAGCGGCTGGCCGACAGCCTGGACGAGCACACGTTCGTCAAGCTGGTGCTGGCCAAGTACCGCGGGCCCGAGCCCGACCTGCTGCGCGCCACGGTGCGCCGCATCCAGGTGCGCGAGGCCGACACGCTCAGCTTCGTCTACACCCACCGCACGCGCGACGTGACCAAGAACATGCCGCTCGCCGACGGCCTGCAGAGCCTGCGCGAGCGCGCCACCGAGCTGTTCGGCCACCTGCACCTGATGACGCGCGCCGAAGACGTGCAGCTGATGGTCAGCAAGAAGGGCCAGCAGACGCTGCGGGTGGCCGCCGTCGAGCACGAGGCCGACGACGCGGCCACCGGCCACGACCGCGAGAAGCACCGCTTCGTCGACCTGACCCGCCCGTTCCTGACCGACCTCGGCGTCACCACGCCGCAGCACCAGCTGGTGCCGGCGATGGCGCGCAAGTGGAAGCAGATCAACAAGTTCGTCGAGGTGCTCGACAGCGCGCTGAAGGCCTCGCCGCTGCGCGACGCGAAGGACGTGCGGGTGCTCGACTTCGGCGCCGGCAAGGGCTACCTGACCTTCGCGATGCACGAGTACCTGCACGCGACGCGCGGCATGAACGCGCAGGTCACCGGCGTCGAGCTGCGCGAGGACATGGTGCGCCTGTGCAACGCGGCCGCGCAGCGCAACGGCATGGCGGGGCTCACGTTCCGCCACGGCGACGTGCGCACGCATGCGCGCGAGCCGGTCGACGTGATGATCGCGCTGCACGCCTGCGACATCGCCACCGACTACGCGATCGACATGGGCATCCGCGCCGGCGCGGCCATCATCATGTGCTCGCCGTGCTGCCACAAGCAGATCCGCCCGCAGCTGCTGAGCCCGCACCCGCTGCGGCCGATCCTGCAGCACGGCATCCACCTCGGCCAGGAGGCCGAGATGCTGACCGACGGCCTGCGGGCACTGCTGCTCGACTCGCAGGGCTACGACACGCAGGTGTTCGAGTTCGTCGCGCTCGAGCACACCAGCAAGAACAAGATGATCCTCGCGGTGAAGCGCAGCCAGCCCCGGCCGGCCGACGAGGTGCTGGCGCAGATCCGCGAGATCAAGGCCTTCTACGGGATCCGCGAGCACTGCCTCGAGACGCTGCTGGCGGCGGCCTGAACGCTCAGGTGGCGGCGGCCAGGATCATGTCGGCCGCCTTCTCGGCGATCATGATCGTCGGCGCGTTCGTGTTGCCGCCGATCAGCGTCGGCATCACCGAGGCGTCGACCACGCGCAGCCCCTGCAGCCCGTGCACGCGCAGCGCCGCATCGACCACCGCCATCGCATCGCTGCCCATGCGGCAGGTGCCGCTCGGGTGGTAGATGGTGTCGGCGCGGTTGCGGATCACCTCGCGGATCTCGTGGTCGCTCGCGACGCCGGGCGTGAACAGGTCGCGCTTCAGGCGTGACGCGATCGCCGGCGCCTGCAGCAGGCGCTGCGTCAGCTTCCAACCCTCGACCAGCACCTCCAGGTCGTCGGGATCGTCGAAGTACTTCGGGTCGATCAGCGGCACGTCGCGGATGTCACCGCTCTGCACCAGCACCGTGCCGCGGCTGCGCGGGCGCAGCAGGCAGACGTGGCACGACAGCCCGTGGCGCAGGTGCAGCTTGCGCGCATGGTCGTCGACCAGCGCGACGACGAAGTGCAGCTGCACGTCGGGTGCCGGCGAGTCCGGCGACACACGCAGGAAGCCGCCGCCCTCGGCGAAGTTGCTGGTCAGCAGGCCACGGCGCTCGCGCCGGTAGCGGACGTACTCGCGCAGCGCGTTGACGCTGCCGGCCGGCGAGAAGCCGAACAGCGCGGTGTCGGGCACGCGGTAGCCGAACGTGAAGTCGATGTGGTCCTGCAGGTTGCGGCCGACGCCGGGCAGGTGGTGTTTCAGGTGGATGCCGGTGCGCTGCAGGAAGGCGCCATCGCCGACGCCCGACACCTGCAGCAGCTGCGGCGTCTGCAGCGCCCCGGCGCACAGGATCACCTCGCGGCGCGCCATCAGGCGCTCGACATGCCGGCCGCGCGCCATCTCGACGCCCACCGCGCGCTTGCCGTCGAACAGCACGCGCAGCGTCTGCGCCTTCGTCAGCACGTGCAGGTTGTCGCGGGCGTCCATCACCGGGTGCAGGTAGGCGCGCGCGGCGCTCCAGCGCTCGCCGCGGTGCTGCGTGACCTGGTAGATGCCGATGCCGTCCTGGCTCGCGCCGTTGAAGTCGTCGTTGATCGCGAAGCCGGCCTCGCGCGCCGCCTGCAGCCAGACCTGCTGCCACGGGTTCGCGCTGCGCAGCTCGCCGACGTGCAGCGGGCCGCTGCGGCCGTGGAACTCGTCGCGCAGGCGCTCGTTGTTCTCGGCCTTGCGGAAGTAGGGCAGCACCTCGTCGTAGGACCAGCCCGCGTTGCCGAGTGCGGCCCAGTGGTCGTAGTCGCTGCGGTGGCCGCGGGTGTAGACCATCGCGTTGATCGCCGACGAGCCGCCCAGCACCTTGCCGCGCGGCTGGTAGCCGCGGCGGCCGTTCAGGCCCGGCTGCGGAACGGTCTCGAAGGCCCAGTTGTTGAGGCGCGTCGGCAGCATCGTGACGGCACCGACCGGCATGTCGATCAGCGCGCCGCGGCCATCGCCGCCGGCCTCGATCAACGCGACCGTGGTCGCCGGGTCGGCGCTCAGCCGGTTCGCGAGCACGCAGCCGGCCGAGCCGCCGCCGACGATCAGGTAATCGACCTCTCCCGTCACGCTGTCTCCCTAGATCAGGCTGTGGCCGAATTGTGGCGGCCCGGGCAGCATCAGGTCCTCGATCGACGGCAGGCCGCCGAGCAGCATCGGCGTCCAGTGCTCGGCCGGGGCCGGCGCGTGGAACAGGAAGCCCTGGTAGGCGTCGACGCCCAGCATCTGCAGGAAGCGCAGCTGCGCGCCGCGCTCGACGCCTTCGGCCACCACCTGCAGGTGCAGGTTGTTGGCCAGCGTGACGATCGAGCGCACGATGCGCTCGCGCCGCGCATTGCCCGGCAGGTCGAGCAGGAAGCTGCGGTCGATCTTCAGCACGTCGATCGGCAGGTCGGCGAGCTTGGACAGCGACGAGTAGCCGGTGCCGAAATCGTCGATCGAGATCTTGAACGACCATTCGCGCAGCAGCTTCAGCTGCGCGAGCGCCCGCTCGGGCCGCTCGGCGAGGAAGGTCTCGGTGACCTCGAGGTCCAGCGCGCCGACCGGCACGTCGTAGCGGCCGACCGCGGCCAGCACCGTCTCGAACAGGTTGTCTCGGTCGAGGTCGCGCGCCGACAGGTTCACCGCGACGCGCGGCGCCTGCGCGCCGGCCGCCATCCACAGCGCGAGCTGCCGGCAGACCTCGTCGAGGATGTAGTCGGTGATGCGCGACACGCAGCCCATCTGCTCGGCCACCGGCACGAACTCGGCCGGCGACACCGCGCCGAGCGCCGGGCTGTTCCAGCGCACCAGCGCCTCGAAGCCGAGCAGCTGGCCGTTCGAGCGCACCTGCGGCTGGTAGACGACGTGCAGCTCGCGGTCGTCGATCGCGCGCTCCAGCGCCGACTCGATCGCGATGCGCCGGCTGACCGCGCGCTCGCTGATCGGCGTGCCGACCTCGTCGGCGCTCGCGCCCTCGCGCGCCAGCTCCATCGCGACGCCGCTGCGGTGCATCACCTCGGCGGCCTGCGCGCTGTCGATCGGGAACAGCGCGGCGCCGAGCGCGAGCTCGACCGGCACGTGGCCGCTGCCGACCTGCAGCTGGTGCGGCAGCGCGCGGCGCAGCCGCGTCACGGCCATCGTGGCCTGCACCGCCGGCACCGGCGGGAGCGCGATGCTCAGCATCGAACCGCGGGTGCGGGCGATGTAGCTGTCCTTGCCGCCGGCCTCGCGCAGCGCGTTCGCGAACGCGACGATGAACTGGTTGCCTTGCGCCATGCCGAAGCGCGCGTTGACCTGGCGCAGCGATCCGAGCCCGCACGAGACCACCGGGATCACCATGCCGGGCAGCAGCATCGCGCGCTGGCGGTCCAGCCACTGGGCCATGCCTTCCGGGCGCGGCAGGCCGGTGACGACGTCGTGCGACGCCAGGTACTCGGCCTCGGCCTGGCTGCGCACGAGGTTGCGCTGCAGTTCGCGCAGCTCGGTCACGTCCTGGAAGCTCACGGCGAAGTGGCGGTCGCCGCAGGCGAAGCGGTTGCGCACCACCAACCGGCGCTGCGCGCGGCCCTCGCCGGCCAGCCATTCGGTGCCGGCATCGAAACTCGGGACAGCGCTACCCTCCGGGGCGGTCGAACGCAGCCAGCGGGACAGCGGCTGGTCGTCGAACCCGCTGCCGGCGAGCTGCGCGAACAGCCGGTTGCCGCGCCGCACGCGGCCGTCGTCGCGGCACACGACGACGGCGGTGCCCTGGTTCTCGAACAGGTCCTCGTACAGGTCCTGCATGCGCTGCGCATGCTGCTGCGAGTGCTTGACCGCGCTCAGGATGCGGAACACCGCGAGCGGCAGGCAGAAGTTGAAGAAGGTGAAGAGCAGGCCGTGGATGTACAGCGGCGAGGTGTTGAGCGTGACGTCGAGCCCGAACAGGTTGGGCATCACGAAGCCCGAGGCTGCCAGCCCGAACGGCACCAGGTTCAGCGCCATCAGCGCGAGCGCGAGCCGGTAGCCGCGCAGCAGGCCGGCCAGCAGCGGCGCCGAATAGCAGAACACGTAGCCCAGGCGCTGCACCTCGGGGATGCGCACGCAGGTGGCGATCACGATGCCGGCGGCGTAGACGATGACGATCAGGCCGTTGCTGGCCAGGCGCTGGTGCTGCGTCGACCAGCGGATCGCCGCCAGCAGCGCGACGTAGAACGCGATGACGATGACGAGGATGTAGTAGACGCCGCGCTGCAGCCCGATCCACGAGCTGTGCAGCGCGATCACCGCCTCGAGCGTGATGCCGCTGAGCAGGACGATGCGCAGCGCGCTCAGCTGAACGCGGCTGTCGGTGTCCTGGGACGGGCGGCCCGGTAACTGCAGGAAGGCGTGCAAGGACGCCCACAGGCGCTCGCCCGTCGAGATCAAGCGGCGGAGCATCGGATCAGGCTGACGTGGCTGCTATCTGGCAAAGCTGCTGAGTGTGCCCGTCGCTGGTGCACACGCGACGGCGGCGAGCGTGAACGACTTCACGGCAGGGTAGCCGGTTCCGGGATCGGCCCCGGGCCGCGTGCGCGGTCGGCGGCGAACTGCTTCGTGAACTCGGCGAAGCGGCCGGCGTCGAGCGCTTCGCGCACCTCGCGCATCAGGTTCAGGTAGTAGTGCAGGTTGTGGATGGTGGTGAGCATCGGCCCGAGCATCTCGCCGCAGCGGTCGAGGTGGTGCAGGTAGGCGCGGCTGAAGCCCTTGCAGGTGTGGCAGCCGCAGGTCTCGTCGATCGGGCGCTCGTCGGTGCGGTAGCGGGCGTTGCGCAGGCGCAGGTCGCCGAAACGGGTGAACAGGTGGCCGTTGCGCGCGTTGCGGGTCGGCATCACGCAGTCGAACATGTCGACGCCGGCGGCGACGCCCTCGACCAGGTCTTCCGGCGTGCCGACGCCCATCAGGTAGCGCGGCTTGTGGGCCGGCAGCCGGTGCGGCGTGTGGGCCATGATGCGCTGCATCTCGGCCTTGGGCTCGCCGACGCTGACGCCGCCGATCGCGTAGCCGGGCAGGTCGAGTTCGACCAGCGACGCGAGCGATTCCTCGCGCAGGTTCTCGAACATGCCGCCCTGCACGATGCCGAACAGCGCGTTCGGGTTCTCGTTGCGCTGGAACTCGGCCAGGCAGCGGCGCGCCCAGCGCAGGCTGAGCTCCATCGAGGTGCGGGCCTCGCGCTCGGTGGTCAGGTGGCCCTTGCTTTCGTAGGGCGTGCACTCGTCGAACTGCATCACGATGTCGCTGTTCAGCGCGTGCTGGATCTGCATGCTGATCTCGGGCGTCAGGAACAGCTTGTCGCCGTTGACCGGCGACGCGAAGCGCACGCCTTCCTCGCTGATCTTGCGCATGTCGCCGAGCGACCAGACCTGGAAGCCGCCGCTGTCGGTCAGGATGGGCTTGTTCCAGCCCTCGAAGCGGTGCAGCCCGCCGAACTGGCGCAGGATGTCGACGCCCGGGCGCAGCCACAGGTGGAAGGTGTTGCCGAGGATGATCTGCGCGCCCATGTCTTCGAGCGACTGCGGCATCACGCCCTTGACGGTGCCGTAGGTGCCCACCGGCATGAAGATCGGGGTCTCGACGACGCCGTGGTTCAGCGTCAGGCGGCCGCGGCGCGCATGGCCTTCGGTCTTGAGGAGGTCAAACTGGAGCATGGGGGGATTGTCTCCCAGTGATTTGCAATGATGAGGGGAGATGGAGCACTCGAAATCCGTTCGCCCTGAGCAGGGACTGAGCTTGTCGAAGGCCCGTCCGTCGAAGGGTTGCGTCCGAAGCGCGCAAGGCCTTCGGCAAGCTCAGTCCGACCCTTCGACAAGCTCAGGGCGAGCGGGGTTTGCAACCGTCGGGTTTCTCAGGAACCATGCAGGATGAGTGGTGGCGTGTTTTTCGCGGGAGCTATGAAAGTGCACAGATCGGAACTTGTGGCAGTTGGCGATGACACCGGCCTTGTCTTGGGACCCGAGTGTCTGGCGTCGCTGGGTGCCGCGCTTGGAGACACCGTGATGCTGAACGAGACGCCGCAAGGGTTCGTCATCGCCCGCGTCCAGCCTGCGCCGACACACCGCCGACGGGTTGCCAACCAGCGCTGTTCAGCCCGGCGCTTCCTGTCGGCGCAACACCTCAACGAGTGATCGATTCGGCTGCAGTGCGCTCCAGCAGCATCGCATCGCCATAGCTGAAGAACCGATAGCCCTGCGCGATCGCATGGCGGTACAGCGCCATCACGTGCTCGTAGCCGGCGAACGCGCTGACCAGCATCAGCAGCGTGCTCTTCGGCAGGTGGAAGTTGGTGACCATCACGTCGACGACGCGGAACGTGAAGCCGGGCGTGATGAAGATGTCGGTGTCGCGGCTGCCGGCCAGCAGCGTGCCGCCGCGCGCGGCCGATTCCAGCGCGCGCAGCGTGGTCGTGCCGACCGACACCACGCGACCGCCGGCCGCCCGTGTGCGCGCGATCGCGTCGACCGTGGCCTGCGGCACCTCGAACCATTCGCTGTGCATCGTGTGCTCGGCGATGTTCTCGCTGCGCACCGGTTGGAAAGTGCCGGCGCCGACGTGCAGCGTGACGCTCGCGCAGCCGACGCCGCGCTCGCGCAGCGCCGCCAGCACGCCTTCGTCGAAATGCAGTGCCGCGGTCGGCGCGGCGGCGGCGCCCGGCCGCGCGGCGAACACCGTCTGGTAGCGCCGCTCGTCATCGGCCTCGTCGGCATGCGTGATGTACGGCGGCAGCGGCACATGGCCGTGCTGCTCCAGCAGCGCGAGCGGATCGGACGGGAAGCGCAGGTGGAACAGGCTGCCGTCCGGCCCGCCGCGGCCCAGCACCTCGGCATCGAAGGCGCCGGCGAAGCGCACCGTCTGGCCCGGCTTCGGCGATTTGCTGGCGCGCAGGTGCATCAGCAGCTCGTTGTCCGGCAGCAGGCGTTCGACCAGCGCCTCGACCGCACCGCCGCTGGCCTTGGCACCGTACAGCCGGGCCTTGATGACGCGCGTGTCGTTGAAGACCAGCAGGTCGCCCGGCTGCAGCAGCGCGGGCAGCTCGCGGAAGATGCGGTCGGCGGGCGGGAGGCGGCGGCCGTCGAGCAGCCGCGACGCGCTGCGCTCGGCCGCCGGGTGCTGCGCGATCAGCTCGGGCGGCAGCGCGAAGTCGAAATCGCCGAGTGTGAAAGGACGCGTGACGTGGCGAAGGGAGGGGGACGGTACGGAATCGGACGACATGGCATGCAGGCTGGACCGGCCTGACGAAGATCTGCAGGGGCCGGATTGTTTCACGCGGCAGAATCCCCGCATGCCCGGTCGCGCCGTCTCGTCTGCTGTCGAAACCCCTGTCGAATCTCCTGTCGCAGCGCCCGCACGCGAGAAATCCGCCCCGCAGAAGGCGATGGAGAAGCTGGGCCTGGTGCGCGACATCGACCTCGCGCTGCACCTGCCGCTGCGCTACGAGGACGAAACCCGCATCGTGCCGATCGCCACGCTGCGCGACGGCGACAACGCGCAGGTCGAAGGCATCGTGCGCGAATGCGAGGTGCAGTTCCGCCCGCGCCGCCAGCTGGTCGTGAAGATCGACGACGGCACCGAGGAGCTCTGGCTGCGCTTCCTCAACTTCTACCCGAACCACCAGAAGACGCTCGGCGTCGGCAAGCGGGTGCGGGTGCGCGGCGAGGCGCGCGGCGGCTTCTTCGGGCGCGAGATGGTGCACCCGAACTTCAAGGGTGTCGACGACGACACGCCGCTGGCCGAGGCGCTGACGCCCGTCTACCCGACCAGCGCGACGCTGCCGCAGGCCTACCTGCGCAAGGCGGTGGCCTCGGGGCTGCAGCGCGCCGACCTGTCGGAGATCGTGCCGCCGGCCTTGCTGCCGCCCGGGCTGATGAGCCTGCGCGACGCGCTGCGCTTCCTGCACCATCCGACGCCCGACGTGAGCCTCGCCACGCTGGAGGACCACAGCCACCCGGCCTGGCAGCGCCTGAAGTTCGAGGAGCTGCTCGCGCAGCAGCTGTCGCAGCTGCAGGCCAAGCAGGAGCGGGCGCTGCAGCAGGCGCCTGCCTTCACGGTGCACGCGGGCGGGCTGCAGGAGAAGCTGCTCGCGGCGCTGCCGTTCTCGCTGACGGCCGCGCAGCGCCGCGTCGTCGAGGAGATCGCCATCGACCTGCAGCGCCCGGTGCCGATGCACCGCCTGCTGCAGGGCGACGTCGGCTCGGGCAAGACGGTGGTGGCCGCGCTGTCGGCCGCGATCGCGATGAACGAAGGCTGGCAGTGCGCGCTGATGGCGCCCACCGAGATCCTCGCCGAGCAGCATTTCCGCAAGCTGGTCGGCTGGCTCGAGCCGCTCGGCGTGCAGGTGGCCTGGCTGACCGGCAGCCGCAAGGGCAAGGCGCGCCGCGAGATGCTCGCGCGCGTGGCTTCGGGCGAGGCCGGGCTGGTGGTCGGCACGCATGCGGTGATCCAGGGCGAGGTCGGGTTCGCGCGCCTCGGGCTGGCCATCATCGACGAGCAGCACCGCTTCGGCGTCGCGCAGCGGCTCGCGCTGCGCGCCAAGCTGCAGCAGGGCGCCCTGGAGCCGCACCTGCTGATGATGAGCGCGACGCCGATCCCGCGCACGCTCGCGATGACGGTGTTCGCCGACCTCGACGTCAGCACCATCGACGAGCTGCCGCCGGGGCGCACGCCGATCGTCACCAAGGTGTTCAGCGATGCGCGCCGCGCCAACGTGATCCTGACCATCGCCGACGAGGTGGCGCGCGGCCGGCAGGTGTACTGGGTGTGCCCGCTGATCGAGGAATCGGAGACGCTGGACCTGCAGAACGCGACCGCCACGCACCAGCAGCTGTGCGAGGCGCTGCCCGATGAGATGGTCGGCCTGCTGCACGGCCGCATGCCGGCGGCGGAAAAGGCCGCGGTGATGGCGCTGTTCACCGCGGGCCAGATGAAGGTGCTGGTGAGCACGACGGTGATCGAGGTCGGCGTCGACGTGCCGAACGCCTCGCTGATGGTGATCGAGCATGCCGAGCGCTTCGGTCTGAGCCAGCTGCACCAGCTGCGCGGGCGCGTCGGGCGCGGCTCGGTCGCGAGCGTCTGCGTGCTGGTCTACACGGCGCCGCTGTCGCCCACCGGCAAGGACCGGCTGCGCGCGATGGCCGAGACCAACGACGGCTTCGAGATCGCGCGGCGCGACCTGGAGATCCGCGGGCCGGGCGAGTTCCTCGGCGCGCGCCAGTCGGGCGCACCGCTGCTGCGCTTCGCCGACCTCGCGCTCGACGAGGCGCTGGTGCACCGGGCGCGCGCCGTCGCGACGCTGCTGCTGGCGCAGCACCCGCGCATCGCCGAGCAGCACGTGGCACGCTGGCTGGGCGGCAAGGCCGAGTACCTGAAGGCCTGAGCCCCCAGACATCCCCCTAGTTTCTGGCGTCCTGTCAGCCGGGGGGGCGGGATAGCATCCCCGGCGGCACCATCAACCCCGGAGGGCCTGCCCCATGAACCTGATCCAGCGTGTGCAAGACATCCTGCTGAAGCCGAAGCAGACCTGGCCGGTGATCGCGGCCGAGCCGGCGACGCAGGCCTCGATCTACAAGGGCTACGTGCTGATCCTGGCAGCGATCCCGCCGGTCGCGGCGTTTCTGGGACTGATCTTCGTTGTCGGGCCGGGGGTCTGGGGGCTGTCGGCGCTGGTGCTGGGCTATGTGCTGGCGCTGGTGAACGTCTTCGTGCTGACGCTGATCGTCGACGCGCTCGCGCCCAGCTTCGGCGGCACCAAGGGGCAGGTCAGCGCGCTGAAGGTGGTGGCGTACGCGAGCACCGCCGGCTGGGTCGGCGGCGTGTTCCACCTCGTTCCGGGGCTGTGGATCCTCGGCATCGTCGCGTCGCTGTACGGCATCTACCTGATCTACCTCGGCCTGCCGGTGCTGATGAAGTGCCCGCAGGACAAGGCCGGGGCCTACACGGCGGTGGTGATCGTCTGCGCGATCGTGATCTACATCGTGCTGGGCGCGCTGACGTCGATGGGAGCGCCGATGCGCATGGGGTCGTGGGCCGGCTGGAGCGGCTCGCACGGCAGTGCGGTGACGATCAAGACGCCCGACGGCGAGGTCAAGATCGACACCGCGAAGATGGACGCGCTCGCGAAGAAGATGGAAGAGGCCGGCAAGCGCATGGAAGAGGCGCAGAAGTCGGGCGACCCGGCCGCCACCGGCAAGGCGATGGGCGAGATGATGGGCGCGCTGACCGGCGGCAACGGCCAGCCGATCGCGCCGGCCGACCTGAAGGCCGTGCTGCCCGAGGCGCTGGGCGAGCTGAAGCGCGAATCGATCGAATCGCAGGGCGGCCAGGCGATCGGCATCGCCAGCTCGATGGCCAAGGCCTCGTACGCCGCGGCCGACAAGCAGGTGCAGCTGACCATCACCGACCTGGGCGGCACGTCCGGTCTCGCGGCGCTGGCCGCGTGGTCCGGCATGACGATGGACAAGGAGACGGCCGAGCAGGTCGAGAAGGTCTACAAGCAGGGCGAGCGCACGGTGCGCGAGGAATACCGCAAGGACGGCAGCCACGGCGAGGTGACGGTGCTGCTGACCAACGGCGTGATCGTCGAGGCCAAGGGGCAGCAGGTCGACCTGGCGGCGCTGAAGAAGGCGCTCGACGCCGTCGGCCTCGACAAGCTCGAGGCGATCAAGCGCCCCGCGAAGGCCTGAGGCCGGTCAACTGCCGAAGTGGATCTGGTAGCGGGCGCCGTCGGAAAACTGGCAGGCGCCGGTGCCGATGCCGGGCCCGGTGATCAGGTACTCGCACTGAGCGTTGACGCCCTTGCCGCCATACGCGTTCGCGATGCCGCGGCGCCCGCTGAAGCTGCGCTGGTTCAGCCCCAGCACCTCGTTGTAGATGCGCCCGAAGGCGGCGTAGCTGCTGTCGACGCGGGTGCTCTCGCCCTGCATCGTGTCGCCCAGGTACGACAGCGTGAAGCTGCCGCGGCCGGTGTTGCTGTCGACCACGACGGCCGTCAGCAGCCCGCCCTTGTTGGCCTGCGTGTTCAGCGGGTAGAGCCGGGCGTTCATCACGGTGGGGGCGGGCGGTGCCGCAGGCGCGGGGGGCGTCACGACGGTCACCTGGGCGGGCGCCGTGCCGTCGCCGCGGGCATCGGCGCGCTGGATCGGGTAACCCTGGCCGGTGCGCGGGTCGATCGGCACGACGTAACAGGCAGACAGCGAGGCCACGACGGCCAGCAGCGAGGCGGCATTCAGGGGGCGTGAAGGGGGCTTGCTCATTCGGGGTTTTCCGGTGCGCGGCGGATGCCGCGGGCCGGAGAATCTGCTGGCGCTCCGGCCTTCGCAAGCGCCACGGCCCGAGGTATCGCAAGGTGATGCCGGCAGGCGCATGACGCGCGCCCGGGTGTCGGATATTCTTCCGCTTCCTCCGTGCTGGAGGCTTGAGCGGAATGCCATGACATTGACCGAGTTGCGATACATCGTCGCCGTCGCAAGAGAGAAGCACTTCGGCCGGGCCGCCGAGGCCTGCTTCGTCTCGCAGCCGACCCTCAGCGTCGCGATCAAGAAGCTCGAGGAAGAACTCGACGTCAAGCTGTTCGAGCGCGGCTCCAGCGAGGTCAGCGCGACCCCGCTCGGCGAGGAGATCGTGCGCCAGGCCCAGTCGGTGATCGACCAGGCGGCCGGCATCAAGGAGATCGCCAAGCGCGGCAAGGACCCGGTGTCGGGGCCGCTGCGCGTCGGCGTGATCTACACGATCGGCCCCTACCTGCTGCCCGACCTGGTGAAGCAGGCGATCGACCGCGTGCCGCAGATGCCGCTGGTGCTGCAGGAGAACTTCACCGCCCGGCTGCTCGACATGCTGCGCACCGGCGAGCTCGACTGCGCCATCATGGCCGAGCCCTTCCCCGACACCGGCCTCGCGGTCGCTCCGCTGTACGACGAACCCTTCGTCGTCGCGCTGCCCAAGGACCACCCGCTCGCCAAGCGCAAGCGCATCACCGCCGAGGAGCTCAAGCAGGAGACGATGCTGCTGCTGGGCACCGGCCACTGCTTCCGCGACCACGTGCTCGAGGTCTGCCCCGAGTACGCCCGCTTCTCGAGCGATGCCGAGGGCATCCGCAAGAGCTTCGAGGGCTCGTCGCTCGAGACCATCAAGTACATGGTGGCCTCCGGCATGGGCGTCACCGTGGTGCCGCAGCTCAGCGTGCCGAAGGACCAGCAGCCGCACGTGCGCTACGTGCCGTTCGCGACGCCGGTGCCGACGCGGCGCGTGGTGCTGGCGTGGCGCCGCACCTTCACGCGCTACGAGGCGATCGCCGCGCTGCGCAACGCGATCTATGCCTGCCCGCTCGAGGGCGTCAGCAGAGTGTCGTGAGGGGCCTTTGAAGCCTGACTAGACTCGAACCCGATTCACCTTGTTTCCCGGAGATTCCCAGATGGCGAAGAAAACCAAGACCGCAACCGCTCCCGCACCGTCGACCGCCCCGAGCGGCAGCATGGGCATCCACATCGGCATCAGCGACAAGGACCGCGCGGCGATCGCCGGTGGCCTGAGCAAGCTGCTGGCCGACACCTACACGCTGTACCTGACGACGCACAACTTCCACTGGAACGTCACCGGGCCGATGTTCAACACGCTGCACCTGATGTTCATGACGCAGTACACCGAGCTGTGGGCCGCGGTCGACCCGATCGCCGAGCGCATCCGCTCGCTGGGCCACCCGGCCCCGGGGTCGTACGCGCAGTTCGGCGCGCTCGCCTCGATCAAGGACGCACCGGCCGTGCCGCCGAAGGCGCTCGAGATGGTCCGCATCCTGGTGCAGGGCCACGAGGCGGTCGCGCGCACCGCACGCAGCCTGTTCCCGCTCGCCGACAAGGCCGGCGACGAGCCGACCGCCGACCTGCTGACCCAGCGCCTGACGGTGCACGAACAGACTGCGTGGATGCTGCGCAGCCTGCTCGAAGAGTGAACGGGCCGGCGCGATGAACGGGCCCACCGCAGTGCGAGCGGCGATCGTCACCTTCGACGGCTTCAACGAGCTGGATTCGTTCATCGCGCTCGGCTTGATGAACCGGCTGCGGCCGTCCGGCTGGACCGTCGACATCGCCGGCCCGAGCCAGCGGCTCACGTCGATGAACGGCGTGACGATCGAGACGCAGCAGCCGCTCGAGTTCGCCAACGAGGCCGACATCGTGCTGTTCGGCAGCGGCATCTACACGCGGGCGATCGCCGAGAACAGCGCGCTGCTGGACCGGCTGCAGCTCGACCCGGTGCGCCAGCTGATCGGTGCGCAGTGCTCCGGCACGCTGCTGCTGGCGCGGCTGGGGCTGCTGGCCGACATCCCCGCCTGCACCGACCTGACGACCAAGCCGTGGGTGGTCGAGGCGGGCGTGCGGGTGGTCGACGCGCCCTTCCATGCGCGCGGCCCGATCGCGACGGCCGGTGGCTGCATGGCGTCGCAGTACCTCGCCACCTGGGCGATGCTGCGGCGCGCCGGCCTGGACGCCACCACGAAGGCGCTGCACTACGTGGCGCCGGTCGGCGAGAAAGAGGCCTACGTCGGCAAGCTGATCGACACCGTGCGCGCCTTCATCCCGCCCGACGAACTGCTGCTCTGACGGGTTCGTTCAATGCGAGGGCGCCGGCACCGACCAGCGCTTCTGCACCTCGCCCGCCGAGTTGACGCTTTCCATGTGCACGCCGAAGCCCCACAGCCGGGCGGCGTGCTTCAGCACCTCTTGCGCGTTGTCGTGCAGCGGCCGGTCGTTGTGCTGCGCATGGCGCAGCGTCAGCGAGCGGTCGCCGCGCAGGTTCACGCTCCAGACCTGGATGTTCGGTTCGCGGCTGCCCAGGTCGTACTGGTGCGACAAGGCCTCGCGCACGCGGCGGTAGCCGCTCTCGTCGTGGATGGCCGAGACCTCCAGCTCCTTGTCCTTCTCGTCGTCGACGATCGCGAACAGCCGGAACTCGCGCATCATGTTCGGCGACAGATACTGGCCGATGAAGCTCTCGTCCTTGAAGTTGCGCATCGCGTGGTCGATCGACTCGAGCCAGTCGGTGCCGGCGAGCTGCGGGAACCAGTGGCGGTCTTCGTCGGTCGGGTTCTGGCAGATGCGCTTGATGTCGGTGTACATCGCGAAGCCGAGCGCATACGGGTTGATGCCGTTGTAGCCGCGGTCGCCGACGCGCGGCTGGTACACCACGTTGGTGTGCGACTTCAGCCACTCGATCATCATGCCGTCGCTCAGGTGGCCGTCGTCGTACATGGTGTTCAGCAGCGAGTGGTGCCAGAACGTGGCCCAGCCCTCGTTCATCACCTGCGTCTGGCGCTGCGGGTAGAAGTACTGCGCGACCTTGCGCACGATGCGCACGATCTCGCGCTGCCACGGTTCGAGCAGCGGCGCGTGCTTCTCGATGAAGTACAGCAGGTTCTCCTGCGGCTCTTCCGGGAAACGCCGCGACTCGGCTTCTTCGAGCGCGGCCTTGTCCGCCTTGCGCGGCAGCGTGCGCCACATCTCGTTGATCTGGCGCTGCGCATAGGCTTCGCGGTCCTTCGCGTCGGCCAGCTCCTGCGCGAGCGACTTGCGGCTCGGCCGCCGGTAGCGGTCGACGCCGTGGTTCATCAGCGCATGGCAGCTGTCGAGGAAGTTCTCGACCGCGTCCAGCCCGTGCCGCTCCTCGCATTCGGTCACGTAGTTCTTCGCGTAGACCAGGTAGTCGATGATCGACGACGCATCGGTCCACATGCGGAACAGGTAGTTGCCCTTGAAGAAGCTGTTGTGCCCGTAGGCCGCGTGGGCGATGACGAGCGCCTGCATCGCCATCGTGTTCTCCTCCATCAGGTAGCTGATGCAGGGGTCGGAGTTGATGACGATCTCGTAGGCCAGGCCCATGTGGCCGCGGCGGTAGTTCTTCTCGGTCGAGATGAACTCCTTGCCGTAGCTCCAGTGGCGGTAGTTCACCGGCATGCCGACCGACGCGTAGGCGTCCATCATCTGCTCGGCGGTGATGATCTCGAGCTGGTTCGGGTAGGTGTCGAGCCCGTAGCGCTCGGCCGTGGCCTTGATCACTTCGTGGTAGCGCTCGACCAGCTCGAACGACCAGTCGGTGGGCGAGGGCAGCGGTGCGTGCGCACGTTTGGGCGCGGCCATGTCGGACGCGCGGCGTTTCGGGGAAGCGGTCAGCATCTGTTTCTTGCGCCGTTCGGCGCCCCACGGTGGAGTGACTTGGAGGTTCATGTCGGTGCACCCTCCTTCTTGAACAGCTCGCGGAACACCGGGTAGATCTGCGAGGCCTCGGTCACCTTGCGGATCGCGAAGGCCTTCGCGTCGGCGGCCAGCGCCGAGTACTCGTCCCACAGGTTCTGCTCTTCCTCGGCCACCTGCACATAGGCGAAGTAGCGGCACAGCGGCAGGATGTTGTTGGCCAGCAGCTCGCGGCAGCGTCCGCTGTCGTGGTGCCAGTTGTCGCCATCGCTCGCCTGCGCGCCGTAGATGTTCCATTCGCTGGTCGGGTAGCGGGCCCGGGCGATCTCTTCCATCAGCACGAGCGCGCTCGACACCACGGTGCCGCCGGTCTCGGTGGAATGGAAGAAGTTCTGCTCGTCGACCTCTTGCGCCTGCGTGTGGTGGCGGATGAAGACGATGTCGATCTTCTCGTAGTGCCGCGTCAGGAACAGGTACAGCAGGATGAAGAAGCGCTTCGCGAGATCCTTGCGCGCCTCGTCCATCGAGCCGGACACGTCCATCAGGCAGAACATCACCGCCTTCGACGTGGGCACCGGCACGCGCACGCGGCTGCGGTAGCGCAGGTCGATCGGGTCGAGGTAGGGGATGCGCTTCAGGCGGGCGCGCAGCGCCTCGATCTGCAGCTCGAGCGGCGGGATCTCGTGCGCGAACGGGTTCGGGTGCGGATGGCGCTTCAGCTGCACCAGCTGCGCTTCGAGCTCGGCCAGTTCGTGGCGCGACTCCGCGCCGAGCGCGATGCGCCGGCCGATCGCGCCGCGCATCGAGCGCACCACGTGCAGGTTGTTCGGCGTGCCGTCGCTGCTGTAGCCGGCGCGGTGGCTCTTCCACTCGGGCATCTCGGCCAGCTGGGTGCGGATCAGGTGCGGCAGCGCCAGGTCTTCGAAGAAGACCTGCATGAACT
>Ga0247784_1000197_pt1 | contig 18308 bp, 16 predicted proteins | sample UWRJL169409R5_FD_179909 | JGI IMG/M metagenome (GOLD analysis project Ga0247784, IMG submission 179909) | Plant litter microbial communities from Arlington Agricultural Research Station in Wisconsin, United States - UWRJ-L169-409R-5 | ecosystem: Environmental > Terrestrial > Plant litter >...
TCCGCGAGCCGCCGCAACAGTCGTTGCAGGTGCTCGAAATCCTCCCGGCTCCAATCCTTGAACATCTCGATGGCGAGCCGTTCGCGGGCGGCATCGATTGCACGATTGGCTTCCTGGCCCTCTCGCGTGACCACGGCCTCTCGCACTCGTGCATCTGCCTCGCTCGCCCGCCGTGTCACCAACTTCAATTCTTCGAGTCGCGCAATCTGGCGACTGACAGTGCTGTAGTCGCGGCCGACTCGGCTCGCGAGATCCACCACACCGATCGGGCCCAAACGCTCCACCAAAACCAGCAACGGAAACAACGCGCGTTCCAGCGGCAAGCCCGCCAGCTCCAGCATCGCAGCGTCGCGCTCCGGGCGATTCATCGTGCTCACGATGTCGATGAGCGATCGATGCAGGTGAGGCAACGCGGCTGCGACTTGGGCTTTCTGCACCTTCTTGCTGGACACGAGGTCTCCGGACGAAATCTCAGGACGAGCAATCATAGCCCCAATATGTGCATCTTGCACATATTCACGCGACCGGCTATGGTTCGGCCACACATGTGCAAAATACACATATAGGCAGGACCATGAACGCAACGACAACGGACGTGCTGATCTGCGGCGCCGGCCCCTCGGGGCTGACGCTCGCCATCGATCTGGCCCGGCGCGGGATCTCATTTCGGCTGATCGAGAAGCGAGACACGCATTTCAACGGCTCTCGCGGCAAAGGCCTGCAACCTCGCTCCCTCGAAGTCTTCGAAGATCTCGGCATCGTCGATCGCGTAACGGCCCTCGGTGGCATTTACCCTGCCCTGCGCACGTATCGCGACGATGGCAGCTATAACGACGTGTCCTTCATCGATCCGACCCCCGCCAGCCCCACCGAACCTTTCACGCTGCCAACGATGGTGCCGCAGTTCCTGACTGAACGTGCCATGCGTGAACGGCTCGCGGAATTCGGGCATTCCCCCGAGTACGGTTGCGAGTTGCTGGGATTCGAACAAGATGCAAGCGGCGTGAATGCGCGAGTTCTGCGGCAAGGTTCGGAAACAAACATTCGTGCGCGCTACCTGGTCGCTGCCGATGGCGGACGCAGCTTCGTGCGTCACGAGCTCCAGCTCGGCTTCCCGGGCAAGACGCTCGGCGTTCGCGCGGTGGTCGCTGACGTGATCCTGACAGGACTCACGCGCGACGTGTGGCATCGATTCAACGAAGACGACATGGAACGGCAGATCTCGTTCTGTCCGCTGGCGGGAACAAACTTGTTTCAGATCCAGGCGCCGGTCCCGCTGGAAGGCCATATCGACGTGTCTCTCGACGGCCTCATGGAGATGACCTCGACGCGTACCGGCCGCCACGACATCCACATCGAATCCGTATCTTGGGCGTCGGCGTTCAGCATGGGCGCACGCCTCGCGGATCACTACCGCGTCGGGCATGTATTCCTGGTTGGAGATGCAGCTCACATCCACCCGCCGACCGGTGGCCAAGGGCTCAACACCAGCGTGCAGGATGCTTATAACTTGAGCTGGAAGCTCGCCTCTGTCCTCGCAGGCGCCCCCGAAACATTGCTCGATAGCTACGAGGAAGAACGTCGCCCGATTGCCGCAGGCATGCTGGGACTTTCGAGCGCTCTGCTCGAACAGCACAAGCGAGGCGAAATGCGTCGCGGGCGCGAAGTTCGCCAGCTCGACCTCGCCTATCCGGAATCGCCGCTATCGTTAGAACGCCCCGCCCGCTCGATGGGCTTGCTCGCGGGAGACCGGGCACCGGATGCGCTGCTGCGAGGTGCGGCTGGCCCGGCTCATCGACTGTTTAGTTTGTTCAAGGGTCCGCATTGGACGCTGCTCGGCTATCAAGTCGATCGCGATCTGGTACCCACGCGACCGGGGCTGCGCGTTCACACCATCGGCCCTCATGATGAGCTCGTCGACGAAGCGGGACATTTCGCCGCCGCATACACACCATCGCCGGGAGATTGGGTGCTGGTCAGGCCCGACGGCTACATCGGCGCAATCGTCAGCTCGCACGAGATCGACGCGCTGGAAAGCTACTTCGAACGAGTCGGCCTGGGATTGCGGAGCCGCGCCCATGGCTGAAAAAACTTCGCCGCGCTGGTGGGCGACGCCGCTGACCATCGGTGCATTCCTGTTGATGGCGATCACCGGGATCCTGATGTTCTTCGAGCAGGACCGCGGCTTGATCGTGGTCGTGCATCAATGGTCGTCATGGCTGCTGGTGATCGGCGCCGTCGGTCACATCGTCGCCAACTTTCGCCCGCTGAAGAACCATCTCAAGTCGGGTTGGGGCACGGTGAGTGTCGCCGCATTCGGTGCGATTCTGGTCGCGTCGTGGTTTTCGTGGGGACTGGTGACCGGACCGCAGCTGAAGCGCCCCATCGAACAGGCGTTGGTCGATGCGCCGCTCTCGGTGCTTGCTCGCATGAACCATGTCGATCCGTCGGCACTGGTGGCAAAGTTAAGCGCGCACGGGATCGACGCAGACAGTGAGCAGTCCATCGGTGAGCTGTCCCGAAAATACCGCCTGGACGAGAATCGCTTACTCGGGATGGTGTTTCTATTGGATAATGGGGGCCAACGACACGCACCGGGTGATTAACTTGACAGGACAACGCAGCCGCGACGAGAAGCCGCTCTACGAAGCCATCATCGACGCGCAGAAGCTGGCCTTCGCCCCGCTTTCGTTTCATGCAGCACTGGCGCTCAGGGACCTGGGGATTCTGGCTGCGTTAACCGAGCACCGGCAGGAAGGACTCACTGCCGAGCGCATCGCCGAGCTCACCAAGCTGCCGCTCTACGGTGTGAAGGTGTTGCTGGAGTCCGGCATCGTCTGCGATCTGGTCGTGCTCGAAGCCGAGCGGTTTTATATACGCCAGCTCGGGTTGCTGGTCCTCCGCGACAAGATGACTCGCGTCAACATGGATTTCACGGCGGACGTGTGTTATCGCGGGATGGCTCATCTGCGCGCGACAGTGATGACCGGCAAGCCCATGGGGCTGCCCGAACTGGGACCGTGGAACACGATCTACGAAGGTCTCACGCAGTTGCCGTCGCAGGTTCAGCAAAGCTGGTTTGCGTTCGACCATTACTACTCGGACCATATGTTTCCGAGCGCGCTGCCGTTGGTATTTGCAAACAAACCGAAGCGCCTGCTCGACGTGGGTGCCAATACCGGCAAGTTCTCGCTCGCATCCCTCGAACACGATCCGCAAGTGAATGTCACGTTGCTCGATTTCCCGGGACAGCTCGAACTCGCCCGGCAATCGATTGCAGCCAAGGGGCACTCGGCGCGAGCGATCTATCACCCTATCGACTTCCTGGACCTTTCGCGCGAATTCCCGCCGAATCAAGATGCCATCTGGATGAGCCAGTTCCTGGATTGTTTCGGCGAAGACGAAATCGTGTCCATTCTCGAACGTGCGCGGCGCGCGCTGGCACCGAACGGCAGCATCTACATCGTCGAAACGTACTGGGACAATCAGCAGCACGCCGCCGCTCGCTTCGTGCTCGTCATGACGTCGTTGTATTTCGCGTGCCTCGCCAACGGCAACAGCAAGATGTATCGCTCGGACGACATGCGCGCCTGCGTGCAACGTGCCGGACTTCGTATCGAGCGAGAACTGGAACGTTTCTCGGGAGGTCACACCCTGTTCGAGTGCCGTTCTGCCGGCTGATCGAATCCGGACTCGCAAGACCACGTTCACACAAAGTTCTTGGCATCCTCGTGGGCACTGCTGTCGAATCGACAGGCAACCGATGAGGGACCGTCAATGAACGAGAAATGGTTATCCGCCGTTCGTGCCGTGTCGCTGCTTTTGTTGACGGCCAGCTGCAGTACGCAGACGATTGAATTGCCGCGGGCTGGCGACGCGTGCAATCAAATTCCTGAACCGGATCGTTGGATGAACGCAGGTGTTCCCGATGTCGGAGCACGGCCGCCTTTGCTCTCCGCACATCGCGGTGGTGTCACGCTCGCTCCTGAAAATACGCTTGCTGCCTATCGGCATGCGTTCGCGTACGAGATGGATTTCGTCGAAGTGGACGTTCGCGAAACGGCAGACGGCGTGTTCGTGTCCATGCACGACGACAGCGTGGATCGAACCACTAACGGCACCGGTGCGGTGTCCTCGTTGAGCTGGTCGTATATTCAATCGCTGAACGCGGCGGACTTCGAGCCCTGGAAGGGAAGTCAATACGATCCGTCACCGGTGCCGCGTGTGGAGCAGATTCTGGAGCTGGCGCAAGCCACCGGTCGAGGCATCGAGTTCGATGTCAAAACCATCCGCAATCCCACCGCGTTGTTCGACCTCGTCGCTTCCTACGGTCTACTGTCGCACTCGTTCTTTTCGCTGGACGAGCAAACGGTCGGGATCGCTCAGGTCTACAATCCCGAGATCCGCGCGATCTTCAACATGGATGGTGACGAACCTCCCGCTGCGCTATTCGCAGCGTCAAAGAACTCTGCGATCTTCGGCTCACGCCGTGAGAAATTCACGCCGGAAATAATTGCCGCCATTCACGACGGATGCTCGTTCGTATTGCCGCACAGCTACGATCTCACCGAGATTCTGGAGGTCGAGGAATTCCGTCGCGGCCTGGCTGACGGCGCCGACGGCGCTCAAGTGAATCAGCCCGACATCATGGCAGCAGCCGCCCAGCGACGCATTCCTGCCGCGCTCGTGCATCTGTCGCAGGAAAACAAGGTCTGCCTGCGCAACGCCAACAATTCATTGGGTCTGCCCCGCCGCTTGCTCACCGCGCGGATTCCACGCCTCAATTTGAACCTTTTCGATCTGACCGATCGCGACGGCTGCATCGATCTGCCGCTGCCGTTCGGCGAGTTCGTGATACGTCACGACGACAGCGCTGCTGTGCGTGGAGCCAAGATACGCGTCCGGGCAAATGCGAGGCGAGTCGACTCGCAGAAGTGACTCGCATCTGTCGAAGCATGGTTACTTGAACGGATCGCCGGGCTTCCAGCCGTTCTCAGCGATCCACTTGGCACCCATGACCAGAATCGCCAGAAAGATAATGAATGCCATCATCGTGGCGTTGGGGTACCTGCCGATCACCTCGCCGATGCGATCTATTCCCTGGGCAGGCACGCCACGTACGCGCACATTCATCTGATTGCCCCGACGCCGCACAGCTTCCAGGAAGTGAGGATTCGTCTGCGCAGCCTGGCGCGTTGGCGCCACTCCACACATCGGGCAGCAAGGAAGTGCCATAGGCTGGCCGTTCCAGTTGGCCAACAGGTTGGCGATATGGTTCGTCAGACAGTGTCCGTGAAACTGGTGACCGTTACCGCAGGGAAACGTTGCGATATCGTTGGTCATCTCTTCCCAGCAAATCGGACACTTGGCCATACGAGCTCCCTGTACGTTGTCGTGCTTGAGAATGGGCGCCGAGATTAACGAATGCCACCAGGCGAAGCAATTCGGTTCCTCTAGTCGCAAGCAGATTGCACGCCAATCGCGCGGTTCGTTTTGGAAACATTCGGTTTCCGAAACGAATATTCGCCCCGCTACATTGCTTCCGATGCCGGCGCGATTCGTCGAAACAATTCTTTAGACGAAGACGAAGGGATGGATGCTCCCGCGCGTGCGCATCGAAACCCTGAGTTTCACGGCGCGGCATTACGCCCACCTGCACGGCTCACTAACATCGATTGTGAGTACCAAAGACTGCGCAGGGAGGTTCAACGCTATGTCGCTCATCGAAGCCGATTCGAACGAACCGCAGGCCGAGCCATCGTCGCACGAAGGCATCGACCGGCGAACCGTTCTAAAGGCCACTGCACTGATCGGCGCGACGGCAGTCATCACTACCAAGAAGACAACCGTGCTCGCGCAAAGTGCCCCGCCACCGACGGCTCCCGTGTTGTGTGGAACGACGCCGCCTGTGAGCCCGCCGACACGGCCCTTCATCGACGATCTGCCCGTGCCGCCCGTGGCAATGCCTGTGAACTTGAATCCGGCACCGACGCAGGCAGCAAACATTGCTGGCGGTGAAGCGGCGCGCGCCCCGCATCAGCGCTGGTCGCAGTTCCTGCCGTTATTACGCTATCGCATGGTCGCCGCGCCGTCGCTGCACAGACATCACACCGATCTGCTGCCGTCGTACATGTGGACATTCAACGGCAAATATCCGGCGCCCACGCCGCTGAACTGCTACGGCGTACCGTCGCTGGTGAGATTCTCGAATCGATTGCCGGAGACGGCACAGAACACGACCTTCGGCATCAACGAAATCACCGTCCATCTGCACAACGGCCACACCGCTTCGGAGAGCGACGGCTTCGCGCAGGATTTCTTCGGGCCAGGGCTTTTCAAGGACAACCACTACGCGAATGCTTATGCCGGCATCGATGCATTCGGCGGTATTGGCGATCCGCGCGAGGCGATGCATACATTCTGGTTCCACGACCACCGTGCTGCGTTCACCGCAAATAACAACTATCTCGGCTTGAACGGTATGTACATCGTGTACGACAGCAAGGATCCGTCGCACGAGCTGGCCACACCCGGATCGCTGCGACTGCCCGGCTACTACGGCATCACCGATATTCCCTTGATCCTCACCGACAAACGTTTCTGCGCGGCCGCCAACGGGCGCAACGAAGTGTTTCAGGTGGTCGGGGCCGGTGCGCCGGGCGGCGACAAATGGGTCGTCAACGGCAAAATCCAGCCGAAGTTCAGGGTGCGCCGGCGCAAGTATCGTTTCCGTATCTTGAACACCGGGCCGGCCAAGGCCTGGACGTTGACCCTGATCCGGCCAGACGGCACGCAGGCACCGATGACCATCGTGGCCGTGGACGCGAATTTCCTGCAGTCACCCGTGGTGCTCGCCGATCGCCCGCTCGACGTGCAGGTCGCGATGCGCTTCGACGTGATCATCGACTTCTCCGCGTTCCCGGCGGGCAGCTCGGTATATCTAAAAGAAGCGACGGCACAAAACGTCGGCGTCGTCACGGCGGATCCCGCGCCCGGCCTGCCGATCGGCAACGTACTGATGCGTTTCGACGTGGTGAACCGCGAGTCATGGTTCCCGCCCGATACACCGGCGCTGCCGACCGTGCTGACGCAAATGCCGGACCCGATCGTGCCCGACGCGTCGTTCCAATGGGAATTCACGTTGGTGAACGGACAGTTCCTGATCAACGGCCTGCCGTTCGATCACAACCGCGTCGATCACGTCGTGCTCAAAGGCAGCTCCGAGGAGTGGACGCTTGCGAACGATGTCGCCGCCGGCAACTGGAACCATCCAGTACACATCCACTTCGAGGAGGGACGAATCGTCTCGCGCCGCGTGCGAATCAGCCAGAACCCGGACGTGTTCCAAGACGTAGCGCTGCGACCCGAGGAGCTCGGTCGGCGCGATGTGTATCCGCTGCCGCCGCAGAATCGTGTCGTGCTACGCATGCGATTCCGCGACTTCGTCGGACGCTATTTGATTCATTGTCACAACATGAATCACGAGGACGATTTCATGATGGCGCGCTGGGACATCGTGAATACGATGGCGGAGCTCACGCAGCGGCGACGCGAGATCGACGAGAGGCGCATGCTCGCCGGCCTGGCTCCGCAATACCAACAGGGAGGTCTGGTCTAATGAACAGGCGCGAATTGTTTGCTAACGTCACCGGCGTCGGCGCTCATTCGGAGGCTGCGCGCGCGTGCAGCGGCGCCGATATCGTTCCGAACGTCCCGCTGCGCACTCACGAGAACGTGGAAGTGCGCTTCTACGACGACCTGGTCAAAGGCCGGCAGGTACTGATCAACATGATGTACGCCAGCTGTGAGAGCTATTGTCCAGCGATAACGGCGCGCCTGGTCGAGATCCACAAGGCGCTCGCGGAGCGGATGGGTAAAGATCTGTTCATGTACTCGATCTCGCTCAAGCCGGCCGAGGACGGCCCGGCAGCGCTGAAGGAATTTGCGAAGATGCATGGCGCGTTGCTGCCAGGCTGGACCTTCCTGACGGGCGATCCGTACGACATCGAAACGCTGCGTTTCGCATTGTTCCGGCACAATCACATCAAGCTCGACCTGGACACGCAGGCGCATACCGGCAAGCTGCGCATCATCAACGATGCCATCAACCGCTGGGTGCATGTGGCGCCGTTCGCCAGCAAAGCGACGGTGTTACAGCACATCTCCTGGGCCGATCCGCCCAAGACACTGGAGCAGCGGCTGGAAGACAACCGCCGCCTGCAAGAGCAGATCGGCAAGGAAGTAGAGCAGTTCGGCTATCGCAAGGTGATTTGAGATGCAGCGGCGAACGGTTCTTCAGCTCCTCGCGCTGGTCTCGCTGTTAGCTGCGGGCTCACCAGGGTCGCTGCTAGCAGCGAGCAGTTGCGAGGCCGAAGCAAAACGGAGCGGCACGGACTCGACGCGCTACTTCATGGTCCTGGCGGCACGCACCGGCGTGTTCTACGAGCGCAGCGGCCCGTCGTTTGTTGCGCTGATGAGAGCCGGCGCCGATGACTACGACGTCGGCGCCGTCGGCATCTACGCGGGCGCTAACAAACAACCTGTGTTCGGGCCGGTACCCGCGGGCTCGTACGAGGAGATGTTGCGCGAGGCCCGAAACTCATCATCGGACGTCATGTTGCGTTTGGAACTCAACCCCGCACAGTACGAACGGACGCTGAATGTGTTGCGCTTGTGGGAGCGGCGCGTGCGCGAGAAGGCCCTGCTCTATCCGGACATCGCGATGGACAACATCCTGCTCGTCAAACAAGCGACCGAAGAGCTCAATCGATGCTCTCGGACAATTGTCTCCTACAACCTCGACTGGGGCTTGCAGGACGATATCTCCGAGCACAACACGCCGCTGCGCATCCCGTACGAGTATTTCAAGGAGCTCAAACGTTTGAACGGCGCGAAGCATGTACCGGATCCGGCGATGCCGCCGGCACTGCTGGCGGCCACCCATAGCAAGGAGTAACTCTCATGGCGGAGACAGTAGCTGCAGTACTAGCGACCGGCCAGACCTCGCAGACTTGTCGCGATCCCGGCCCCTATCGTTCGGCCCGGAACGCCCAGGTCGTGGTGTTTCTAAAAGCCGGCGACCGATTTCCGGCGGACACCGACGGCGCCGCAACCACCTGGACCATGGAAGGCGATGCGAATGACGCCGCATCGGAAGAAATATAGAGCAGCGACGGCGTTGTTGCTCTCAGTGTGGGGTCCGTGGGCGGTTCAGGCAGCCGATCGGTTGCGGCGGGACCCCTGTCCGCTGGAAATCGTAGGAACCTGGAAGGCGGTTGCCACGGAGCCCCAGCTGCTGAGTTTTTCTTCCGACGGCTGGGTCAATGTCCTGGGCAGCCTCGGTGAACAGCAACCCGCAACGCTGGATATCCTCGCCCAGGTGCAATACGAATTCGCCCCTCGTCGGGAACCTCGACGCATCGGGTTTCGAGCACGGCGAGGTAACGACATCTTTCCTGCCGGCAGCAGCAGCTGGGAAGTCACCGCATACACCGACGAAAGTTTCTCGGCACGTTCGTCTGCTGCCGAAGCCGGTGAGCAGTTCCACTGGACGAGAGTGCAAACGCACCGATATTTCCTAACGGTTGCCGCTCGTGGTGACGCGACTCTGTTCGTGATGTGGACGACATTGGACGGAAAAAACACCGCTATCGAAGCACTGGGATCAACAGCGCGCGGCACGCAAACACATTTCGGTCGCATCCCTCAGCAGCTCACCAAGGCGTTCGCAACTCAAAGCGACCGCGTCGACGACGCAATGATGCGCGTGGAACTGAACGAGGCCGAGTACCTCAGAACCCATCCGGTGTTTGTTTCCTGGGACACACTGGTCAGCCGAGACTTGCTCGCCCGCGGAGACCCCATACAGCAAGCCGTGCTGCTGCTCGATGCCACGCTTCAAAACATCAACCGCTGCGGCATGAAGATTCGCAGCGTCGGCGGGCTAACCGATTCGGACTCGACTCCACAACCGCTCGCTCTGGTCCGAGCGCTCCGGAAAGCCAACGATCGCATGCACGTTTCCGACAAGACGTTTCCTGTTCGTTGGCAACCGCCTCCGCCGCTCTAGCCGGCGCGTCCGGAGCCGTTCCCCGAGTAATTAACATTGCCGGCGGGCGCCGCAGACGGACGCTGCGAGAAGCTTTGGTGAGCTTCGACGCCGTCGATCGTCGGCAACATCTCGCGAACGAAGTCGATCAGCACGGCCGCGTTCTTGGTCGGCGAACGTCCGCAATGCATGGCGTATATGCCCCACTCGATGCCCTTACAGAGCTCCGGCAATACAGATTGCAATGTTCCCTCGCGCAACTGCGGAGCAATGACAACGCTAGGGACATAGATGAACCCAATCCCCGAGCAGGCCGCGAGCACCAGCGCGAGATAACTGTCCGCAATCACCCAGACATTGATCGGCACGCTGAGCGACGCGTTCAGAGAACGAAATTGCCATGCGACAGCGTTGCTCCTCGTGCCCTGCAGGCCGAGACATCTATGCTTGATCAATTCGCTGGCGTGCGATGGACAACCGCGCTCTTGCAGGTATTGAGGAGCAGCCGCGAGCACCAGTGGTGATATCGCCAGACGGCGTGCCGTGAGCGTCGAGTCGTTCAGCCGCCGGGCAATTCGAATGACGACATCGTAGCCGCCAGCGACCACGTCGACGCACGCGTCCGAAACATGCGCATCGAGCACGATCTCCGGATGACGTTGCAGAAAATCTCCATACAACCTCGGCAACAACGACACCCACAAACACGTCGGCAAACTGACACGCAGCCTTCCTGCAGGCGCGTTGCGCAGATGCTCTACAGCAACTCTCGCTTCTTCCATCGTTTGAAACACGCGCCGGTAGTATTCGAGCAACGTTTCACCAGCGCTGGTGAGACACAGGCTCCGCGAGCTGCGATAGATCAGCGGTGCGCCGATCTCGTACTCCAGCGCGGCAATACGCTTGCTGGCTTGCGCACGCGAAATGCTCAGCTGTTTCGCCGCTTGCTTGAAACTCAGTGTTTCGGCTATTCGCACGAATAGCACGACGTCCAGGATGACCATTGCCCGACTCCGTCCCTGTCGTGGCCGCCTCGTGACCGGCTGCGTCCGGCGCGAGGCTCTCGTTAAACGCTTCGAATAAATTCTCTGGCGATAGCGCGGCGTTCTTATGAGATCTATTTGTTATGTGGTCGAGCGCAGCATAGCACCGCACTTCGCATAGCGCTATAACCTGCCGCAGCCGGGTTCCGGCAAAAATATTACTTATAACTAATCTAACGCGTGACCACCTGCGCGGGCGACGATGTGAGCTGCAGCGGCGATTCGAATTCGCCGAGATAGAGTAATTTGTCAGGCGCCAGCGCATTTACGAGCGCGACACGAGCACGAGCGGGCGTCGCGCCGGTCGGCGGACCTTCGGCTAACAAGGCCACGCCCCTGTCGAAACCGCTCACCTCGCTGAGACGTGCTGCTTGCGCCGGCGTGCCGACAGGCTGCGATGTGCCGAACGCGCCACGCGTCGTTACGGCAAGAACCGGATAAGGAGTCAAACCGGAGAACAGCGCTTGTTGTACCAGCACGATGTTTCCTGTCGAGTCGTACCATCCGGTACCGCCAGCGGCGACGATCGTATCGGTGCCGGTGGTGAAATCCCGTTCGTAGATCTGACCGCTCTTCGCATATAACATCGCGCCGTCGTCCGGACGCAGTCCGACAACTTCCGCAGCTGTCGCCACCTCGCGTGGATTGGGAGTCGCGGAGACCTCTGCAACATACGCCCGCGACGTCAGCAACGGCGTGCGAACTGTGTAGCCGACGCGTGTCCCGACTCCTCCGCCGATGGTGCCGCCGGTCAAAGAGATCGTGCTCGCACCGATGCTTTCGCCGAACGCGAGCGTGTGGCTCACCTGGGTTTCGGCCTGCAACTGGCGCGCATCGATGAAGAACAATCCCTGCCGGCCGGCGCGATTCGCGTTTATCAGGATCGATGTTTGATTGGCGGCGATCGAGTAATCGAAAACATCGTCGGCGGTTGCCGGGTCGCTGATCGCAGACACGGGGACCGTCAGGCTGGGACCCGCTGGCGTCACCGTGTAGAGCGACTTGGTGCCGCCGCCTGCTACTGGCGAAGCGAGAAAGAACAGATTCTGCGAATCCTGCGAGAAGCGCAGTCGACTGGCGAATACCGCGTTCGCCGGACTCACCTTCACCGGCGCGGCCGAGGTTGTGACATTGGCGACATATACAGAGTCGACGTTGCCGGCGCGTGCGATCAGCGCGATCCACTGACCGTCGGGACTCACGATGAATTGCTCTTTACTGCCGGCGTCGAGCGGCAGTGTTGCCCCCGAGGGCAACTGCACTGCGCCTCGCTGAATCGGTGCCGCCGTGCGTACAAATCCGAGATCGACGACGGATGGATTTGTTTGATCCTCGCGTCGATAGGCGACGGTCGCGCCGTTCAGGGAAGCAGCGAAGCCACGCAGTCGCATATTGCCGTCGGTCGCAGCCGTCAGCGCGGTGGGATCGGAAACGAAATCGCCCATGAACAGTTCGGTCGAGCCATTCGCCGCTGGATCACCGGCGAACACGACTCGAAACGGCTCGACGCCGACGAAAACCGCGGCGGTGCCGATGGCCGACGCAGAGCTCGAATCGGTTACTCGATACTTGAAGCGCGTGACTCCTTTGAAACCTCCAGGCAATCCGCCGATGCCGATCGACGAGTCCGCGTTGACAGTGGCGGTGCCGACCAGCGGTGCCTCTTCGATGGCGACCGTGAGCGGATCCGAATCCGCATCCGTGTCGTTCGAGAGAACTGTGATATTCGCCAGAGCTGCGCCGTCCGCGCGCAATCCATCGTTCGCCGCTACCGGAGCGCGATTCGGATGCACGTTGATGTTGACGACGCCGTCGACCACGTTGCCGCTGGCATCTCTCACCTGCACGCGAAAGCTATCGTCGCCGAGAAAACCTTGCGAGGGGCGATAGACAAATGCACCCGTCGCGCTGAAGTTGACCAGCGTGCCGCTGGTGGGATTCGATACGGCGGAGTATGTGAGTGCTTCACCGTTCGGGTCAGTGGCAGCCACCTGACCCTGAACATCGGTATTTTGTTTGGTCGACAGAGCAAGCGACGTGAGCGCGGGAGGTGCGTTGGCGCCGCTACTCCGGCCGCCTCCACCACCGCCGCCGCCGCAACCTGCAACACTTACAATTGCAGCGACGAATATCGCCGCATGCATCGATGTCCGCTTCGAGATGACGTTCATATATCCCTATCCGGCCGCACGTTTTTCGAAGTGCGAAGCGGTAAAGATACTGCATGAAAGTCCTTAAGCTCAGCCAGCAAATCCCCTACGCCTGTTTGCGACGCACGCTGAGTCCTTTATCTTTGTCGCCATAGTCAACGAGGTTGTATGTATGCGATCGATTCCGACAACAATGAATGCCCTGCTGCTTGAACAAGCCTCCGCGCCGATGAGGCTGGTGCAGCTGGCGACACCTGCGCCGAAGACAGGCGAAGTTTTGGTTGCCGTGCATGCGAGTGGTGGGAACCCACTCGATCTCAAGATTGCCAGTGGAGCCGCGGCCCACGCGCGCCATCCAATTCCCGCAGTGCTTGGGATCGATCTCGCCGGCGTCGTCGCGGCCATCGGTCCGAATGTGACTGATGTTCGAGTCGGCGATGAAGTCTTCGGTATGACTGGCGGCGTGGGCGGACTGCAAGGTTCGTTGGCGGAATACGTAGCGGTCGATGCTCGACTCCTCGCACGCAAACCTCACAAGCTGAGCATGCGAGAGGCCGCTGCCCTACCCCTCGCCTTCATCACGGCGTGGGAAGGACTCGTCGACCGGGCGCATGTGACAAGCAATCAAACGGTCCTCGTTCACGGCGGTGCCGGCGGCGTTGGACACGTTGCGATCCAGATCGCCAGCTCATTCGGCGCGAAAGTATTTGCTACGGGAAGCGCTGCAAATCTCGATTACATCGAGAGCCTCGGCGCGGTTGCAATCGATCGCGAGCGGCGCAGCGTAGAGGAGTACGTGGCTGAACACACACAAGGCGAAGGATTCGACATCGTCTTCGATACTGTCGGGGGCGCGGTGCTCGATGCGTCGTTCAAAGCAATCAAACGCTTCGGCCACGTCGTGAGTGCGCTTGGTTGGGGCACACACGCGTTGGCGCCGCTGTCGTTCAAGGCAGGAACGTATTCTGGCGTGTTCACCTTGTTGCCGTTATTGACCGGCATTGGACGCGAGCATCACGGCGCGATACTACGAAGCGCGACCGAGCTTGCCGAACGTGGCCTCTTGCGACCGCGCGTCGACCCGAAGTCCTTTACGTTGCATTCCGCTAACGAAGCTCACGCGCTCATGGCAGCGGGGCGCAACGAAGGTAAGATCGTCATCGATACCATCAGCACGGATTGGAAAACAGCATGAGATAACTCACGCCTGCGCTTCCGCCTGCGTCGAGTTACCTCGCTGATACAACACTGAGATCGCCTCGGCGCGGCCGTGCACACCGAGCTTCGCGAAAATACTGTGGATATGATTTTTCGCCGTCGGTAAACCAATGCCCAGAGAACGCGAGATCATCTTGTTGGACAGCCCCTGCATCAGCAGGCTCAGAATCTGCTTCTCGCGCGCTGTCAATCCGTTGATCGGGTCGAGCGTTTCGGTGACGAACGTCGCGGCTGCAATCCGACGCAGTAAAAGGTGCGCAATGTTTGGAGAGCAATACAACTCTCCCCGACTCGCGGCGCGAACCGCATCGAGCAGCTCCGGCAGCGGAGCTTCGCGAGCCACGAAGCCCGCAATGCCGGCGCGCAAGCCGGCGATAACATCCGCTTCGACTTCCGGCACTCCCAACACCACGACCTTACTGGTCTTGCACGCTTGTGCGAGGCTCCTTGCCAGGGCAATACACTCCGGCAACGCGATGGCAAGCACGACCACGGCGGGAGCGAGCTTGCAGGCGATATCCAGGCCGGCCTCGCCGAAGGAAGCGGCACCTACCAGTTCGATTTCCTCGGTTGCCAGCAATATCTTCTGCAGTCCCTCTCGATAGAGACGCACTTCGCTTATCAGCAGCACGCGAACGGCCATCGCGCTCTCCCTGCGTCAGGTGAATCGCAAACTCCTGTCGCAACCCCCACGGTGCGGCGCTTCGGGCGCTGATACTCGATCTTGCTATCTATCGTTGTATTCCCGGCGCATGTTATTCCCGTCGAGCGATAAAGGACTCAGCTGCTTCGGTAAAGAGTTAGACTTCTTCTAACAGGACTGCGCGCGGCGACAGGATGCGGGACCGAGGCCCACGCATCGCTGCCGCAGAAGAAACATCGCTGGTTCTAAAGCGAGCGCAGGAAGTTCAGCATGTCCTGCCTGCGCGCCGCCGGTAGCGCGTTGAAGCGATCGATCACAGTGTTCGCTTCAGAAGGTCCGAAGGTGCCGTTGCCGGTGCTGCGATGAGCCTGAATCGCCTGAAGCAGATCGCGCGTGCGCCCGTCGTGCAGAAAGAAGATGCGCTGTCCCAGCCCCCACAGCGGCGCGGTTCGGAATTCGTCCGGACCGGCGAGGCCTTGCACGATATCGTCGGCGAGTCCCGGCCCCATGTTATGAAGCGCGAGATCCGAGAACAAAACGGCCTCGCGATTTCGCAACGCTGCCACCGTCGTGTTTTCGGTTCTGAGCGAGCGCGTGTGACACTGCACGCAACCGATGTTGACGAACGCATTGAACCCTTCCGTGATGGACGCGTTGCCGCCGGGAGTCGTCGACGACGGTGTCGGCGGCGCCAGGAAACGCATGAACACGGCGAACTTGTCGATGGCGATGACGGCTTCCAGCGGAGTCGCCGCGTCGGTCAGCAGTACGTCGTTGGGGACCGGCACGATCTGACATTCCGGCGTTTCGTCGCGCTCGACCTGGAACATCTCGTTGGTGATGCCCATCTCGACGTTGTAAGCCTCGCCGGAGAAGAACAGGCCGGACACATTCTGTGCTTTCCAGCCGAAGCGAGTGATCCTGCCGTCGGAATCGTTGCGATTGACGCGACCGGAGATCCCGAGCTGCGACTTCGTGGTGGGGTTCGCGGCGAGATTCTGCAGGATCAACCGGTCCGGAATCTCTTCGATCAGGCCGGCGCCGAACACCGGCGTCGGAATCCGAAAGATCACATTGTTGGCGGCGACCTCGGACGCGAAGTTCTCTTGCACGATGTTGCATCCGGCAGCGCTGCCGGTGTTATCGCTGCGTCCGCTGATGACAAACAATCCGTGCACGCCGCCATCGCGTGCGCCTGCCGGCGTACGCTTGAAGCGCGCCTCGCGGATCGGTCCGTTCAATGTGATAAAGGGCGGCACTGTGTTGCGTGCGCCGAATGCGGTGGCAACACTCACTTGCGGATTGACTGGGCCGGAAGTGCCTCCGACGGCAGGTTGCAGATGACAACCGCCGCAGCCGTCGAGATTGAAGCGAGGCCCGAGACCATCGCCGATGCCCTCGGCTTCTTCGAAGTCCTCCAGGCCCGCTTCGAAAAAGGCCAGCTCACTCGCTGTGAGATTCGGCAGCGGTTGCCCGGCACCGGCCGGTCCGCCCCGTACGCCAGGATCCACCTGCGCCAGCGCGGCGGTGGACCACACCAGAAACGACCAAGTCAGCGCCCTCGAACATGTATTCGTAGTCACGGTTTCCCCTCCCTGCGTTGTGGGAGTAGCGTGCCCGAGGGCTTTGCGAGAGGAATGAACCGATTGGTCTAGGACTGCATAGTTCTATCGGCCAGGACCTTTCGCGATTTCCGCGGCAGTGAGATCCCGCGCCAGCCGAAATCCTCCGTCGTTCCGCGGAACATCCGGTCGAACGCGACTACGCCGGGCAGATCGCAGCTCGGGAGGCTCGCGCAATATCGAGTTCACACGTAGCAGACTGGGGTCGCCGGCGTTCGCGTAATGACAGGCCTGTTCTTCGTCGCTGCCCCAAAGAAATGTCGATGTGCTACCTGCGCGCGCCGCATATTCCCATTCAGCTTCGCCAGGCAGGCGATAAGCCTTGCCGGTTTTGCGGGTAAGCCATGCGGCATAGTCGCTCGCGTCCTGCCAGGACACACACGTGACTGGATGCTCGTCGGTTTGCTCGAAAGCGGGATTGCGAAAGTCGCAACATCGATCTCGTGGCGCGGTCCTTCGGATGCTTTGCGCTCCGGTTCGTTCTCGAGCTTTGCGGTTACTTCACGAGCGAACGCGAAAGGTGTCATCGCCAACCGAAAAATATTGCCGTTCGAGGGCCACAGTCGAAGTGCTACGCTCCTGGCATGACGGAGCCGTCATCGACGAAGCCAGAGGAGAGCCGGCTGACGCAGCTGATGATCGCCTATCAAGCGGGCGATCTCGGCGCCTTCGAGCAGCTTTATGCAATCCTCGCCGACGAGGCGCGCCGTTATTTCGCACGCACTCACCGCGATCGCGGCGTGGTTCACGACCTGGTTCAGGATTTGTTTCTGGAGATCCACCGCTCGCGACGCTCCTACACCCCGCCGCTGCCGGTGCGACCGTGGATATTCGGAATCGCGCGTAACGTGTCGGCGCGCAATCGCCGGGCGACACGGCTCCAACCCAGCGAATCGTTCGAGTGGGATGCCGACAGCGAGCCGGCAGCAATCGGTGTTACCACCGCCGAAGCGCTCGACGTCGAGAACGCGGTCACGGCCTTGCCCGCGAGCACGCGTGAACCATGGCTACTTCATCATGTGTTCGGAGTGAGTTTCGAATCGATCGCGGCTCGACTCGGCATCACCGTCGTGGCCGCGAAACTCCGTTCGAGCCGCGCGACCCGAGCATTGCGTCTTGCATTGAGCGTGAACGGAAGTCGTTCCGATGAATGAATCTCGCATCCCCGCCGCGCTGTTTGATGCGGTCAAGCGTGACTTGAAACCGGTGCGCCCGCTCGCCAGCCCCGAGCGTCGTGCGCTGGCGTTGCTACCCATCGCAATCGCGCTGTTGATCGGTGTGCCCGAGTTCTGGACCTGGCGCACGCACGCAGTGCTGGCTCCGTGGCCATCGGGATGCTTGTCGGCATTGGAAACGATCCTGAGCCTCGGCATCCTGGCCGCGGGCTTCCGTGAAGCTGTGCCCGGTCGAGAATTATCCAAGCGCGCGCTGACGATATTGATCGGCACCGCCTGCGTCGCCTTCGTGTTGATCAATACAACTTTGCGAAGCCCCGTGGGCACGCCTCACGCACTGTGGATTCGATGGTTTTGGGAATGCCTCACCACGGCCGCCACTTTTTCCGTCCCTGCCTTGATCGCGCCC
>Ga0247784_1000198_pt1 | contig 18244 bp, 20 predicted proteins | sample UWRJL169409R5_FD_179909 | JGI IMG/M metagenome (GOLD analysis project Ga0247784, IMG submission 179909) | Plant litter microbial communities from Arlington Agricultural Research Station in Wisconsin, United States - UWRJ-L169-409R-5 | ecosystem: Environmental > Terrestrial > Plant litter >...
CCGAGAACCCAAGTGTGAAGGTGCGTGTGACTCCGGTCCCTTGGCCCGGTTACAACCAACTCTCGGCGCAGATCGCCGCAGGCGATCCACCCGATCTGGTGACGATGCATTTCTCTGCGATTCCCGACTATGAATCGCGCAAGCTGCTCGAACCGATAGGCGACGGGCTACGCGCCGCAGGCGTGAATCCCGATGACTTCACGGCGGCGAGCCTCGCTGGCGTTAGCAAACATGGCCAGGTCTATGGCATGCCCATCGATAACTGGGCGCAGCTGTGGCACATCAATATGAATTATTTTCGTCAGGCTGGCCTGGTGAAGGACGGCCAGCCGATCCTGCCGCGCAGTCCGGAAGAGCTGCTCGAACAAGCGCGGCAGTTCAGGAAGGCGACCGGCAAGCCGTATCTCGTGCAAGCGCTGGCCAATCAGATGGCCGCGTACACTCGCAACTTCTACACTCTGATGCTGCAGCAGGATGCGCAGTTCTTCGCCGACCCGCAGAAGATCAAGCTGCAGACGCCGGAAGCGAAGCGCGTGCTGGAGTTGTTTCGACAGATCTACGTCGAAGATCTCACCACCAAAAATCAAGATTACGCCGCGGCCACGAATGCCTTCATGAACGGCGCCGGCGGTGTCTATCTCGTCGGCACGTGGTTGATCGGTGACTTCGACGCGCAAGCGCGCCAACTTGGTCGGCCGCTATCCGGTGGCTACGCAGTGATGCCGTTCCCGCAGCTGTATGAACGCGACGCTGCGTTCGTCGACGGTCACGCCTGGGTGATGCCGACGAAAGAGCGCACGCCTCAGCAACGAGAGGCGCTGTTCCGATTGCTGAAGTTCTTCGCCGACAACGACTATCACTGGGCGCGTACCGGTCACTTGCCGTCGATCAAACAGGTGATCGAGAACGAACGATTCAACACGCTACCTCACCGCAGCGATATCGCGAAGCTCTCTCTAACCGGCGCGCCGCTTCCATCGGCCGTGCAGCGTCAATTCCCGGTTCAGGACATCATCGGCGAAGAAATGGCTGCGGCCATCGCCGGCCACAAGTCCGTCGATGCCGCGCTCGCCGACGCGGAACATCGCGTCAACGAATTGCTGTTCCATCTTTTGTAAGTCTCATTCATCGGATTCATCGTCATGCTCACTTCACGCATCGTCGTCGACCGCGACTTCGTCATCTCCACTCTCGATCGCCGCGTGTTCGGCACGTTCGTCGAGCATCTGGGTCGCTGCGTTTACGGTGGCATTTACGAGCCGGGGCATGCGACTGCGGACGAGCATGGATTTCGCCAGGACGTGCTGGAACTGACGCGTGAGTTGGGTGTGAGCATCGTGCGTTACCCGGGCGGTAATTTCCTGTCGGGGTACAACTGGGAAGACGGCGTCGGACCGAAGGATCAGCGTCCGACGCGATTGGATCTGGCCTGGGGCTCGACCGAGACCAACGAGTTCGGCACTAATGAATTCGTGACTTGGTGTCGCACGGCGAATGTCGAACCGATGTTTGCTGTGAATCTCGGCACACGCGGCCCCGACGAAGCGCGTCACTTCCTGGAGTACTGCAATCATCCGAGCGGTACTCACTACTCGGATCTCCGGCGAGCACACGGCTACGAGCAACCTCATAACATCAAGTTCTGGTGCCTCGGTAACGAAATGGACGGTCCGTGGCAGATCTGCCAGAAGACCGCCGAGGAGTACGGCCGTGTCGCGAAGGAAACGGCAAAGGTGATGCGCTGGACCGATACCGATCTGCAGCTCGCCGCGTGCGGTTCCTCACAGCGCGCGATGCCGACGTACGGCTCGTGGGAATACGACGTGCTCGATCATTGCTTCAACGAAGTGGACTTCATTTCATTGCACGCGTACTTCCGTAACGACAGCAACGACATCAAGCAGTTCTTCACGGTCATCGAAGACCTCGACTACTTCATCAAGGAAGTCGTCGCGATCAGCGATGCCGTCGCGGCGAAGCGCCGCTCGTCCAAGCGCATCATGCTGTCGCTCGACGAATGGAATGTCTGGTACAAGGCGCATGGGCCGTCGGACCTGCGCAAGCCAGGCTGGCCGAAGGCGCCGCCGCTGTTAGAGGAAATCTACAACTTTGAAGATGCACTCGTGGTCGGCGGCGCGCTCATCACTCTCATTAACAATGCGGATCGGGTGAAGACTGCGTGCCTCGCACAGCTGGTCAACGTCATCGGCGCCATCTTCACCGAGACCGGCGGCCCGGCCTGGCGTCAGACGATTTTCCATCCGTTCGCACAAGCGTCTCGTCACGCCCGCGGTCAGGTGCTGCGTACCAAGGTGCAGACGGAAACGTTCTCGACCAAGACGCATAACGATCTGCCGCTGTTGCTATCGAGCGTGATTCACGACGGGGAAAGCGGCGCTGTCACCGTCCTCGCGCTCAATCGGAGCACGACGGATGAAATGCAACTCAACGTCGAGTTGCGTGGCTTCGGCGATGCCCGCAAGGTTGCGATTGCCAGCGAGCTGCATCACAGCGACTTGAAAGCGGTCAATAGCAAATCCGCGCCTGACGCCGTCTCGCCGAAGAACAGGACCGACGTGTCCATCGTGAAGGGCGCCTTGAGCGCGCGCTTGAAGCCGCTGTCGTGGAATGTGATCGTTACAACGCCGGCGTAAGTTGAATCGAAACGCTACACCGTCTACTGGAAAGTGGCTCCGGCCAGGCAGGTCAGCAGCAGTTGAGCTATTGACCTTCGTTCACCTCGTCTACCGTCGCCTGGCCTGTCCAGCGACGGTAGAGATGCGACCACGCCATGCCGATGGCGAGGATCAGCGCCAGCACGATCAGGCCGATCCACACCAGCGCGTTGGTGTTGGCGAGCGTCACCCAGCCCCACGACACGATCATCCAGATCAGCGCGCCGCACAGCGCGAACGCCAGCACCATGCCGATCAGGCCGATGGATTTCAGGGTCGCGCCCAGGAACACGATCCAGCCGATCAGCAGCAGGATGCCGCACACAGCCTCGACCGGCGTGATGCTCGGGAAGCCGTTCGCCAGCATGTGCACGTACGAATAGCCGCTTGGGTTGAACGTCAGCAACACCAGTACCAGCGAAAAGACCGCGCGCAGTACGAAGCTGCCGAAGGTGAAATCGTTCACGTTGAGCGTCCTGCAGACCGGGAAAAGCGCAGTATCGGCGAGCCCCGGAATTGTGGGAAGTGGGGCGTATGTACATCGATGCCCCGCTTTTGCACACTCCGGCACTCACTCCAAGGACAGGGACCGTGCAGGACCCCTCGCGCCATCGAATCGACATCTGGCTCTGTTACGAGAACGATGTCGACGAGCATTTATTGCAGTTGTACTGGCCGCTGCTGACCGCAGCCGAGCAGGCCAAGGCCCTGCGCTTTTATTTTGCCGCCGACCGTAACCGGCATGTGATCAGTCGCGCGCTGCTCAGGACCATCCTGCCGACATATCTGGGCATCCCCCATCAGGCGTTGAGCTTTCGAACCGATCGTTTTGGTCGTCCCAGCCTGGACAATCCCGAAGCGCAGGCCCGCGGTCTGGATTTCAATCTCTCGCACACTGCCGGACTGGTTTCCTTGGCCGTGAGCTCCAACACCGTCGTCGGTGTCGACGTCGAGAACGCCAGCCGCCAGCAACCCGCGATGGAGTTGGCGTCGCGCTTCTTCTCGCCCGACGAGGTGGCGTCGCTGCAAACATTCGCGGGCGATGCGCTCAATCTGGAGTTCTATCGTCACTGGACGCTGAAGGAATCCTATTTGAAAGCGTACGGCGTCGGACTCTCATTGCCGCTGGATCAGTTCGGCTTTCGACTCGCGGCACAACGCGCGGAATTTTATCTGGCACCGGCTGCGGAACACGGCGCGGCTGAATGGTACTTTGCTCAGTGGCGCGGGTCGGCAGATCATCTGCTCGCGGTATGTGCGCGGCATGTGAGCTCGCCCAACTTCAAGCTGCAGAGAATTGTTCCCTTGCATCGTTGCGATGAAATCGAATTGCCGATGTTGTGCCGCTCGGCGCCGTGATCAGGAACCGGTTGCGCGGAATCTGTTTTGACGAGTCAATAAACAGCATTTTAAGGTCGACAGATCTTGCTGTTGCGATTTACTTTTCGCGTCGATCTCATCTATAAAACATTGCAGTGGTTAAGCAGAAGGTTTCGATTAACCACTTCCGAGGCTTATCCGGTGACTCAACAAAGCGGGCATCCTCTTTTAGGATCATGGGCACAAAAACAATCGGTCGAGACTCGCTCAGTGATCAAACAGGAGAGCCGCGCCTACTTCAGGGCTCTGGGTGCGCACATAGCGGAGCTGCGCAAAGAACAGGGCCTGACTCAAGCGGAGTTGGCCCGCGCTTTGGGTGTCTCGCAACAGACGGTGTTCGCCTACGAGCTGGGCGATCGGCGGGTGTCGGTGCTGATCGTGGCCAAGCTGGCGAAGATCTTCGGTGTGACGGTCGAAGAGATGATCGGCATGAGCCGGATTCCGCGGCCCGCCAACCGGCGTCTGTCGCCGGCGGGCATGCGTCACGCCGAGCGTTTCCAGCAGCTGAGCAAGACCGAACAGCGCTTCGTGAAAAAGATCATGGACCTGCTGCTCGGCCGCGATCACATTCATTGAAGCACGAAGCGCTCGAACCGCTGATCATCCACAATCGTGGGCGCAAGGCGGTGCGAGACCAGGATCTCGCCAGCTGCTTCGGTCTCGGCGTCGAGCAGATGTATCGACGCCTCGGTCGCAAGTTGCTGCTGTTCTCCCGAGACAGTTGGTTCGAAGTGCAGCCGGAGAAGGGCAGTACTCGTCATCCGCGCCCCGCAATCGCGTTCACGCTGAATGGCGTCATCATGGTCAGCGCGTCGCTGCAAATGGAGCAGGCGCTCGCCGCCGGGATCGCGATCCTGCCGATGCTGAGGACGCGGCGACGTTCGTCGAAGAATCGTCCGCGCCGTGCCCGACGGGTGCGAGACCCGTCGAGGCAGGCGAGTTATGCCACCGTGTTTGCGAACTTACAGACGCGAATGCAGCGGCTGCTCAGCGCAAGAAGCGTCCCAGCTCTTTCGGGCTCACCAGGCCGTTCAAGAAATCGAACGTCCCATGTTCTTTGATCTGCAGAGCCGCGCGATACAAACCGGTCATTGCGGCACGATGCATCGAAGTCGCCAGGCTGATCCGGCGCACCCCCGCGTCCTGCAACTCCGCGACGCTGAACGACAGGCCGGGAATGCCGACCATGAAGTTCACCGGCTTGGACAGCGACGAGCACAGCGTGCGCACCGCCTTTAAATCCGGCAGGCCGGGCGCGAACAGCACATCGGCACCGGCCTTCTCGAATGCCTGCAGGCGCTTGATGGTGTCGTCGAGATCGGGATGACCGTGCAGAAAGTTTTCGCAGCGGGCGGTGAATGTGAACGGAAACGACAACGACCGTGCCGCTTCGACGGCCGCGCTCACTCGTTCGACCGCTTGGTTGAAATCGTAGATCGGCCGGGTCGGGTCCCCGGTGTGATCCTCGATCGATCCCCCGACCAGTCCTGCCTGAGCCGCGAGCTTGATGGTTTCGGCCGCGTGCGATGGCGTGTGGCCGAAGCCGTTCTCCAGATCGCCTGCGACTGGGGCATCGACCGCGCCGGAGAGTAAACGCGCATGAGCTAGCGCTTCGTCGCGCGAAATTTTGCCGTCGCCTCGTCCAAGCGTCGCGGCCGAGGCGGCGCTCGACGTCGCAATTGCCGGGAAGCCGAGACCCGCGAGCAGCTGCGCGGAGCCCGCGTCGAAAGCATTTGCAATGATGAAGGCGCTCGGCTGCTCGTGTAGCGCTCGAAACTGGACGGCCTTGTCGTGCTGGGTCGCGGGCATGGCGATTTCTCCGTGTGCAGGGACAGAGTTCAAATCTGTCCACAAAGGCCGACCACCCTACGGTGCAAACACGTCAGGCCATGTCAGCGACCGCGACTAAGCAGGAACGGGGCGCTGATCCTTGGCGCGCAGCTTGCGATACACGCCGCGGACTTTCATGTAGAGGTCCGGATGGCGAGTCAACCAGTGACGGAGGCGCGGCACAACTCGCAAACGATAGCGCACGCGCCCGGTCAGCGGGATGCGTTCGGGCAGCCCTTCTTCGATGGTGTAGATGCAGGGGTTGCATGTGCCGCACGGCTCGCCATTGCGTGGGCGATGGCAGAACCAGGTGAGATTCATCAGGTCGTCGAAGCCGGACAACTTCGCTTCGGCTTGCATGTGACGCTTGGTCAGGTCGAACAGCGGGAAGCGGAATGTCTTGAACAGCTCGTAGCGGCAATCGCCGGCGAAGCGAGGATCGAGCCGATTGCGCGTGGTGGGATCGATCATGTCCGCGAGCAGCTCGCGCGCCTTGTCGTCACGGTGAATGGAGAGTTCCATGTCCGCGATATTGTGCTGGCGGCAGTAGCGCGCCAGCCATTCATACTGACCGCCGATGAAGCCGGTCGCGAGACAGCGCTCGTAGTAGCGAAAGGTTTCGGTGTCCTCGTCGATGTCCACGCGACGGCATTCGATGGTGTCGGATAGCCTGACAGCCGCGTCCGGATAGCGCTCGGCGAGTCGCCGCCGAATGCGTTCCATCGCCGCGCGCTCTTCTGGCACGGCCGGCCGCTGCTTGAGATTGTCGAGGATGTAATAGGGCTGGACCGGGCGCTGCTCGCGCAACACCAACCAAAGTAAGCGAAACGTGGAGTCCCAGCCTCCAGTCCAGAGTAACGGCGTCGCGGCACCCATGGGCTTCCTCGAATCACAGCTGTGGGGAATGACGAACGACGCGCGCCGATCGTTCCAGCCGAGCAGATATTTCTTGCCCGAGCCACGCACCGGGTGCGGCGAACCGTTGGTGACGCACGACAGGTTGCAACTATCCACGCAGCGGCCGCAGCATCCGCTACACTTCGTTCCTGGCAACGGGCCAGTGCGAAACCGCAATGAATAAAGCCGCCGAAGCTGTCAAAGAACCAGCCGTAGAAATCCGTTTCGGCCAGGTCGGCCTGGCTCAGGTGCGCATCCGCACGATCGAAGCGGGCATCATCCTCGACGAGCTCACCGGCCGCGTCGCCGCCGCTCCCCAGTTTTTCGAGCGCACCGCTGTGTGCTTGGATTTGAGCGGGCTCGAAAAGGAACCCACGGTCGCCGAAATGCGCGCGGTGTTCGATGCGGTTCGTCGCGCCGGCATGCTCACGGTCGGTTTGGCTCACGGCACCGCGGCTGTGGACGCGCTGGCTCGCGCGCTCGAAGTGCCTGTGCTCACCCAGTTTCGTGTCCAGGGCAAAGCGACGCCGGTTCAGACACCGGCGCCGAAGCCCGCGCCGACTCCCGAACCTGCGATCCTGCGCACGCCGTCATTGATGCAGCATCAGCCGGTGCGTTCGGGTCAGCGCATTTACGCGCGCCATTGCGATCTGGTCGTCACCTCGACGGTCGGTGCAGGCGCCGAAGTCATCGCCGATGGTTGCGTTCACATCTACGGCGCGCTGCGCGGCCGAGCGATGGCCGGCGCGCGCGGCGAAGTCAGCGCACGAGTGTTTTGTCAGGAGTTTCACGCCGAGCTGGTCTCCATCGCCGGCGTGTTCCGCGTCTTCGAAACCTTGCCGCCCGAGTTCGCTGGCAAGCCGGTCCAGGCCTGGCTGGATGGCGACGATCTCCGCTTCGCGCGCATTGGCGCATGAAAGCAGTGGTGGATGAAGCAGCGCCGTCGCCAGGTCCTGAATTGAAACTATCGATTGGAAGGAGAATCCCGCTTTGACCGAAATCATCGTTGTGACATCCGGCAAGGGTGGCGTCGGCAAGACGACCACGTCCGCCAGCGTCGCTTGCGGTCTGGCCCGCCGAGGCAAGCGCGTCGCCGTCATCGACTTCGACATCGGTTTGCGCAATCTCGATCTCATCATGGGTTGCGAGCGCCGCGTGGTCTATGACTTCGTCAACGTCATTCAGGGCGACTGCACGCTCAAGCAAGCGCTGATCAAAGACAAGCGCTTGGAAACGCTGTTCGTGCTCGCCGCTTCGCAAACGCGCGACAAAGAAGCGCTGTCCAGCGAAGGCGTTCGCAAGGTGTTCGACGATCTGATCGCCGACGGCTTCGAATACATCATTTGCGACTCGCCCGCTGGCATCGAAAAGGGCGCTCACCTCGCGATGTACTACGCCGACAAGGCGATCGTGGTGGTGAACCCGGAAGTCTCCTCGGTGCGCGATTCCGACCGCATCCTCGGCCTGCTCTCCAGCAAGACTCACCGCGCCGAGAAGGGCGACAGTAAAGTTCAGGAGCACTTGCTACTGACGCGTTACAGCCCGCGCCGTGTCGCCACCGGCGAAATGATGAGCGTCACGGACGTCAAAGAGATTCTCGGCCTGGACGTGATCGGAGTGATTCCCGAGTCGCCGGATGTGCTGTCGGCTTCGAACGCCGGCACGCCGGTGATCCTCAACGAACAGAGCGACGTGTCCGTGGCCTACGAGGATGCGGTCTCGCGTCTGCTGGGCGATACGATGCCGCTGCGGTTCATTGACGAGCCCAAGAAAGGTTTCCTCGCCCGCATGTTCGGAGGTTGAGATGGGGCTGCTCTCGCTCTTTCGCCGATCCCAGCCGACCGCGAATCTCGCCAAGGAGCGGCTGCGTATCATCGTCGCCCAGGAGCGCACCACGCGCGGCGGGCCGGACTACTTGCCGACCTTGCGTCGCGAGTTGCTCGAAGTGATCCGCAAGTACATCAATGTGGATCCCGAAGCCGTGTCCATGAATCTCGAAAGAGAGGACGGTCACGAGGTGCTGGAGTTCACCGTCGCCTTGCCGGAAAAAGCCAAGGGCTAGCCGGGACTGGATTGCCGGAACGGCGCATGGATCTGCGCCGCCCGCGGCAGTTCAAAGTCCGCACTGATTCGCTTTGATTCTCGCCAGGCGATCCGGATAGATCGCGGACAATAACTGCTGCCACGCCTGCCAGCCTTCGATGCCTTGCTGTTCGCGCGCGCGATCTACATTCTTTTCAATGCGCGTGTAGTGCACCCCGCGATACTCGATTCCCGCGGCAGCCATCGCCTCGCTCATGTCGTTGAGATTCTTCTCGCCGTCGTCGACCAGCACGACGCGATCGTAAGTCAGCTGCAGATGTTTCAAGAGATCGAGCAGCGCCCGTCCCTTGTTCTGGCCGGCGACCATCAACACGCCCTGGTGATAGCTGAGTGCCACGGCCAGTTGATTGGCGTCGGGCTGGTAGTCGTAGATCGCGCCGGCGAGTCCGGGCTGCAGCGGCGCAGGTAATTCATAGCCGGCTTTTTTCAATTCGCGAATCGTGCCGCCGCGATACATCGGACTGCGCGACGTGACGATGATCTTGTCTAGCTGAATGGCATTGATCGCGGCGGGCCCGTCGGCTTGCGTCGGCACTTGCGTGCCCGCTTCGTAATTCATCGCGATGACGTCGAACTTGCACGGTACGTAGCCGGGCGACTGCGTCGACAGAGTCTTTTGCCACTCGTACCAGGCGTCGCTACCGAAGAACGTCGGCGAAGTCAGCAGCGTGTCGTCGAGATCGAGCACCAGCAGCGTGCGGCCCGAGTATGGTTCGCTCAGTACCTTCAGCACATCGACGAGATCGCGTGTGGTAACGAGGTCCGCTGTCGATGCCGTGCCTGGCTTGGGAGAAACCATCTGCTGCGAGGCACATCCGACCAGCAGCAGCGCGAAGCAGGCGACACAGGCGCGCAACATCGATGACCCTCGCGGTTGTTGTTTTCCGCGGATCTTACCGAAACAACGTGATGTTGCGCGCCCTGAAAGTGTGGAGATAAGTCGCGCGTCGCTCAGCCCGCCCGCCGCAACTGCTCCTCTTTATACAATGTCAGTTCTTCGCCACACGCGCGTGCGACGCTCGGTCGCAGCAGCATGCGCTGATAGTAAGCGTGCGTTGCCGGCCATTGTTTCAAGTCGATGCCGGCGTAGCTGCTCCAGTTCAGGATCGTCGTGAGGTACGCGTCGACGATCGAGAATGTGTCCAGCGCGAACTCATGATGCGAAAAATGTTCTTCGAGCGCGCCGAAACGCAGCGAGATCTTGGTGCGCGAATATTCCTTGGCGCCTTCCGGTGCTTTGGCATCGAGCAGCGGAATGTAGATGCCTTTGTGCAATTCGGTGCCGATGAAACCCAGCCACTGTTGCATGCGCGCGTACTGAACGCCCTCCGTCGGCGCGAGCCGAGCTTCGGGAAATCGACGAGCGACGAATTGCAGCACCGCGGTGTTCTCGGTGAGTACCGTGCCGTCGACAGCGAGCGCCGGTACCTGGTTCATATAAGCGATCTCTTTGAAGTCCTGGCCCGACGGCATCACTCGGTGCGACTTCAGATCGACCTGCGTAAACGTCGCGGGCGCGCCGGCTTCGTAAAGAGCGATGCGTGTGGCAAGCGAGCAGGCAAGCGGAGCGAAGTAGAGATTCATTGGCGAATCCTTCCGTTGAAAAAACGCGGCCAGAGTTTTTGTACCGTTCGATATATAATTCGCCCGACGACGGTCCGTCGTCAAGGCTTTTTTGTGCAACATGGTACAGAAAAAGATCGCGCGTACCCGGGGACGGCCCCGAGCCTACGATCCCGACGCAGCGCTGAGCGGTGCGCGGGATGCGTTCTGGCGGCAGGGATTTTCGGGCACGTCGCTCGAAGTGCTCAGCGATGCGACCGACATGAATCGCCCGAGCATGTACGCCGCATTCGGCGATAAACGTGCGTTGTATTTGCAGACGCTGGATCGATACACCGCCGACGCGAATGCCGCGATCGAGCGCGCATTGGATCGCGGTCATTCGCTCGCCGAAGGGCTGCGACGTTTTTACGATAACGCCTTGTCGCTGTATTTCGAGAGCGGCACTCCGCCTCGCGGCTGCTATTTGATCGGCACGGCGACCACCGAAGCGAGTGCCGATTCGGAAGTCGGCGAGAAGTTGCTCGAATCGCTGCGTGGCTTCGAGCGTGCGATCGAGTCGCGCTTGCGTGATGCAAAGACGACTGGTGAGTTGGACGCTGCAGCGGATCCAGCCGCGCTGGCCATGATCGCCTCGTCGGTGCTGCATTCGGTCGCTGTTCGCTCGCGGGCCGGAGAGTCGCGAGCCTCGCTGAAGGCGCTGACGGAGACGGCCATTCAGTTGATCTGTGGCAACTTCCGTCCGACTTCGCGCCCCAGGAAGCACACGTAGCCCTGGTTCGTAAACCTGGGCTACACTCGGCCGCGTGAACGCCCATCGCCTCATTGGATCGCAAATTCGCCGCCCGGCATCCGCGGATGCCGGGGTGTGCGGGCGAGTTGCGAATCAAGGCGAATCAGAGGCGATCCATCATGCAAGTCGACAATGCCGCATCCTTGCGGCTCAAAGCGGTCGTGGAAGCGGACCCAGGTGCACTGGTCCGAGTGCTGCAATTCTTCCAGGCGCGTAACGTCATTCCGCGCAGCGTCGCGAGCGAACGGCTCGGCGACCAATACCTCCAGATCCAGATCGAGCTCGACCCGGCCGAGTTGGCCATCGACGGCTTTCGCGTGGTCGTGTCCAAGATCAACGAGCTGCCGATCTGCCTGGCCGCGGTCGAGTACGAATAGCCCGCAACGGGTCGATGTCGGGCACCGCTACCCTGTAACGTCCTTGTCTCAAGAGGAGCAAGCCCCATGCTTTATGCCGTCATTTGCTATAACTCCGAAGCCGTCGTCGGCGCCTGGTCGAAGGAAAAGGACGACGCCGTCATGGACCATCACAAAGGAGTGCTGGCCAAGTTCGCTGCCAAGGGCAAGCTGGGCCCGGTCGCGCGCCTGATGCCGACGACGACCGCGACCACAGTGCGGACCGGCCGCGAGATGATGGTGCTCGACGGACCCTTCGCGGAGACCAAGGAGCAATTGCTCGGTTTCTATCTGTTCGATTGCGAGACGCTGGAGGAAGTCATCGCCGCCGCGCGCGAGCTGGTGTCCGATCCCGGTGCCATGGAGATTCGCCCGGTGCAGTATTTCAATCCGGGCAATCAGTTGCTGGCGGAGACCAAGTGAGAAAGCCATGAGCGACCTGGGCTGGATAGATGCGGCATTGACGTCGGCGCGCCCGCAGGCCGTCGCGGCGCTGCTGCGCTATTTTCGAAACCTCGAAACCGCCGAAGAGGCGTTTCAGGAAGCCTGCCTCAGGGCGTTGCAGAAGTGGCCGGTGAACGGCCCGCCGCGCGATCCCGCCGCTTGGTTGATTCTGGTCGGACGCAATTTCGCGCTCGACGAGGCGCGTCGTAAGAGCAGACAAACGGCGCTGCCCGACGAGGATGTGTTGTCCAACACTGACGATGCCGAGACGGCGTTGGCAGATCGCCTCGACGGCGAGGACTATCGCGACGACGTGTTGCGACTGTTGTTCGTGTGCTGCCATCCCGATCTGCCGTCGACTCAGCAGATCGCGCTCGCACTGCGTATCGTTTCCGGTTTATCCGTGCAAGAGATTGCGCGTGCGTTTCTGGTGGGCGAGGCGGCGATGGAGCAGCGAATTACTCGCGCCAAGCGTCGTATTTCGCAGGCGGACGTGCCGTTCGATACGCCGGGTGCTGTCGAACGCGCACAGCGGTTGTCGACTGTCGCTGCGATGATTTATTTGCTGTTCAACGAAGGTTACTCGGCGAGCGGTGGCGAGTTGCACATTCGCGAGCCGCTGTGCGAGGAAGCGATTCGCCTGTCGCGGTTGTTGTTACGTTTGTTCCGTGGCGATCCGGAGATGCTCGGGCTCAATGCCTTGCTCTTGTTACAGCATGCTCGCGCGCCGGCACGGCTTGATGCCGAAGGGCAGATTGTTTTGATGGAAGACCAGGACCGTCGGTTGTGGCGGCGGGATCCGATTGCTGAAGCGTTCGCGTTGCTCGACAAAGCTGTTCGTTTGAAAAGCCCCGGCCCGTATCAGATTCAAGCCGCGATCGCGGCGGTTCATGCTCGTGCGGCTCGCGCCGAGGATACGAATTGGCACGAGATCGATCGGTTGTATGCGCTGCTCGAAACGATTCAGCCGTCGCCTGTCGTTACATTGAATCGAGCCGTCGCGGTGATGAAGTGCGAGGGTCCGCAAGCTGCGCTCAAGATGATCGAACCTCTTGAGTCCACTCTTTCCAGCTACTTCCACTTCCACGGCCTCCGCGGCGGATTGCTGATGCAGCTCGGCCGCAACGAAGACGCCCGCTTCGCGTTCGACAAAGCCATCTCGTTGGCGAACACCGCGGCTGAGGCCGCGCACATTCGCCAGCATTTAGATAAGTTGGAGAAGGAGGGGAAGAAGCGGAAGGCGAATTGATTCGCTCGTTCAACGAGCCACAGTTTCTTTCTTCGCCCGTCGCCGCGCTTTCGCAGCTGACGCTGCATTAGACGAGCAGGTGCACTGGCCGACGTCTAGCCTCTTCCGCACGAGTGAGGGGCAACGTTTATATCCGCTTCCGAGCAAGCGATCGGAGATCGCTTAATTATCGTGGCTGCGTTCTAAACGCCGGATCGATGTATGCGATCTCCATCCCGCGCACATCGTAAGCTTGTTCATTCACATCGCCGCCGAACAAATCCCTCTCCGTGAGGTTGAGCCTCGCTCGCAACCTGCCCATCACGGCCTCGTGCGATTCAACTTCGCCGCTCGGCAAGATATGCGCAACCGACTCGCCACTCGCCTCGATCTCCCGCGCAACAAGGATCGTCCGATGACAGTCCAGCGGATCCTTCTCCGCACACATGATCGCCGTCTTACAGCCCCTCGCAGTGGTTAGCAACCTTTCGAGGCCGCGTCGGAAAAGCTCCGTCCCCGCCAGCTTCCGATAACTGATGCGACCGGTATCGTCGTAGCACGCGCGATCCGTGCTACGCGCTCCCAATTCCTGTCCCAAAAACAAATACCCGATGTCGCTCGCGCCCAAAGAAGCCGCCAGCTCGTCCTTTCTGAACTGCGGATTGAACCGGCTATACGGCGTCGACCTCACATCCGCAAGCAGCCCAATCCCATGACGCTTCAACAGCGTCAGAAAGTGCTCAAGAGCATGATTGGAGTGACCCACCGTGTAGATCATGGTCGCCAGCAAAAAAAGTAACTCGGCTTGTCGAAACCCAGCCCCACCGGGCGTCTTTAAGAAGAATAACCCGAGGACTCACCCCATGTGCCCAGCATGCATCGCCACTGCCGCTTGGATCGCCGCCGGAGCTGGTTCCGCCGGCGGCATCACCGCGTTCGTCTTCGGGCGTCGCAACCCTCGCAAGGACGCCAGCAAGAACGACAGCGCACGCTCACGCGGAAACAGCGCAACCAATGCGCAGCGAACGTCGCAGTCAAGCGCAGACGCCTAACTCTCTTCCAACTCCACCCGGTGCGGTGAGGACGCCGCGAGCTCGGCCCAATCGAGCTCTAGCTCCAGCGCATGAAAGACATCGTCATCGATGGTGCCCGAGTGCCTCAGCTGCGCCAGCTTGGTTCGCTTCGCAGCGATGTTTTGTCGGCGCAAGGCATCGAACGCACCGACCTCTCGCGGATGATTACCAGCGGCGGCGATTTTGCGATCCTCGTCGTAAGTCTCTCGTAGCCGCCGGGCGTGCGCGTCGTTTCGACCCGCCATGCTTTCCTCTGCGGCATCGAGCAGCTGAACTCGCGCAGCAGCCAGCTCCTGACCGAACGAATTGTCAGGCGGGAATTTCAGCAACTGAATCACTGGCCCGAGTGTCAGCCCTTGCACGGCGAGCGTGCCGAGCACGACCGCAAACGCGCTCAACACGATCAGGTCTCGTTGTGGAAATGACGCCGGCAACGACATCGCAGTAGCCAATGTCACCAGCCCGCGCATGCCGCACCAGGAAACGAGCAGCGCATGTTTGGTCAGCGCCTTCCGGGATTTCTTGACGTTCGAAAACAGATTGGCCTGCATATAAAACATGACCCAGGCCACGCGGACGGCCACGACGACGCCGAACACCGCGGTCGCGAATCCGAGCGCGTCCCAAATCTCTGAAGGGTTCAAGCGACCGATGATCTCGCTCGCCTGCAGGCCCATGAGAAAGAACGCGAGCACGTTCAACAGAAACACCACCGCTTCCCAAACCGCGTAAGTGGAAACGCGCTCGCGGGGTGGCGTGCGTGCAGGCAGCAAGTGCGCGATCGTCATGCCGTACGCGACGACGCAAAGAATGGCGGACAGATGCAAATGCTCGGCGATGATCCACGCACCGAACGTGGAAACGAATCCCAGCAGCGTGCCGCTCAGCGTCCCTCTCATCCATCGCATCATCCAAGCGAGTACCAAACCCATGAGGAAGCCCAACAGCAATCCGCCTGGGACCGCCAGCGCGAGTTGCGGAATGAGCTCGGAGCTGGAGCCATCCGCAGTGACGACGCTTACGGCGCCCGCAAAGATCAACAGCGCGACGCCGTCGTTCAACAAGCTCTCGCCCTTGAGCACGCTGACCATGCGTCTCGGCAATTGAAAGCGAGCCAACATGGCCGCGGCCGCGGCTGCATCGGGCGGAGCGACGATGGCACCGAGCGCAATTGCGGCGGCAATCGGCATGCCGACCATTTTGACCGCCGTCCAAGCTACTGCCGCCGTCGTGATGATGACGGCCACGCCCGCCAAAGCGACCAACGGCCGCCAATGACGCCGCAGCTCACGCGGTGGCAAATCGAACGCCGAATCCAGCAACGCCGGCGCGATGAACAACGCCAATGCCAGCTCCGGCTCGATCATCATGTGCGGCGCCCAGGGCAGCAGCCCGGCGACGACGCCGGCGATGGCCAGCATCGTCGGATAGGGGACAGCGAACCGCCGGGCCACCTGCAACAGCACGATGGCGACGAACAGCAACATCAACAAAGTCTCGAAAAACGCCATAGCGCGACTGCTCCGGACCGCAGGGTGGTTTTGCGGCGGTTACATTCCAATCGATCCGCGATCTTGACGCTAATTTTATGAAGCGCGCCAGCGTCGCGAGTACAGTGATGCGTCGGCAATCTCCGGATGATCCAGCCAATGCCCCACTCACCGCATGCCGTGAAGCTCCTGGCGACGTTGATCGCCGCGACCTTGCTCAGCGCCTGTGACAAGCCTGCAGCACCCGAGTCGCCGCCGGCAACAAGTGCTAGCCCTCTGAAGCCGACCGCGGGTATTCAGGACATCATGGCCGGGATGATCGATCCTGCCGCCGATTTCCTCTGGGAGTCGGTGAGCAGCACCGTCACCGAACAGGGAACGGAAGAGAAGCAGCCGCGCACCGACGAGGAGTGGAAAGAGGTTCGCCGGCAGGCCCTGATTCTCACCGAGTCCGCCAATCTGTTGCTGGTCGAAGGCCGGCACGTCGCGCGCGAAGGCAAGCAACTCGAAGATCACAACACGCCGGGCAATCTCACGCTCGCCCAGGTGGAGCAGGCGATTGCCGCCGATCGCGCCACCTTCGTTGCATTTGGCCAGGCGCTGCACGACGCCGGTGCGACGTTGCTAAAGGCTGCCGATGAGAAGGATGTGCAGGCCATCGTCAACGGCGGCGAAGTTCTCGATGGAGTTTGCGAGAGCTGTCACCTGAAGTTCTGGTACCCCGGGCAGAAGATTCCGCCGCTGCCCGATCAGGCGCCGGAGACGAAGTAAACCGATTATTGGAAGCGGCCGACCCAGGTATCGAAGTCGACCAGCACCGAGCTCAGCTGTTTGCGCGTGTCTTCGGCGACGAGCTTGCCGTCCGGACCGAACAGCTTGCCCGATTCGGGAATATAAACTTCCGGCGAGGGCATCACCGGCACGCCGATGACGGACAGCGTCAATCGCAACTGTTGATGAGCCGACATCGCGCCGAGCCGTCCCGGCGTTTGTGAGATGACCAGCGCCGGCTTGCCTCGCCACACACTTTCCTTCGGCGGTCGCGAGCCCACGTCGATCGCGTTCTTCAACACGCCCGGCATGCCGCGGTTGTACTCCGGCGTGACGAGCACGACGCCATCGGATTTACGAATGTGATCGCGAAACGTTCGCCACTGCACCGGCGGCGTCTGCGTTTCCAGGTCCTGGTTATAGAATGGCAACTCACCGATGCCGACTTCGTTGAGCTTGAGCGTGGCCGGGGCCAGCTCGATCAACGCCTGCGCGACCAGGCGTGTGTACGCGCCTTGACGCAGACTGCCGACGATCAAGGCGAGGTTTCTCATGCAGGCTCCGGATCAGGATTTTGGTTGGTGCGGCACGCGTCGTAGCAGGTTGATCTCGTACCCCATGTTACGAACGCGCGTCAACATTGCATCGTAGTCGGTGGATGAAATGTTCGGCGACCGCGCCAGGATCCAAACATAGTCGCGCTGGTCGCGGGCGACGATGGTCTGTTGATAATCGTCGTCGAGATACACGATCTTGTAATCGGCCTTCAACGGCCACGCGAACTGCATCGCCCATTCGGCATTGGTCGCGGTGTTCACGACGAATCCCTTCGGCGTGTATTTTTTCACCGGCCCGTCCAGGGCGTCCTGGTTGAAGGTGAAGGTGGTCGCGATCGTGCCGTCGGTGTTCAAACGATAGGACTCGATTGCGTTGTAAGCGCCTTTCTCGATTGCAGTCGGAATATGCGCGATGACATACCAGTCACCCATGAAACGCGGCAGGTCGACCCGGGGCACAGTCCGGATCGACGGCAGCGAGGGCGTGGTCTGGCAACCTGACAGCAGTACGATGCAAGCGAGCGCCGTGCCCTGGAGCAGAGCGCGAAGAGAGTGATTCATAAGCCTCCGGTACGAGCTTGGCCGCGGCTCGCCCAAGCGAATCGGCGCGGCGGGTGAATTGTTCCACAGGGCGCCCCGGCCGGCGTTTGTCTTATCATCGATGATGCTGCCGCCGCACAGTGCCGCCAGCCATCGATTCGCCGGCGTTCAGCGGTCGGATGTGGGTCCGGAAAAAGGGGAAGTGTATGCGGGTCCCGACAGCCTGTTTGTTAGCAATGCTTGCCGTGAGCAACGCCGCCGTCGCCGAACACGATGTGAGCGCACTTGCCTGGCTCGCAGGCTGCTGGGTACCGGAGAAGGGCGATCCCGGTTCGGTCGAGCACTGGCTCGCACCTGCGGGCGGCACCATGCTCGGCGTGGGCCGCACCGTGAAGAACGGCAAGACCGTCGAATTCGAGTTCATGCAATTACGCACCAACGCCGACGGCAAGCTCGTCTATATCGCCTTGCACTCGGGACAGGAGACGACGTTCGTCGCCTCCAG
>Ga0247784_1000199_pt1 | contig 18185 bp, 10 predicted proteins | sample UWRJL169409R5_FD_179909 | JGI IMG/M metagenome (GOLD analysis project Ga0247784, IMG submission 179909) | Plant litter microbial communities from Arlington Agricultural Research Station in Wisconsin, United States - UWRJ-L169-409R-5 | ecosystem: Environmental > Terrestrial > Plant litter >...
CGAGAGGTTTTCGGCTTCGCCCGCGGTCACGCCGATCAGCTCCACGCCTGTATATGCGAAGGCGACGATCTGCAAGGTCAGCAGCACTCCCATGATCCCGAATGGCAGGAAGCCCCCGTTCGACCAGAGATTGCTGAAGCTGGCAGTCTGGCCGAGTTCCCCGAAGCCGAACAGGATCACTGCGAGGCCCGCGACGATGAGCAGAAGAATGGTCACGATCTTGATCAGCGCGAACCAGAATTCGAGCTCGCCGAACACGCGTGCGGCCATCAGGTTCGCGCCATACATCACAGCGAGCGCAGCCAGCGCCGGTATCCACTGTGGGATGTCGGGTAGCCAGTAGTGTGCGTAGATGCCTATGGCAGTAATTTCCGCCATGGCTGTGAGCACCCACGTGAACCAATAGGACCAGCCCGTCACGAATCCGGCGAAGGGTCCGCAAAATTCATCCGCATAACTCGCGAAAGAACCCGCCACCGGTCGATATGTGAGGAGCTCGCCGAGCGCACGCATGATGAAAAAGATAAACACACCGGCGACGGCGTAGCCCAGCAGCAATCCGGGCCCGGCGTTACTAATGGCCTTGGCCGACCCGAGGAACAGTCCGACGCCGATCGTGCCTCCGAGCGCGATCAACTGAATGTGCCGGTTCCGCAAGGTGCGGGATAGATTCTCTTGGGGTTGCGACATTACGATTCCTTCGTGACCGCGATATTCTATGACGGATCGTGGCGGGCTTTGTGGCTTCCCGCCGTGAAGTTCACGAATCCAGAGAGTCGAATTCGCATGGCCGGGGAGGGCCGGATTCAGCGCCATAGTACGGGCTGTCGACGCGACAGCTTCAGCGCTTGCCGAATCCCGACAAGGACTGTCTGAGGCGTGGGGCTGCGAATTCGATGAATCGACGCAGCTTCAAGGGCATGAGATTGCGCGACACATGAATCAAATGCACCGGCACCGCAGACACTTCAAATTCCTTCAAGACGATCTTGAGCTTTCCTGCGGACAGGGCCTCGGCGACATCGTGCTCAAGCAATAACGTCGCACCCACGCCGGCGATGGCGGCATCCGCGGCCGCAACTGCGAGATCGGCGTACGCATCGACAAGATCGACGTTGCGATCCGATTGCAGCAGTTTCACCGTGATCTCAGGAAACAACCGCAGGAACTCGCCGATGATGGGCAGCACGTGCAGCCGCCCCAGTTACACGGGTGTTGTGACCACAAGCCCGCTCGGATTTCGAACAACTGGGGAGCGCCTCGACTGGGTTACTACGGTTTCTCGCGCCCTGCGTTCCCCATAAGATCCAACCAGCCTCGCCGAACCAGGGAGATTGAGTTCGCTTTGCGCTTGTTTCACGTTTGTAACCAACTCCTGGTGATTGCGCTCCTGAGCGCATGCACCGCGCCCGCGTCTGTGATGCAACGAATGAGCAGCGCGGACCTCCTGGCTGAGGCCCATGGCTGGCAGCGTGTCTCGCTAGTGAACGAACCGCTTCCGGTGGTGGCGTATCTCAATCCGGGTTGGCGGCGCGTATCGCAACTGGCCGTTTATATCGAGGGAGATGGATTCGCATGGGCTTCGTCGGACACACCCTCGGACAATCCCACTCCGAACCGCCCGATCGCCTTGATGCTGGCGCTGCGAGATGGCATGAACGGTGCGGTTTATCTGGCGCGGCCCTGTCAGTTCGTTGCAGCGATCGAAGCCACGCGATGCGATGTAGCTCACTGGACGCGCGAACGCTTTTCTGGGGAGATTGTCGCGGTGATGCAGCAGGCACTTGATGAACTCAAGCGGCTCGGCGCGGCTCAGGACATTCATCTGATCGGCTACTCAGGTGGAGCTGCGATCGCGTTGCTGATGGCTGCGCAGCGAACCGATGTGAGCAAAGTGACCACGGTCGCGGGCAATCTCGATATCGAGGCCTGGACGCGGCATCATCGTGTCAGCCCATTGCAAGGCTCGCTGAATCCCGCGGACTTTAGTTCGCGACTGGGGACGCTAAATCAGCTGCACTTCGTCGGCTCCAAGGATCGTATCGTTCCGCCTGGCATCGCGCAGTCCTATGCTGCTCGCTTTCCGCACGCCCAGCGGCCTCGCGTGATTGTGATCGACGGCTTCGATCACGAGTGCTGCTGGGTCGAGCGGTGGCCACAACTGTCTACTTCCGCTCCGTGACGCACGCGTAAACGATTGCATCTATGACGCAGGCTTCCACGAACGTGTCCATCACCGCGTCGGTGGCCGATCTCTATCGTCAGGCGCGGCAGTGGGAGCAAGCTGGAAGATCGAACGACGCGCAGGAGTGCTACCGGCGTATCGTCGGGCTGCGACCCGATCAGCATTCGGCATGGCATCAGCTGGCGTTGCTCGCTCATGGACAGAACCAATCGAAGCTCGCGATCCAGTACCTGGAAGCCGCGGTAGCAATCGCATGTGACCGCGGCGAGTATCACCGCAATCTGTGCGAGATATATCGGCGAGCCGGCGAGGTGAGCAAGGCCATCGTCGCGGGCAAGCGCGCATGCAAGCTCATGCCGAACGACGTTCACGCGCATTACAACCTCGCTGTTGCCTGCTTCGATGCCCGAGATTACTCCGTAGCCGCGAAGCACTATGAGAAGGCGCTGTCTCTCGATCCGCAGCACGTGGAGTCCTGGAACAATCTTGGATCCACGCGTGAAAAGTTGGGCGATGACGAACGAGCGGCAGAGGCGTATCGCCAGGCGCTGCGTATCGATGAGCGGCACAGCGCGGCACGCTGCAATCTGAGCAGGCTGACGGGGTGCGACGTCGACGACCAAAAAGTTTATTCGCAACGCTCGGCGGATGATCTTCATCTCGAAGGCATCGCGCTGTATCGGCAAGGGCGTTTGGATGAGGCACTTGTATGCTATGACCGCGCACTTGCATTGCGCAGTGATTTCCCAGCTGCACTGAATAGCCGCGGGTTCCTGTTGCAGGATCTCAATCGTTTGGATGAGGCGCGTGCCTGCTTCGAGCGAGCAGTGACGCTCGATCCCGGGTTTTCGATGGCCCGCCTCAATCTGGGCATGCTGCAGTTGAAGATCGGTGAGTGGGAGGCTGGCTGGGAGAACTATGAGGCACGCTGGACAGGATCGGCGGAAGCGACGCTGGGCACGTTCAAGCGCATCGAGTGTCCGTTACCTCATTGGGATGGACAGGGTGACACGCGGACGTTGCGCTTGCTGATCGTTCCGGAACAGGGCTTTGGTGACTGCTTCCAGTTCGTGCGCTATCTGCCATTGGCGCTACAACGATTCAGTCAGGTGGGCCTGCTGTGTTCGGCCCCGATGCAACGTCTCATCGAATGGACGTGGGGCGAAAGTGTCACGACGCTGGCGCATGTGCCCGCGGACTTCTCGCAGTGGGACGTACAGTGCCTGCTGATGTCGTTACCCCGAGCCTTCGGCACACGGCCCGACAGCATTCCCGCGACGGTTCCGTACTTACGCGTTACGCCGACTGCGCTTGCGTACTGGCGCGAGCGACTCGAAGCAGTCGCGCCGGGGCGTTTGCGCGTCGGTCTCGCCTGGACCGGCAGAAGCGTGCATCAGGCGAACGCACGACGCAGTGTGCCACTCGAACAGCTGCGGCCGTTGTTCAACGATTCGCGCGTCAGCTGGTTCAGCCTGCAGAAGTGGTCGCCCGAAGATATGCCGCCGCAACCACCTGTCGGGACACACTGGGTCGACTGGACTAGCGAGCTCGACTTTGCAGATACCGCCGCCTTGATCTCGAATCTCGATCTGGTGATCTCGATCGACTCGGTGATGGTCCACCTTGCGGGGGCTCTGAATCAACCCGTGTGGATGCTCAATCGCTTCGATGGCGAGTGGCGTTGGTTCCATCGGAGAACCGATAGTCCCTGGTATCCGAGTTTGCAGATCTTCAACCAACCGCAGCGAGGGGATTGGACCAGTGTGATTCGTGTCGTACAGCAGGAGCTTGCGTGCCTGCAGCCGCGAAGTACGCCACCAGCCGCACGAGCATCGCGGACACAGGTACCCACCGAAACGCTCACGACTACCGCAGCGTTGGAACATGTGCTGCAATCCGAACCGGACAACGCCGAGGTGCTGCATCAGTTAGGGATCGTGCACTGGAACTCAGGTGCCCGGCGTGAAGCAATGCACTTCCTCGAACAGGCCGTCGCCATTGCCGACACGCAGGCACTGTTTCATTGCAACCTCGGGGAAATGAAACGACAGAGCGGCGACATCGACGCTGCGATCCGTCATGGCAGTCGTGCCGTCGAATTGAAACCAAGTCATGCCATCGCTCACGGCAATCTGGGTATCGCTTACTTCGACGCCAGGAACTATGACGCCGCGGAGCGCTGTCAGCAGCAGGCATTGCAGCTCGATCCGACGCTTCTCATGGCGTTGAACAATCTGGGCAGCATCGCCCGCGAGCGAAAGGATTTGGCGCAAGCGCAGAGCTGGTATCGCAAGGCGCTGGATGTACAGCCGGATTTCATCGAATCGATGTCGAATCTCGCGGCCGTGCTTCTGGAACAGGACGATATTGAAGAGGCCGAGCAACTCTCGCTGCGCGCGCTGTCCATCAACCCGCAATGCGCGGGCGCGCTGTGCAATCTCGGTCTCGCGCGCCTGAAGCAGCAGCGTATCGATGAAGCCCAACAGCTGATCGAACGTTCCTTGAAACTGCGGCCCGGGTATCCCGAGGCGCTGCTTGGGCTTGCGATCGCGCGCCGCGACGCGCATCGAATCGATGAAGCCGTCGAGTTACTGGAGCAATGCCTGCAAGGCGACCCGGACAACGCGGCTCATTGGTGCGTGCTTGCAAGTGTGTACACCGAAAATTCGCAGACAGAGCAAGCCGCACAGTGTTTCCACAAGGCGCTCGCGCTAGAGCCGGACAGCACCGAAGCCCTCAACGGCCTGGGTCATTTGCGGATGGAGGAAGGTCAGCTGGAGGATGCGCAGCAGTTATTCCAGCGAGCGCTCGAAATCGATCCAAAGAATCTGCCCGCACGTTTTCAGATGACCCAGGCTCGCAAGGCCACGGTCGATGATCCCAACGTCGCAGCACTCGAAGCATTGCTCGATCATGCAAGCGAGCTCAAGACAGAGCAACTGATTTCGTTACACTACGCTCTCGGCAAGTCACACGATGATTTAAAGAACTGGGATTGCGCGTTCCCCCACTATCTGGAAGGTGCCCGGCTCAAGCGCGCAAAGCTGAGTTACGACGTAGAGCAAGACGCGGCGCTGACACAGCGGATCATTGCACTCACCAGCCAGGAGAGATTGGCCTCGCTCTCAGGTGCCGGTGTGCCGAGCACGCTGCCTGTATTTGTGTTGGGCATGCCACGCTCGGGTACTACGTTGACCGAGCAGATCATCGCAAGTCATCCCGATGTATATGGAGCAGGGGAGTTGCGCGATCTGATGCAGGCGCTGAATGGTGCCACGGCCGCAACCAATGCACACTTTCCAGAAACGATCGCTCAACTGGACGCGAGCAAGCTGCACGCCTGGGGTGCGCATTATCTAGAGCGTCTGCATGCGCGAGCCCCGAATGCAGAGCGCATCACTGACAAAATGCCTGCGAACTTTCAGATCCTGGGTCTGATTCCGTTGGCGCTCCCCGGTGCACGAATCGTTCATGTCAAACGCAATCCGGTCGACACTTGCGTGTCGTGCTTCACGCGCCTGTTCAATCGCCATCAGGATGCGACCTATGACTTGTATGAACTGGGAAGGCACTATGCAAACTATGCGCGCCTCATGTTGCATTGGCGCAGTGTGATGCCCGCGCATTCGTTCCTCGACGTCCAATACGAAGACATCGTCGGGGACATCGAAGGCCAGGCCCGTCGTTTGATTCACTGGATCGGCTTGCCGTGGCACGATGCGTGTCTCGATTTCCACAAGACACAGCGGCAAGTTCGTACCGCGAGCATCGCCCAAGTTCGCCAACCGATCTACACGCATTCGGTAGAGCGCTGGCGTCATTACGGGAAATATCTAGGCCCGCTCTTCGAGGGCCTCGGCGAGTTCGCACCTCAGCGCTGAGATCGTTTGATCGAAGATCGCTCAAGGCGTCACCTATCTAAAGCGACGCCCGCTCTTCCCCGTCAGGATTTGCACGAACGCTAAAGTCCTGCGGCGGCTCATACAGTTCGCCCTTCAGTTCGTGCCCTGCCGCTCGAAGGACAACATATGAATCGAATTTACAAGCTGCGATGGTGCTCGCGTCTCGGCGCATTGGTCGCGGTGTCCGAGTTGAGCGCGTCTCGCGGCAAGCATGGAAATCGCGCGGCGACGGTCGCAGCAGCCGTGACAGCGGCATTGTTATCTGTACAGGCGCTCGACGCCGCAGCGTGTAGTGGACCGGTAACGAGCGATACCACGGTTTCATCCAACCAAACATACGCCGGCAGCGCGCCTTGCAACGTCAGCAACAACGCATCGCTCACCATCGATCCAGGAGTGACTCTGACCGCGACTGCGGCGTCGGAAGGCTTGGCTGTGCTGGTTGACTCCGCCACAGCAGGATCCATCGTAAACAACGGCTCCATCTCCGGTGCCAATCGCGGCATCGCTGTGCAGGCAGGCCAGTTGAGTGGCGGCTTCTCGAACACCGGTACGATAAGTGCGGCCCAGCAAGGCGCTCAATTCGGAAATTTTTACCTTTCGAGCTTGAGCAGTTCGAGCCAGATCTATGTACACCGCGCCGCGACGATTTCCGGCGGCATCACCAACACCGGCACGATCAGCAGTGCGCAGACAGTCGGAATGGAAGTGAACGGTGGCGTGATCGCGGGCGATATCGTGAACAGCGGCAGGATCCATGGCCAGCAGTCGGGTCTGCTGACGCGTGCGGGACTGGACGGCATCACCATCGCACCGAATGCGATTCGCACCACTGTAACGGGTTCGATCATCAACACCGGCACCCTGAGCGGCCAGCAGCAATACGGCTTGCGGCTGGAAAGCGCCAACGTGGCCGGCAACCTGAGCAATGCTGCCAACGCATCGATGACCGGCGGCGTCGTGGGCGTATCGATCAACGAATCGACCATTGGTGGAGGCATCACCAACAGCGGTTTGATGTCCGGCAACTTCAACTCCGGACTCGATATCAGCGGCAACCTGGTTCGGGCTTCGATCGGCGGCGACATCGTCAACAGCGGCACGATGACCGGTCGGTACGGGCTGCAGATCAACAGCAATGTGCTGGTGAACGCGGATATAACCAACAGCGGGACCATCGCAGCTACGCAACAGGGCGCCATCGAGATACTGAACAGCGCAACTGTCGCCGGTGGCATTGAGAACACGGCCATCGTTTCCGGCACGACTTACGGTATCGGCGCACGTTTCTCTTCTCGCTTGAACGGCGGCGTGAACAATGCGGAGGATGCGACGATCTCTGGCGGCGCGGGTGGCATTTACGTGCACAACTCGGCGCGAATCGACGGTGGCGTTACCAACGCCGGCGTCATCACAGCGACCTCGGCCAACGGTGCCGCGATCACCGCTGGTTCCACGCTGAGCGGCGGCATTGCCAATGCAGCGACCGGCGCGATCACCGCTACCAATTCGAACAGCAGCGGCGTGCGAGTGACGGGAACATTGCTAGGAGACCTGCAGAACGCCGGATCGATCAGCGGCAGCACGGCGGTAGAAATCACCGGTACGCTCACCGGTGATGTCGTGAACGCGTCGGGCGGTCTGTTAACAGGAGTGACGAATGGCATAAGCATGGGTGCGTCATCGACCCTGAGCGGCGATATCGTGAACGCGAGCACCATCACCGGTGGCACTTATGCTTTGAGACTGCAGAACAACTCCGCTGCCTTCAGTGTTTTAAATACCGGAATTGTTGCGGGCGACGTCGAGCTCGGCATCAACGAGCTGCAGTTGAACGGCAACACTGCGCAAGTGCTGGGCGATGTGACAGGCGCGGGCGGTAGCGTGGTCGTCAATGGCGACTTCGCCAACGACGGTGGATTCGACGTCGCGAATTTTTCGATCGCCTCCACGGGCGTGTTCGAGGTCGATTCGACCTTCGCCCTGGCCGCGGACCAGTTCACGAACGCAGGTCGATTCGAAATTGCGGCCGCAGCGGTCACGATTACTGGCAACTACACCCAGGATGCCAGCGGCGTACTGGGGCTGGATCTGGTCGACGAAACCACCCATGGCAGCGTCAATGTATCGGGCAATGTCACACTCGCTGCGAATACAGGCATCGATGTGAACGTGATCGGCGCGCCGCAGTTGGGCAACAACGTGCATGTGACGGATGTGATCAAGGCGGGCGGCACGTTGACCAGCGGCGCGATCAACGTGACGGATAACAGCTACCTGTTCAACTTCATGGCCGATACATCGCGCGACCCAACGGCGGTGGATTTGATCATCGTATCTGCTGCGCCACCTTCGCCGCCGCCCGATCCGACACCGCCCGACCCAACACCACCGGAGCCGACACCACCGACGCCGCCGGAGCCGACTCCAACACCGCCAGGGCAGACACCGACGCCGCCCGAGATACCGCCGACGCCAACACCGCCCACACCGACACCGCCATCGGGTTGGGGTCAGAGCGTGACGACTGCAGCGATCGGCACCGCGAACTCGCCTGGCTTGGGCGCTGCGCGGCGCTTCGATGAGTTGATCGCAAACGGTGGCGGCTCTGCAGACATGCGAGATGTGATCACGGTGTTGGGCTCCTTCTCCACCGCAGAGGAAGTCTCAGCTGCAGTACGCGAGACGATGCCGCTGATGACCGGTGCCGTCACAGGCGGGACGACCAATGCCTTGCACAGCATGAATAAAGTGATTCAGTCGCGCGTCGAGAGCAACCGCGGACTGTCCTCCGGCGATGTGATCGAAGGTGAGGAGTTTGTGTGGGTACGCCCATTCGCCTCACGCGGCGAACAGGATGATCGCAAGGGAGTGACGGGCTTCGAGTCGAAGACCGCAGGTATTGCTGTGGGACTCGATGGCGTCGCCAGTGACAGTTGGCGCGTCGGTGGCCTGCTTGCTTATGCGGATAGCGACGTCGACAGCAATCGCAGCGGCCCGAGCCAGACCGTGCAGGTGAAGACTTATGAGTTGGTGGGCTATGCGAGCTATAACCTGGATGCGAACACCGACGTCAACCTGCAGCTCGATGTCGGTCACAACGACAACCAGGGTTTGCGTCGTGTCAGCTTTGGCAGTCTCAGTCGCACCGCCCGGTCTCAGTACGATAGCTTCGCCGCACATATGAGCGCCGGCATTGGCCGCGTCATACCGATGTCCAACACGACCAATCTCACGCCCTCGGTGCGAGTCGACTACCTGCACGTGCAGACTGACGGTTACACCGAAACTGGCGCCGGTGCGTTGAGCCTGCGAGTGGATGATTCGACATTTGAAGAGCTGGTGCTGTTCTCGGATCTGAAGCTGGCTCATCACTTCACCGACTACGTCAAGGCGGTGGGTAATGTCTCTGTCGGCTACGACGTGATGAACGATCGAGCTCAGTCGACCGCGGCGTTCGTCGGCGGTGGCGCGGCGTTCGTCACTCAGGGGCTCGCGCCATCACCTTGGATCGGCCGCGCCGGTGTTGGCCTCTTATCTACTAACGCCAGGAAAGGAACCGAATGGCAGATCCGCTACGACGCAGAAGCGCGCACCAGCGGTTATCTCAGTCAGACGTTATCCGCGCGGTTCAGAAAGAGGTTCTGACCCTATGTGGTCATTGCGGACGAATTGCTGTTGAAGCTCGGACTGCTGGACGTGCTCGTCGTCATCGAGCCTTACAGCCGTAGATTCGTTCGCTGTAACGTAACGGCGCAGGCGACGGCGCAAGAGATGGGTGGCGCATCATAACCACGAACGTCCCTCGCGCCGTAAATTTTGGTTAATTGTCGTTAGCGGTGTGCCGGACCGGCGCGTGGGGCGAGTAGGCTCGTCTGTTGCGTGACTTGCACGCCTGACGAGCAGAGGAGCAATGGAAATATTCCAGTGGATCCTGGCAATGCTGGTCGGCGCGGTGTGTCTGACCGCTCTAGCGCGCACGATCAACGTCCCCTATCCATCATTACTGGCACTAGGTGGCGTGGTCTTGGCGCTGTTGCCTGCGGGACCGGAGCTGGCGCTCGATCCCGAACTCACCTTGGTGCTGTTCGTTGCTCCGGTTTTGCTCGATGCCGCCTTCGACACGTCGGTGCGCGATCTGCGTGCGAATTGGATTCCTATCGCGTGCCTGGTGCTTGCCGCCATAGGTATCACAACAATCTCGGTGGCGTGGACCGCGCACGCGATGATTCCAGAGATGTCGTGGGCGGCGGCCATTGCGCTCGGAGCGATCGTGGCGCCTCCGGACGCGGCAGCTGCAAGCGCAGTATTGAAGCAGCTGCATCTGCCACATCGGTTGCTCGTCATTCTCGAAGGCGAAAGTTTGTTGAACGACGCGAGCGCCTTGTTGATCTATCGGATCGCGGTGCTCGCGGTCATGTCGAGTGGGATCGAGCTGAGCGTGGTTTTGCCGCTGTCGTTGCTGTCGATCGTCGGCAGCGTGTTTGCCGGTTATATCCTCGCGCGCCTGTATGTGCGTCTCGCGCTCGGCGTCGCCGATGTTCCCAGCTCGATCGTGCTGCAATTCGCCGGTGCGTTCGGTACGTGGATTCTCGCGGAACGCTTGCATCTGTCGGCGATCGTCACGATCGTCGTATACGCGATCACGGTGGCGCGCGACGCGCCGAGCCTGATGCCGGCCAAGCGGCGCATTCCATCCTATGCCGTGTGGGACCTGGCAGTGTTCGTACTGAACGTGCTCGCATTCGTGCTGATCGGTCTGCAGCTTCGTCCGATCCTGAGCTCGCTCGATCCTGCGCAGCGCTTTGAGTACTTTTCGGTGGCGGCGATCGTGCTCGGCATCGTGGTCGCCGCGCGGTTTTTCTGGGTGTTCAGCTACTTGCTGGTCGCGCGACTGAAGCTGCGTTGGCTCGGACCCGGCCGCTGGCCAGGGCCTGCAGGTCCGACACCACGCAGCTCGCTTGTTGTAAGTTGGTGCGGCATGCGAGGAATTGTCACGCTGGCCGCGGCGTACGCCTTGCCGAGCGAGTTTCCTCATCGCGATTTCATACTGTTGACGGCCTTCTGTGTCGTCGTCGGCACGCTGGTCGTGCAGGGATTGACGCTGCGCCCGTTGATCGTCAGCCTGAAGCTTCGCGACGATGGCTCGGTGAGGCGCGAAGTTGCGTTGGCTTGCGAGCGACTCGCGCACGCCGGTCTTGCTGTATTGAGCGACGACCAATCATCGCACGCGCGCGGTCTGCGCGAGGAATTGGAGGCGCAGCTCCGACACGTAAGCTCGGATCAGCCCATGGGCGAGCTTGGCCAATACGATGCGCTTCGCGCTCGCATCGTCGCCGTGCAACGGCAGGCGTTGCTGGGGATGCGATCGAGCGGTGAGATTGGCGACGACGCCTTCCATCGAGTCGAAGCGGAGCTCGACGTCGCGGAGCTCAACGCGCTCGGCGCGCAATATTCCTGAACGATGTGATCTTCGCCAACCAACAACCGAAAAGGGACCGGCACTACCCAAATGGGTAGCTCCTAATCCGCCTGGTCGTGTGATGCGCAGGAGCATGCCGCTGCGTACACTGCACGCTCGTTCCACCGGGAGACTCACGTCATTGGCTTCGAATCTTCCGTGGCGACGTCATCCAGAGGAAGAACGATCGGTGCAAGATAGCGGGGGACAGGAGCAATCCGGCGGCCGGCGAATCTCGGTGCTGGCGGTGGACGATCATCCACTGCTGCTGGATGGCATCAAGGCGGCACTGTCGGACCAGCAGGATATGGAGCTGGTTGCCGTGGCCGCGGATGGACAGACCGGCATCGAAGCCTATCGGCGCTACCTCCCCGATGTGACTTTGATGGACTTGCAGATGCCAGGTGTCAATGGCTTGGAGGCGCTGCGTGCCATTCGCCAGAAACATCCCGAAGCCCGCGTCGTGATGCTGACGACCTATCGAGGCGATGTGCAAGTGATGAGCGCACTGAAGAGTGGCGCGAGCGGATTTTTGTTGAAAGGGATGCTACGCAAAGAGCTGCGGGAAACGATTCGCGCCGTGCATGCGGGCCAACGGGTCATCCCCACCGAGGTGGCGATCGAGCTTGCCGAGCACGCCGGCTCCGGCTTGCTGTCGTCGCGTGAAATTGAAGTATTGAAGTGCGTCGCTCGCGGCGAAGGCAATCGCGAGATCGCCATGCAGCTGCATATCACTGAAGACACGGTGAAGGCGCACCTGAAGAGCATCTTCACCAAGCTCAATGCGAAGGATCGCACGCATGCGGTGATGGTGGCGTTGAAGCGCGGGATTCTTCAGGTGTAATTCACCGGAATTTACCGTTGTCCAGCGTGGGACAGGTTAGAATATAAAAAACAATATTCATGGCAGGGGGGTGCAAATACTGTTGTTTGAAGGATCAATGAAGTGATGTTCATCAGAGCTATATCGACTCTTGCCTGTGCGCTGCTCCTGGCCGCGTGTCACCAGGCTCCTCCGTCGACGGCCCAGGCGGCGCCCGGCAACTACTTCGACTCGACCGGTCGTGACGATGTGCTTGCCGGCGGTGTCAAGATGATCGAAATCGCGACACCGAAGGGACCTTTCAAGGTCTGGACCAAGCGCGTCGGCAACAATCCCAAGATCAAAGTATTGCTGTTGCATGGTGGACCGGCCATGACGCATGAATATCTCGAAGTATTCGACAGCTACTTCCCCGCGGCGGGCATCGAGTATTACTACTACGATCAGCTCGGTTCGGCGTACAGCGACCAGCCGGACGAGCCGGAGTTGTGGGAGATCCCACGTTTCGTCGATGAGGTCGAGCAGGTGCGCAAGGCGTTGAAGCTCGACCAGGACAACTTTTATTTGTTCGGCCACTCGTGGGGCGGCGTCCTGGCGATCGAATATGCGCTTCAGCACCAGGAGCATCTCGCCGGCCTGATCGTGTCGAACATGATGTCCAGCGGTGCGGCCTACAATCGTTATGCCAGCGAAGTGCTGATGCCGGCGATGGATCAGCAGGCACTGGCCGAGCTCAAGCAGTTCGAAGCAACAGGCAAAACCGATGATCCGCACTACATGGAATTGCTCATGGCCCAGCACTATGAGAAGCACATCCTGCGGATGCCGGCGGCCCAGTGGCCGGACCCGGTGAATCGTACGCTCAAGCACGTAAACCCGAAGATCTATGTTCCATTGCAGGGGCCCAGCGAGCTGGGGCTGGCGGGCAAGCTGCTCACCTGGGATCGCAGCGCCGATCTCGGAAAAATAACGGTACCGACGCTGGTGATCGGCGCGCGCTACGACACCATGGATCCGAAACATATGGAGTGGATGGCCGGGGCCGTCAAGGACGGGCACTTTCTATATTGCGAGGACGGCAGCCATCTCTGTATGTATGACCAGCAGTTGACGTATTTCACCGGGCTGCTCGCATTCTTGAATGGCGTGAGCGCTGGCAAACAGTGAGTTCGCCCCCACACCGGAGAATCGCGGTTCATTTACCAGTATTCACCGGCATTCGCTATGCCGGTCCGCGCCTGGTGAGTTAGATTCCCTGGTGTATATGTCTGAGCATTTGGAGCACCCAGCAGCGCTCGTCTATAGCTTTGGGCCGTTTCGTTTGTTTCCGAAGCGGCAACTGCTCTTGCGCAGCGGGCGGCACATAAAACTCGCCGCGGCGGCGTTCGAGCTGCTGCATGTGATGGTGCGCCGTCACGGCGAGTTGTTGACCAAGGAGGAGCTCTTGAGGTGCGCTTGGCCGCACACCGTCGTTCATGAAAGCAATCTGAAGGTGAATATTCTCAGCCTGCGCCGCTCCCTGGGCGACGTTCAGGCGCGGCCCATCTATATCGCGACCGTGCATCGGCGTGGCTACCGGTTCATCGCGGCTGTGACAACAGAGGTTGCCGAGCCGGCACCCAAGAGCACCGAAGAGCCAGCGGCAGCCTGTGCGTTTCCGCAGCGACGAGATGCCATTGGTCGTGAGGAGGATCTCAAGCGTGTCCTCGCCAGCCTCGATGCAGCAGGGCAGGTCACTCTGGTGGGCCCCGGCGGGGTGGGCAAGACAACGCTGGCGATCAACGCAGGCCATGCGATGAGAGCTGCGTGTCCCGACGGCGCGCGCTTGATAGATCTTTCGACTCTCGATGATCCGATGCTGGTGCCCGCCATGGTTGCGCGTGCTCTTGGACTTCGAGGCGAGCCTGCCGATCCGCTGGCGGCGATCGTCGAGTATCTGCGCCCACGCAGAATGTTTATTGTGTTGGACAGTTGCGAGCACGTGTTGCCGATGGCAGCGCTGCTGTCGCAAAAGCTGGCGATCGCGGGCGGGCAATCGCGGGTTCTCGCAACCAGTCGCGAGCCTTTGGGAACATCCACCGAGCGCGTGCTGCGAATCGAGCCTCTCGGCTGCCCGAAAGCGGAAGATGCGGCGAATGCGCAACGAGCTGGAGAATTTCCAGCGGTGCAATTGTTTGCGCGCCGTGCAAAGGAGTTGGCCGGTTATTCCCTGGTCGATGCCGACTATTCCGCAGTCGCATCGATCTGCCGTTCGCTAGATGGTTTACCGCTGGCGATTGAGCTGGCCGCGAGCAAGTTGGAGATCCTGACACCGCGCCAACTGAGCCAGATGCTCGACGAACAGTTCAACATGCTGAGTTGGCAGGGCGAAGGCGTGCCGCCGCGCCACGAGACTTTGCTGGCGACGATCGATTGGAGCTACCGGCTGCTGTCGCCGGAGGAATCGACCATATTCCGTCGTGTGTCGATGTTCACGGACGCATTCGAGCTGGAGGATGTCGTGGCGATCGGCGCTCCGGCCGGTCTGGCCCCCGCTGCGGTCACCAGTGCATTGGGCGGCCTCGTTGCGAAATCTCTGCTCGTTGCCGAAGCGAACGCTGCCGCGGATGGCTCATCGAAATGCGTCGGACTACGTTATCGGCTGCTCGATAGCACTCGCTGTTATGCCTCGCAACGGCTGCGTGAGGATCCGCTGGAATCCGAGGCTCACCATCATTACGCGCAGCGGATTCTGGCGCTGTTCGAGCAAGCCGAAAGTGAATGGAGTTGGAGTGAGGCCAGCCATTGGGCGGTGCGCTATCGTGCTCGTCTGCTGGACCTGAGAAAAGCGCTCGCTTGGGCTTTCGGTCAGGCGGACCACGCTGCGTTGGGCGTCCGCCTTGCTGTCGCGGCGATTCCGCTGTGGTTCGAAATGTCGGCTATCGCGGAGGGTCGGGCTACCACGGAGCTGGCGCTGCATCGAGCGCAAGCCGCTTCGTGCGATGAAACATCGCGGATGAAGCTCGCCAGCTTCCGCGCCTGGAGCACGATCTATGCTCACAAACGCGACGGCGATTCCGAGCAGATCTGGCTCGATGCCATCGAGCTCGCGCGCCGGGCCGGCAATGTTTCTTATGAATTGCGAGACTCGTTGGGGTCGGCGCTCTACCTGATGCTCACCGGTCAGCCACCGCGAGCGCTCGAATGTCTGGAGCGGGTGAGCGCAATGGCGCAACGTCATCAGGAATGGTCGATCGTTCCCGAAGCGGAACGGTTGCTCGCACTGGCGCGCATCTACATTGGAGAGTTGGATGACGGCAGGGCGGTTCTGCAACGGCTGGCGGCCGAGTATCCAAAAGTCGACCGGTGTTCGCGCATGGCGGGTTTCCAGGTCGATCGTTTCATCGGCATCCGATGTTATCTACCGCTGGCCGAATGGTTGGGCGGTCATCCGGATTCGGCGGCAAGGACCGCTAAGGAGGCAGTGCAGGCCGCGGGAAATCTCGGGCACCTGTTGTCGCAGTCCAATGCGTTGGCATTAGCGGCCATTCCCGTCGCGCTGTGGAATGGCGACATGGCAGCGTTTGCCGGCTACTCGATGCAGCTGAAGGCGAACCTGGAAATCGAAAGCACTGCGCTGTGGATTCCGGTGCAGCGATTTTTCGCGGCCACATTTCGTGAGTTACGCGGAGAATCCAGTGCCGTCGACGAAATGCGGGCCGCGATCGAACAGCTCATCGAGTGTCGCTTCACGGTGCGGATCGGCATGTATCTGGGACTGCTGGCCGAGGCGCTGGCTCGACAGAATCGCCTGGACGATGCGTATGACGCGATGGTGGAGGCGCTTCACTACCAGTCGCAACAGCACGAGCGCTGGTGTCGCCCCGAGTTGCGGCGTATCCAGGCTTCGATCCTGCATCGTGCCGGATATTTCTCTTGCGCGGAGCGTCTGCTTCATACCGCTTTGGCCGATGCGCGTGAAATCGGGGCCTCCGCGCTCGAACTGCGAATCGCGAACGATCTTGCCGTTCATGACCTCGACGATCGTCGCCCCGGTCAGTCGATCCAACTGCTCGACGCCATCTATCACCGATTTTCAGAGGGCCGCCACACGCGCGACGTGATGACGGCCGCGCAGTTGTTGCGTCGAGCGAGCGAGGTTGCGGCCTGACCCGAGGTCGAAGTTAATCTCGGTTAAACGTCGTCAGGTGTCCTTTACAAAGGAACGCGAGCGGGCGTACGAGTACAGGCATGAAGGAGAAGCTAGCCATGCCTGTACTGCATCGATCGATTTCATGCGACGGCCTCAATGTTTTCTATCGAGAAGCCGGGCCGAGCGATGCGCCCCTACTACTGATGTTGCATGGTTTCCCGTCATCCTCGCATCAATACGTGCGATTGATGGAACGCCTCGCGGATCGATTTCACATCATCGCTCCGGATTATCCAGGCTTCGGATACAGCGACGCGCCGGGGCCGATCACAGCCGGCGGTGCATTCGAATACAGCTTCGACAGCCTGGCGCAAGTCATCGAGACGTTTTGCGCGCAACTGCGCCTGCAGCGCTTTTCCATGTATCTGTTCGACTACGGCGGGCCGATCGGCATGCGATTGTTCGAGCGCCATCCAGAGTGGGTGGTCGGGCTGATCGTGCAGAATGCCAATACATACATCGAAGGTTTGAGCAGCAGCGCCGCGGAGTTGCTAAAACTGAAGCCCGGCACGCCGGGGGCGGAGGTTCAGGCCGCCAGCATGCTTACGGCGGAGATGACGCGCTTTCAGTATTTGCACGGTGCGGAGCGTCCGGAGTGGATCTCGCCGGATAGTTGGACGCTAGATCAGCACTTCCTCGATCAACCCGGACGCAAGCAGGTGCAGGTCGATCTGCTGCTGAACTATCACAACAACCTGGCGCGCTACCAGGAATGGCAGGCCCTGCTTCGCAAGCATCAGCCACCCACTCTGATCATGTGGGGCCGCAACGATCCCTTCTTTGTCGAAGCTGGCGCGCGCGCGTACCTTCGGGACCTGCCTTCGGCAAGATTGCATCTGTTCGATAGCGGGCACTTCATGCTGGAGGAGCGCTTGAACGAGGTGGTGGAGCTGATTGGAGAATTCGCAGCGCTTGCGCCGGTAAATTCTGGTTAATAGGCGTTAAGGAGCCGGACACTGCGCTCGTGTGCGGATAATCTCGTCACTGCGGAGTAATTACACTCTTCACGATCAACGTGCGAGGAGATCCCATGGCGAAGAAATATACAGCCCAGTGTGCGTGCGGCGCGTGCAAGTTCGAGTTCGATACCGATCCGGCCTTCGTCGCCAACTGCCACTGCAATGACTGCAAGCGGGCGTCGGGTGGCGCGATGGCAACGTTCTTCGGCGTTCCGGAGAGCGACTTCACGCTGCTCAGCGGCACGCCCAAGGCGTTTCATTACATCGCCGAATCCGGCAAGGGACTGTATCGAAACTTCTGTCCGGAGTGCGGCGCGCGGATCTTCTCGACCAAGCTGGAGAGCTTCCCCGGCCTGGTGTTCGTCACCTTGGGCAGCCTCGATCGGCCCGAGTTGATTGCGCCCAAGCTGGAGATGTTTACCAAGCGACGCCTGCCCTGGACCAAGCCGCTCGATCTGCCGCAGTTCTCCAGCATGCCAAGCTGAGGCACGTGTCGTGCACATCGTGCGGGCGTTTGCCGCGACGTTGCTACTCGCGTTTGCCGACTGTCCCACCGTTGCGGCGGACGATCTGCCGCGGCTCTCTTTCAATGCAATGGCAATCGGAGCCGCGAGTCGCACCGATCTCGCTATTGGAATGATCGAGGCGCGTGTACAACTGTCG
>Ga0247784_1000201_pt1 | contig 18056 bp, 7 predicted proteins | sample UWRJL169409R5_FD_179909 | JGI IMG/M metagenome (GOLD analysis project Ga0247784, IMG submission 179909) | Plant litter microbial communities from Arlington Agricultural Research Station in Wisconsin, United States - UWRJ-L169-409R-5 | ecosystem: Environmental > Terrestrial > Plant litter >...
AACCGCAACGAGACAATCAGCGCGAGAATCGAAACAATTACTATCGCCCCGAAACTCGCGAGCCCTCACGGAGCTACAGTTCGCCCGCTCCGCGTTCGGAGCCGCGTCAGTATAGTCAGCCGCGGAACGAACCTCGCCGCGACTACACTCCGCCTGCTCGCTCAGAGCCTCGCGGCTCTTCGCCCGCTGGGCGTGCGAGCTCGCAGCCGAGGTCGAATAACAATAGCGGGGGATCGCGACAGAGCGGATCAAGACCGACGCGCGAGCCGTAATTTGGTCTGTTGCAAGCACTGCAATGCCTAGCGAGGTTGCGCAGAGGGAAGCGGCGCGTAGCTGCAGCGAAGCGCGACACCTGCAAACAGCGCGACGGGCGGTCAGAGAACAGCCGTCGGGACTTGAGAGCCTCTAGTGATGCAGCAGACGCGGTCGGACATTTCGGATCGTGGCCAGACGGCAAACCGGCTCGCCATACCGTCGATCCTCGATGATGCTCAACCATGCCTCTTTGGATGAGGGTGCAGCAGCATTGCGCAGCGGAGTCCCCGCATCAGCAACATGATCAGCGGGAACTAATATCCAATGCCACGCTAGCCCCAGCACGATGGGATGACACTCAAAAGCAAACCATTGAGAACCATCCTTCTCTTTCAACCAACCTGACACTGGACCATCGATATATTCCAGTGAGTCGTTCTCGAACTCAAATCTACTGGTGATATCCGAGAACTCGTCGAAGTCGTTCTGAGTAGAGGTATTCATATGGATCACCGGAACCAGGAGAAGAACCAATAGGATTGAATCGTCTCTGGGCTACCCGTAAGGGTGAAGTGCCCGCGACCCAATGTCTTGGCGACATCCACATCCGCTGCTCCAGCTGGAATGCGAAGCTCACCAATTCCGAGCACATCGAGACCAGCACGCTGCAATATGCCGACCCGCGATGCCGCACCTTCCAAGGTGTCGAAGACTGATATGCCACGATGAAGCAGCGCATTGGTCAACTCAGGGCCTCGCGGAGCGAGCCCTTTGGTCGCATTGGACAGGAAAGCCTCTCCTTCTGGGCTCGTGATGATGCGGTAGAAAATCCGTTCACCACCGCTCGCAGCGCTGCGAACAACACCCGCCCCGCCAACTGCTGTCGTCAGCACCGGTCCTACATCGTATCCAAATTGGCCGCGATTGCTCTCGGGCGCTCCGAATACCTGGGCCGAGCTGCCGTAGCGCAGCCCCATATAGGCATTGATGAAATCGCCTCGAAACAGATGCTGAAAGGAACCTGCAAGCACCCCCGTTCTGATCGCGTCGTCTGCTGCGCCACGTAGTGCGCCAAAGCCGAAGTCGATCCATGTCCCATTCCCACCGACTGTGCTGCCTCCTGCCGGCGCCGCGTCCAACTGCTGCTTGGGCATCGGTGCGCCGTGCGTTTGCGAGGGGACGGGACGTGGCAGGCTGACGACATTCCGGTGAGCCATCGTCGAATAGCGCCGGATCGTGCTCATCATCTCTTGGCGATCGATCCTGGTCCACGACAGTAGCCCGTTGAACCATTGGTCAATCGAATTGGAACCGCGCCCGATGGTGTCGAAGCTCGGCGAGTTCGGGTCGACCCATCCACCGTCGAGTTGGCCGAAGATCGACTGCTGCAGGCTCTCGGCGCCGTCGGGAGCAGTGAGATAACCGCTTGGATCGGTGAAGCTCAGCGGATTGTTGTGTACGTACGAATAGCGGTTCCAGCCCTGCGTGTTACCGGCACCGTCGATGAACGGATCGGCTGAGATGAATCGCCCGGCCACTCGGTCGTACACGCGGCCATTCATGTGAATCAACCCGAGGTTGTCGAGCATGTCGTGCCCGGTGTATCCACGGCGAGTGTCTGCAGCAATATTCGCCATGTCGGCGCTGGGCACGCTGCCCGACCAACCGGCTTCGTTACGCCGATTGCCGAATGCATCGTACGACATGCGCACGTATACCGAGCCACTGTAAGTAGTGACCGAGTCCGCGCTGCCCAGATGATCCTTGGTCATGTAGTGAGTACTAATCAATCCACTGGAGTCACGAATGTACTCGGCGATGGTGCCGGTACCGCCGGAGATGTAATGGCGATATGACGTGACGCCCCGTTTCACCACCACTTCCATCAAGCCACCGATATACGTCGTGGTCTCGCTCACACCACTGAGAACCGCCGCCTGACTCCACCGTCTACCGTACGGGTTGTACATGAACGTGCTGGTATCGTCGCTCGCGGCGCTGATCTGCTTCGGCAGATTGAACGGATACCAAGTGATATTAAAACCCGCGCGCGTGATCTGGTTGCCGTTGTTGTCGTAAGTGAACGTGCGCGAGTTACCGCTCGTAGCAATCACTGCATGTTTTTTCGTGGGATGGTATGTGTAAGTTCCGCCGCCCGCCTTGCTCGTGATGTTGCCCATCTCGTCGTACGAGAGAACCAGGTTGTTCGTGCCATTCAGCTTCGAATAGTCGAGGCGGTGTAGATCATCGTAATGAAAATATTCGGTGAGTCCCTGCCGAACATCCTGGCGATAGGTGAGATTGCCGACCGCATTCCAAACGTAACTCAAATTTTGAATGGTACCGTTCGCGCTGGGACCAGACTGCAGATAATCCAGCAATCCGGTCACCTGGTCGTAGCCACTGATGGTCTGGATCCCGTTACCAAGCTGTTCGTCAATGACGTGGCCGCGCGCATCCATGGCATTGGCCTGCCAGAAGACGGTCGTGGGCGCGTTGAAATCCTTGACGCGCAATAAGCGGCCGGCTTGATACTCGTACTGCAGCTTCAAGCGATAACTCGAAGTGCTCTGCGGATACGTCAGCGTATCGAGGTATCCGGTGGCGTCGTTGTATGTGCGATCGACGTAGTAGTCGACTCCGCCGCCTGAGTAGATCGTCTGGCTCAGGCGACCTTTGGTATCGTAGTTATATGTTTCTCGGTTGGTCGTAACAGTCGCTCCCGCGATCTCGATCCAGGCAAGCGCTCCTTTGTTCTTGTTTGCCGCAGAGTTGCCCCAGCTCCAGGTGGTCGTAATGTTCTGAGTGCCATCTGGCGCAACGCGAGTCAGCGGTCGCCCCAACAGATCATACGTGAACGTAGTGGTAACGCCGTTGGCATCGAGCTGCCACGCAAGTTCGCCAAGCGCGTTCGGGGTGAACGTCCATGCGCCTCGATCCATGTCCGTCTGCGTTCTCAGCATGCCGCGAACGTTGTATGTATTCGATTGCAACGTATTGTTCAGGCTGTCCGTGACCCGCACGACGTTGCCGAACGCGTCGTATGCAAAGTTCTGCGCGTAGCCGTTGTGGTCCGCGGACCTGACAAGCTCGCCAAGCACATTGGTTGTTTTGAAACTTTGCTTGCTCAACGCATCGACCGTGCGCGTCGTCAAGCCTTGGTACTGGATGAGAGTGGTCTGCGACGTGGGATCGCTGTCGGAGACTGGCCGCGAGATCTGCGTGGGACGGCCGATCAGATCGTACTGATACTCCGTCGGCGATAGCAAAGAATGCCCCTGGCAGTTTGGCGCGACAAACGGAATGCTCTCCTGCGCGAGTCGGCCGTAGACATCGTATTGGCGAACTACGGCATCGTAGCCACCGCCATCGAACCGGCCCCGATATTCGTTGATGGGCCGGTCGAAAGAATCCGCAAAGACAGAATTCTGTACGATCAGGCTGCCGAATTTAGTATACGGCTCCTCCACGACGAAATATCGGGTGCGTGGATCGCAACCAGCGCCGCTCGTGGCGTGGATCCCCCAAGTCGTATAGGTTTCATCGGGGCGCGTCTCGCGAGTGCGCCGACCGAAATCGTCGTACAACCACGATGTCACAAGTCCGTTGGGATCGGTCAGCGTGCTCGGCGTGCCATACCGATAATCCCAAGTCATGTTCGTGACATGCGACAGAGCGTTTTGAGTCCATGCAGGGAATTGGCCCGTCGCACCCCAGTTGTACATCGTCGTACGTGCAGCCATGCCGATGCCGGTGACCGTTTCGGAATTGACGTTGCCAAAACCGTCGTAGCCGAGCGATTGCGTGACTTGCAACAGCGAGTCGCCGGGCTCCTGGGTCACAGTGCTTGGGCGGCACTGGCTCAAATCCCAGTCGATCTGCGTCGTGCGAGTCAGCTGCGTCCCGCCGTCGGTGTGCGACTTGATCGACTGTGTGTTCCCTGGACGACCGATGCACCAGGTGCTCGGGGAATTCGTCAGGTAGGCGGTCGGATAGTAAGTTCGCGAAACATACGAAGTATTCGCCAGAATACCGTTTGCAGTGGACGCCTCGGTGGTCGTCGCAGTGCTGTCGTAAATCGTTCCGGTGGCCGCGTAGAATTGGTTTATCGTCGAAGTGGTACTAACGAGGGCGCCGTTGTATGTGCCGCCGACTTCATATCGCCGCAGCAGACTCCCGCTGACGTACGGCAACTCACGCACTTCCCCGGTGGAGCCGTAGGATTGCGATGCCCAGGTATAATCGGCTCGCGCAATCGGGTTTATATCGTTGGGTTGCTGTAGCAGCGAGCGGTACAACCGGCCCGTGTATGGAAATAGTTGATGGAAGGATTCGTAGTAGTACAAGCCATTGCGACTATCCCTAGTACGGCGCACCTCGAATCCTTCGAAGCCGCGACCTTGTAGGTGAAGGCGACCGCTGTAGTACCAGTATGATTGCGTGTACGTTCCGCCGATTCCGTCCGGCAGCGTCATGTGCCTGACGACGGCCATCGTTCCAGCGTAATCCTGCTGGGGGAAGCTCGTACCGCTGCCCTTTAGATAGAGATCCTCCGTGAGAGAGGCATAGGTAAAACCAACGGCATTGCCGAAGCCGTCGGTCACCGAAGTGAGCAAATCGGGCCGAACGCCTGCGTGCAGTTGGTAATACCAAGTACCTCCAGACGGATAAGTGAGGTCTTGCAGACCATCCCCATTGATGTCGCTGACCATCATGAAGTCGCTGCTGGAGATGTTTGTTGTCACGAACAGCTGAAACGACAGCCCACTGGAGCGAATCATTTTCCAAGCACCGCTGCTTGAATCTCTGCTAAGTAAATCGTCCTTGCCATCGCCGTCCCAATCGTAGGCGATCATTATTCCTTGTGGGTTGTGAGGTGCTACAGCATCGACGCTGAAACCGGCACCGGTGCCAAAGCGGATGCGGGAAACGGTCGCGCTGGTGAGATAGATGATGTCTGTGAACCCGTCGCCGTTGAAATCGCCGTAGGTGGCCGGCACATTTGCGGACGTCGTCATGAACGCAAACGCCGTCGCATTGGTGGCAACTGCAACCGAGTAATAGGTGTGTTGCCAAAAGCTAGGATCGCCATCGACGAACACGCGCTCCACACGTTGGTAGAGAAAGTCATCGCGGCCGTCAGCGTTGAAATCCGGCTCCCGCGCTGCGGCCGCATTGGCAACACCCCAGACGGGGCTGGCAATCATGGAATCGACACTCAGCGGACCGACCAGGGTGCCCGCGGTCGATGAGAACGCACCTCCCCACACACGCAGCCGATACCGAATGGCATCGCCGCCTGCGAAACCAATCAAATCGGCCCAGACCAAGTCCTGCAGGCCGTCGGCGTTGACGTCCATCGCACGGGCGTTGTTCCCAAAACCAGTGGCAGTGACAGGAGCACCGGTATTGACGGGCGCAGCGAGTCCGATGGTAGTTCCCTGCAAAACCCACCATGTGCCGCCCGAATAGGGAACGAGCATGTCGCCGAGTCCGTCGGCGTTGTAATCGATCTTGATGGCTTGCGTATAGTTGTTGTTGGTGATGCCGGTGTTCACCGGAGCGGTATAACCGCCGCTGGAAGCAAACATGACCATCCAGGTGCCGGAGCCAGAGGTGCCATTGGAATAAACGATGTCATCCCTGCCATCGCCGTTGACGTCTGTCACCCAGCGCGCGACCGACTCAGCGACTCCGGTGCTGATCGCCGCATTCACTCCCGCCGAGCCATTCGAGTAGTTGAAAGTCGTTGCGGGAAAGCAGTCTGTGCCCGCCGAACCGGCGCACTCCTGCAACGAGTACACACGACTCTTACTGGTGCTCGACAAGTTAGTTTCATACGTGACGTTATAACGACGGAGCAAGGTTCCGTTGTACTTCACCGCGACATTCGTCAGGCGAATGGAGTCCTGGAAGATTCGTCCGGCCCAATAGCTAATGTCGATCTCCGCAGCGGGCTGCTGCTCGTAGCCGAAATCGATCCTGTAGGCCGGGGCCAAGCCCTGATTCGGGTTGGAGGTGTACTGAACATTCATCAGGCGATAGCTGCCGGACGCAGCTTCTTCCGCGTACTCGAACAGAATCGAATTACCGTCGCGGTCCCGGATCGCATTGATCATCCAGGCGCGGGCGGTGCTCGTGCCTTGAGCTTCGATGCGTGATGTATCCGAGTTGCCGAACTCGTAGGTCAGACCGTTCTTCATCTCTGCGATGAAGTACGCGGGGCCGCTTCCAGCGGCCCCAAACGACTTCACACGCGTGAACGTTTCGATCTCGGTGCGATATTCCGTCCCTGCGCCACCGTGGGCGCCCGATACCGACCGCAGGCGATTGCCATCCAGGCAGTAGCGGTCTTCGGTATCCAGCAGGACGTTGCGGGGCACGCCATCCTGCGTCCACGTCTTTGAGCAGCGTTGGATACTCGACAAGCCGTCGACGAACCATCCTTGGCCGATCCAACCGCTACCTGCGCCGCTGGAATACCCGAGGGATAACTGTGGCGTCATCCCATGCGTCCCGGGTGGGGCGAAGATCGGAACGCTATATGAGGCCGTTCCGCTAGGTGTTACAGAAGCGATACCTTTGGTATTGCCGACTGCCGCGTCAGCGGCAGGAGATGCGAACGCACACACCGCTGCGGCGGCAAGCAGCCACCGCGGGAAGAAATTTTTCTTCATATTTCCCTTCCCGACTCACCGTCGGCACATCCGTGATCCATTCCGCGCGATCTGCGCGGGGATGTAGGGAGACTACCTCAACAGAATGAAAAACATCCCGCTCGAAATCGATATTCAGAGAATCCCTGAACAGTATGGTTGACATACCAAAGCATGAGCGGATCGGGAGGAGACGAACTTCCTCCCGACGGATACCGGCGCTAATTCCGCTTCAGCGCCCGAGCAAACGCATCAGCCATCGCGCCCGCGCCCACCGACTCAGGCTCCTTACGAACCTGCTTCTGCACCGGCCGCGAGTCGCGATCACGTCGCATATCGCCAGCCGCGTTATCACGCACACGCTGAGCGGACTCATCCAACCGCATCGTCAGAGCGATGCGTTTACGCTGCTGATCGACCTCAAGCACTTTGACTTTGACGACGTCGCCCGCCTTCACCACCTCATGCGGGTCCTTGATGAACTTGGTGGACATCATGGAGATGTGCACCAGGCCGTCCTGGTGAACGCCGATGTCGACGAACGCGCCGAAGTTGGCGACGTTGGTGACGACGCCCTCCAGGATCATGCCGGGCTTCAAATCCTTGAGCTCTTCCACACCGTCCTGGAACGTGGCGGTCTTGAATTCCGGTCGCGGGTCGCGGTTCGGCTTTTCGAGTTCTTTGAGAATGTCCTTGACGGTCGGCAGACCGAACTTCTCGTCGGTGTACTTCGCCGGATCGATCTTCTTCAGCGAGCTGCCGTCGCCAATCACTTCGCGCACCGGCTTCTTCAAGTCAGCGATGATGCGCTCGACGACCGGATACGCTTCCGGGTGCACTGCCGACGAATCGAGCGGGTTGTCACCGTTCATCACGCGCAAGAAGCCCGCCGCTTGTTCGTATGTCTTGTCACCAAGACGCGGCACCTTTCTTAAAGCCGCGCGATTTGCGAAGGCACCGTGCTCGTCGCGATGACGCACGATGTTTTCAGCAAGCGTCGACGACAAACCTGAGATACGCGCCAGCAGCGCTGCCGACGCAGTGTTCACATCGACGCCGACGGCGTTCACGCAGTCCTCGACGACGGCATCGAGGCTCTTCGCCAATTTGGTCTGGCTGACATCGTGCTGATACTGGCCAACGCCGATGGACTTCGGGTCGATCTTCACGAGCTCCGCCAGCGGATCCTGCAAGCGACGTGCGATGGAAACGGCGCCACGCAAGCTCACATCCAGATCCGGGAATTCCTTGGCAGCCAGGGCCGACGCCGAGTACACCGAAGCGCCTGCTTCCGACACGACAATCTTGGTGAGCTTCAATTCCGGGTGCAGCTTGATCAACTCACCCGCGAGCTTGTCGGTCTCGCGCGAGGCAGTGCCGTTGCCGATGCTGATGAGATCGACATTGTGCTTCTGAGCCAGCAACGCGAGATGCGCAATCGTGCGATCCCATTCGTTACGCGGCACGTGCGGATAAACCGTCGCCGTATCGAGCAGCTTGCCGGTGCGATCGACGATCGCCACCTTCACGCCCGTACGCAAGCCTGGGTCGAGACCCATGGTCGCACGAGGACCGGCTGGTGCCGCCAGCAACAAATCGTGCAGATTGCGGGCGAACACGCGAATCGCTTCTTCTTCCGAACGTTCGCGCAGCGCCGTCAACAACTCCGCTTCCAGTTGCCACGCGAGCTTGACCTGCCAGGTCCAACGCACCGTTTGTAACAACCACGCATCGGCGGGCTGCTTGCGATCGGCGATGTTGAAACGTGCTGCGATCTTCTGTTCGCACGAATTGAACGGCGGCTGGCCGGTGGCCGGCGGCGGCTGCATGTCTTCGGGCAGCTTCAGCGTGACCTTCAGCAGTTCTTCCTTGCGACCGCGGAACAACGCCAGCGCGCGGTGAGAAGGAATATTCTGGATGGGCTCGCTGTAAGAGAAGTAATCGCGGAACTTGGCGGCCGCTTCTTCCTTGCCTTCGGCGACCGACGACACGGTCACGCCTTTCTCCTGCAAGTGATTGCGCACGTTCGTGAGCAGCTCGGCGTCTTCGGCGAATTGCTCGATCAAGATGGTGCGTGCGCCTTCGAGGGCAGCCTTCACATCCGGCACGCCCGGATTCTTGTCGCCTTCCTGGTTGGTGAACTCCGCCTTGAGGAACTTCGCGGCTTCGGTCTCCGGGCTCAGCGAATGATCGGCAAGCAACGCCTCGGCCAGCACATCCAGCCCGGCTTCGCGCGCGATCTGCGCTTTCGTGCGGCGCTTCGGCTTGTAGGGCAGATACAAGTCTTCCAGGCGCTGTTTGGTGTCGGCGGACTCGACCGCCTTGCGCAGCTCCGGTGTCAGTTTTTTCTGTTCTTCGATGCTGGCGAGAATGGCGGTGCGGCGCTCTTCCAGCTCGCGCAAATAGGACAGCCGCTCCTCCAGCGTACGCAGCTGCGTGTCGTCGAGGCCGCCGGTCGCTTCTTTACGATAGCGTGCGATGAAGGGCACCGTGGCGCCTTCGTCCAGCAGCGCTACGGCGGCGGCGACTTGCAGGGGGTTGCAGGACAGTTCGACGGCAATGCGGGATTCAATCGGCGGGAGCATGCGAGGTCGGGTTCCCTAAGTGGGCAGGAGACTGAATTCGAAGGCGCGCACTATGAAGAAGGCCCCCGGTCGCGACAAGGCTTGTGATTCGCCCGGGACTGGCGTAGGCGCCGCTGAACGGCAACCCGGTCCCTAAGGCCGGCCGGCAAGGCAAAGTTCTGTCATAGCCCCGGCCCGCCCCGCCGCCGCTTGCTGAACACCGGCTACACTGACCCGGCCAAGAAACAAAACTCGCCTGAACCACATCCGGATCGTGGGGGAATTTCACCGTGCGAACACAACCCGTGACAATTGCCGGGGCCGCGCTGGCAATGATGCTCAGCCTCGCGGCACAGGCCCGCGACCTGTCGCTGCCCGAGACCAAGCCCGAAGCCGTGGGCTTTTCCTCCGAGCGCCTGAAACGGCTCGACACCGGCCTGAAAGCCGTCGTCGACAACAAACAACTGTCGGGCATCACCGCCGTGGTCGCGCGTCACGGCCAGGTCGTGCACGAGATGTCGTACGGCCATGCCGACATCGCGGGCAACAAGCCGATGCAGATGGACACCATCGTGCGCGTCTACTCGATGACCAAGCCGATCACCGGCGTCGCGATGATGATGTTGTACGAGGAAGGCAAGTGGAAACCTTCCGATCCCATCGCCAAGCACATCCCCGAGTTCAAGGATTTGAAGGTGTACAGCGGTACCGGCGCCGACGGGCAGCCGACGTTCGAAGCGCCGAAACATCCGCCGACCGTCGGCGAGCTGATGTCGCACACCGCCGGCTTCACCTACGGCGCGTTCGGCAACACGCCGGTGGATAAGATGTATCAGCAGGCCGCTCCGCTCGGCGCCAGGTCGTTGCAGGAGTTCATCGAGCGCATGGCCAAGCTGCCGCTGTTGTATCAGCCGGGCGAAGGCTGGACCTACAGCGTCGGCGTCGACATCCAGGGCTACCTGGTGGAGAAGCTGTCCGGCAAGCCGTTCCCGGACTTCCTGCGCGAGCGCATCTTCGAGCCGCTGGGCATGAAGGACAGCGCGTTCTACGTGCCGAAAGAAAAGATGTCGCGCCTGGCGATCATCTATTCCTGGGGCGCCGACAAGCTGACGCCGATGCCCGCCGATCCGAACGTCAACACGCTGCCGGGACTGCCTTCGGGCGGCGGTGGTTTGTATTCGACGACGGCAGACTATCTGCGTTTCGCGCAAATGCTCGCGAACAAGGGTGAGCTCGACGGCAAGCGCCTGCTCGCGCCGAGCACCGTGGCGCTGATGACGTCCAACGCCGTGCCCGATGCGGTGAAGGAACAACGAAAGTTCGGCATCGGCGCGTATCGCTCGCAGCCGGGCTTCGGCTTTGGATTCGACGTTGCGATTCTGGAGGAGCCGCTGCGCCTTGGCAGCACCGTGGGCAAAGGCACGTTTTTCTGGGACGGCCTGGCCGGCACGTGGTTCTGGGTCGATCCCACCAACGACGTGGTGTACCTCAGCATCATCCAGATCCGCGGCGGCCCGGCAGGCGTGCCCAATCTGGAAGAGTTCTCGCGCCAGCTGACGTATCAGGCGCTGGTCGATCCCTCAAAATAATTTTATCGACAGGGGGCGCGATGCACGCGCCCCCTGTGTTTTCATCCTCGCTGGCAATTGCTCATGGATTGCCCGCAGGTCCATCATCCCTGGCGGTCAGAACTTCTGCCCGAATCGCAAGCCGAGCGTACGCGGCCGCACCGGCACAACGTACGGCTGCAAACACGTCGCCTCGGCACACTGTGAGAAGCGAGTCAGCTCACCCCGCTCGTCGGCAACGTTATCGATGAACAGCTCCATCGAGTACGCGCCGTTATTTACGCCCGCCGAAACATCGAGCGTGGTGTATGCATCCAGCTCGCCGAGCAGCTCGCGCTCGACCAATCGCAAATCCGCCCAGCGCTTGCCGACATAGACGGCGGACGCTTGCAGATGCGCGTCGAACGACGCCAGCGGGAATTCATATCGCCCGGTGAGATTGCCCTTGAACTTCGGCGTCACCGGCAACTGCGTGCCGTCCGGCGCCAGCGGTGCATCGCAGTCGGAAACGGGATTGCCGCTGAGGTCCGTGAAACCGCAGTAGTTCTCGGTCAGCTCCGCATCGGTGAACGCCGCGCCGCCGCTCAGCGTGAAGCCTTGCGTCACGACCCAAGTCACATCCATGTCGAGGCCGTTGATGCGCGCCTGGTTGGCGTTTTTGATTTCAGTCAAACCATTGGTGCCGAGAATCGAGAACTGGAAGTCCTTCCATTCCTGGCTGTAGGCCGCACCGTTGAAGCGCAGACGATTGCCGGCCCAGGTGGTTTTCCAACCCACTTCATAACTGGTGAGGAAGTCCGCCAGGTACGGCGGCAACGTGCCGCGTCGATTGATGCCGCCGGGGCGGAAGCCGCGCGCCCAGGTCGCATACACCATCGCGTCCTGCGTGATCTTGTAGGACAGATTCAACTTGTGAATCGTGTCGTTCTCCTCGACTTTCTTGTCCAGGTTTTTACAAGGTGCGCCGCGATACGCATTCGGATCGAAACATTGCCCCGCGCCGAGGCCCGGCGCGAAACCAGCGCCGAAGCCGAAGAAGCCTTCGAGCGAGTTCTCGGTTTCGAAATACCGTAAGCCGCCGAGCACGGTGAGCTTGTCGGTGATGTCGAAGCTCACTTCGCCGAACACCGCGCGATCCTTGTCGACGCGCTCCTGCTGCGTGAGCCAGAGCGTGTCCGACCAACCCGGCACTTCGAAGTCGCTGGTGAGATCGTTCACTTGATAGCGCTGCGTGATGCCGTGCTCCTGCCGCTGCAGGAACAAACCGCCGACGAAACGTACGCGCTGGTTGGGATCGGTCGAGAACCGCAGCTCGTGCGTATAGCGGTTGTACTTGTCCTTGCCGGCGATGAACTGCGACGGATCGACCAGCACACCGTCGTCGTTGTACATGTACTGGCCGTACTGGCAGCAGACGTCGTACCAGTAGGAATAATCCGCGTAGTCCTGGCGCGTATCGACATCGCGCTTCAGATACGAACCGGCGTACGTCATATCGAGTTGCGCGAGCTTGCCTTCAACCGTCAGCGCCGCTTGTGTCCATCGATCCTTGGAACTTTCCGGATACGCGTGCGACAGCTTCAGGTCGCCCACCTTCGGATCGTAAGCGAAAAAGCCGTCGGCCTTTTGTTCCTGCGACATGACCTGCGGCATGATGGACCAGGTGTCGTTGAGATCGATCTTCAGCGCGGCGCGCGCACCGATGGTGTCGAACTCGTTGTAGTTGTTCTTGGCCCGCGCCGAATTGTCGGCTGTGATGCCGGACACAGGGAATGTTCGCTGGCCGCGCACGTTATCGATGTAGCCCGGATCGCGCCGTGCCCAACCGACCAGGCGGATCGCGGTGTTGTCGCCCAACGGCACGTTCGCGAAACCTTCGGCGAGATAGCCGCTGGTGCCCTCGTCCATCGTCGACCCTTCGAGGTCGTAGCCGGCGACAAACTTACTTGTATCGGGCTTGTTGGTGATGATGCGCAACGTGCCCGCTTGCGAGCTGGCGCCGTACAACGTGCCTTGCGGACCGGCGAGCGACTCGACGCGTGCAATGTCGTAAAGGTGCACATCGAGCGCGCCCTGAATCGTCGTGATCGGCTGTTCGTCTAGATAGATGCCCACGCTGGGCAACGAGCCCGAGTGATTGCCATCACCGCCGCTCGCGACGCCACGCATGTAGACCTGGGCGAACCCGGGTCCGGTGGTTTGATACGACACGCTCGGCAGGAACCGCACGTAGTCGTCGAAATCGCTGACGCGCAGTTCTTCGAGCGTTTCGGTGCTGAGAGCCTGGATGCTCAACGGCACGTCTTGCAGATTCTCCTGCCGCTTCTGCGCGGTCACAACGATGCTTTCCAGCACGTCGTCTTTGGCCGTTTCCTGCGCATGCACGGGCGAGAAGCTCGCGGCGAACAGCGCTGCCCCCAATGTCACTGGAGGCGCGGCTCCGAGTCGACGTCTGATCTGGTGGCGTAATCGGCTTGGTCTCATAGCTCTCCCCTGTCGTTGTCTTCAGCTGGCAAAGGCTCGCGGCGGCAATGGATAACTTTCGAGCACCGGTCCCAGCGCCGTCTTCAGCGGCTGGAGCCAGGGCTCGAAATGCTGCCAGTGGTCCACCCCGTCGCGATAAATCGGCTGGCGCACCTGCTCTGAGCTGGCGGTGCGCACGGCGCGGTCGTTTTGATAGAAGCGCAGACAGCGCTCGTCGAACGGCAGGCCGCAATAATCCAGCAAGCGGCGCACCTGCCCTTCCGTGTCGTCGACCATCGATTCGTAAATCACCCGATGCACGCGACCCGGCAAGACCGTATCGAAGTGCGCCATCAGCTCCACGTAGTCGCGGTAGTAGCGACCGATCTCTTCCAACCCATAAGTGAAGTGCTGGCCGCGAGCGAAGTGTTGCTTGAAGCCGGAGAAACAGCAGCCGAGCGGATGCCGGCGCGCATCGATGATTTTTGCCCGAGGCAGGATCAGCTGGATCAAACCGATGTGCGCGAAATTGTTCGGCATCTTGTCGATGAAGAACGGCGCGTCGGTCTTGCGCTGAATCCTTGTGTTCGCGAGATATTGTTCGCCCAGCTCGCGCGCCACCTCCGGCGCAACGTCTGCCAGTGCTTCGGGATATTTCGAGTTGGCCCCACGCACGCGACGCCCACCCAACGCGCGGGCGATGTCGATGATGTCGGGCAGCTCCATCGTGCCTTCGACCAACGGATGACTGGAAAGAATCTGTTCCAGCAACGTCGACCCCGATCGCGGCAAGCCGACGATGAAAATCGGATCCGGCGCCGGACAGCCCCAATCCTTGCGCGTGGCGAAGAACTCTGCCGTCAACACCTGCTTGGAACGCTGGACATGCTGGGCGTTTTCGTCGGCGTCGTAATGAACCAGCTCGCGCCGCAGCTTGTTACCTTGCTGGTAGTGCTCGAACGATCGCGCGTAGTCGGCTTCGTCTTCGAAAGCCTTGCCGAGCGAAAAGTGAAAGTGGAATCGATCCTCTTCGCTGAGCTTGCCGCGTGCCAGCTGCTCCTGCATGGCTGCGACATCCTCGCGGCTGAAACGAAACGTCTTCAGATTCGCGAGACTCCAATACGCTTCACCGAGATTCGGGGCCAGCTCGATCGCACGACGGTACGTCGTGACACACTCGCCCTGCTTGCCAGCGGTTTTGAGCGAGTGACCATAACTCATCCACACCTTGGCGTTGCGCGGATATTCCTTGAGCACCTCGGCGTAGACCTGCAGCGACTTCTCGTACTCGCCGACACGGCCCAACACCGCCGCGTGCAAATTGCGATAGCCCGGATTGCGCGGGTCGTTGGCTAGCAGCTGGTCGATTTGTTCCAACGCCTTGGCGAGCTTGTTTTGTCGATTCAAAACGTACGCGTAGTTGTGGCGTGCGCCGAGGAAACTGGGCGCCAGCTCCAGGCAACGTTCCAACAAGGCTTCGGCGTCGAGATAACGACCCAGGCGAGCCGCAACTTCACCCAACATGCGGATCGCAGCGACATCGGTCGGATGTTCTTTCAAGTGTTCGCGCAACAGCGCTTCGGCGACGGCAATCCGGTTCTCGCACAACGCCGCGCCCGCTTCGAGCAGTCGCGGATCGCGAGTGGAGTAACGAATGTGCTGCGCATAGGCGTGATCCGCACCTTGAACATCGCCAGCAGCGGTCAAGTGATCTGCCAACGCGCGCCATGCGTCGTGAAGGTCCGACTTGAGCTCAAGCGCACGACGCAAGGCGATCACGGCGTCGTCGCCTCGGCGATCCGCGCCGAGCGAAACACCCAGCTCATAATGAGCTGCGGCCCAACGCGGTTGTTGCGTTGTCAGCGCAGTGAGAATTTGTACGGCTTCGGCCGTGTGGCCTGCGGAGCGGTGAGCCACCGCCAGCAGCAGTTGCGCCATCGGCTGGCCGGGTACGGCTTTGAGAATTTCCAGCGCCTGCTCGGCCGCCGCCGCCGGGTCTTGCCGGAGCCGGCGCGCGGTGTGCTCCAGGGCTACATCCAGCGTACCGACGGGATCTGGTGTCGCGCTCATTCTTCCGTTGGCCAGTGACAACGCGTGTCGCTGCACCGATCATAACGCCGCTCCCACCCGTCGCGGCAAATGCTTGAGTCGGTACACAATAGATCGGTATGCCCTTTGATGCGTTCAGATTCCATGTCGAGGCGCTGGCGACGCCGCTCGGCGAGATGCTGGTGGTCGCCGATGAGCAGCAACGCTTGCGCGCATTGGGATGGACCGATCTGAAAGACCGACTGCAGCGGCAGCTCGCCGCGAGCTATGGCAGCTCTCTGCAGCTGCGTTCCGGCCCGACGTCGGCCGAGATTCGTGAAGCGTTGCACGCCTACCTCGAAGGCAAGTTGGATGCCATCGATACCTTGCCGGTGGAAACCGGCGGCACGTCCTTTCAACGCTCGGTGTGGGAGGAGCTACGGCGCATTCCCGCCGGCACTACTTTGAGCTATCGCGAACTCGCAATACGCATCGGCCGCCCCAAAGCCGTGCGGGCCGTCGGTCATGCGAATGGCGCCAATCCCATCTGCGTCGTGGTGCCGTGTCATCGCCTGATCGGCAGCGACGGTTCGCTGACCGGCTACGGGGGGGGACTGCACCGTAAGCGCTGGCTGATCGATCACGAAGCAAGCGCGCGAGGTATGACGATCTGATAGATTCCGTCGCTTCGTCGGCAGGACACCACGAATGACAACTCACAAACATTCCGCACTTGCTTTGTTATGTATATTCATCGGCGCGTGCGCGACACCGCCACCAACTAAAACATCCACACCCGAAGCAACGTCTGCGACTCCCGCAGCCGCTGCGCCCCCGGCGCCAGCACCGTTTGCTTCGACGTATACAATGCCCGCTTCAACACCGACGTTGATCCGGGGCGCGACGGTGCTCACCGGCACGGGCACTCGCATCGATAACGGCGATGTGCTCATCGTCGACGGGAAGATCGCTGGCGTGGGCACGGGCCTCACTGCTCCGGCGGGCGCGACGGTGATCGACGCGAAAGGTCGTTGGGTCACACCGGGATTGATCGACGTGCACTCGCACCTCGGCGTGTACCCCAGCCCGGGCGTGAGCGCGCACAGCGACGGCAACGAGATGGTGGAACCGGTCACGCCGAACGTGTGGGCCGAACACGCGATCTGGCCGCAGGATCCGGGGTTCGAGACCGCGCTCGAAGGCGGCGTCACCAGCCTGCAGATCCTGCCCGGCTCGGGCAATCTCATCGGCGGTCGCGGCGTCACTGTCAAGAACATGCATGTCACGACCTATCAGGCGATGAAGTTCCCCGGCGCGCCGCAGGGTTTGAAAATGGCGTGCGGCGAAAATCCCAAGCGCTTCTACGGCGGCAAGGGCAGCGCGCCGATGACGCGCATGGGCAACGTCGCCGGCTATCGACAGGCATTCGCCGACGCGCAGGCGTATCGCGAAAGCTGGGACAAATACCATCGCGAGCTCGCCGCGTATCAAAAGAAACAAGCCGACAAGCGCAAAGACGCCAAGAAGAAAAAGGACGACGACAAGGACGAGCCCCCCTCGCCGCCCGAACGCAACCTGAAACACGAAACATTGGTCGGCGCGATGAACGGCGACATCCTCGTGCACATTCACTGCTACCGCGCCGACGAAATGGCCATCATGGTCGACCTGGCGAAAGAGTTCGGCTTCAAGATCGCCGCGTTCCATCACGCCGTCGAAGGTTACAAAGTCGCCGACATGCTCGCGCAGCAGGGCATCTGCGGCGCCGAGTGGGCCGACTGGTGGGGCTTCAAGATGGAATCGTTCGATGGCGTGCAGGAAAACCTCGCGCTCACCGATATGCCTCCGAACGGTTGCGCGGTCGTGCATTCCGACTCGGCCGAAGGCATCCAACGTTTGAATCAAGAAGCAGCGAAGGCCATGACGCGTGGCGTGCGCCTGGGCTTGGATATTCCTCGCGAGCGCGCCGTGAAGTGGCTGACGCTCAATCCCGCCAAGGCGCTCGGCATCGACAAAGTCACCGGCACGCTGGAGAACGGCAAGATGGGTGACGTGGTGATCTGGAACGGCGATCCGTTCAGCGTGTATGCGCTCGCAGAGCAAGTATTCATCGACGGCGCGAAAATGTACGACCGCGCGAACCCGCCGGCGAAACCTCCGTCGGATTTCCTGCTCGGCCAGTACGACACAGCGGTCGCGCAGTAAGGAGCACCCCAATGAAAAAGCTAATCGTCTCTTTGCTCGCGCCGTCGTTGTTTGTGTTCGGCACAGTTGTCGCTCAAGACATCTTGATTCGCGGCGCGACGGTCCACACTCAGACGGACAAAGGCACGCTCAGTAACGCCGACGTATTGATTCGCGACGGCAAGATTCACTCTGTCGGCACGGGCCTGTCGGCCGATGGCGCGACTGTCGTCAACGCCAAAGGTCGCGCGGTCACGCCGGGAATGTTTGCTGGCGTCTCCAATATCGGCATTCAAGAAGTGCAGGCAGAAGGCGCCACCGACGACACGACTCTGGCC
>Ga0247784_1000203_pt1 | contig 18009 bp, 20 predicted proteins | sample UWRJL169409R5_FD_179909 | JGI IMG/M metagenome (GOLD analysis project Ga0247784, IMG submission 179909) | Plant litter microbial communities from Arlington Agricultural Research Station in Wisconsin, United States - UWRJ-L169-409R-5 | ecosystem: Environmental > Terrestrial > Plant litter >...
GACAGCTCACACCTATCCAGTTCAAGCAAACCCTTTCAACAACGAAACCGATAGCCACATCTCCGAAGTAATTACTGGCTCGAAGAAAGCCAGCAGGTCATTGGGACCAATTAGACGCTGAAGTGCCATTCTCGGAGTTCGATTGGGCCTCGCCGCAGGAACTGCGGCTCTTGGCATCGCTTCTATTCTCTGAGACGAGGGAGGGGGCACTTCTAATGTTGTATCCGGTTGTGCGCTATGAGCCGTGGCTAGACGTCGAAGATCTAGACATGCACGACTCCGGCATCGTGGCCTGCGTAAGATCGTTCTTGATCAGAGACGCTGTTCCAGCAGTGCGTAAGTCCTGGCCTGGGCAGTTCGGTGGTGCCGAGCCATATGATAGACCCCAGCTCGTCGACGCTGACGAGTATTCGCTCAATCGCGTGCTCGACTTCTGGAAATCGATAAAGCCAAAGAACTATCTGCTGTTGGGTGGTGCATACGCACTGATCAAGTCAGACATGTTGAGTAGGCATCACGAGTTCTGGGAAGAGGCGATCATCTCGGCGTATATAGCGATGGAAGCTTCATTTGCTTTAATACTTCGTCGCCTCCGGCTCGAAGGCTGTGAGAATCCCGGCGCACGGGATGCCGGTGGGTGGATTCACAGGCACTTCGACGAACACTTCGGAATCAAGCGCTCTGAGAAGTTCCAGAAGTACTTTCAGCAGTTCTATGATGAGCGAATTATGACTTTGCACCCAGCGAGTCGCTTTGGTGATCTGCCGTACGCTCCCATCATGCACGATGACCTAATCCATCTTCGCCGTTCATTGAGGGAGATTCTGGCATATTTGTCGATTGGATCACATGGTGACGATTTTCACGAGGACCGTCGCTCGAATAGCCGATTCATTGACGAGTAGCCTTCCGGCGGGTCGGTCGGTTCAGCTCGGTCGCTGGCAGCCGCATTAGCCGAGAAGCCTGATCAGGTATGAGAGTAACCGCTGGGTTGGGCGCGAGAACCAAACAAATCTTACCTGTCGTTAGGCCTCGGATTTCCACATCAAGTTCCTAGCTAAGACTTACTAACGCACCCAAAGCGTTATAGAGCCCTGGAAATTGCCGATCGATCGAAGCGGGTTTGCCAGGCTGACGCAAGTGATAGCGCGCCAGCCGTACTAAGCGACGTCCTTCGCTCTCCACAACAATGGGGCCGTAAGACATCGGAAAGAGCCGATCGTCATCTTCATGCCACTGTGTGCCCTTGAGCAATGCCAACTTTTCAAGCGCTGCCTTGATCTTGCTGCTCGCGACCCGCTCCTCGTTCTGTGCAGTCTTGGTCTCCTTGACCTTGAGCTTGCGTTGAGCGTCGGCCAGGCGCTTCTTTTGCTTGAACATCTCCTGCTCGAATTTGGTGATGGCGGTCGCACGGTATTGATCGATCAAATCGCGAATCCGCTGCCTCTGCCGTCTGCGGATTGTCGAAGTTCCGCTCGAAGCCTCGGGGGATCCGAATGTTCTCGGTGGTACGGCGCCGGAAAATCTCCTCCATCTGCGGCAGGTCTGGGGAAGCGCCAGTCAGGCGCAGGTATTCCTTGAGTGACTGAGTGACTTTGGCGGAGAAGCACATGATGGAGATTGTGCCCGAAGCAACCCCGCGATTGCAGTTGGAATCGTATGACCCGAAGGATCGGCAAAACATGACGTGTTCTGGAGAGTAGTTCCGGTATATGTGGCGCTCCTTCACGTCCCGCAATCGTCATGACGCCTGATCCGCTTTACTATCTGTCGAATTTCAAGGAGGCCATCGCCTGGGTGGTCGAGAGGAATCGAGATCTGCTCAACGCTCAGGAACTGGCGTTCACCCAGGAGTTTATGGCGCTGCCGGTTCCTGCCCAAGCTCTGCTCGTGCGACTGGTCATGCGTCGAGGCGATCTGTTCCGGCGTTCTCGGATCAACTATCCGGAAATTGGCGGGCTCGACTCTGCTCTGGCTCCGCTTCTTGGGCTGCGTTGGATCGATCCAGACCCGGGAGTGTCGTTCGACGAGTTTTTCCGGTTATCGACACGCAAAGAACTGGCGAAGGCCTTTCCAACCCTTCGCTCGCGAGCTGCGAAGTGGAAAGCGTACGAACAGCTCTCCGTGCGACACAATGAAGTCGCTACATTCGGGCAATGGATGGCGACCGACGAGCCCGTATATCGCGTCCGGACCGCCTCAATGGCAACGCGCTTCCGTCTGTTGTTCTTCGGCAACTTTCATCAGGAGTGGTCCGAGTTCGTGCTGGCACGACGAATCAGCCGCGGTGGTTCAGAGTGCTCTTGGCGCTCGGCCTACGGAAGCGGAGACTCAAAGGCTGGAGCGAATCGCTGCTCGATTGCAAAAGCACCAACCTGACGCGGCTAAGAAGCGCCGGCGAGCTGTGCAATCCGCAATGACGTTTGAGTTACCCAGTGCTCCTGACATCCGAGTTGAACTGGCACTCCGTGACCAGCTGACTCGTGAGGGCGCGCCGGTCTTTTACGTAGAGAACAGCCTGATCTGCTCGATGTTCGGTCTGCTCTGCTGGGAAGCAATCTTCCAGCCGGTGCGCGGAGCGTTCTTTCACCGATTCCACAGAGGGCCGGCGGATCTCGCGAGCCCCGATTTTGAAGCTCGGCGACGGTCGACGTTAGAGCGTTGCTTGGTACGCCTCGATGATGGCTCATACCACGACCATGTCCTCAAAACGTTTGCCGCAAAGTTCGGCACGCAGTCACCGTTCGTCCACTGGCATGCGCTTAGTGAAGAACTGCTCGAGGTAGCGTTGAAGTGCATCCAACCCAGGGACATTAAGCTCTATTGCAGGCGGCTGCTGGGCGGTATGGGCGAGAATTGCACTGGGCTGCCCGATCTAATCCAGTTCGACCTACAGCAGCACAATTACAAGATGATCGAAGTGAAAGGGCCCGGCGATCGGCTCCAGGATAACCAGAGACGTTGGTTAAATTACTGCCGGGAGCACGAGCTTCCAATGGAAGTCTGCCGTGTCACATGGCCGACAGGGCTGCTGGCCAACTAGAAACAGTGGAGACAGGCGAGAACACGACCCAATGCAATGGTCGTTTGAACGTTCTATTTTGAAGTACAGGAACCACAGGGCTCGCGCTGTCTTAACGAATTGGGGATCAGCATCTAGTTGATCCAGGACTCATGCATCTCGACTTCTGCTTCATCGATGTCATCCATGTTTCATGTCGAATATGTGGCCATCAAAATTCAAGCGCTCATGCTGATCAGCAGGTTTTGCGCCCTCCATGGTGATTTCGCCCAAAACGCGCACGCTTGCGCTGCGTCATTGTTAAGCGGTCAGGCAGAAGCTGAGCTTGCGGCTCCCGGCTGCTGCCGACGCTAAGCGAACACCGGGTGACGCTCTCAACAGGCCTTGTTTCCGTATGTCCATCCTCCGGCGAAAAAGCCTGTGATCCCTCGTACGCTTAGATGGCAGCGAAACAACACAAGCACGCGGCTCGCGGCCTGGTCCCAAAGTTTCGCCGATCTTGCGGTGAAAGTCGTCGTCGGCAGCACGTCCGCCGCTCGGCGGTATGCGGAATCATGCCCCTTTTTGCGGCGAAACTTCGCCCTGATTCAGCAACGAGTATCGCCCGTTTTTTGCGTGAAACAGGGTAGTGAGTTTTGTGCCGAGTAGGTGAAAGATTGCACTCGTGACAACGCGTCTCTATGCGCTTCGAACGACGCTGGGGCCCATCATGATTGGCGGGATCATCGAGTACGACGACTTACGCAGGCTCAGTCGGCTTGGCGAGCGCGCGCAGTTGGCATCCGTCGAGCGCTGGGCCAAGCGCGTCGGCATTCGTTATCAATACGACGGCCGCGGCGGTATCTGGACCACGCTGGATGCGATGAATGCAGCGTTGGGCGTGACGCCCGAACCTGAGCCGGAATATAGCGTCGAGAGGGTGGTCTAATGGCACGCGGCCGCCCACGAAAGCACGATTCGACGATTCCGCGTCACATCGATCAGACGAAGTTGCCGAGTGGCATTTATTGGCAAAAGCAAGGCGCGGGGCGATGGTATGTGTTCGTGCCCGATCCAGAGGGAGGACCGAAAAGAGTAAAAACCGTGGCCGGACCGGACGCGCGACTTGCAGATCTCCACGCGATCATGGCGCAGCTCGCCGGTGACAATGCACGCGGCACGATCGGCTACGTGAATGCCCAATATGAGCAAAGCACCGACTTCACCGAGAAGTCCCTGGGCACGCGCAGGGGCTACCAATACTGTGCGAGGGCGACGCGCAAATTCAAGACGGACAAAGGCAAGGGACCCAGTCTCGACACGCTCTACGTGGATCGACTGAGCTTGCCCGTCATCCAAGCCATCATCGAAGCGATCGCGAAGGGTCGCAAGGAGAGCGCGCCGGGAGCTGGCGATGCCGTTCCGGGACGGCCCTCTAAAGCCAATCATCTGCTCAGGTATTTTCGAGTGCTGTTTGGTTGGGGCATGCGGCATGGGCAGTGCAAGACCAACCCTGCCATAGGGGCCAAACAAGTAAAGGAGCGCAAGCGGAACGGCATGCCGACACGTAACGCCTATCACGCCGTCGTGAACTTCGCGCGCGAACGGGGAGCACTCCAAGCCCATATCAAGGGCAGCTCGCCGCCGTACCTCTGGCCGCTCCTTGAGATCAAGTATCTCTGCCGAATGCGCAGCATTGAGGTCGTGGGACTCACTGATGCGCATGCAAGCGAGCGCGGTTTGTATGTTGCGCGCACGAAGGGAAGCAACGACAACATCGTCAGCTGGACGCCTCGACTCCGAGCCGCGTGGGACGCAGCGTTAGCAGCGCGTGCGCAGATACTAGCGCGGCCCATGAATCGACACCTACCGATTCCAATCCGGTCCGAGCAGCGCTTCATCTTCGTAAGTGAGTCGGGCACACCGCTAACGAAGTCTGGTTTGAACACTGCTTGGCAGGACCTCATCCGTGCGGCGATCGAGGCAAACGTGATTGTGCCCGACGAACGCTTCACACTGCACGGCCTGAAACACCGCGGCGTCACCGACACGGTCGGCAACAGAGCGGAGAAGAAGGTAGCGAGCGGCCACAGGTCCGACACGATGCTCAACCTCTACGACCATGAGGTGCCCGTGGTGCAGCCCGCTGGGGCAAGCGATCTTTAGCGTGGCGAACCTTTCCATCGTGTGGACAAATCTTGCGATCAGCTTTCGCAGGTGTATCGCGGATCCATTCCAGGGCCAATGGTTGATTACGCTAGCGGTCGCGCCAGCTGCCCACGCAGAAGTACAATCTCCGCTTCCAACGATTCACGCGGCCTGGGTAACAGTCCGCGCCATTCGAGAATGTCGGGACCTTCCGTGAGCGCCATCAGCGCCAACGCAAGCGTTCGGTGTACATGAGCGCCTGCGTATTGCCGAATCGCTGATTCGTCCGATGAATGGTGTGCTCGAAATATACACCTTACGGAGGCTGACAGGCGCATCGTCCACTGGCGCACGTCGCTGCTCACCGCTTGATTGCTAAGCGAACGGTCTTGCGAGCTAGTGTGTCTAGGTGCGCTCCCAGATCCGCGCCGGAACTGAAGTCGCGAAACCTGCCGCCTTCAATATCTGCAATGCCGAGCCGAGCTGCTTCGCGCAGGCTTCTCACACGCGCCTTCTCCACTTCATCGCATCTTTCCACGAGTCGGTCGATTAGGACGACATTCGGGTTGCCATGGTCCGCGTCTGATCATTCTGTGATTGGCATAAGTAAGCCGTAAGGCTGGAGAGGCTAAAAGTGCTGGGGCTCTTGGCCCCGACGTTAAGTCGAACGTCGCCAAGCCGGAACTGGCAGGCGAGCATGGCGGACGGCGGGCGCTGCCTGAGCTGGGCGAGAAAGCAGCGAACTGCCGACAACCAGAACGTGTGACGCTGACATAAGAGCGTGCATGCGGGACGAGGCCGGCAGCGCGATACCCATACAGTCTGAGCCGAGTGTCGGTTAGTTCTGATCGATGGCGGGCAGCTCCTGTGGGAGTGTCCAGGCGTACGCGAACTTCGGCGCTTGCATCGCGGAGGGAAGCAGTTATGAGTTTTGGAAGCATTCACGGATCGCGGGCGGTGAATCGCAGTGTCGCCGCGGATATCGCTTGCGGAATTCTCTGGGCCGTTTGGCACGCCGTACGAATTCCGGTCCTGGCGCTTCTTCTCATCCTTGAGCCGGTGGTGACGCTCCTGCTGTGGGGTGCGGCACTCCTGGGCGTACTGATGTCACTATTGTTCGAGTTCTCCGGCGCGACTCCGGACTTCCCGTTCACCTTGATGGTCTCAATTTCCGTCGGGTGCGCTGTACTGGCAATGGCTTACCACGCCTTACTGAGGCTGCTCTCTTGACAGTTCAGCCGAGGTCCTATTCGTTGCGGGCATTGGCCTTGATGATTGTCATATATATGAGAGTCATCCGATATGACGAGACTTGCATCAGATGCGAAGGAATAGACGAGATAGGGGAATGAATATTAAACAGATAGAAAAATCGTAGTCGCCTTCGTCGATTGCATGCACGGGCGCATCTCGCGGTCGATTTTAATAGAACAATTCGGGCAACGAGCCCGAGATAAAAAGTTTCAACGATGATGTAAGTACATTCTGCGCTTGCGCAGCCGACTTTCCCGCAGGTATTCGTAACACGAACGCGCTGCCTCGGAAATGCTCGGGCCTATCTCACCATGAGAGCGCGCAGAGTATGGACGGAGACGGAACATGGATGCGCACGCGAAGAGAGAGCCGGTCGATCGTGAGATCCGTCGACGGCAACTTGCGCGACGCCTCGTGGCGCACGGGGCGCGCACTCGGACGATCTCCCTGCTCACCGGCCTCTCTCGTCATCAGCAAGCGACGCTACGGCAACGCTGGCGCGTTCCACAAAATATACGTCATCGCGGGCCTCTGCCGAACTCCTTCGCCAACTTTCGCACCAACTCGCGTGTTCGAGAAGAAGCTGCCGCGCTGGCCGCGCTCTGGAGATGCGTCGCTCACATCAGCAGCCGATCTCAGGCAAAGGTGTCGGAGGTGGAGTGCGGCGAGCAGCTATGTGACGCATTCGAGATCTACCTCGCATGCCTTCTCAAGTCCGAGTTCGAATTTGAGCACCTTACATTGCTCGCGCGTGGGCTTGATGAGGCCAGCACGATCGCTCTGTCGAATTGCACGAACTGTGAAGGAGTGATCCTGCTCGACCTGCAGGAGACTCGCCGGTATCGCTGTAGCCATTGTCATCAGTGGGCGGAGGGCCGCGCATTGTCATTGCCTGAGGGCAATGTGATGTCAGAACTTCCGCCGGAGGGCGGGGAGGCAGTTCAGCGGGAGCTGTTCTAAATGGGAGCAGTCGGTCGGAGACCGCCTTGGAGGGATGTCGTGCCTGACGTAAAAAGTGAGGGTGCCACGCGCACTCAATCCGTCGACATGCACAATTTCACATGGAAGGGAGCGTCTGCGTTGGGACGTGTGCATGCGTTGAATGAGCGGTGCTTGGAGCTACTCAGCCAACTAGCTCGCAGCGACGCCAAGAAGATCAGTCCCGAGATCGTTCAGCGCCATCGAGTTCTCTGGTGCAGTCTGAATCCCAAGGCGCGCGAACGGGCAGCTCAAGTGCCGTTTCTACTGGTAGATGCGCACTTCATGGATGCGCCGTGGTGGCGTTGGGCAAGCGATCGAGCCGTACGCCGTCGCAAGTTTCCAACGCGCAATCCATTTTCCGGACGAGTCGCGGGCGAACTCATGCGAGAGACGCTCGTGCTGGCCTGGAGCACAGTGGCATTGGACCGGACTGCTGCCAGCATTTTGCTGGGAATGGCACCCGATGTTAGCGCCATGATCGCAGAGTGGGACGTTCACGATGTCGAGCGCATCGCCGCCAGGCAGAGCCGATACCTCCAGCTGCGCTGGGACGATCTTCCCCTGTTCTGGAGCCGGCTGCTCAACGCAGCGGTAGAAGGCGATGAGGACGTACTGCACGCGTGTCATCTACACGGCATTCAACTGCTAGGTGGTCAGTTGCTGCCGCTGCTGGAGCGCACTCGCGTATGACCTGCGTAACCCTCATCGGCGCTCCAGGAGCACCAGCGAGTTTCGCCGATAAATCGGCTGAACTGGGTCCACTGATCGTCGAGTATCGCCCGAATTTTCCGCGAAACTGCGCTACCACTCTCAGGGTGGACAATGTTTCTATGGCATCCCCTGAGTTTCGCCCGGATGCGAACCATGAGACACATCGAATCATCGGTGGAAAGCCGGCTCTCGCTTGGGGCCGCATTGTTTCTTCCGGGGCTGGCCTGCGCGCAGCAGTCACCGTTCGATACCGGCGCCAACTCACTTGTGACATTTGCGCTCACGATCGCGACGCCGGTGGCAATTCTTGTGGTCATCGGCGCGGCCATTGCCGCGGCGGTGGGTCGTATCAGTTGGGGATGGATCGTGGGTCTCATTGTGGGTATCGCGGCGATCTTCGGTTCGCCCCAGATCGTCGCCTGGATCCGCGGAATGTTTGGTGTGTGAGGCGCGCAGCATGAGCGACCGAAACACAGGTCTCACTGCCGATCCGCTCTTCGTCGGTATCACCCGACCGCCGATGCGGTGGGGCGTGGCCTACGAGGCGCTGCTCCTGAACCTGGTGATCACCATGGAAGTATTCGTGATCACCAAGAATCTTCTGACGTTGCTCATCGCGATTCCCATCCACGGCGTCTGCGCACTGCTCTGTGCCCGCGATGCACGCTTCTTTCATCTGATGTTGTTGTGGGCTCGAACGCGGGGGCCTGCGCACTTCGGCACGATGCATCTCTGGCGTGCGGCGAGCTACAGCCCGCTTGCGTTAGATCTGCCCGACATCCACGGGAGCCGAAAAGCCGTCGTGACTGCGCGGGTTGTCACCGGCGATCGAGGAGCACGCCGATGCGTGCCGTGAATCGTCTGGCTAGTTGCCGGCATGAGGTGTCGGCCGCGCTGCGCGTCCCCTACACGGTGCACGTGGCGAAGTGCCTGGTCAAAACGAACGCGGGTGACTTCGTGCAGGTGTTCCGCTTAGCCGGCGCCAGCTTCGAGAGCGCGGACGATGAGGACCTCAACAATTGGCACGAGCGGCTCAATGTAACGTGGAGGAACATCGCGAGCCCGAACGTTGCGCTCTGGACGCACATCGTCCGTCGCCGGGAACGAACGATGCCAGGTGCGGTGAGCGATAGAGGTTTCGCAGCGATGCTCGCGCAGAAGTACCGTGCGCGACTTGCAGACGAGACGCTCATGGTGAACGAGCTCTTTGTGTCGGTCGTGTACCGCCCGGTGAGCGGTGCCGGGGCAACCGCCGCGGCCAGATTGCTCGCACGCACGTCCCCGGGGTGCGATGCGAGCGATCTCGCGGACACCATTGAAGCCTGCGAGAAACTTGGCCAGACGGTGCAAGCGTCCCTCGCGCGCTATGAGCCGGAGCGACTGAGCACGTACGAGCTGTGCGGTCGAACGTGCTCGCACCTGCTGGAGTTCCTGGGAGAGTTGATCAACGGTGAGTGGCAGCCTGTGCCATTGCCCCGCGCGCCCGTCAATGAGGTGCTCGCAACGACCCGCCCGTTGTTCGGCAGCGAAGTGATCGAATACCGCCTGCCGACTCAGACACGGCTCGGTGCAATGGTGGGCATTAAGGAATACCCCACACCCACGAGTGTGGGCATGTACAACCCGCTGCTGTCGGCACCCTTTGCGTTCGTACTGACGCAGTCCTTCTCGTTTCTCACGAAGGGGACGGCACAAGGACTGTTACAGCGTCAGTACAACCGGATGGCGAATGCCGGCGACTTCGCCGTGAGTCAGGCAGAGGAACTGAAGGACGCACTCGATGCGCTCACTGCTAACGAATTTGTGATGGGTGATCATCATCTCACGCTGCAAGTCTTGACGCCTCCCCTGGATGCGCACTCACGTGTGGAAGAAACGTTGCTGAGGCTACTCAACGACGACGTCGCGCTCGCGCGCAGCATGCTAGCCGATTGCGGCATGACCGTAGCTCGTGAGGACCTCGCGCTTGAAGCCGCATTCTGGGCTCAGTTGCCGGGCTGCTTTAGTTTGCGCCCACGCAAGGCGCCCATCAGTTCGCGAAACTTTGCGGCAATGGTTCCGCTTCACAACTACCCCCTGGGCCGTGCAACCGGCAACCACTGGGGCGATGCACTGGCGCTCCTGATCACGAGCGCGCGTTCACCTTATTACTTTAGCCTTCATGCCTCCGATCCCCGTGATCCCGACGGCGGCAGCCGCAAGGACACCGGGCACACCTTCATCTGTGGTCCCACCGGCTCGGGAAAGACCGTCTTCATCGGATTCATGATCTCGATGCTGGCGGAGCAGGGAGCGACGCAAGTGGTGTTCGACAAAGATCAGGGACTTGAGATCCTGGTCCGCGCTCTCGGCGGTGTCTACTTGGCGCTCAAGCCCGGTGAGCCCACGGGATTCAACCCGCTGCAGCTCGATCCCACGCCGATCAACATCGAGTTCCTCAAAGCGTGGCTACGTATGCTCGCGCGTGGCGCGGCACCGCTCACCACGCGCGAGCAGAACGATCTGGATCAGGCGCTGCGCGGCACGCTGGCTCTGGAATTGCCGGCCCGGCGTCTGTCCCGCCTCATTGAATTCACCGATCCCACACAGTCCGATGGCGTTCACGCGCGCCTAGCGCATTGGTGTCACAGCGCCCGTGGCGAATACGCCTGGGTGTTCGACAATCCGCAGGATTCTGTCGTGCCTCAGTTGTCGGCCAACACAACCGTCGGATTCGACGTGACGCACTTCCTCGCCCACGAACGGATCCGAGGACCCGTAAATCGTTACCTATTCCATCTCGTCGAGCAGCTGCTCGATGGTCGTCGGCTCGTGTGCTGGGTGGATGAGTTTTCGAATGCGCTTGCGGATGCAGATTTCGAGAAGTTCGCCGACAACGCGCCGAAGACCTGGCGCAAGTTGAATGGCGTGCTGTGTGCGGCGACCCAAACCGCGAGCGGCGTCCTTGAGAGCCGCATTGCCCGAACCATCGTCGAGCAGACCGCGACCAAGGTGTTCTTCCCGAATCCGGACGCTGACGCGCGGGATTACATTGACGGCTTCGGGCTCACCGAGCGGGAGTTCAAGTTGCTCAAGGAGCAGATCGAGCCCGGCTCACGGATGTTCCTAATTAAGCAGGGTCACTACAGCATTGTCTGCGCATTGGATCTCAAGGGTTTCGACAGCGAGCTCGCGGTGATCTCGGGCCGTCGCCAGACGGTGGAAAAAATGCACCAGATCATGAGGACTGCAGGCACGCACCCGACTCAATGGCTGCCGCTCTTTATGAAACATTTCGAACGGCACTGATGAGGTTAGCTACAGCCAACACGTGGAGGGAATCGCCGTGATGTTACGTAGGATTCGCTGCTTGATAGTGTGCATGGTTGTTGGTCTTGGGTTCACGCCACTCGCTCACGCGCAGTGGGCGGTGGTGGACGTGGGCGCCATCGCCCAGCTCGTTCAGCAGGTCAATACGATGCGCCAGCAGCTCGAGACGACACGGGATCAGCTGCAGCAGGCGCGCGAGACCCTCGATTCGATGCGCGGTGGTCGCGGCATGGAACATCTGCTCGCGGGCACGGCACGCAACTATCTTCCGCCCGACTGGCAACAGCTCGCCGCCGTACTGGATCAAGCGAACGTGGGCTACGGCGCATTGGCAACGGAGCTGCATCGGCTGATCAACGCCAACGCGATTCTGACCCCGCAGCAGATCGCCGTGCTGTCACCCGCGGAGCGCTCACAACTGGAAGCTGCCCGACGCTCGGCTGCCATGCTCCAGGCACTCACCCGTGAGGCGTTGTCTACAACGAGTCGCCGGTTCGGATCGATCCAGCAGCTCATCGATGCCATTCCGCGGGCAAGTGACCAGAAAGCGATCCTTGATCTGCAGGCGCGTATCCAGGCGGAGCAGGGAATGCTTCAAAACGAGGCGACGAAGCTCGGCGTGCTGTATCAGACAGCGCAGGCTGAAGAGTGGGCGCGCAAGCAGCGCATCCGCGAGCAGGCGATCGCCTCGATCGGTTCTCTTCGTGATCTTCCGCCACTGGGGCTCTGACATGACGACCAAACAGCAATTGATTCGACGCTTTCGGCACGGCGCACCACGCGCGCGGTGGTGTTTAGGGATTGTTGTCACAGTCGGTGCCGCCGCCTGTGCGCCGTCGCCGGAGCCTACGCACCAGACGGTCGAGTACTACCAAGCCAATCGCGACGCGCGGGAGGCGAAGGTCGCCGAATGCGCCAATGATCCGGGCGGCCTTGGCAAGACGCCAGACTGCATAAATGCGAAGCAGGCAGCGGCGATTGAGGGTATCGGGAGCCTTCGAGACCTGCCTCCGATGGGCTTGTTGAAAGATAAAGAAGAAGGCGCGGACCGAACCGATTCATCCAGCGGCTCATCCCGACCCGAAGGCACGGATAGATCGCCTCAAGAGGCGAGGTAAGCAGGAGATACGTCGATGGGATTCTTCGCGGAGTTCAATGCCTGGCTGACAAGGATTCTCGTCACTTACATCGGTGACAACACGGCTAGGATCGCTGCGGCACTTGAACCCACGATCGTGACGCTCGCTGTCTTGTATGTTGCGATCTGGGGATACCTGCATCTCATCGGAAAAATCGAAGAGCCCTTCATGACCGGCGTGAAACGCTTGATCGTGCTGGCCATGATTCTCGGCGTGAGCTTGTCGCTGTGGCTCTACAACTCCGTCATCGTCGATACCTTCTTTAACGCCCCTGCCCAGCTCGCGGCGGCAGCGATCGGTGGTTACGACGCGGTCTCGGCCGTGGACGGAATTCTGCGCCAGGGGGGCGATGCAGGCGACCTGCTGATCCGAAAGGGCGGCGTTCTCGACGGCAACTTCTCCTACTACTTGGCCGGATTCGCTGTTTATGCGGTCGTTGGATTGACCGTCATTTATGCGGTGTTCCTCTTGACGCTGTCGCGAATCGCATTGTCCGTCCTGTTGGCGCTCGGGCCGCTCTTCGTTGCGTTTCTCTTCTTCGAGACGACGAAACGTTTCTTCGAGTCCTGGATCGCGCAAATGGCCAACTACGCATTCATCACCATTCTCACCATTCTTATCGCGGCGCTGATGTTGAACCTGTTGTCCAATGCCGCTCAGCAAGCGGCGAGCGCAGGGGGCGGGATCCTGATCGCGCATGCGATGCGACTGTGTCTGGCTGCCGGGCTCACCTTCCTCGTGATGAGACAAGTCATGCCTATGGCCGCCGGCCTCGCAAGTGGCCTTGCGCTCTCGACCTTCGGCGTTGTGAGCGCGGCACTCGCCTGGGGATTCGGTACAGGCACGCGCAGCGGCGGCCAGTTCCTGCGCGGGTTGGCGGATCGGGAGACGACTCGGTGGGATTCGCTGAGCAGAAAGGCGGGCTATTACACCCGTCGGGGCGTTGGTGCGGGGGTGGGTCGGTACACCCGCGGCTGGCGCGAGAACACGATTCGTGCGCGGTGATGTATGGATACGACGACTAAATTCGGGGTGACGTTTTTGGCGATGGCTCTCGCGGGCTGTGCGTCCTACGGCCATCTCGTGCGATGTGACGGGAGATTAGAGCCAATTAACGCGCCTATGCCTCGCGAGTTGCCAGTCGGTGAACCTGCCGAGAGCAGAGAGTCGGCGGCCAACGAGGATCGGTCGTGAGTAAAGACGCTGCACTGGAAGCGTACTTCGCCGAGGCTGCGTCCTGGGACGCCGATCGCGCCGCCCAGGCAAAGCGAACGCTGCGCGTGGCGTGGTCCGTTGCCGGCGCCGGCTGGCTCTGCGCGACTATGACAGTAGCGGCCCTGATGCTGCTCATGCCGTTGAAGCGGATCGAACCGTTCGTCATCCGTATCGACAATACGTCTGGTCTCGTGGACGTCGTGCCGGTGTTCGTCGGGAACGCGGAGATGCCCGAAGCCGTCACGCGCTATTTCCTCGATCACTACGTCAGTGTGTGCGAGCGCTTCACGCACGCGACCGCCGAGAGTGACTACGAGGAATGCGGTGCATTCCACACGCCTCAGCGCAACCAAGCGTGGTACGCGCAGTGGAACCGTAGCAACCCTGCCTCGCCGCTGAATACGTATAAGGATGGGACGACTGTTCGGGCGCAAGTGACCTCGATCAGTTTCTTTACACGCGCCAGCGGTGTCGCGGATCTCGCCCAAGTCCGTTATCTCAAAGCGAAGCGCGCCGCCGATGGCGCGGAAGAGCAGAAAAGTTATTGGATCGCGACGATCCAGTACGCCTACGGCGAGCCATCCACGGATCCCAAGATGCGCCGATGGAATCCGCTCGGATTTCGCATCATCGATTTTCGTCCGGAGCCGGAAGTTATCACTGAGCCGCGGCCGGCAGCACCGCCCACCGTCGTGTCGAGCGCCGCGTCCGCGCTCCCAGGGAGCGCGCCGTGAACACGATGCACTCACTTCCGTGCTCCGCGCTGGCACTGCTTCTGCAGATCGGCAGTGTGACGCACGCGGAGAGCGTGCCGGACCGCGGATTGATCGATCCCCGCATACGCACGGCGCCGTACCGTGATGAGGAGGTCTACCGCCTTCAGGGATTCGTGGGCTATGGCATCGAGTTGGTGTTCGAAGAGGGCGAGCAGTTCGTCGGCCAGGCGGGCGGCGATCTCGACGCGATCACGTTCGGTGCGCACGAGAACCATGTGATTCTGAAACCTCGCGCCGCGAACGTCGGAACCAACTTCGTCATCTACACAAATCGGCGTGCTTACCGCTTCGACTATATCGTCGAAGACCGCAGGCCTCATCGACTCAACGATGATGTGACCTACGCCGTACGCTTCGTCTATCCGCCACCGCCAGCCGGACCAACGCCGGCCGAACTAGTCGAATCAGATCTCGCCGCCGCCAAGGAGACCCGCCCGCGTAACTTCGACTACTGGTTCTGCGGTCATGCGGCCGTGAAGCCCGTCGCGGCGACTGACGACGGTGTTCACACCCGGCTCACGTTCGGTAGCAAGACAGAACTGCCCGCGATCTTCCTTCGAGCCGAGGACGGCACCGAGTCATTGCTCAACTTCAGCGTCGACAACGGCGACATCGTCATTCACCGCGTCGCGCGGGAGTTCGTCGTCCGGCGCGGGCGTTTGACGGGATGCATCGTGAACAAAGGATTTGTCGGTACGGGAGAGCGTCTCGACTCAGGCACCGTAGCGCCGAGTGTCCAGCGTGAGCGTAAAGGAGTACGAGAGTGAGCTGGAGGGATCGCTTTCGTTCGGATCATGCGGCGGAGGCGACGCTGAGCGCTCGCGCATGGGACGCGAACTCGGCGGCTACACGCCCAGAGTCGGAGCGAGAGGATACAGTGGACACCGTCGTCGGCGAGCGCGGCGTTGCGTCGATCCACCGCACGCGCTCCCTCCAAAGTCGAGTTAGCAACATGCTCGCGGTCGGACTCGTGTCGCTGCTCGCGTTGGGTTTCCTCGCTTGGTACTACACACAAGTCTTTGCGCGCCAGGCGCGCTCGAGGCACGCACAGACATCGAAGTCGATGCAACAAACAAAAGGCGAAATGGCCTTACCGCCGCTCGGTCCCGTCGATCCACCGGTGGTCGAGAGGGTGCTCGGGCCGCCGCCGGAGCCGCCTTCCATGCCTGCGTTTGCGATGGAGCGACTCCAAGCTCAGGAACCGCGGCCGTATGTTTCTTCATCGAGCTATGGCCAACCGCCATCACCAACGCCGGAGCAGCGGGTCGCGGAGCGTCGCTTGTCCGGGCCGGTGTTCGTAAGCGCCTCGACAGCTGCAGCCCAGGCGCAGGCACGAAACACTGCCGACAGTTCAAGCGCTGACAGCGGCGGACGATTTCCCGCCATGGCTTCAACCGGCGCCGAATCGAACACTAACGTTCTTTCGGGACTGTTGGAGCCCACGAGTACGCCGGCTGTACAGGCGAAGGTCCTTCCCACGCAGCGCCTGCTGCTGCCGAAAGGCGCGTTCCTCGATTGCACACTGGAGACTGCGATCGACTCATCGCTTCCGGGCATGACGACCTGTGTCACCGCGACGGACACGTTCGGCGCGGACGGCAGTGTCGTGCTGTTGGAGCGGGGGACCAAGCTCGTGGGCGAGACGCGCGGCGATGTGCGACACGGCAGTGCGCGCGTTTACGTGCTGTGGACGGAAGCGAGAACCCCGAAGGGTGTCGTCGTGCCGCTCGCGTCTCCGGGTACGGACGAGCTGGGGCGCGCGGGACTGCCGGGCGAGGTCAATCGTCACTTTTGGGAACGCTTTGGCGCCGCGATTTTGGTGTCCGTCATCGACGGTGCCATACAGGCAGCTGCCCAACGTTCGAGCAATGGTAACAGCGCTGTCATCGTCAACCCATCTACCTCGCGCGATGTGATGACGGAAGTGCTCCGAAGCACCATCAATATTCCACCCACCGTAACGAAGCCGCATGGCGATCGGATCGCCGTGCTCGTTGCGCGCGATCTCGACTTCAGGTCCGTTTATGAGTTACGCCCTGCCGCACTCAAGCGCTGATCCGAGCTCGCAGATCGCGGCGTCAGTGCCAGTCGCCGATGGAGCCGCTCGCGTGCACGTAGGGGCTGAGTCGTCAGCGCTTGAGTTGACCTTGCGTGCGCTGCGCCCGTTCCTTGCACGAACGAACGTCACCGAGCTATGTATAAATCGGCCGGGCGAAGCCTTCATCGAAACGCGGTCCGGTTGGGACCGCGTAGCCTTACCGTTCGCGGATCTCGACTGGTGTCGCCGACTCGCCAAGTTGGTCGCGAACTCGACCGCGCAGCGCATCGATGAGGAATCGCCGCTCCTGTCCGCATCGCTCCCGAGCGGCGAGCGCATCCAGATCGTACTGCCGCCGGCAACCACACCAGGAACGGTCGCAATCACGATCCGCCGGCCGTCGGAAGGCGTTTGGAGCGTGCACCAGCTCGCTCAGAGTGGATTGTTCAAGCGATGCGTTCCCGCATCGGGTGAGTTGGACGAGACCGAGCAGACACTCGTGCGGCTACACCAGGCGCGCGAGTTCGAAGCGTTTCTGCGACTTGCGGTGCGCGCACGCAAAAACATTATCGTGAGCGGCGCGACCGGCAGCGGCAAAACGACGTTCACCAAGGGCCTCATCCTCGAAATCCCGTTCGACGAACGGCTCGTGACGATCGAGGATGCCAAGGAGTTGGTGCTCGACCAGCATCCGAACAGCGTGCGCCTCTACTACTCGAAGGACGGGCAGGGACAGGCGCGCGTGACGCCGAAGCAACTCCTCGAAAGCTGTCTGCGCATGCGACCCGATCGCATTCTGCTGGCGGAACTGCGCAGCGATGAAGCGTACTACTACTTGCGCAACGTCAATTCCGGTCATCCGGGCAGCATCACGAGCGTACACGCATCGAGCGCGCAGCTCGCGTTTGAGCAGCTGATGCTGCTGGTCAAGGAGAGTCCTGGCGGGCGAGATCTCGCACGCGAGGATATCAAGAGTTTGCTTTATATGCTCGTGGACGTGGTCGTGCAGTTCGGCGTCGAGCGACACGAGCGCTACGTTCGGGAAATCTTTTATGATCCCGCTCGCAAACGCAGCTGCCTGGCAGCCGCGCGCTAGATCGTCCGCGGCCGGGCGCATTGCGAAGATGGTCGGCATCGGCGTGCTCACGCTCGCCCTGTCGCAATATTTAGCGAGCTACGCCTTTCTATGGTCGATCGGCGCGGATCTGCGCTCGGCCACGCCGCTCACGATCGCTCGATACGCGTACTACTTCGGCGATCGGGCCGACGTGAGCGTGCGACTCAAGATCGCCTCGGCGGCGGGCGTCGCCCTCATATTATTAGTGGTGCTCCCGATCGTCTTGCCCCGAAGGCGCTCGTTGCATGGCGATGCGCGCTTCGCGAACCGGCGTGAAATCGCGCGCGCCGGACTCTTTTTGGACACTGGGTTCTATCTCG
>Ga0247784_1000205_pt1 | contig 17952 bp, 15 predicted proteins | sample UWRJL169409R5_FD_179909 | JGI IMG/M metagenome (GOLD analysis project Ga0247784, IMG submission 179909) | Plant litter microbial communities from Arlington Agricultural Research Station in Wisconsin, United States - UWRJ-L169-409R-5 | ecosystem: Environmental > Terrestrial > Plant litter >...
ACGCCAGAAGACTTGGTTCCTCGATCGACTGCGCGCATCCAAGGCGAGCTGGAAAGTTTGGGGAAACTCGCTCGGCACGTTGCAGTGGCGCACCGATCCGCAAAACATTCCGAAAGGTCTCGGCAACCCCTGGCCGGGCGCAAGCTATGGATGCTTCGGAGGTGGCGGCGACTACAGCACCGCGTATCAAGAGCGCGCTGAAATATACGATGCCGTTCGCAAGGCGAATCTCACGAACTTCGTCACCGTGAGTGGCGACCGTCACAGCTTCTGGGCGGGCCTGGCGAGCAAGTCACTGCCGCCTGCTGGCTTCGAGCCGGTCGGAGCGGCATTCATCACAGGCTCGATCTCCGCGCCCGGCTTGGTCGAAGCCTACGAGCATCGATTCCCCAAAGATCATCCGTTGCGTGCGCTTTACCTCGCGGATCGCAGCGGCAAGCCGGAACCGACCGTCAACATGCTGCTCCATCATGGCGTGCGCTCGTGCCTCGAATACGCACAGAGCGGCGACGCTCGCAAAGCACGTGAATTATCGAATCGAGAGCTCGCGCCGCATCTGTCGTTTATCGACATGGGCGGACACGGTTACGCAGTGTTGCAACTTTCAGCCGACTCGGCGCAATGCGAGTTTGTTTGCATTCCTCGCCCGCTAGAGCGCAGCCCCACGCCCGACGGCGGTCCATTGCGCTATCGAGTGCGACATTCCGTCGCACGATGGCAGCCCGGGCAGCGCCCTATGCTCACTCAGCAAGTGATCGAGGGCGATCCCGGGCTGTCGGTGTAACGCTAGCGGCGAACGCCACCGAGCATGAACTCGCGCACCGCAAGCGGACGGTTCACGATGCGCACATCGCCCATCCAGCCGTAGAACGAGTGTTCGACGCTGCGAGCGTAGTGATTGGCGCCGATCATCCAGAACTCGCCGGTCGTCTGCAGGCCGTTATTCAAGCGCTGCGGATTGCGCTGATCGAGCGAGCCGTTGATGTACATCAATGTCTGCTTGCCGTCGTTGACGAGCGCGACGTGATACCAATTCAGCGTCGGCACACGATAGCTCCAGTTCGTAAGTAGGCCTGGATCGCTGAAAGTCGCCGCCGCCCACTGGAACTCGCGACTCGGCGACACAGTCAGCGTCGCGAGCGGCTCATCCGGATCGTCACCGGTGCGACCGAGATCGCCGCCGGTGCCCATGCGTGAAATCATGCCCATCCACGCGTGCTTGTCCTCGCAGCAGAACTCTGGCAATCGGACGAACGCTTCGATGGTGTAGCCGTTCTTGAACGTCATGTCATTGATGGGCGCCCCTTCCATCGTGCGCAGATACGCGCCACCGAACGACGGATTGTTCTTGGAGCCATTGAAAAACAAGCTGCCCCGGCTCGGCTGCTGAGGATGAAATTCACGCGTCCAGGTGAGATCGTTGGCAGTGCCGTTCGCCAAAGTCACTCGCTTCAAATCGTTGCCCCGGCCTGAGAGATCGCGCACGGCAATCGAGCCTTCCGGCAACGCCTGGCCGCTCGGCCCTTCGAAGCGCCAGTAAGCAACCGTGCCGTCGACAATCATGCGCTCGGGCGAAACCGGCGGCGTCGACTTCACCGGCTCATCCAACGCGAAACGCTCCTTGAAATCGATGTTCATCGTGAACTGGTTCGCCGAATCTTCCAGCCGCACTTCGATCTTCGCGAGCGGCGGCAGCGCGTCCTTATGCGAGAGCCAGTACGGCGAGAAGGTCTGCACGCGAACGTTGTTGGCGCGCAGATCGAACTCGTAGAGACGAATCATGCCGCTGCCGCTGAAGTAGCGATCCTGATAGTTCACCAGGTGCATATACACTTCGCGGTCCGCGAGATCCTTCATGATGACGCCGCCCGCCGGCCAGTTGTGACCGTTCAAGGTCATGAAGATCTGGCTGTGCGACTTGATCAAACGATCCCACAGCGTCTGGCCGTAATCGCTCAGCACCGCTGCATCGTTGATCGTCGTCCAGTTCGAGGAATTCAGAATCTCATGCGTGGCGATGATCGTCGGCACACCCGCGAACTCCTCCAGCTTCGACTCAGCCCAATCGATGGTCGCATCGGACGCGCGCCAATCCAATGCGAGCAACAGGAAACGCTGATTGCCACCGACGAACGTATAGCAGTTGTTGTAACCGTCGCTGGTCGAGCCGCAGTAGGAGCGGTTGCCGGCGGTGCGCGACGGACCGAAGTAGTCGAGGTACGTCGAGTGGCCACGCACGTTGTCGAACGATCCCGACGGAACGTCGTGATTGCCCGCGACCACGCCATATTGAATGTCATTGCGATCGAAGATCTTGAACACGTCGCTCGCTTGCGCCAACTCTTCACGCCCCCAGCGCGCGCCGGCGCCGTTGTTGACGATGTCACCGAGATGAATGCTGAAGACGATGTTCTTTTCGCGCGTGTGATCGACGATCCACTGCAGCGACTTCTCGACCACCGCGCGATTGCCGCGATCCTCGTCGAACAAATACTGCGTGTCCGGGATGACCGCGATGGTGAATTTTCCCGCCGGCGCTCGCGACCCGTACGATTCGTCGTCGTGTGCCTGCGCGCACCACGACTGCACCACCAGTACAGCTGCAAGCAGAACATGCCGCCACAGCGACCCGATTCGATTTGAAGACATTGCACGCCCCAGGGAATAAGCTTCCGGAGCATGCTCACAAAAGTCTGTGACGAGGATATTTCGTGAGGTGCACGCAGCGCACTTTGCGCATACCAATGGAGCACACTGCTGGTGTGGGATAAAATGCGCGCCACAGCCGATCGCGTTGCTGACCCCGTAAGGACCGAACATGAACTTTGCCGTCACGCCCCATGCTTCGCCCGTTCCCGCCGAGACTCGCCGCCAGCTGCTAGAAGACCCGGGCTTCGGCCGGATCTTCACCGATCACATGGTGACGATGCGTTGGACCGCCGAAAAAGGCTGGCACGACGGACAAGTGAAGGCCCGCGCACCGTTTGCGATCGATCCAGCGTGCGCGGTCCTGCACTATGCGCAGGAAATCTTCGAGGGCATGAAGGCGTATCGCACCGATTCGAGCGGCATCGTGCTGTTCCGTCCGGATCGCAATGCCCAGCGCCTGGCACGCTCTGCCGAACGCCTGGCGATGCCGCCTGTGCCCGAGGCGCTGTTCATCGAAGCGGTCGAAGCGTTGGTGAGGATCGATAAAGACTGGGTGCCCAGCGGCGCCGGCAGCTTGTATCTGCGGCCTTTCATGTTCGCGAGCGAATCGTTTCTCGGCGTGCGACCCTCGCTCGAATATATCTTCTGCGTGATCGCCTGCCCCGTCGGTCCGTACTTCAAGGGCGGCGACAAACCGCTGAAGTTGTGGATCTCCGATACCTACACTCGCGCCGCTCCCGGCGGCACGGGCGCTGCCAAGTGCGGCGGTAATTATGCAGCGAGCTTGATCGCGCAGGCGGAAGCTGCCGAGCATGGTTGCGACCAAGTCGTGTTCCTCGACGCGGCGGAGCATCGTTGGGTTGAAGAACTCGGCGGCATGAACGTCTTTTTCGTGATGGACGACGGATCAGTCATCACGCCGCCGCTCAGCGGCACCATTCTTCCCGGCATCACCCGCGACAGCATCATCGAGATCGCGCGTGGCTTGGGCATTCATGTGAAAGAAGGACCGTACTCGCTCGATCAGTGGCGGGCCGACGCCAAGAGCGGTCGCTTGCGCGAAGCCTTCGCCTGCGGCACGGCTGCGGTGGTCGCGGGCATCGGTGAAGTGGTCACTGTCTCGGGCTCGTTCCGTATCGGTGAAGGCACCACCGGGCCGGTGAGTCAGCGACTCAAAGCCCAGCTGACTGGCATTCAGCGCGGCACCATCGCGGACGCCCGCGGCTGGTTCAGACGCGTGTCCGGTTAGTTTTCGATCACAAGTGATGCCAACATCGCTCGATAACGCTCATTAATTTACAAAACCGATCAAGTATGGGCAGAATAACCCAGACAAATTAACCGCGGCGGCGTTCCTCCGGGTCGGGGACGGCGTTAGCCGCCGTTCTTCGCCAGGGGGAAAAATGGGAACCGAGGTCGCGTTATTGCGGGCGGCTGTCGCCACTGTTGTTGGCTGTGCTTTGCCCTTTCCAAATGCCTTTGCTCAGAGCGCCGAAGCGCAGAGCGCGGCGGGCACTCAAGTCGAAGAAGTCGTCGTGACGGGTTATCGCGCCAGCCTGGAAGACGCGCTCGAAGAGAAACGACTGCAGAACGGCGTCGTCGACGTCATCAAAGCCGAAGACCTCGCCGACTTTCCGGACACCAACCTTGCTGAGTCCATTCAGCGCGTTCCCGGCGTATCGATCTCGCGCGTCGGTGGTGAAGGTAAAGCGATCACCGTCCGCGGCTTGAATCCCAGCTTCACCCGCGTGCGCATCAACGGCATGGAAGCGCAGAGTGCGGCGAGTGGCACCACGAGCGATCGCGGAGCGAACCTCGGCCGAGGTTTCGACTTCAACGTATTTGCTTCCGAGCTGTTCAACAGCATCGCCGTACGCAAGACGACGTCTGCTGAAGTGCTCGAAGGATCGCTCGGTGCGACAGTCGATCTCACCACCGCGCGTCCGTTCGATGTTCCCGGCTTCACGTTCGCCACCAGCCTGCAAGGAAGTTACAACGATCTTGCCGACGAGCTCGATCCACGCGCGGCAATGTTGATCAGCAATACGTGGGCCGACGATACTGTCGGCGCGCTGTTCTCGGTTGCGTACACCGAGCGCCAGTATTTCGAAGAGGAATTCGGCTCGGGCGGTTGGAATCCTTCGACAGTCGACGGCGGCTTCTGTACGCCTGTCGGCCGCACGCCCAATCCCGAGTTGAACGCGACGAATATCGCCAACGGCACTACGGCGTTGAATTGTGCCACCGGTGTCGCCCGCTCCGCGGCCAACGACCCGTATTACGACATGGTCAATCGAAGCACCGTGTTCATGCCTCGTCTGCCGCGTTATGGCCGCTTCGAACACGATCAGGAACGCCTTGGCATCAGCGGCGCTCTGCAGTGGCGCCCGTCCAACTCGACGTTGCTGAGCTTCGACGCTCTGTACAGCAACTACGACGTGGTGCGCGAAGAGAGTTGGTTGGAAGGTTTCTCGTTCGCTCGCGCCATCTCTCAAAACGGCAAACCGCAAACCGCGATTCGTTATGCCGAGTTGATTCCGGCGGGCATCAGCAACACTCAAGGCACGAACTTCGGCCAGCAGGTGTACGACATCGGTCGAGCCACGTTCGACGGCGTTGACGTGCGCGTGGATACCCAGCACGACGAATGGGAAAGCACCTTCCGTCAGTACACGCTGACCGGCTCACATGAGTTCAGCGATACCTTGAAGTTGAATCTGCTGGCCGGTTCGTCGCAGAACCAGCTGGCGCAGCCGGTACAGACCACGATCATGTTCCAGCGCCCGAATGCCGGCATGACGATCGACTTCACGCAGGATCGCGACCGACCCATCATCACTCACAACTTCGACGTCACCGACCCGTCGCAGTACACGTTCGGCACCAACAACGCCGAAGTGCGCATGAGCCCGATCTGGGTCGAGAACGAGTATCGCACTGGCGATCTCGGGCTGGCCTGGACGTGGCGCGACGACATGACGTTGAAGTTCGGCGTGCGTCAGTCGCGCTTCGATTACGACGTGCGCCAGATGGCACGGCCCAACAACTTCCTCGTTCCCACGCTCACTACCGACCAACTGAGCAGCGTCACTCGCGTCACCACTGGCTTCGGCGATGGCGGATTGTCCGGTCGCTTCCCCTCCTCCTGGCTGACCACGAACTACCAAGCCTTCGTGGATACATTAGGCATCTACAGCGGCACCGGCATGTGGGCGTTGGGCGGTGTCGACCTGGCGGCTGCGCGGGGTAACAACCGTCAATTGCAGGAAGAGGACAGCAGCCTCTATGTGCAGCAGGACTTCGCGCTCGACGTGCTTGGATTCAACGTCCGCGGCGACGTCGGCGTGCGCTACGTCAAAACAGATTTGGAATCGGTCGGCTACCAGGTCGCGCTGACGCCGGTGCAAGTCAAAGTCGAACACGACTACGACAACTATCTGCCGGCGTTGAATCTCGCGATGGATGTGACGGACGATGTGATCGGTCGTTTCTCCGTCGCACGCGTGATGTCGCGCCCGGAAATCGGCTTCCTGTCGCCGGGCGGCTCGATCAACTTGGGCGGCACGCCGGGTGTGAGCTCGGGCAATCCGTTCCTCGATCCGATCCTGGCGACGACGTACGACCTGTCCGCCGAATGGTACTTCAGTCGCAACTCGTTGCTCGCCGTCGGCCTGTTCTACAAGGACATCGAAACATACATTCAGAATCAGTCGACGCAGATGAGCTTCCGCCAGACCGGATTGCCGCTCGACCTGCTGGTCGGCACCAACCTGGATCCGGACAACACACCGTTCACGGTGAGCCGTCCGGTGAACACGCCGGGCGGTCCGCTCAAAGGTATCGAATTGAACTACCAGCAGGCCTTTTCGTTCTTGCCGGGCTGGTTGAGCAGCTTCGGCACGCTGCTGAACTACACGTACGTGGACTCTGAGATCACGTACTACCTCGCGCAGAGCGCTTCGAACACGACGCGTAACGATCTGCTCGGCCTGTCGAAGAATGCATACAATGCGACGTTGTATTGGGAGAACGCCACGTTCAGCGCGCGTCTATCGGCTGCGTATCGCGACAAGTTCCTGGATGCGCTGCCGGCGAACAATCCGCTGCAGGATGTAGAAGGCACCGACGAGATGCTCACGTTCGATACGTCACTCGCGTACACATTCGACGAGCATCTGAAGCTGACGTTGGAAGGGTTGAATATTTTCGACGAGTACAAGCGTCAGTACATCGACTCGGACCGCGACAGCACGTGGGTGTATGGACACACCGGCCGCCAGGTGAGCTTCGGGGTGCACTATCGGTTCTAACAAGGTGTAACAACGGGCGCATGCGTCCGCGGATGCATGCGCCCGTTCTTTGCTAAGCCAGCCAGCCGGGAATCGCTGCGGCCTGCTTCACCCACTTCACGAACTGCGCTTGGTCGAAACCTTCGACTCTGATATCGAGGTAGCGCACGGTCTTGTCTTTGCTGGGGCCCGGTGGCAGCGGCTGCAGCGACGTGCCCTTGAAGAACGTCACCTTCACGTAATGCGTGAAGACGTGAAACGCTAGAAACCAGCCCTGGCCTTCGACGCCGTAGAACGGCGAATTCCATTTCACGGCTTTGCGCACCTTCGGCACGGCGCGAACGATCAACTTGTCGAGGCGCTTGCCGATGTCGCTCTTCCAGTCGGGCATCGCGGCGATGTATGCCTGCACCGGAGCATCGCCGTCGGCCTTGGCAATTTGCGGATTGCCGCCCGAGAGCAGGACGACCTTGTCGCCCTTCGCGGCCTTGCTCGACTTCGCCTTGGCCGATGTTGCCTTGGTCGACTTTTTGGATTGGGTCGATCTGGCCTTCGCTGACTTCATGAGACCTTGCGCCCCTTGGCGGTATACGGCAGCACGAACATATACAAACCGGTGAGCAGCAACAAGATCAGCGGCACCAGCGCCAGCAAACCGATCCAAAGCGCCGGCTGCTCCCGGCTCATTGCCGCGATGTTGATGATGACGGCAATCGTGAAAGCAATGGACACCCAGCGATGGACCTGCCGGATCGAGGCACTCCAGTTCATCGAAAGCTCCTTTTTTTAACCTTTCTTTTTCGAGGTGGCGTTGTGAGCGATGGCGGCTTTCACCAGCGCCTTGAAGGCGGTGGCGTCGAGCTTCTCGCCTTCGGGAATGTCGATCGCCCGCCGCGTGTTGCCTTCCAGGCTGGAATTGAACAAGCGCGACGGGTCGGCAAGCTTGGCCCCGTGAGCGAAGGTGAGCTTCACGACTTTCTTGTACGACTCGCCGGTGCAAATGATTCCGTGACGCGACCAGACTGGTGTGCCCATCCACTTCCACTCTTCGACGATCTCGGCATCGCATTCCAGGATCAGCTTGCGCATGCGAGCGAGCGTCTCGCCACGCCAGTCGCCGAGGTTTTGAATGCGCTCGTCGATGAGGTGCGACGCCGACTCGGTCGGCTTCGCTTTTGACGCTGGCGCCTTCCTGGCCGCGGTCTTCTTGGTCTTGGCCTTCGCCTTGGTGGTTTTTGCTGCTGCTGGTGTCATACGGCTGACTCCGAGTGTTTAGTCAGGACCTGTTCGAGCTTGCCCAGGAACTCCTTCCATCCGAGCTTGGCGCCACCGTAAGCCTGCTTCTGCTCCGGCCGGAAGCCTTCCTGCTCCACGCGCAACAGCGTCCCAGTGCGCGTCGGTGTGAGCGTGAAGTTCACGGTGCTCTGCAGGCTATAAGCCGCGTCCTGATGCTCGTAGTTCCAGGTGTAGACCAGCGACTTGTTCGGCTCGACGACCAACACTTCGCAGTCCAACACGCCGCCCCATTCGCCGCGCAGCTTGAAGCGGTGCCCCACGTTCGGCACGAAATCGTTCTTCATCAACCATTCCTCGATCAGGTGCGGTTGGGTCAGCGCACGCCAGATCTTTTCCGGCGGAAACGGAATATCACGTTCGACGACGACGGCGAGCGTTTCGGTCATTGATCCATCCTTTTGAGTAGATCTTCGAGGTGGTCGAAGCGGCGCTGCCAAAAATTTGTCATTTGGCTGGTCCAGTCGATCAACGGCGCCAACGCACCGAGCTGCGCGCTGTAATGAGTCTGGCGACCTTCATGCCGGTCGCGGACCAGGCCGGCTTGTTTCAGCACCACCAGATGTTTGGAGACGGCCGGTTGCGAAATGCCGGCGTGAGTCGTCAATACTCCAACGGTCTGCTCGCCTTCGCGACACAAGCGCTCGAAAATCGCCCGCCGCGTGGGATCGGCAAGGGTTCTGAACAGCGCATCCTGGACCTTGGACATGGACGAATAGATAACCCGTTGGCTATTGATGGCCATATATAACCATCGGGTTATCCGTGAGTCAAGCCAAGGTTGCAGGCTCGAATCAGCTCGAAAATCCTGTTCGCCGGGCCGGTGGATGCATGCCGTGCCGGCTATGCATCCGTCAAACCGTGGTGACGTTCCGGCGCGAGCGAGCGTCCGAAACACCCCGCACGGACGTGAGCAGATCGGAGACCGAATGGCGCGATTTCACGATGACCTGATCGACTTTCGCGGCGACTTCCTGAGTCGGCTCGGACGACGTGTACAGCACGACGGCGGGTGGAGTAGTCCCCTGCTGCAGCGAAGGCAGCAGGTCCAATCCTGAGCCGTCGCCGAGTGCCACGTCCAGAATCACCATGTCGAATGTTTCTTGTTCAAGCCGCGCACGAGCGGCCGCCACCGAATGTTCTGCGACGACATGCGCCGGACCTTCCAACAGCGTTTGCACCAACTCGGTCAACGATTGATCGTCTTCGACGTGCAATACACGCAAGCTGCTCTGGTCGTGAGACAAGAGTGCCGAGCGAATCGCATTTACCAGGCGCTCGGGCGCTACCGGCTTCTGCAGCCAATCCGCCAGCTTCAGTGCCTGAACGTCCTGTGCACGACGCGTCGCCGCCGTCGGGCTGCCCGTCATCACGATCACCGGCAGCGAGGGACGCGATTCATCGTTGCGAAGCTCCTTCACCACGTCGAGACCGTCGGCGTCGGGCAGGTGAATGTCGATCAACAGCAGATCGAACTTGTCTTCGCCCATGGCGGCTTTGGCGGCGCCGGCAGTTTCTGTTGTGTCGACGGTCATGCCGGCTCCGTGCAGCATCGCGCTCACATATTCCGCCACATCCGGATCATCCTCGCAGACTAGGATGTGAGGCGACGGCGGATGTAACAGCGGCAACGTCATCGTGGCACCGCTCGACTGCCGAGTCGGCAATGTCACATAGAAATTGGCACCGTTGCGCCGGCCGCGCTCGAAATCGATGCCGCCGCCGAAGCGCTCCATCAACGTCTTGGCAATCGACAAGCCCAGGCCGGTGCCGCCCTTGGCCCGCGTATCGGAGCTGTCGGCCTGCGAGAATTTCTGGAAGATGCGACGTTCGAATTCGGGGGGCACGCCGGGCCCCTCGTCGATCACACAGACTTTGGCCGCGCCTTTACCTGATGCGATGCTCACTCGGACCGTGCCGCCCTTCGGCGAATATTTCACGGCGTTCGACAGCAGATTGGTCAGCACCTGGATGAACCGATCGCGATCCACGACGACTGTTGTGTCGCGGTCGTGCGGTTCCAGCTTGATGGCGACGTCGAAGCTGTCGGCATAGCCGCGATTGAGCTCGATCGCCTGCTCGACCACCGGCACCAGCGCCAGCTCCTCCATGCGCAGATCCAATTTCCCGGACTCGGCTTTTTCCAGGTCCAGGATGTCGTTGATCAAACGCACCAGCCGGTCGCTGTTTTGTTTGGCGATGTCGATCAACTTCGCCGCCTTGCTGCCGAGCGGCCCGGCGGCCCCGCCGGCCAGCAAACCCAACGAGCCGCCGATGGACGTAAGCGGCGTGCGCAGCTCGTGGCTGACGGTCGAGACGAAGCCCGATTTCATGCGATCGATTTCCAACCGTTCGGAAATGTCGCGCACGATGCCGACGAACAGGCGCCGGCTGCCGATATACATTTCGCTCAGGCCCAGATCGACCGGAATCTTGTGACCGTCCTTATGCAGCGCTTCGATTTGCCGGCGCTGCCCGTGCGCGCGTTGCTCGCCGGTGCTGATGTGACTGCGCAGAGAGGCATCGAGCATGAAGGCGTGCTGGTTGGTCACCAGGTTCTTCACGTTCCGGTGCAGGATCTCTTCGGTGGTATAGCCGAACAAACGTTCGGCGCCCTTGCTCCAGGACTCGATGCTGCCGCTCTCGTTGATGGTGATGATCGCGTCGACGACATTGTCGAGTGTCGAATTGAGCCGGGCGGCGCGATCGCGATACGCCGCTTCCGAATTGCGCAGCGCAGTCACGTCCGAGATGGTCACGATGTAATTGCTGTTGGCGATCGGGCTGCCCCAGATCTTCAGCACCAATCCCGACGGCGTCGTACCCTCGCCTTGAAACGGCACCGAGAGATCGCCGAAGCCAGGTTCGGCTTGCCGCGTCTCGTGTTTGGTGCCCGAGATCGATACTGTCAGCGGCTCAGCGACGCGCATCAACTCCGGGGCCGTCATACCTACACGAACCGCCCCGAGGTCGAGTCGACGTAGCTCCAGGAAACGCGGATTCCAACCGAGCACACGCATGTTCTGGTCGTAAACGACCACGCCTTCGGTGATGTTATCCATCGTCGAACGCAACAGCTGCGATGCTTCCTCGGCAGCTCGTTCGGCCAGCAAACGACGATGCGCATATCGATACAACAATGCACACGCGCTCAAAACGAGCACGACAGCAGCGAGCAACGCGTGCTTCACGGTGCTTTCGGATTGAATTGACGTATCGCTGAACGCCTTCGCGCGTGCCGCGAGCTGACGCCGCTGATCCTGCTCTATCGAAGTGGCGAGGCGTCGAATCTCGTCCATACGTCGCTTGCCGACCTGCGACTCGACGATGGCCACGGCTTCTTTCGATTCGCCGCCCCGCTGCAGGTCGATCACGTGTTGCAGATAGTCCATTTGTTCGTGCGACAGCATGACCAGCTTGGTCAATGCCGCCGGGCTCGCAACGCCGGTGAGTACCGCTTCGACGCCGAGCAAATGTTCGTCGAGCGACTGACGCGCGGTGTCGAATGTTTCCAAAAACGCTGGATCGTTGGTGATGATGAAACCGCGTTCGCCGGTTTCCGCATCTCGTAGTAACAATAGGACAGTCTGCAGATCGGTCAGCACCTCACGAGCGCGCAGCACTTGAGCATGCGCCGAGCGTGCTCGTTCGAGCTCGCGCGACACCACATTCATCGAGCCCCAGGCGATGTAGATCAAAATCGCGGCGACCACGGCGAGACCGCTAAGCCAGGCAGCTTTGGGCCCCTTTGGCCGGGCGGGCGCGGTCATCGTGTGGGACTCGCTCCGAGGTTGCTCAAAAACATCGGCACCGCGCTGCTGTCGTCGGAATTGCGTTTAGCGGCGGCCGAGTGTTGCGGCGAACGATGCCTGATATGCTCAAATGCGGCTCCGTTCGGAGCGTGCTGGAGGAAGTCAGTCGTGTCGGCTCGCATGTTCGATCTACCCCGCCCGATCCTGCCGGCCCCGAGCGAGTTCCTCGCCTCGCTGGTGTGCTGGGGCACGTACATTCTGCTGCTGTCGTGCTATTGCAGCCTTTACCAAGTCGTCGTGGCCGAGGCGGAGCCGAACTTCCTGGGTTCGTTTCTGTACGTGTGTCGTAACTGGGGGGTGTGGCTGCTGACCACACCGCTGGTGTTCCAGGCTTGGCGCACTTATTCCGGGCATCACGGCGCAGGGCTCAGTGGCCACTTGCGATTCGTCGCGGTTGTTCTGGCCATTTCCGTCGCCGTGCCGGTCACCATCGATTTACATACGCAGGAACGCAATGCTGTCACCAGCCTGGTGATCTTCCTGCCCCGCTATCTTGCGACCCTCCTGGTCGTGTACATGATCTGGCATACGTTCGTACGTAAGCTCCTGGCGCCGGCGGACTCGGAAGCAACGCATGCGACGCAGCCGCAAGTTCCGGAGCTGGCGAATGAGGAACCGCCACGCCCGGCGCTCACCACCTTGCTGGTCAGTAAGGGCGCGGACGAATGCCTCATTCAGCTGGGCAGTATCGAGAGCCTGAGCGCGGCCGGCAATTACGTTGAGATCGTAGCCAATAGTCAGTGTTACTTACTGCGCGCCCCGTTGAAGCAGGTCGAGGACCTGCTGCCGCAGGAAGAATTCCTGCGCATCCATCGTTCCCATATCGTCAAGCGCGAGTCGATCGCTCGCATCAAGACGCAACCCTCCGGCAACGGCACCGTTCAATTGCACAGCGGTCGTGCTCTGCCGATGAGCAAGAAGCACAAGAGCGAGCTGCACCGGTTCCGCGTGGCCTGCGACTGACCTGAAGAAAGTCTCAGGGATTTCTAAGCCACGCAACGATGACGGGACACTCGTCCCGCCTGGCCGCCATTCGTCACATTCGGCTCGCCGCCGCCCGCCGGCTCGATTTCAATGGGCGCCCGAAGACACCGGCCGATCCCCCTGCCGCCCCGCTCGTCGTTGTTGGCTGCAACGCGAGCGGTGGAGGCGCAATACCAAGGGCGAGGCCATGGAAGTGTTCGCCCGACATGCTGGCAACGTCCTCGCTCAAATAAACCCGATCATGCGTCCCGCCATCGCAACGCTGAACCACGCGGCGAGGGAAACGGCGACGCTCACCTTTGCAAACGACGGCGTCGGTGACGTCTGATTCGCGGCGCGACGGAACAGCGCCAGCTGGACCACGACCGCGACAAAGAACAGCACCATCTTCAAACGAAACGCCGGGTTGTAGAAATACAGCGTCGGCGTGGCGATGAACATCAAGGTGCCGCTGAGCGCCGTCAACGTCAGACCCCACCACACCAGCCGCGTCGATTCCTTCGCGATCTCCACCGTCGGATGATGTTTGAACGCGAGACCCAGCAAGTGCAGGCTGATCAACACCAGCGACGCCAACAACGCAACCAGTCCCATGACGTGCACGATCTGCAGCCCGGCGCCGACGAGATGATCGGTCTTGCTGATCGTGTGTGCCAGCGCGCTGTCCTGGATCCAAGTCAAAACGTCATGCGTGGACATACGAACCTACGACGGCAGATAGGGAATGAGACGGCCGCACACCACGACCAGGGTCCACAAGCTCAACGACGCGAAGCCTGCGTAACGTACGCTCGACGGCACGACGCTGTGACTCTGCTTCACCGGCTCGCGTTGCGCGATCACGAACTCGAAGTACAGCGCATTGATGCACGCCAGAACCATGAACAGCATCTTGGCGATGAATGCTGGGCTCTCCAGCATGCGCGCCGCGGCCGACCAGAACAGCAAACCGCCCGACACAAACACCGCGACGAATCCGCCAATGACATACGGACGCAGATGTCGCAGCATGTCCTGTAGCGGTACTCGCTTCAGAAACACATTCATCAAACGCAGGTCGGTCAGAAAAATCAGCCCGATGGAAATCGACAGGCCGACCAGGTGAATGCCTTCGATGATCGGATACGCGTAGCGCGACTCCGCAATCGCGACACCCATGCTCGATGCTTCGATCTGTTCGGCCAGAGCCATTAATGTGGACATGCTGCTCTCTACTTCGCGCTCAAGACCGCGATGTTGCCGAACGGACCGTTGTTTTCGACGCAGATGCGCTCGTAGTGCTCGATCAGCGGCGTTTTGCTCCTTGCCGGCTGATTCGCGTACGCGACTTCATAGTGCCAGCCATCCGGCTCGTCCTTGTCGGTGAAGCGCCGGGCAGGAATGGTCGTGGTCCACGGACGCGTGTAGACCGTCGGGTCGGTGATCGTCGCAACGTAGTTGTAGCGCGAACCGTCGGCATTGAAGATGAATCGTTCTTCGATGCGTACGTTGTCGCTGAAGAACTCGCCGGTACGAGCAAGCCGCGCCTTGGCGTTATTGTTCGCGACATCGACGATCAGCGTGTTGCCTTCCCAGCGTCCGCGCGAATCGGCATTCCACAGCTTGATGTTGTCGGGCAGGTGCGGCTTGCCATCCAGATGGATGATGCGTGTGCCCGAATTGAATAGAAACACGAGGTAGCCGGGATACTGGCGGATCTCATAGCCGTGCCACGTGAACGACTTCGGCACGCCGGCCGGAGCGCAGCGCGCGAGCGGCTCGACGTATTCCTCTTTCACCGGGTTGTGAAAGAACGCCAGGAAGTCCTGTTGAACCGCATGCGCCCAAGGCTGGAACGGCACCTGCCCGTCGACAGGATCGCTCACACGACTCGGCGCACGCGACTCGCGAGGTGTCTTCGGCGGACCGTTGCGACCGGGATCGCCCGGCACGCCGCCTTCCGGATCGGTCCAGTTGTTGTGATTGGCGATGGTGTTCGACCAATGCCCTTGCACGTCGGGTTGACCATCCGACAAACGTTTGCCGGACCACTTGCCCGAAGCAATCGGCGTCACCGTCTTCTCGCGTTGGATGCGCTCGCCGCCCGGCGCTTGCTGAGCGTGCGCCGAAGCCACCGCTAGCCACAGTGCAGCCGCAATCAAACTTGATTTCATGGTGATCATTGGCCTGTGCCCTTGGTCGACGGCAACTTCTCCGCCGGTACGGGGTAATACTTGTCATAGCCGAGCGTGAAGCAGTAATTCTCGATCAGCTGAAAATCCTTCTCGCGATGGCGATACAGGATCACGCTCAAGGTCCACGGGCGCGAATACACCTCGGGATCCTCCAAGGTCGCCTGATACTCGACCGTATTGGCGTCCAGGAATTTCCAGCGTTCGACCACATGCAGCTTCGGGCTGTGCCAATTGCCGGCGCGATCCAGCCAGGTTTCTTCGTTGAAGTCGGTGACGTCGACGACCAATGTGTCGCCTTCCCAGCGGCCGCGCGAATCGCCGAGGTAGAACTCGTTGTCGGTGACCTCGGGATGCAAGGTGTTGTTGGTGTGAATCGTGCGCACCGAATGGCCGAACTGAAACACCAAGGTCAGGTCGCGATCGCGTTGGAAGATTTGAAACGGCTCGCGATAATAGATGCCGCGCGGCGTACCCAGCGTCCAGCACTTCAGCCGCGGATCTTCCTTGTCACGGACCTCGAAGTTCTTTTTCTTGCGCTCCAGCGCGGCGGGCAAGTAAGGAATGAAGTTGCCTTCGATCACGCCCGCGCTCGGCGGCGCATCGGCACGGCCCGCATGCGGCTCCAAGTCATAATCGGCGGCGCTGGTTGTTTGCCAGATGCCGGAGAAGTCCGGCTTGCCGTTGGACAAGCGAGGAATCTTCGGTGCCGCCGCGGACGCGAGTGAGCTCGCGAACACGGCGGTCACAAACAAAGTCGAGACCCATGAACGCATCGTCGGCCTCACGGAGTCACGCTGGCAGTTGTTGCGACGGGCGCATCAGCCGCGCCGCCAGTCTGAAATTTACGACCGTCGGGCAACGTCACGATCACCGAATAACCATATGGCCCGCCGTTCTTCGCCAGATAGCCACGGATGTGAATTTGAGTGCCGGGCGCCACATCCGGCTTCGTCAGCCCGATCCTTGCCAATTGATTCGGGGCACCGAACTCCACCCCCCAGTTGGTCACCTTGCCGGTCGCATCGGTGACATCGAAATACAGCCAGCTGTGCGGATTGACCCATTTCACCTTGGTGACGGTGCCCTTGAGATCGATCGGCTTGTCGGCGTCGAACTCGGCCGCGAACGCGTGGTGAGCTCCCGCCGGCGTCGACGCAAGTACCAACAGCGCGGCCGCTGTCGACACCAGAGATTTGGATAGAGTGATGTTCCGCATGGTGTTGATCTGCCGATTTAGAAACTGAACGTCACGCCGCCCTGCACGAAGCGACCCGACGCACCGTTGGGAGCGATGAACGAATACGGATTGATGCCGCTGGAACGATTGCCGTCGACGTACTTGTCCGGGTACTCGTTGAACACGTTCTGCACCAGCAGGTTCAATCGCAGCCCCTGCCGCAGCTCGTAGTCGAATCCCAGATCGACGTAGGTCTCGGGCGAGAATTCCTGGTCGATGTTGCCGTTGGCTGTCGCGACACCCGCAACGTCGCCGACGTTGTATGTGTAGCGGTCGTAGTAAGTCGTCGTCGCTTCGACGGCCCACGCGCCCAGGCTGTAGCGACCGCTCAGGATGTATTTGTGGTGTGGAACACCGGTCTCCGCATCGCGAATACGCGAGTTGCCGATGACGGTGATGGGCGTGCCACCGACGTTTACGGAACGATTCACATCACGCACCTCGGTGTCGAGGAAGCTCGCTGCCGCCGTGATGTCGAGCGTGCCGGTGGCGATGTCCAATTGCTGGCGTCCGACGAGATCGACGCCGCGCGTGCGGGTATCCCACGCATTCAAGTAATACGTCGCTTGCGTGAAACCTGTCAGGCCGAGCGAGTTGAACGCCGTGGTCACTGTCGGACCTTGAATCGTATCGGTGATGGTGATGACGTCGTTCACTTCGAGTTGATACGCGTCGACAGTGATTGAAGTCGTCGAGGTCGGTCGCAGCACGACGCCGAGCGAGTATGTCGTCGACTCTTCCGGATCGAGCGCCTTGCCGCCGAACGCCGCCGCCTGCGTGCTGTTCGAACGGAACAAACGCGTGCGACCGGGCTGCAGAATGCTGCTGCCGTTGTTGGTGAACGTGCTGGTGTAACCCGTCGACTGTTGCCCCAGCTGCGCCAGGCTCGGCGCATGAAAGCCCGTACTCACCGTGCCTCGCAGCGCCACCGCCGGAACGAACTCGTAACGGCCCGTCAGTCGATAGTTGGTGGTGCTGCCGAAGTCGGAATAATCCTCGAAGCGTGCCGTGAGGCCGAGATCGAGCTGGTCAAGCACGGTGAAATCGAGACCGGCGTAACCACCATAAACATCGCGCGTGACCGAGCCTGTGTCGAGCGGCTGAATGCCTGCTGTGGAAGAGCCGGTCGCTGGAATGACGGAGCTGTCCGTGGCGAAGTTGACGCTTGTGAACTGAGATGCAAACGAGTTGTAGATGCCGCCCGGTCCATACAACGAAGCAATCGTGCGGCCACCCAACGGGCCGCTGCTGTAACCCTGCGGATCGCCCAAGTCGGCAACGCCCCAGTACTCGTGTCGATACAACGCACCGGACGAAAGCACCGACGACTGCAGTCCTGGAATGCTCAACTCCTTGGTGTAATCGGCGGTGACGCTGGTCGAGCGACTCTTCCACGAGCCGAGGTAAAAACTCGTCGCGCTGTCGGGGCCGTAACTCGGATTGATGGTGCTGTCGGTGTAGCGCCCCGTCTCGTTTTGTCCGAACGAAACGCCGACGTCGAGATCGCCCAGGTT
>Ga0247784_1000206_pt1 | contig 17885 bp, 15 predicted proteins | sample UWRJL169409R5_FD_179909 | JGI IMG/M metagenome (GOLD analysis project Ga0247784, IMG submission 179909) | Plant litter microbial communities from Arlington Agricultural Research Station in Wisconsin, United States - UWRJ-L169-409R-5 | ecosystem: Environmental > Terrestrial > Plant litter >...
CGGCTGCGTAGCGATGTTTGCGACTGGGCTCGGCCGTCACAGTGACTGGTACAGTCAGCGTATCGCGGTCGGGTTCGCCGCTTTCGATATCGACGACGGAGAAGTATTGCGTGTCGTCGAGCACGTATTGAGTTCGCAGCAACGAGTCGAGCGTGAACGGATCGCCGGGCTTCATGCGCAACAGCCGACGCATGGCTTCGTCGGTAATCACGTCCTGAGCGATTTCGATTTCGCCGTAGCTGTAGCGCTCACCGGTGTCGGCTTCGAGTGCGACGTTCGCGCGCCGCTCGGTGCGATCGATCACCAACTCATGTTTGGTGAGCTTGGTGTCGAGATAGCCTTCATTCTTCCCGACGCGCACCAGGCTGCCCTTCACTCGCTCGTAGGTGCCGTGATTGAGGCGCAGGCCAGGCTTTATTTCTTCGGCTTCGATCAGCTCGCGAATCGCCCGATCGTTGGCGCCGGGGCCGGTGACATTCACGTTGACTTCGGACAAGCGCACCGGGCGGCCCGGTTCGATGTGCACCGCGACCTTCCAAACGTCACCTTGCTTCAATACGTCGTAGGTGACTTCGGGCTCGTAGTAGCCCAGAGGTTCGAGCGCCTGGCGAGTTTCGGCGACGATGCGCCGTTGCAGGCGCCCCATCACTTCGTCGGTGACGTCGTCGCGATCGGCGTAACGGGTGAGGCTCAGGAACGCGCGAACGTTGGTCTGAATCGCCTCGCTGACTTCCGGAATCACGATTTCGATTTTCGCGAGCGCCGGCAACGGCAGCAGTACCGCCGTCATCAGCAAGCTCTTCGCTATGGCACGCATCCTCGCTGTCACGAGAGCGCCGCTCGCGAAGTTATTCCGGCGAGGAATCAAACGAAGTATCGGTCGCCACCGTTTCGTCGGGATCCTCGGCCTCGAACCATACCTCGGGCACCTCGGCGCTGGTGAATTCGAAGCGCGAGTTGCCGCTTTGAATGCCGGTGGGATCGAAACGGCGTTCCTGCAAAATGGTGCGGCCGGTGCGCTCGACCAACAGCACGCTTGAGCAGCGGGTGCCATAGCGCTCGTTCACGATGAAGGGCGAGGACACAACGCGCTCCCAATCCTCGGGCAAGCCGGTGGACGGCAAATCGGCGCCGCTCGCCTGTTCGCGATCGCCGAGCATGGTGAACAGGTCTTCCGGCGCGATTTCCTGCTGAGCCAGCAGCGCGTTGAAACGCTCGCGAGTGCGCGCGAGCTTCGGCCATGGCGTGTCGAGCAGATGATTGCTCAATCCGTACACGCCCGGCGCCAGTGCCGTCGGCGCATTCGGGCCGCGGTTGGAAAAGTAGTACAGCGAGCGCGTGCCGCCGACGAGCAGATTGAAGCCGGAATAGCGCGGCGCCGCGCCGCGGAGATCGTCCAGGAATTCTTTCGGCGAAGTCGCGCCAGTCAGGAAGCGCGGAACTAGTTGACCGCGCGACGGCGCGCCCTCGATGGGCGCCTGAAGGTCACGGTAATTGGTAACTACGCCAAAGCGGCCGGAGCGGGCGACGCCCAGCCAGGTGCCGCCGGCTTTAAGGTCGCGTCCGCCGAGGATGCGCGGATCGTCCTGCCACCAGTTCAAGGGCGCGGCCGGCCGGTCGTGAAACTCGTCGCGGTTGCCGGCGAGGATCAGGCGATAGCGGGGGTGGTGTTTCCAGGCGAGGACGAGCAGGCACATAAGAAAGATTGTAGAGCAGCAGTTTCAACGGTGGATGAACGCAGCCTGATCAACGGCGTGGCAGTTGCCACATTCGCACACCCGGCTCCTCGCGCAGCGGCCGCCGGGCATCCGAGTTGTACCAGTCTTCGACCAGTCGGAACGATATCGAGTGTGTGATGGGCAGGGCCACCGCACCGTGGGCAATTTCCTCGCGCGTCCACCACCGGGCGTCCTCCAGCTCGTCATCCATTCGTAAGATTTCGGTGGTGCTGGCGTGCGCGGTGAAGCCGAGCATCAGGGACGAGGGAAATGGCCACGGCTGCGAGGAATGGTAGTCGACCGCGTCAACGATCACGCCGGTCTCCTCGCGCACCTCGCGGACGACTGCGTCCTCCAGGCTTTCCCCGGGCTCCACGAAGCCGGCGATGGTGGAGTAACGGCCCGCCGGCCAGGATGCCTGACGACCCAGCAGTGCCCGCTCGCCATCGGTGATCAGCACGATGATTGCCGGGTCTGTACGCGGAAATTGCTGCAATTTGCAGACTTCGTTACTGCATCGGAGCACATGGCCGCTGTCGATCGCGACCGTCGGTGAGCCACAGCGGCCGCAGAATCGGTGCGTGTCGCGCCAGTGGATCATGGCCCGCGCATAGGCGAGCAGACCTGCCTCGTCCGGCGGCAGCGCGCCCGCGATCATGCGCAGGTCGAAGAACTCCACCGGCTCGCCGCCGATTTGCGGGGTTTCACCCGACAAGCCCACCGCGAATACGGCTTGGCCGCGGAATTCGCCCAGCAACACGAACTCGCTCGAATCGATGTCCGCGAAACTAGCCGCGCCCGCGACCAGATGCGCCGTCAACATGTCGCCCGCGCGAATAATGGAGTTGCGGGTCTGCCAGACGGGTACGAACAGGGTCGACGGGTCCGCTAGTGCCGCGCGTAGCCGCTCCTCATCCTTGCGCCGGTGTGAAGCGCGTTCGAGGTAGGGTCCGGCGAGGATGTGGGGAGGGCGCGGTGGCATGTCCGCATTTTATCGCATCGCGTGTCTCTCCTCGGGTGGAGTTATTGACGCGCGGCCGTCTTGCGCGGACTCCAGCGCGACAGGGCTCGCGACGCTGAGGGTTCGACACGCGGAGTCCCGCCCTTTTCAGCTTGCAGGCGGGGCAGGCATGTTGGCACACACTGAAGCGGTCGCGCAGATGATAGCTGTCGCAATGACGACAACGCACGACATGCAGATCGCCGCTGCGGTTCAGGAGCTCCAGTAAGAACCACGCATGCTCGAACGACATCGTGGGATTGCTCAGCAGCTGCTGATGCGTTTCGTACGCGTCACAAAACAAACGTCCGTAGTCGAGCGTGCCCGGCTCAACGCTCGCGGGCATCCGCTCGGTCGTCGTCTGCGGTACTTGTAGTAAACCAAACGCGGTGAACGCGCTCGCCAATAACGAAGACTCGAACTGCGCGCGAACGTTGCGAATGAAGAATGTGAGTTGTCGTGGTGACTTGCCGCGCCGACGCTGCACGGGTTCCTCGAAGTGCCCGAATGCATATGTTTTGTACAGGCGGCGAATGCGATCGTCGGAAAGGCCGGTGCACGCGCGAATCGTACAAGTGCGCGCTTCGTGATGAATCATGCGCAACGCGAGCTCGTCGCGGCGGCGCTCGTTGCCATATCGATCTTGAGTCGTCTGCATGGACGCTATCTCCCTGTCCGTTGAATCTTCCGTTGGTGTGACGCGCGTGTGTTGTTATGCGCGTTGATGTTTCAACCGGAACATAGTGTGCCCCGCAATTGACCCGCGCGTAAAGCCCCGATCTAATCGAAACGTCGTCGATAAGCAGGAAGCAACATGTCACAAACACAGTCGGAAGTGCCCCAGGTCAAGTCTCGCGTTGCGGCGAAAGCCAGGTCCCCGCGGCGTGCCCCGAGAGTTAGGAAACATAATATTCCCGCCTTCGCGCCCGTATTGGATGCCGCGCTGCTGGCGCGGGTTCAACAGCTCAACATCGATTATTTGGAATTACTCGTAGCGGAGCATGCGACTGCTGAGTGCGCCGCTCAGTTGCAACACCTTGCGCCCACACAGCGCGCGGCTCTCGCCGCGCTTCCAGCGAGTGTGCTGCCAGCAGTGGCTGAGACTCCGTATACGCTGTATTCGCTGGGGTTTGAGGATGAAGATTTCTGGGCTTCTATCTGCGCCAGCGCGATGGAGGGCGTGTCTTCATCGGTGGTGGATCGATATGCGAGATCGGCAGATGCGTCGGCACAGTACGCATTCTGTAATCTCGCGCTGCTGCATGCTTGGCATGTCGCTGCTACAAATCCTATGGCGGCTCGCATGCTCTATGCGATGCCTCACACAACCGCGCAACGCCTCGCGGCCACACCGTTGTGGCAAATCGCGCGCATCGCTTCGAGCCACACTGCGCTCTTGATGCCGCGTTGGCCCACGAATCCCGCGTTCTGGCCCGACTTGATTCGATTCGCCGCCACGAACGACGCTCGTCGCCTCACCACCGCTCGACTACTCGGCGTGCAACTCATCGCCGCCGAACTCGAAGTCGCCTGTCCTCTGAGCCGCCCTCGCGTCCCCGTCATTCCCTCACCTCGCTTGCGCGCAAGAAAGTTACAACTGGAGCCTCGCGGGCGCTGAGGACGCGCCCTTACGTGGAAGTCACAAACGTTATGTGAATCGCGGTTTGCTGATGCGATTTGCAAAGTTGAGGTTTACATCTGTTGTCAGATATGACAACAATACAGGAGTCAAGGATGACCAGTCTGACGCGTCAAATTTCATGGATCAGTGCCGCGCTGAAGAATTTTCGTAGTTTTCCAGAGGGCGCACAGATCAGGTGTTTACATGCCCTGACGGTCGCAGCCGAGGGAGGCATGGCCGATATAGCCAAACCGCTGCGCGGACTGGGCTCGGGCGTGTTCGAGGTCGCGCTGCAATTCTACGGAGACGCTTACCGCACGGTGTACGCGATACATCTCGGCGAGGCGGTTTGGGTCGTGCACTCGTTTCAGAAAAAGTCCACGCAGGGCATTAAGACGCCCAAGCATGAGATCGATTTGGTGAAGTCACGGTTGAAGCGGCTGAAGGAGGCGTTGCGATGAAAGAACGGATCAAAGTGATACACGGTAGTGGCAATGTCTTTCGCGACTTTGGCTACCGAAATGCCGATTTGGAACAGCTCAAGGCGCTCCTTGCGGCAGAAATCATCAAAGCGCTCGATCGCGAGGAACTGACGGTGCGGGCCGCGGCTGAACTGACCGGGACCGCGGCCGCCGACTTCTCTCGCATTCGCAATGTCGACCTCGGCCGCTTCACTGTCGACCGGCTCATGACCATCGTCAATCGCCTGGGTCGGCGCGTTGAAGTGAGTGTGAAGGTCAAGAACGCGCCTGCCGGCGCGTAAGCGTATGCAAAGCGGGCTGACGCACCGTAGTGAGCCGCCGCTATTCCCGCGGCTCGCGAGAGCGCAGGGAACTTGCGCGGGAAACAGCGGAGTTGCCGAACTTTGCGCGGATGTCGTCCAGGGCGGCGTCGAGATGTTGATTGCGTTTTGTTTCCGGCACAGAAAACAACTCTAGCTGTGGCTGCGCCGTGAGATCCCCGGCACCGACGCCGAGCAATCGAATCGGTGTGCGAGGCTGAGCGGCAATCCATTCGTCGAGCAACTTCGCAGCGGCTGCGGCGAGCGGGCGAGTTTCTTGAGTCGCAGGACGAACAGCGCACTGACGCGTGTAGGTTTTGAAATCCTGCCGGCGGATTTTCACGGTGATTCGCTCAGACAACCAACCCTGCGCACGCAATCGCGAGGCGGTTCGATCCGCAAGCTGTGCCAGCTCGGCGTGAAGTTGCTTCGGATCGACGATGTCTTTATCGAACGTCGTCTCGGAAGAGATTTGTTTCTCGTCCCAGTCCGGAATCACCGGCCGCTCATCAATTCCCGCAGCGCGCGCTTTCATGTGTCCGGTGTATTTGCCGAACGTCGAGCGCAGCGTTGCATCGGGTGCAAGGCGCAGGTCGCGCAGAGTGACGATTCCCAAGCGTTCGAGTTGAGGCGCCGTCTTGTTGCCAATTCCAAACAGTCGCCGAATCGGCAACGGATCGAGCAACGCCGTGACGTCCTCGGATTTCACGACGACCAGGCCGTCGGGCTTGCGCAGGTCGGACGCAATCTTCGCAACCAACTTATTCGGCGCCACGCCGACCGACGCGGTGAGCTGAGTCTGTTCCGCAATCAAACGTTTGATGTTTGCAGCGATGGTCTCGGGGGACCCGAGAGCGACCTGGCTGTTAGTGACATCCAGGAACGCTTCATCCAGCGACAGCCCTTCGACCAGCGGCGTGAAGCGGTGAAAGATCTCGAAGACGGTGGTCGAAACGGATTTGTAACGATCGAAGCGAGGCTTCACGCACACCGCATGCGGGCAGCGTCGCAGCGCTTCCCGCATGGGCATGGCGGAGTGCACGCCGTACTTGCGCACTTCATAACTTGCGGCCGCGACAACGCCGCGACCGCCGAGCCCACCCACAATCACCGGCTTGCCTCGCAGCTCGGGATTGTCGCGCATCTCCACGGACGCGTAGAACGCGTCCATGTCGACATGCAGGATGGAGCGCGTCACTTCACCGTGATCGTGATTTTCTTCGAGACAACGGCCGGATCGTGCGGCACGTGCCCGAAGTCGCCGAGGACCAGCTGCAGGGTGTGCTTGCCGGGCTTCAGCTCGATGGTCGTTTCGGTCTGACCCTTGCCGAAGTGAACGTGCTGAGCGTCGGTGGGAACCGGCGCGTCGAGCGGCGGCAGGTCGGCGTCGATGATCAGGTGATGATGGCCGGAGTTGTCGAACGTGATGCCGGCGGGCGCGATGCCCATGCCCTTCAAGCCGAACTTCACCGTGACCGGGCTGGTGACGGTGGCGCCGTCTGCAGGCGCAATGAAATACACCTCGGCGCCCTTCGGGGACGGCGTCCGTTTCGCCTGCGCGAATGCAACGCCTGCGGCGGCGACGGCGCCGATCAGGGCGAAAGCGATCAATGCTTTAGCTTGCTTCATCTTCTTGGCTCCGCTGAATGAGGTGGGGATTGTACGCCACGGATTTCGCTATGCGATGTTGGCTGGATGAGGAGGGTGTCTGTGGCTTGCTGCGGGTTGCTTAAGAGGCGTTAGTAAAGATGCGTCGGTGGCGGGCGGAAGCGTTGCCAGAGGGGCGTCGGTTGGCTGCGGAGGCCGGTGCGGGGTTTGCTCTTTCCGGCACCGCGCACGGGCCTTGTCCACGCGGACGCGTGGACCGTATTCCGTACGTCCCTGTAGCGCTGCTAGAAAACGGTCCCTCGTTTTCAAGCTGCCGGAAAGAGCAAACCCCTCCCCGGCCTCCGCTTCAGCGGCGGATGGTGACGCCAACCTCCGGAGTTCTTCGCCCGCCACGTCAAAGTGGAATGATGCCTTCCGGAGTCCGCTCGACCTCGGAGATTGCGCCGACGTGCGAAGAATCTAGGCGGCTCTCCGCAACGCCTAGATTTAGGCTGACGCGTGGAGAGACGCAGCGGTTCTCGCAGCGTTGAGAATTACGCTGACGCGTGGAGAGACGCAGCGGCTCTCGCAGCGTTGAGAATTACGCTGACGCGTGAAGAGGCGCAGCGGTTCTCGCAGCGTTGAGAATTACGCTAACGCGTGGAGAGACGCAGCGGTTCTCGCAACGTTTGAGAATTGCGCTAACGCGTGAAGAGGGGTTCGACCCGGCGAGTATTGCTATAAACAACCATGTGGTTTGAAACACCACTCCGAGTGGCCCGCAAACTCAGCGCAGATGTAGGCGTCGTCGAGGTGGGTGGGGTATCTCTCACCGGCGGCTTGGCTCCGACAGGGAAGTCGGGCCCAGCAGCAGCTACATGGACGTAACGCATACAGTCCGCGCGTCAGCGCGGACAAGGGCGGTGCGCGGCGCCGGGGAGAGATACCCCGCCCACCTCGGCGACGCGAGCCACCGAGGCCCTCTGAAACCAACGCAACGTTACGCGTTACTCACCCGAGCCTGCCGCACCTCAACCGGAGCCTGCTGACCCGCCGCCATGTCCTCAGTCACGAAGTCATCCACATTGATGATCTCCATCACTCGACGATCGTAATCCCGCAACATCGCCGCCTCAGTCTCCGACAAAATCCCAGCCGCCAGCGCCTGCTGAATCTGCCCAGGCAGATCCAGTGCCGTGACCTTGCCGGTCTTCACGCCATCAACACGAATCCGCTTCTCCAGCGGCTCCGCCGTCTCACTAAGCACGAGCGCCTCATGCAGCAACCCGAGCGGGTTGTTCGGCTCGACCGTGCGATACACGCCGTTCGTCAGGCGGTCACGCGTAACCGTGGGATGCAGAATCTGATCGACCAGCTGATGACTGAGCGGATCTGACGGTGCGTGATACGTCTGTCCACGCGGGAAGATGAACAATCGCATGAACCCCGCGATGAAACGATTGGGGAAGTTGCGCAGGAACGTGTGCAGCTGCTCTTGAGCTTTATACAGCAGACTGCGGCACGCCCACTCGACCAGCGGCAGATCCGCTTCCTGGCGTCCCTGATTCTCGTAATGTTTGAGCGCCATCGACGCGAGATACATGCACGACAGCACATCGCCCAACCGCGCCGACAAGCTCTCTTTTTTCTTGAGATAACCACCAAGCGTCAACATCGCCACGTCGGTAGCAAAAGCAAACGACGCGCTGAAGCGATTGATGTGCTGATAGAACCGCTGCGTCTGCCCCGTCTCCGGCACACGCGAGAAGCGCGCTAACGTCAGCGCCATCACCATCGAACGCACAGCGTTGCTGATGGTGAAGCCAATGTGACCAAACAAAGCCGCATCGAAATCCCGGGTCCCTTTGCGCTTGTCCTTCTCCTTCGCCGCATTCATCTCGCGCAGAACGAACGGGTGACAGCGAATCGCGCCCTGGCCGAAGATGATCAAACTACGAGTGAGCAGGTTCGCGCCTTCGACCGTGATCGCAACCGGCACGAGCTGATAGCCGCGACCCAGATAGTTCTTCGGGCCCAGGCAGATACCCTTGCCGCCGTGAATATCCATCGCGTCGTTTGCAATGAGCCGGCCGTACTCGGTGAGGTGATATTTGAGCATCGCCGACGGCACCGACGGCTTTTCGCCGCCATCGATCGCGCCCGCAGTGACAGAGCGAGCGGCATCCATGATGTAAGTCGTGCCCGCCATGCGAGCCAGCACTTCAGCGACGCCTTCGAACTGACCCACTGAAACATTGAACTGCCGGCGAATGCGCGCGTAAGCGCCCGTCGAGAACACAGCGGCCTTCGACGCGCCAGTGGCGCTCGACGGCAACGAGATACAACGACCGACCGACAGCTGCTCAACCAGCATGCGCCAGCCCTGGCCCGCATTCTTGATGCCACCGATCAAATAATCGAGCGGCACGAACACATCCTTGCCTTGAATCGGGCCGTTCTGGAACGGCGCATTCAACGGGAAGTGACGGCGGCCGATCGTGACACCCGGCGTATGACGCGGAATCAAAGCACAGGTGATGCCGTAGTCGGTGCGCTCGTCACCGAGCAGACGATCCGGATCATAGAGCTTGAACGCAAGGCCGATCACAGTCGCAATCGGCGCGAGCGTGATGTAACGCTTGCTGAAGTTCAATCGCACGCCCACGATCTCGCGACCTTCGAACATGCCTTTGCAAACGACGCCCGTATCCGGAATCGATGCAGCGTCTGAGCCCGCGCGCGGGCCCGTCAGAGCGAAGCAAGGAACCTCTTCGCCGCGAGCGAGCCGAGGCAAGTAGTAATCACGCTGCTCTTGAGTGCCGTAGTGAAGCAGCAACTCAGCGGGGCCGAGCGAATTCGGCACGGCGACAGTAGAAGCAACCACACCGGAGCGGCTCGACAGCTTCACGAGCACACACGAGTGTGCATACGCGGAGAATTCCAGGCCGCCGTATTTCTTCGGGATGATCATTGCGAAGAAACCCTTATTCTTCACGTAGTCCCAAATGTGCGGCGGCAGGTCGGCGCGACGATGCGTGATATCCCAATCGTCGACCATGCGACACAACTCTTCGCAAGGACCGTCGATGAAGGCCTGTTCTTCGGCAGTGAGTCGAGGCGCAGCGGCCGACAGCAACTTTTCCCAATCGGGGCCGCCGGAGAACAATTCGCCGTCCCACCACACCGTGCCGGCTTCGAGTGCGTCCTTCTCCGTTTGTGACATCGACGGCAACATGCGCCGATACGTGCGCAGGAAGGGCCGAGAGATGAAACGAATGCGCAGCGCGTCGATGTTCAAGAACACCAGCACGCCGAGCACCGTCCACAACACGATCAGCCACGGCAGAGAAGCTCCGCCGAACAATGCGTAGGCGAGCAAAGCGCCGCCGTACGTGAGCGTTGCAGTCAGTAGAGAAGAACGATGGTAGGTGACGACCAGGAAGGTCACCACGAACAAGAGAAACCAAATCACGCTGCTCACGGCAATGAACCTCTAGATGAAGCTATGCGCAGCAGGCCGCGAAGAGGAAATGTGCTTGGCCGGATTGTCCGACAATGCAGTCGGGGCATGCTGTGTCGCGCTTGCGCAGGACAGTAACTGCGCGGCGCATGGCAAGCAAGTCACCTACGCGCATGATTTGTATCTATCGCGCGTGATGGCGCACTAAATTGCGTGCTGTGCCTAGAGAGTAATCGGCACGCGGAACAGGAGGGCTCTCCGCGAGCGGGAGAGCCCTCCAGCGAACAGTTAGATCAGCTCTTTGACGCCTTCACGCTCTTCGAGCAATTCCTTGTGTGTCACGTCCATGCGCTTGCGGCTGAACTCGTTGACGTTGAGGCCCTGCACGATCTGGTACGCGCCGTTCTTGCAGGTCACCGGATAGCCGTAAATCACGCCTTCCGGAATGCCGTAGCTACCGTCGGACGGGACGGCCATGCTGACCCAATCGCCGTCGGGCGTGCCGAGCACCCAATCGCGGATGTGATCGATCGCGGCCGATGCAGCGGAGGCGGCCGACGATTGACCACGCGCCTTGATGATTGCGGCGCCGCGCTGTTGCACGACAGGAATGAACGTTTCCTCGTACCACTTCTGATCGACCACCGACAGCGCCTGCTTGCCGTCGACCAGCGCAGCGTGCAGATCCGGATACTGAGTGGCGGAGTGATTGCCCCAGATCGTGACTTTCTTGATCTTCGTGCTGTGCGAGCCGGTCTTCTCGGCCAGCTGCGACAACGCGCGATTGTGATCGAGGCGGACCATCGCGGTGAAATTGGCTTTCTTCAAGTTCGGCGCGTTGCGCTGAGCGATCAGTGCATTGGTGTTCGCCGGATTGCCGACCACCAGCACGCGCACGTCGCGGCTCGCAACGGCGTCGAGCGCCTTGCCCTGAGCGGAGAAGATCTGCGCATTCGCGAGCAACAGATCCTTACGTTCCATACCGGGGCCGCGCGGACGCGCGCCGACCAGCAATCCGAAATCGCAATCCTTGAAAGCGACCTTGGCGTCGTCGGTGGCGACGATTTTGTTGAGCGTCGGGAACGCGCAGTCGTTGAGCTCCATCACCACACCCTGCAACGCGCCTAGCGCCGGCGTGATTTCCAACAAGTGCAGGTTGATGGGCTGATCCGGGCCGAGCATCTGGCCGGAGGCGACGCGAAAGGCAAGGGCATAACCGATCTGGCCGGCAGCGCCGGTGATGGCAACGTTGACGGGCTTTTTCATGGGCCGCAGCTCTCCAATGATTCGACGACTGCTTGTAATGGGGCCGCAAATTCTAACGTTTCTGTAACCGCCGGAGGCAGCGTGCGGCCTCCGTGCATGGTGAATGCTGCTTTCGCGCCTCGCGTCGGCTGTGGTTCCGTCGGTCAATTGGTTGAATACGTTCAGGAAAGTCCCGATGCAGAGAATAGACAACGCTCGTCATGCGTAGCCGGCGGGAAACTTTCCCCGCCACGGGGCGTTAACTTCCGTTGTACCAAGCCCGGACCGCAGCGTTCAGCAGAGTTAATGCATTAGATGACACGACTCGTCTGCGTCTCCAATCGAATCTCACTGCCGCGTAAATCCGCGGCGCCAGGCGGCCTGGCGGTCGGGATCCTGAGCGCACTGAAGCGCACCGGCGGCCTGTGGTTCGGCTGGGGCGGCGAGACCATCGAGACCGATCCGGGCGAGCCCGATATTCACATTCGCGAAGGCGTCACCTACGCGACCATCGATCTGCGGAACTCCGAATTCGAGCTGTACTACAACGGCTATTCGAACGACGTGCTGTGGCCGTTGTTTCATTACTTCCTGAAGGGCATGCGCTACTCGAACGAGCAGCGCGAGGCGTACGAAAACGTCAACCGAGTATTCGCGCAGCGGCTACTGCCGCTGTTACAACCACGCGATCTGATTTGGGTGCACGACTATCACCTGATTCCGCTCGGCCGCCGGTTGCGCGAGCTCGGTGTGCAGCGGCCCATCGGATTCTTCCTGCACATTCCGTTTCCGAACATCGAAATGTTGCGCGTCCTGCCGTGTTACGCGGAGCTGGTGCGCGATCTCACCAGCTACGATGTGATCGGATTTCAGACGCTCAACGATCTGCGGTCGTTTCATACCGGCATCGAGCATCTGTTCGGCAGCGAAGCGATTCGCGGCGATGGGCGCATTCGCATCGGCGATCGTACGATCAGAGCCGAAGTGTTTCCGATTGGAATCGATGTCGCCGCGGTCGAGCAGGAGGCAGTGGAAGCATTGCCGACCGACGTGGTCCGTCGCATGACAGACAGCTTGATGGGCCGCTCGCTGATGATGGGCGTGGATCGTCTCGATTACAGCAAGGGCCTGGTCGAACGCTTCTCCGCCTATCAACAATTTCTCGAAACGCATCCCGAGAATCTCGGGCGAGTTACATATATACAGATCGCGCCGCTGTCTCGCACCGACGTGCGCGCGTACGCCGAGATTCGGCAAGCGCTGGAGCAAGCGGCCGGCCGCACCAACGGACGCTTTGCCGATACCGACTGGACGCCGATTCGTTATTTGAATCGCAACTTCCCGCACGGGACGTTGATGGGCTTCCTGCGGGCGGGGAAAGTCGGATTGGTGACGCCGCTGCGCGATGGCATGAATCTGGTGGCGAAAGAGTTCGTCGCAGCCCAGGACCCGGCCGATCCCGGCGTGTTGATTCTTTCCAATCTCGCCGGCGCGGCGCGCGAGTTATCGGCGTCGTTGCTGGTGAATCCTTACGACTTGCGCGGTGTGAGTCACGCAATTCAAGCAGCATTGGCGATGCCGCTGTCGGAACGTCGCGACCGCCATCAAGACATGATGAAAATTCTCCGCCGCAACGATATCGCGGCGTGGGTCCGGCGCTTCATGGAAGCGCTGGAGCAGACTCAAGCGGGCGAGAGCGCCAACGAGAATCGAGTTCGCGTCGTGAGCGGCTCGAAGAAATAACTCAGCTCTTCGCGGGCGCGCCGCTGCCGTCCGATCCCTTGGCAACAAGCATCGATTCCACCTGCGGATGTTGATCGACGTAGTACACGCGCTGCGGGGTCGCCAGCATGACGTTGTTCTCGTCGAACCATTGCACCAGGCGCAGGTTGATGTCCTGAAGGATATCCATGTGCTTGGCGTAATCGTTGGTCAGCACGAAGTACACCGCTTCGAAGTCGAACGACGAGGCGCCGATCTTGGCGAAGTGGGCGCGATCGAAACGAATCGGCTGGTGCGATTCGATCAGCTGACGCAGCTTGCCGGGAATCTCCCGTAGCACATCCACCGGCGTTTGTTGGTCGACGCTGATGTTCAGCACCACTCGCCGCTGCACCAGGCGACTGTGATTGCGCACGCGACTGCTGAGCAGGTTCGCGTTCGGCATGATGATCTGTTCGCCGCTCACGCTGCGCAGGCGAGTGCTCTTCACGCCGATGTATTCCACCGTGCCGCTGAAGTCGTCGACCTGCAGCGCATCGCCGACCACGAACGGCCGGTCGAGCGTGATCGACAGCGATGCGAACAAGTCGCCGAGAATGTTTTGAGCGGCGAGGGCGACCGCGATACCGCCGATGCCCAAGCCGGCCAGCAGCGGTTTGATCTCGATGCCGAGGTTGTCGAGGGTCAGCAGCAGAACGAACGACCAGATCGTCGCGCGCGCCACGAAGCCGATCACGCCGATCGAGCTGGCCGCAGCGGCATCGTTGGCCAACGTGGTGCGTCGTTTGCGCTCCAACCCGCCCAACACGCCGATGGTTGCCCAGATGCCGATCTGCCAGAACGTGGAGATCGTGAATAGCGTCTTGAGCGTACGACTGATCGGTGCCGGCAGCGTCAGCCACTGCGCGGCGATGAAAAGCGACGCGATCAGAAGAAACAGCACGCCGGTGCGGCTTGCCATCTGCAGCGGCAGTTCGAGCAATTCGGTCTCGGGTGTCGCCGCCAGTCTGGCGTAGCGCGAGCTCACTGCCCGGCGGATCAGCAGCGACACGAAGAACGTACCCACGGCAATGCTGGCAGCCACTGTCAGCTGCCACAGGGTGTTGCCCATGTATGTAGCTTCGACCAACTTTTCGACCTGGGTCATCCAGACATCTCGACTGTATCGACGCGCGGACGGCAGAGGATATCGCGGCGAGCCGTAATTTTCCGATCCCTCGCGTGAAGGCGGGCGACTGCGTACATCTGCTACTCTTGCAGCCCAATGCTATTCGAAGCGGAACGATCCGGCGAACGAACGACCCTGCGCTTGCAAGGCGGCTGGTGCATCGACCATCTACGGGAGATCGAGGCGGCCCTCGCGCAATTCCCGTCCGGTGGTGAACGTGTCGCTATCGATTACAGTGGCATTGAAACATTGGACCTGTCCGGCGCGTGGCTGCTGCGCGTCTGGTTGGATCGTGCCAAGTCGGCTGGCGCGAAGATCGAAGTCGTCGGCCGTGCCCCGACTCATTTTGAATTTCTCGACGAGCTGCTCGAACGCAAAGCCGGCGAGCCTCCGGCGCCCGAGCCCCGGGCTTCGCTACGCGAAGCGTTGGTCTGGGTGGGCAGAGCGTCGGTTCAGCAAGCCAAGCAGACCCGCGACGCTATCGGTTTTTTCGGCCGAATCGCCGTCACCACGCTGCGGGCGATGCGCAGCATCCACCATCTGCGGCTGACCTCGATTACGCGTCATATATATGAGACGGGTATCCAGGCGGTCCCGATCGTGTCGCTGATCGCTTTCTTGATCAGCGTCATCGTTGCCTACCTCGGCGCCCAGCAGCTGCGTCAGTTCGGTGCGGAGATCTTCACCGTCGACCTGGTCGCGATCTCGGTGCTGCGTGAAATGGGCGTGCTGCTCACATCGATTATCGTCGCCGGCCGGTCGGGCAGCGCGTTTGCCGCCGAGATCGGTGTGATGCGACTCAACGATGAGATCGACGCCTTGCAGTCGATGGGCGTGGATCCCTACGAAGTTTTGGTGTTGCCGCGTTTGATCGGTCTGCTGATTGCGCTGCCTTTGCTGACAGTCGTTGCGGACGCGATGGGTCTCGCCGGCGGCGCGTTGCTGTCGTCGCTGTTGCTGGATATCGACTTGTCGCAGTTCATTCCTCGCGTGCAAGACGCGCTGGCGCCCACCACATTCTGGGCCGGCCTGATCAAGGCGCCGGTGTTTGCAATGTTGATTGCGCTGGTCGGAACCTATCGCGGCTTGCAGGTGCGCGACTCGTCTCGCGAGCTGGGTCGTTTGACGACGGTCGCGGTCGTGCAATCGATCTTCCTGGTGATCTTTGCCGACGCGATCTTCGCGGTGGTGTTCGTGGAGCTGGATTTCTAGGCCATGAGCACCAACGCAGACAACCAACAGACGCCCGTGATCTCCGTGCGCAACCTGGTGAACCGCTTCGGCACCCAGGTTGTCCACGACGGCGTGAATTTGGATGTGATGCCGGGCGAGGTGCTGGGCATCGTAGGCGGTTCGGGCACCGGCAAGTCCGTGTTGCTCAGGACCATGCTCGGCCTGCAGCGGCCGGCCTCGGGCCAGATCCTGGTCGAAGGTCGTGACATCACCTGCATGAGCGAGGCGGAACTGCTCTCGGTCAAGCGGCGTTACGGCGTGACTTTCCAACATGGGGCGCTGTTCAGCTCGCTGAGCGTGGCAGAAAACATTCAACTGCCGATTCGCGAGTACTTCGACGCCTCGCCCGAAGCGCTGGAGGCATTGACTCAGCTGCGGTTGCGAATGGTCGGCTTGCCCATCGACGCCGGTGCCAAGCTGCCGGCGCAGCTGTCGGGAGGTATGGTCAAGCGAGCCGCACTGGCGCGCGCACTGGCGTTGGATCCGGCGTTGCTATTCCTGGACGAACCGACCGCCGGCCTGGATCCGATCTCCGCTGCCAGTTTCGACGAGCTGGTGATGTATCTGCATCGCGGCCTGAAATTGACGGTCATCATGATCACCCACGACCTGGATACGCTGCTCGCGACGTGCAGCCGGGTGGCGGTGCTGGTTGACAGAAAAATCGTGGTCGATACCCTCGGCGGCATCATGAATAATCCGCATCCGTGGATTCAGGAGTACTTCCATGGCCCTCGTTCCCGGGCAGCGCAAGCTGCGAGCGGGGCCGGTAAGTAACTCGCCATGGAAAGAGACGCTCACTATGTAGCCGTCGGCGCGTTCATCCTGCTGGTGATCGCCTTCGCTGTCGGTTTCGTGCTCTGGTACACCGATGCCAACGACGGCCTGGTGTACGAACGTTATGAGATTTATTTCACCGGCTCCGTCAGCGGCCTGGATCGCGGCAGCCCGGTGCGTTTCCTCGGTGTCGATGTCGGGCGCGTGCGGCGTTTGTCGATCGATAAGCAGAACCCGACGCGCGTGCAGGTGGTCGTGGAAATCGACGAGACCACGCCGATTTCGGCGGCCACGCGTGCGAGCCTGGGCCTGCAGGGTGTGACGGGCTTGCTCTATGTGAATCTCAAGGAACAGGCCGACATCGATCGCAGCGCGCCGTTGCGACAGGGCGCGACCTATCCCGTGATCGAAGCGGTCGAGTCGGACTTCGATGCGTTCCTGGCGAGCCTGCCGGAGCTGATGGGCCGGGCGAACACCTTGTTGGAACGTTTCACGCGCGTGGTCTCGGACGAAAATCTCGCCGGTATCGCGAACACCATCAAGACCATGCAGGAGACGGTCGCGACCCTGCCGCAAACGTCCAGAGATGTGCAGAAGCTGGTGAACGAGGTGCGAGCGACGGTTGCGGAAATCCACACCGCGTCCGAATCGTTGCGGGCCATGACCGACGAGTCGCGCCCCGAGGTGAAGCAGGCGCTCAAACGCATGACCGACGTTGCAAACAATCTTGCCGAAGCGTCGTCGCGCGTCGACCGCTTCACCAAACAAAGCGAAGTACAGCTGGGCAACTTCACCGATCAGGGTCTGTTCGAGCTGGAGCGCCTGATGCGCGAGACGCGCCAGGCGGCGCGGGAGTTTCGCGATCTGTCGCGCAGCCTGCAGGAGAACCCGTCGCAGATTCTGTATGAGCCGCCGGAGAGCGGTGTCGAGATCAAACCATGAACAAAGGGCTGCTGGCCGCCGCCGCTGTATCGATGTTTTGCTCCGCGTGTACCGGGTCGTTGTTCGACAGCGAATTGCCGGTGCCGGCGAGCTATGTGATCGCTTCTGCGCCACCCGGTTCGTTGACCGGCGTGCCGACGACGCAGGCCGATGTTTCTATCGGTCGTCCCGATTTCGCACCCGGGCTGGATACCGATCGCATCGCTGTGCTCAAAGGACGCCAGCTCGATTTCTATCGTGGCGCTCGCTGGGGCGGCCGCAGCGTGGAAGTCGTGCAGAGCATGCTGGTCAGCAGTCTCAACGACCAGGGTCTGTTTCGTAGCGTGACGGCGGAGCAGGCGCGTGTCGCCACCGACTACATGCTCGACGTCGAAGTTCGTCATTTCGAGTCGGACTACGCGAGCGGCGCACCGGCTGCGCATGTGGAGATCATCGGACGTGTGATTCGCGTCTTCGACCGTAAGCTGGTGACGACGGTGACTAGCGATGCGCGTGTCGCAGCCGCCGAAGATCGTATGACTGCAGTGATGCAAGCGTTCGAGGCGGCCTCGCAGAAGGTCGCGTTGGATCTGGCGCGTCAGACTGCGACTGCGGTTGCCGACGACGTGCCGGTGCTTCGCAAGGCGCGTGG
>Ga0247784_1000207_pt1 | contig 17880 bp, 20 predicted proteins | sample UWRJL169409R5_FD_179909 | JGI IMG/M metagenome (GOLD analysis project Ga0247784, IMG submission 179909) | Plant litter microbial communities from Arlington Agricultural Research Station in Wisconsin, United States - UWRJ-L169-409R-5 | ecosystem: Environmental > Terrestrial > Plant litter >...
GCCGTTCCTGCAGGGCGAGCGCGTTCTGGATGTCGGCACCGGCGCGGGCTTTCCGGGCTTGCCGTTGGCAGTCGCGAATCCGCAATTGCGTTTTACGTTGCTGGACTCGACCGCGAAGAAACTGAAGTTCATCGACCATGTCGCCGGGTTGCTTGAGTTGACCAATGTGCAAACGGTGCATACTCGCGCCGAAAATTTCCGTCCGCCGGAGCGATTCGATATCGTGGTGTCGCGCGCCGTCGGGCCCATAGAGCAATTCGTCAAATGGGCCGGTCATTTATGTGTCGGCGGCGGACGACTGCTGGCGATGAAGGGGCGCGACCCGGCGGCGGAACTGGTCAAGCTGCCGAGCGGCTGGAAAGTGGCGGCGATCCATCGACTTAACGTTCCCGCTCTGGACGAAGAGCGGCATCTTGTGGAAATCTGCCGCAGTCACGACCGAGTCTGAACGATTCAGGTTTGTTCTAATTGCCATGACTCACTAACGAATCGGATTCTTCTGCAGCTCTCATCCATGCATCGCATCCTCGCCATCACCAACCAGAAAGGCGGCGTCGGCAAGACCACGACGAGCGTCAATCTGGCCGCATCGCTGGCGGCGACCAAGCGGCGCGTGCTGTTGGTCGACATCGATCCGCAAGGCAATGCGACGATGGGTTGCGGCATCGACAAGCGCACGGTGGAGCGATCAACGGTCGATGTGTTGCTCGGCGAGAGTGACGCTGCGTCGGTGCTGCGTACCGTCGATTATTCCGATTTCAAAGTGATGCCCGCGAACCAGGACCTGGTCGCGGCCGACGTGGACATGATGGGCAAGCCGGGCGCCGAAACGCGACTGCGCGACGCGCTTCAACCGTTGCTGCCGCAGTTCGACATCGTGCTGATCGATTGTCCGCCGGCGTTGAATATGCTGACGGTGAATGCATTGGTCGCCGCCGAAGGCGTGCTGATCCCGATGCAATGTGAGTACTACGCCCTGGAGGGGTTGACGGCGTTGGTTAACACGATCGAACAGATCAAGGCGGGCCCGAATCCGACGCTCGAAATCGGCGGCATTCTGCGCACCATGTTCGATCCGCGTAACAACCTCGCCAACGAAGTTTCCAATCAGCTGATCGAGCATTTCCAGGACAAAGTGTTTCGCACCATCATTCCCCGTAACGTGCGCCTGGCGGAAGCGCCCAGCTTCGGCAAGCCGGCTCTGCACTATGACAAGGAGTCTCGCGGGGCATTGGCCTACCTCGCATTGGCGGGCGAGATGATTCGTCGCGACGAGTATCCGTTCAGCAGCGCGGACGATACGCCGCCGGCCGCCGATGCGGTCGCATCGTAAACGACTCCAAGATAATGAAACCCCATGAGCAACATGGCGACCAAACGACCCAGTCTTAGCCGTGGGCTGGGCGCCCTGCTCGGCCAACCCGCCGCGTCCGCTTCGCCCGCCACCGCTGCGGTAGTGACGGCGTTGCGGCCCATGGACGAGGAACTGCAGAAGCTGCCGGTCGACTTGTTACAGCGAGGCAAGTATCAGCCCCGCATCGACCTGCGGCAGGAAACATTGCAGGAGCTGGCCGACTCGATCAAAGCGCAAGGCGTGGTGCAGCCGATCATCGTGCGCCCGATCAGTGGCGCCACCGGTGACAACGGTGCGCAGCCGGCCGAGCAGCGTTACGAAATCATCGCCGGCGAACGCCGTTGGCGCGCCGCGCAGCTCGCGGGCTTGCACGAGATTCCCGCGGTCATTCGTCGCGTGCCGGACGAAGCCGCGATTGCGATGGCGCTGATCGAAAACATTCAGCGCGAAAATCTCAATCCGCTGGAAGAAGCTCGTGCGCTACAGCGATTGATCACGGAATTCGAAATGACTCATGCGACCGCGGCCGAAGCTGTCGGTCGTTCGCGTGCAGCCGTGTCGAACCTGTTGCGTTTGTTGGACCTCGGCGAGGAAACAAAGTCGCTGGTCGAACATCGCGAGTTGGAAATGGGCCACGCCCGTGCGTTGCTTGGCATCGACAACAAGCGCCAGCAAGCCGAAATCGCGGCGCAAGTGGCGCAACAGAAATTATCGGTGCGCGACACCGAGGCGTTGGTGAAGCGGCTGGCGACGCCCTCATCGGGCGGGTCGGAGTCCGGCGCGCGGGTCGACCCGAACATTCGCAAGCTCGAAGCGGATTTGAGCGAAAAGCTTGGCGCGAAAGTTCAGGTGCAACATTCGTCGTCGGGCAAGGGCAAGCTGGTCATCAGTTATCACACGCTGGACGAGCTCGACGGCATCCTCGTACACATCCAGTAAGCACGCCGCGATCAGGGATTTGATCAGGTAAGGTTCAATGCAGAGGCGTCAGTCAGCCAGGGAACACCGCTCGCGGGAGGGCCGCTTTAGATGCGGCAGGCGTCGTTGCTGAGGCGCGCGACGCCGCGCACTGCGATCACTTCACATCTGTGTGCGTTGCTCTTCTGGTCCGCTGCCTTTTTTGGCGACAGCGCGCTCGCCGAGATCGTCGTCGACGGTTACATCGACGAACCCGAGTGGCAGGGCGCGATCACTTGCGACGATTGGCAACGCACGCTGCCGTTCGCGCGTGATCGCCCGAGATATTCCAACGAGCTGCGCATTCTCTCAACCGCGCGTGGCCTGGCTGCTGCGTTCGTCATCGATCAACCACCTGCCGAAAGACGAATCAAGCCGCGCACACCGCGCGATGCCGAACGTTTGATCGGCGACACGGTGGCGTTGATGGTCGACTTCGATGCCACCGCGCAGGTCGGGTACGAATTCACCGTCGGCTTGGGCGGCGGCATTCGCGACGGGCTCATCACCAATCAAAACAAATTCGATCGCGATTGGGACGGCTCGTGGCAGCACGCGGTGCGCGAAACGGATCAGCAATGGTTCGTGGAAATATTCATTCCTTGGTCCAGCATCAGCATGCGCGAGTCCAGTGCCGAAACGCGCACCGTCGGCATTTACGGCACGCGGTATTTGTACGAGCGGGGCGAGCGCTACGCGTGTCCGGGAATCACCAGCGACGCGGCGGTATTTCTTTCCGAATTCAAACGCATCGAAATCTCGCAACACGCGTCGGTCGCCAGTCTCGACATCGTTCCCTACGGCACCGCTATTGCGGATTTTCTCGGCGAGCACACGCGCTTCAAAGCGGGCGCCGATATCAATTGGAAAGCGTCGCCGAATTTATGGCTGGCGGCCACGCTCAATCCCGATTTCGGCCAGGTGGAAAGCGACGAGCTGGTGGTGGATTTCTCCGCGATCGAAACAGTGTTCACCGACAAGCGTCCGTTCTTCACCGAGAATCAGGGCATCTTCGATCTGCGCACGCCGGCCAACGGTCAGCTGGTTTACACGCGCCGTATCGGTGCTGCGTCCGACGACGGCGTCACTGCTTCGACGGACATCGATGCAGCGTTGAAACTCACCGGCACCGCAGGTTCGTTTATCTACGGTGGCTTTGTCGTGCAAGAGGACGACTACGAGAGCGGCAGCGGTGCGGGACGTCGCTTCGCTGCAGCTCGCGCGGCCCTGCCGTTGGAGAACTCACGCTTCGGCTTCCTCGGCACGTTCACTGATCGCCCGCTGCTGGATCGCGACGCGTTCGTGAATGCGCTCGACTACGAAGTCTCGCCGAACGATGAGCTGCGCTTCAGCGGCCAGGTCATTCGTTCCGATATCGGCACCAGCGGCTTCAGCTTGTTAGGAAGGGAATTGCGCATCCCTGGAGACGGAGTCGTGCGCCGTGAAATCGATACTCACGGTTACGAGTCGTGGCTGCAGGCGGATTTCAATCGCAACTCGTCGCTCACGCACACGATGAAGCTGCTGTACATCGACGATACGTTCGACATGAACGATCTTGGCTACATGGAACGTAACGCGCTCGAACAAGTGGAATGGGAAACCAATCACCGTGTTGCCAGCGGCAGCGGGCGGGTGATCGGCGAGACGCAGCGCTTTTATTCCTTTTATCGCGAGAACACCGACGGCCAGCGTTTGCAGTCGCGAATCTCCGGATCGCGCGACGTGCAGTACGCAAGCGCATGGCGTGCATTCCAGGAGCTGCGCTACATCACCAGCGGTGTGGACGATTTGATCTCTCGCGGCAACGGTCCGGTGCGACTCGACAATCGCGCCTCCGCGTACGTGGATGTGACGACGCCGCGTTTCGGCGACTGGCAGTTCACTTTCGGCAGCTATGTTTTCCAGCAGGGCGTCGAGGGTTACTCGGGCTGGCTGCAATTTCTCGCTGCCTGGTACCCGACTGAAAAACTGACACTGCGACTCGACCTGTTGCCGCAATACTCAGACGACTGGCTGCTGTGGCAGAACGACACGCTGTTCGGCTCGTTCCGCGCCGAGCGCCTCGATTTCGATTTTCGCCTCGACTGGATCCCGGCGGTGCGCCACGAGCTGCGCGTCAAATGGCAGTGGATCGGCATCGATGCGGAATTGCGGCGCGCATACCGAACCGACGCGGCGGGGAATCTATTACCTGTGAACGAACCGATCGCGCCGTTCACCGTAAACAACCTGGGTTTGCAAATACGATATCGCTATGAGCTCGGGCCCATGTCAGAACTATTTCTCGTCTACGCCCGCGGCGGTTACAATTTCATCGACGACGACGAGCGTGGTGTGACAGAGTTGTTCCGCGATATGACAGATGTACGCGATGCGGACCAATTCCTGATCAAGTTTCGATACAAACTCTGACAAGCTTACAAAGACGGGTACAGGTACGAGGAACCGCCGGTCAATGGTGAGTAGTCACCATGATCTTCCTTGTAGCACTGCAAAACGCTGCGTATAATGCGCCGCCGTTTCTGGCCGGGCGGTAACTTCGGTCAGTTTCTCAGGATTCAGTCGACATGCCACACGTGGCCGATCACCGGCCGTGAGCGATAACGCGCGCCGCGGTAAGCGCCTGGCATTGAAATTCGCCGCGGTCCAGCTGGCAAGCACGAGTGTCGTTGCACTCGTATTTCTGGCGACGAGCGGCGCAAACGCGGCCCGCTCGGCAGTCGCAGGTGGGTTGATCGTCGCGTTGGGGACTCTCGTGTTTGCCTGGCGTTTGTTCGCCACCAGCTGGCCGGCGGCCAGCGCGGCGCGAGGGTTTTACGCGGGCGAGTTGTTGAAATGGGTTTGGGTGCTCGGCGCGTTTGCGCTGGCGTTGACTCGCGGCGGCATGGAGCCGCTGCCCCTGCTGCTCGGCATGGTTGCCGGACAGTGCGGGTTCTGGGTCGCAATGGGAATCTTCAAATAGGTGGCACAGGTGAGGTGGGTTGATGGCTGAGCATGGTGGTCCGGCGACCATGACCGATTACATCAAGCACCATCTCCATCATTTGGAGATGCCGGTCGGTGAAGGCCGGTTCATGGTGCTGCATCTCGACAGCATCTTTTTCAAGCTGCTGTGCGCCGCCATTTTCCTGTGGCTGTTCCTGCGTGTCGCGCGTCGCGCCACCACCGGCGTGCCCGGCAAGTTCCAATGTTTCATCGAGATGATCGTCGAGTTCGTCGACACCTCGGTGAAGGAAACCTTCCACGGCAAGAGCAAGCTGATCGCGCCGCTGGCGATCACGATTTTCTGCCTGGTGTTCCTGATGAACTTCCTGGACATGATTCCGGTCGACTGGCTGCCGGCTCTCGCCGGTGCCGCGCATGTTCCTTACCTGCGCGTCGTGCCGACGGCCGATCTCAACACCACGCTCGCGATGTCGCTGACCGTGTTCCTGCTGATCCAGGTGTTCGGCATAAAGCACAAGGGCCTTGGTACGTTCTTCGGCGAGATGCTCACCGCGCCATTCCACGCACCGAACGTGGTCGGCAAGATCCTGCTCGCGCCGGCCAACCTGCTGCTGCGACTGATCGAAGAGGCGGTGCGCCCGATTTCGCTGGCGCTGCGTCTGTTCGGCAACATGTACGCCGGCGAGCTCATCTTCATCCTGATCGCCTGCATGACGCTCGGTGCCGGCTTGAACAGTGGCCTCACTTACGTGATGGCGCCGCTGCAATTCGTCGCTGGCTTCGTCTGGACCGCGTTTCACATCCTGATCATCACGCTGCAGGCATTCATTTTCATGATGCTGACCATCGTGTACCTCAGCATGGCGGCCGAGCATCACTGATCGCGTTCGATACCAACGTTAATTTCAATCGCTTTTTCTGCACGCACCGGAGATACAAATGGAGAACATCACTCAAGTTGCCGACGTCATGAGCTTTACCGTGATTGCCGCGGGCTTGCTCATTGGCCTCGGCGCGCTCGGCACCGCGATCGGCTTCGCGTTGCTCGGCGGCAAGTTCCTCGAAGGCTCGGCTCGCCAGCCCGAGCTGACCGGCATGCTGCAGACCAAGATGTTCATCGTCGCCGGCTTGCTGGACGCGATTCCCATCATCGGCGTCGCCATCGCTCTGCTGCTGATCTTCGCGAATCCGTTCATCGGTCAGCTCAGCGGCCAGGGCTAATAGCTCAACCGTTCGCTGACGGGTCGAGAGTCGTGGACGGCCGCGGTGGCCGTCCTGAACTGAATCGGAGCAAGCATGGATCCCACAATAACTATCGTCGTCCAGGGCCTCGCGTTCTTCGCGGTCGCCTGGCTGGTCATGAAGTTCGGCTGGCCGAACATCATCGCGGCGATCGAGGACCGGCAGAAGAAGATTGCCGAGGGTCTCGCGGCTGCCGAGAAGGGCGAGAAGAGCTTGGCTGAGGCCAAGAATTCGGCCGCCGACATCGTCAAGGAAGCGCATGCGCGCGCCGCCAAGATCATCGATCAGGCGAATCGTCGCTCGGCCGAAATGACTGACGAAGCGCGTGGCGTGGCGTCGGCGGAAGCTGAGCGCCTGATCGCCAATGCGCGTCAGGAAGCCACGTTGGAGTCGGGTCGCGCTCGCGAGCAGTTGCGCAAAGAAACCGCGGGTCTCGCGGTGTTCGGCGCCAGCAAGCTGCTCGGCCGCGAAATCGACGCCAAAGCGCACGCCGACCTGCTCGACAAGCTGGCAGTGGAGATCGAGCGCGGTTAACGCGCCAGATCTTCAAGAGAAGTAACCGGAGCACTCATGGCCGAGAAAGCCACCATCGCCCGCCCCTACGCCAAGGCCGCGTTCGAATCGGCGCGTTCTCATAAAGCGTTCGATCGTTGGTCGACGGTGCTGGCGACCGCCTCGTCGGTGGTGCAGGACGAGCGCGTTGCCCGACTGTTGTCGAGCCCCCGCGTCACGCCGGAGCAGCTCTCCGGCCTGATCGGTGAGATCGTCGGCGGAGCTTCGGACGAGCACAGCCGCAATTTCCTCGCGACGCTGGCCGGCAATCGCCGACTGGCGCTGCTGCCGGAAATCGCCACTATGTTCGAATCGCTGCGTGCCGAGGCGGAGAACACCGCCGACGTGCAAGTGGTCTCGGCCGTGCAGCTCACCGATGCGCAAAAGCAGCGTCTGGCCGCGGCGTTGAAAAAGCGATTGAAGCGTGACGTGCGTTTGCATTGTGAAGTGGACGAGTCGTTGATCGGCGGCGCCATCGTGCGCGCCGGCGACTTCGTCATCGATGGATCGCTGAAGGCGCGCCTCGACCGGTTGGCGGTCGAGATGTCTCACTGACGCTGAAGTAGCCACAACCGAATCGACCGAGGATTGAGCTCATGGCCATCAAGGCATCTGAAATCAGCGATCTGATCAAGTCGCGCATCGAAAAGTTCTCCAGCGCTACTGAAGAAGCGAACGTCGGCACGGTGGTCACGGTCACCGACGGCATCGTGCGCGTCCATGGCCTCGCCGACGTGAAGTACGGCGAAATGTTGGAATTCCCCGGCGGCAGCTTCGGCCTGGCGCTGAACCTGGAACAGGACTCGGTCGGCGCGGTGGTGCTCGGCGAATACAAGCACATCGGCGAAGGCGCGACGGTCAAGACCACCGGCCGCATTCTCGAAGTGCCGGTCGGCGAAGGCCTGCTCGGTCGCGTGGTCGACGCGCTCGGCAATCCGATCGACGGCAAGGGTCCAGTCAAAGCTGCTTTCAACTCGCCCATCGAGCGCGTCGCGCCGGGCGTGGTGTCGCGTAAGTCGGTGAGCCAGCCGGTGCAGACTGGCTACAAGGCGATCGACTCGATGGTGCCGATCGGCCGCGGCCAGCGCGAACTGATCATCGGCGACCGTCAGACCGGCAAGACCGCGCTCGCCATCGACGCGATCATCAATCAAAAGAACTCCGGCATTAAGTGTATCTACGTCGCCATCGGCCAGAAGCAGAGCTCGATCGCGAACGTGGTGCGCAAGCTGGAAGAACACGACGCGATGAAGCACACGATCATCGTGGCCGCGTCCGCTTCCACGCCCGCCTCGATGCAGTACCTCGCGCCGTACTCCGGTTGCGCCATGGGCGAGTACTTCATGGACAACGGCGAAGACGCGCTGATCATTTACGACGACTTGACCAAGCAGGCATGGGCCTACCGCCAGATCTCCCTGCTGTTGCGTCGTCCTCCGGGCCGCGAAGCGTATCCCGGCGACGTGTTCTATCTGCACTCGCGCCTGCTGGAGCGTTCGGCGCGCGTCAACGAAGAGTACGTCGAGAAAAAGACCAACGGTAAGGTGAAGGGCAAGACCGGCTCGCTCACCGGCCTGCCGATCATCGAAACCCAGGCGGGCGACGTGACGGCGTTCGTGCCGACCAACGTGATCTCGATCACCGACGGCCAGATCTTCCTCGAAGGCGATCTGTTCAACGCCGGTATCCGTCCCGCGATGAACGCGGGCGTATCCGTGTCGCGCGTCGGTGGCGCCGCGCAGACCAAGATCATCTCGAAGCTCGGCGGTGGTATTCGTCTCGCACTCGCTCAGTACCGCGAGCTCGCGGCGTTCTCGCAGTTCGCGTCCGACCTCGACGAGTCGACCCGCAAGCAGCTCGAACGCGGCCAGCGCGTCACCGAGTTGATGAAACAGAAGCAGTACGCGCCGATGTCGGTCGCGGAAATGGCGCTGTCGATTTACGCCGTGAACAACGGCTTCATGGACAAGGTGGAGCTGAAGAAGGTCGGTGCTTTCGAAGCGGGTCTGCAGGCGTTCGCCAAGACCAACTACAAGAAAGAGATCGACGCCATCATGGCGAACCCGGTGTTGTCGCCGGAAAACGAAGCGGCGCTGAAGAAGATCTGCGGCGAGTTTGCCACCTCGGGTACCTACTAAAGGAGAGCCAACAGTACCGGTGCCCCTTCTGACCAGTCACTAGTCAGCAGTCACCAGTCACTTCTGGATACACATGCCCGGCGTAAAAGAAATCCGCATCAAGATCGCGAGCTTCAAAAGCACGCAGAAGATCACCAAGGCCATGGAAATGGTGGCCGCGAGCAAGATGCGCAAGGCGCAGGACCGCATGCGGGCGACACGCCCGTACGCGGAAAAGATCCGCAAGGTGATCGGTCACCTGCGCCTGGCAAATCCGGATTTCAAACATCCGTACATGGTCGAGCGCGAGGCGAAGTCGGTCGGCTTCATCGTGATCAGCACCGACCGCGGTCTGGCCGGCGGCCTGAACGTCAACTTGTTCAAGGCCACGCTCGCGGCGATGCGCGAGTGGCAGGGCAAGGGCGTGAATGTTTCGATGTGTTTGATCGGCTCGAAGGGCGTGCAGTTCTTCCGCCGCCTCAACGTCGAGACGCTCGCGACGGTCACGCACCTCGGCGATCGTCCGCACGTCGCGGATCTGATCGGCACGGTCAAAGTGATGTTGGATCAGTATCGCGAAGGCAAGCTCGATCGCCTGTTCCTGGTCCACAACGAATTCATCAACACGATGAGCCAGAAGCCCGTCGTGCGCCAGCTGCTCCCGGTCGTCACCGAGGACGAGGACAAGCTGCAGAAACTGTGGGACTACATTTACGAGCCGTCCGCGGCCGAGCTGCTCGATGGCGTGCTGATGCGCTACATCGAATCGCAGGTCTATCAGGGCGCGGTCGAGAACGTCGCCTGTGAAATGGCGGCGCGCATGGTCGCGATGAAGAGCGCGACCGACAACGCCGGCAAGCTCATCGAAGAGCTGCAACTGATCTACAACAAGGCTCGCCAGGCCGCGATCACCAAAGAGATCAGCGAAATCGTCGGCGGCGCGGCGGCCGTTTAGAGAATTTTTGAGGAATCACATACATGGCAACGGCAACTGCAAGCGGCAAGATTGTCCAGATCATCGGCGCGGTCATCGACGTGGAATTCCCGCGCGACCAGATCCCGAAGGTATATGAGGCGCTGAAGCTCGAAGACGTCGACCTGACGCTGGAAGTGCAGCAGCAGCTCGGCGACGGCGTCGTGCGCACCATCGCCATGGGCGTGTCGGAAGGTTTGAAGCGCGGCCTGAAAGTGAAGGCCACCGGCAACCCGATCTCCGTGCCGGTCGGTAAGGGCACGCTCGGTCGCATCATGGACGTGCTCGGCACGCCGCAGGACGAGAAAGGTCCGGTGCAGGCGCAGACCACGCTGCCGATTCACCGTCCCGCGCCGTCGTACGACGAGCAGGCTGGCGGTCAGGAGCTGCTGGTCACGGGCATCAAGGTCATCGACCTGCTGATCCCGTTCGCCAAGGGCGGCAAGGTCGGCCTGTTCGGCGGCGCCGGCGTCGGCAAGACCGTCAACATGCTGGAGCTGATCAACAACATCGCCAAACAGCACGCGGGTCTGTCGGTGTTCGCCGGCGTCGGCGAGCGTACCCGCGAAGGTAACGACTTCTATCACGAGATGATCGAGTCGGGCGTCATCGACACCGCCGACCTCACCAACTCCAAAGTGGCGATGGTGTACGGCCAGATGAACGAGCCGCCGGGCAACCGCCTGCGCGTCGCGCTGACCGGCCTGACCATGGCCGAATACTTCCGCGACGAAAAAACCGAGACCGGCAAGGGCCGCGACGTGCTGCTGTTCATCGACAACATCTACCGTTACACGCTCGCGGGTACCGAAGTGTCTGCGCTGCTCGGCCGTATGCCTTCGGCGGTGGGTTACCAGCCGACGCTGGCCGAAGAAATGGGCGTGCTCCAGGAGCGCATCACGTCGACGAAGACCGGCTCGATCACGTCGATCCAGGCCGTGTACGTGCCCGCGGACGACTTGACCGACCCCTCGCCCGCCACGACCTTCGCGCACTTGGACGCCACCGTCGTGTTGTCGCGTCAGATCGCGTCGCTGGGTATCTACCCGGCCGTGGATCCGCTCGACTCCACCAGCCGTCAGCTCGATCCGCTGGTCATCGGCGAAGAGCACTACGGTGTCGCCCGCGGCGTGCAGGCGGTGTTGCAGCGTTATAAGGAACTGCAGGACATCATCGCGATCCTGGGCATGGACGAGCTGTCTGAAGAAGACAAGCGCACCGTGACCCGCGCTCGTAAGATCCAGCGCTTCCTGTCGCAGCCGTTCAACGTCGCGAAAGTATTCACCGGCCAGGACGGCAAGATCGTCCCGCTCAAGGACACGATCCGCGGCTTCAAAGGCATTCTCGACGGCGAGTACGACCACCTGCCCGAGCAGGCGTTCTACATGGTCGGTGCCATCGAGGAAGCGGTCGCCAAGGCGAAGACGCTGCAGTAAGGAAGGAAGTGACTAGGGACTAGTGACTGGTCAGAGGATGCAACCTCTGGCCTCGTCTTGGTCTGACTAGTCCCTAGTCACAAGTCATTAGTCACTTCAGGATCGCATCATGGCCACAATCCACGTCGATATCGTCAGCGCCGAAGGCGAGATCTTCTCGGGCGAAGCCTCGATGGTGTTCGCGCCTGCCGCCATGGGCGATATCGGCATCGCGCCTCGTCACGCGCCGTTGCTGACGACGCTTCGCCCCGGCGAAGTGCGTGTGCAGACCCCCGGCGGCGAAGAGCAATTTTTCTTCGTCGGTGGTGGCGCGCTCGAAATCCAGCCTCACCTCGTCACTGTGCTCGCCGACACCGCTCTGCGTGCGAAGGACATCGACGAAGCCGCCGCCCTGCAGGCGAAGCAGCGTGCCGAAGAAGCGCTGAAGGATCGCGGCGACAAGATCGACACTGCCAAAGCCCAAGCCGAACTGGCGTCCGCTGTCGCTCAGCTCAAGGCCCTCGAAAAGCTGCGCAAGATCCGGCAGTAAGTTGGGTCGAGCCCGCTGGTCAGCGGGCCTTGCCGAGCTTGGCTTCGATCAAGCGGCGGAAGTCTTCGAAGGCAGCCTGATTCGTGAACAGGCTCATCGGCAGCATGTAGAAGCTCCCCTTGGTCGGATAGAGCAGTAGCAGCTTGTCGTTACTGCGCCATTTCATCAGGTACGACCATGGCACCAGCGCCTCGGCATTCGCCCGCTGGAAAAACAGCCCCTCGTCGCGTGGCTCGACTGAAATCCGTTCGGCCAAAGCCTTGTGCTGCCTGAACAGACGCCTCGACCTGAAAGGCAGATAAGCGAAGTACACGACCACCAGGAAAATGAACGTCGCGATCAAGGACCACTGATGGTCCAGAAACATCACCGTCAACGCCGCGAGCAGCGGCAATAGCACCAGCACGGCGACAACAGGCCGTGGTTTGATGTGCAGCCACTGGGCTGTCACATAGTCGGCTTCGGTGAGGTGACCCTGGATCATGATCGTTGCAACTCTATTCGGTGCTACCTGGGAAGATGTTTCGCGTCCCATTCTTTCGCGAGTTGCTGACCGGCGCGAATCTCCTCCTTACTCATTTGTTTTCTCAGCTCGTCGAGCGCGCCGCGTACTCGCCATTTGACCTGCATGTTCTGCGACCGCTGCGAATGAATGCGCGCGATGTCGAGCCATTTGAATGCTTCCACTCGATCGGCGGCGACCCCCGTGCCGTTCCAGTAACAAATGCCAAGATTGAGCATGGCATTCAAACTGCGTCTCACCGCGCCTTTCAGATAGAACTCGACGGCCCGCTCTCGATCCTGCGGAACGCCTTTTCCCAAGTCATACAGGAAACCGAGGTTGGTGTACGCCTCGCCATATTCTTGCGCAGCCGCTTTCTCGTACCAGGACAAGGCAGTGGCTTCGTCCAGCGGCACTCCATCGCCGGCTTGATACATCGATCCGATACAGTTCTGCGCGGCTGCATGACCTTGTTCAGCTGCCTGTAAACACCAATGCGCCGCTTGGGCCAGATCTCGCTGAACGCTGCGGCCATTGTCATAAGCCATGGCCAGTTCATATTGAGCCGAGGCATCGCCTTGCTCGGCTTTGGAGCGCAACTCGTCGATATCGAAAGCCGCTGCCACGCTGGCAACGAAAACGGCAAGTCCAATCAGGGCGACGGCTCGAATGTTCATTTTTGGCACTATAGGCACGGGCGAGTAGCGGTGGAAGACAAGGCAACGATTTCCCCAATGATGGGTCCGACGCGATCGAAGCGCGTGCGCGGGCTGCTGTTGCCTGCACTGTTAACTATTCTCGCCGGCTGCTCGCAGGGCTACGAGATCTGCTCCGCGCCGATTGCGGAGAACTGCCGGACCTTCCGTACCCGCGCTCACTACGAACGCTGGGTGAAGGATCAAAGCCGCCGGCAACTCTCGGCCGCCGAACGCTTTCCCGACGACTATCGCGACGTCGTCGCCGCGACGCTCAAAGAATATTTGCAGAACAACGAGTCGGAGTGGCCCAACCACCGCGAACAATACTTCGTCTCGGTGTTCGGCGACGACGCCGATGTGGCGACGCTCGCGAAGTTACAACAGCTGGGCGTCGAGGCGCTGCCCGGCTCGCGCTATGTGTCGAGCGAAACGCGGCCCCGGCTTCAGGATTCACAAGGCCGGTACCTGCAAAATTCCGAAGTGTATGTTTCGGCGATCAAACGGCTCGCGAGCGGCGTGTATCGCGTCGAATTCGGCTATTACTGCGGCTCGCTCTGCTCCGGCCATCTCGCCTTCCGGTTGCGCAAAGACGGCAACGGTTGGGTGTTCACGTCCAAGAAGGGGTTGATGTTTTCTTGAGTTCAGCAGGAGATTCGCATGGAATCAGCCAGCGTCAGTGCGGTGCTATTTGCGCACGATCTGAACAAAGTCTCTAATTTCTATGCCCAAGCGTTGGGTATGGGATTTACCCGCGGTGACGAGCATCACGTCATCTTGAATTGCCGCGGCTTCAATTTGGTTGTCCACCAGATTCCGCATCACCTCGCCGATGGAATCGTCTTCGAGCATCCGCCGCGCCGGCGTGCAGAGGGCGCGATCAGGCTGAACTTTCCAGTGCAAAACATCACGGAGACACGCCGACTCGCACGCAGTATGGGAGGCGAGGTCGACAGCAAGCCGCCGTCGTGGGCCGAGCCGAATGCAAATGTCTTTCTGGGTTACGACCCGGAAGGGAATGTATTCAAGGTCAGCGAGCATCCATGAGGTCGCCGCCTCGAAGCTGAACGCGATCTTATTCCGTGACGCCTTCCGCGACGTCGCTCGGCGGCTCGATGTTTCGAGCGCCGCTACCCCAGGCGACCAGCAGCAGCAACGCGGAGGAAACGATCCACGCCCCGGAGATCGGACTGCCCAGCCAGCCCTTCAGTAGCGGAAACAAAAATGCGGCAGCTACCAAGCCAGCCATCGCCCAACGCCGGCGCAGCCACGCCGCAGGCAGCAGAATCAGGCAGGCCGCGGCAATCGCGAGTTCCGGCATGTAGAACGAAATTAACTGCCGGAAGTTTTGCTCGAAGTGAGAAGACAGCGCCTGCGCCCAAATGGGCGGCATCGCAATCACCCACCAGGCTGCCAGCACGATGACTATCCTAAGTCGCAGCTCGTTCGATTTCATAGGCAGAAAAAGTTGGACCCCTGCTGGCGCGATAATGTGCCACGGGCGATTCCCTAAGTAGAAGTGTTTTCTTCTTAGGGCCGTCGTAGCAGATTCAGTTTGGCCGATCCTCCAGCCGTCTACGGAGCAGCGCCTTCTCTGCATGAGTCGGGGCCGCGTTCAGGGCGCGAGATAAATGCGACTTCGCGCGTTCGTGATCGCCACGGCGGCGGTAAAGCTCTCCGAGCGTCGCGTCCCAAAGGTAATAGCCAAGCAGCCACGCGGGAGCATTGATCGCTTCGAGCAGTGCCAGACCCGCCTCGGCGCCCTGCCATTCAGCTATGGCGATCGCTCGATTCAACGTGTGGATGGGCGAGGGGACGATGTCGTCCAACCTTTGATAGAGCCTTGCGATCTCGCTCCACCGCGTCTCTCGATAGGACGGCGCGAGGCAATGCTCGGCCGCGATGGCCGCCTCGATGTGATAGCGCGTGAACGTTTCGCCGCGAGCGGCGCGATGCAAATATGAGATGCCGATCTGGATCAACTCGCGATCCCAACGCGAGCGATCCTGCTCCTCCAACAGCAGCAAGCCGCCCGTGCCGTCCACTCGCGAATCGAATCGCGCTGCGCCCAGATACATCAAGGCAAGCAAGGCCGAAGTTTCGGGGACTGCACCGACCGGATGTTCGTCGAGCAGCCGACTCAGCCGGATCGCTTCCTCGCACAACTCGTGACGAATCACTTGGTCCGGTTGGGCCGAGCTGTAGCCTTCCGTGAACAGCAAATAGAGAATTTCGAGGACGGCAGGCAAGCGAGTCGCGAGCTCGCTGAAGTCGGGCGACTCCAGATCGCCGATCCGCTCGCGCAGCGCCGTACGCGCTCGCTGCAATCGTTTGTAAACAGACTCCGGACTTTGGAACAACCGGAGCGCGATTTCCTCGACGCTGAAGCCGCAGAGAATCTTCAGCGCGAAGACGAGCTGCGACTCGCGCGGCATCTCGGGGTTCGCGCAGACAAACAGCATGCGGAGTTGGTCATCCTTGACCTCGTTCTCCAGATAAACGGCCTGTTCCGTCCCCGCCTTGGCGGCCATTCTCTCGACGCTGTCGACAGAGGAATCGATGTGTCGCTCGCGGCGAATCGCACTCAGCACTTCATTGTGAGCCACGCGATAGATCCAAGCGCTCTGATCGTTTGGCTGCCCCTGCTGCGACCACGATTGCATCGCACGCAGCAGCGCGGTTTGCACAGCGTCCTCGCACAGCTCCAATCGATGCACACCGAAACGCCGCGACAGAACCGAAACCATGCGCCCGAACTCGTGCCGGAAATAATGTTCGGGAAGCGCGGGCGCTGGTTTGTGATCCATCGTCGTCTCAGTGCCAGCCTAGCTCGCGAATCTCCACGCTCGCGCCAGGCGTCATGTTGATCGGACATTCCTTCGCGATCTCGATCGCCCGCTCCAGCGAGCTCGTCTCGACGAACGCGTAGCTGCCCATGACTTCCTTCGCCTCGATGAACGGCCCATCCGTCACATTGCCGCCCTTCACCACCGCACCACCCGGCTTCAGGCCCTGGCCCGGAACGACCTCCTTCTCAAACTTCGCCCGCCACGCGCTCCACGCCGCGTATTGCGCCTGCATTTCCTCAGGCGACGCAGGCTTCGGCGCTCCGGCGGCCGGGAAGCGATACAAGAACAGAAACTTGGTTGTTGCCGTGGACATAGGATCCTCCTGGTTGGGTTACCACCGGCCCGTGTGACCGGCTCTCCCCACCTGAGATGTTCGAGCCCGCGCCGATTGGACACCCTCTTTGAAATTTTCTTTCGAGAGCTGGTAGAAAGAAACCATGAAAGCACGGACCGTTTTCGCCATCGTCGGCTGGGGCTTGCTCGGGTTCATGGTCCTCGCCGTCGTCCTGCATGCGCTGCTGCAGCTTTCTGGCGGGATCGACACCGGATACCGCACCTATCGGAACCAATACATGACCTACATGGGCCAGCTCGCCATGCTGGCCATCATGGTCCTGATCGGCGTGGTCGGGCTCTACTATCGGGCCAAGCGGTTCCTCGGGAAAAAGGCGCAAAAGCGAACTGAGGCTGGCCGGGAATCGTTACCATGAGCCATGCCGATAGGATTCGAACATAGCTACGCGTCGCTGCCGTCACGATTCTTCGTACGTATCGCGCCGACCAAGGCGGCCGAGCCGAAGTTGGTGATTTTCAATCGCCCGCTCGCCGAGCAGCTCGGACTCGACGCGGCCATGATCGAGCAGCAAGCGGCCGCGCTGTTTTCCGGCAACGAAGTTGCCGACGACTCGATTCCTATCGCGATGGCCTACGCCGGTCACCAGTTCGGCAATTTCGTGCCGCAACTCGGTGACGGTCGCGCGATCCTGCTCGGTGAATTGAAAGACCGCGACGGTGTGTTGCGCGACGTGCAACTGAAAGGCTCAGGCCGCACACCGTTCTCTCGCAGCGGCGATGGCCGAGCGACGCTCGGGCCGATGCTGAGGGAATACATCATCAGCGAGGCCATGCAAGCGCTTGGCATTCCAACCACGCGGTCGCTGGCAGTTGTCACAACTGGCGAGCCGGTGTTTCGCGAGCAACCATTGCCAGGCGCAGTGTTGACGCGAGTCGCTGCAAGTCACATCCGAGTTGGAACATTCGAATACTTCGCCGCGCGCGGCGACAACGAAGGTATTCGAGAACTGTTGAACTACGTGATCGCGCGGCACTACCCGGAAGCACGCGACGCTGAAGTCCCTGCGCTAGCTGTAATCAAAGCGGTTTCCGAACGACAGGCGAAGCTGATCGCCGATTGGATGAGCGTCGGTTTCATCCATGGCGTGATGAATACAGACAACATGGCGCTCTCGGGCGAGACCATCGACTATGGCCCCTGCGCGTTCATGGATGCCTACGATCCAAAAACCGTCTTCAGTTCCATCGACCGCAACGGTCGCTATGCGTATGTGAATCAACCGGGGATCGCGCAATGGAACCTGGCGCGGTTCGCGGAAACATTGCTGCCGCTTTTGGATGCAGACGAGAACCGAGCAGTCACGCTCGCAACCGACGCTGTGCACGCCTTCATCGGACGTTTCGATGTGCTCTTTCTGCAGCGAATGCGTA
>Ga0247784_1000208_pt1 | contig 17810 bp, 17 predicted proteins | sample UWRJL169409R5_FD_179909 | JGI IMG/M metagenome (GOLD analysis project Ga0247784, IMG submission 179909) | Plant litter microbial communities from Arlington Agricultural Research Station in Wisconsin, United States - UWRJ-L169-409R-5 | ecosystem: Environmental > Terrestrial > Plant litter >...
AATGAAGGTCGATCAGCATGCCCACCGAGACGAAGAACAATGTCGCGAACAGGTCGCGCACCGGCACGACCTCGGAAATCACGCGATGATCGAATTCGCTTTCGGACAGCAGCAGCCCGCCGAGGAATGCGCCGAGCGCCGGCGACAGGCCGAGCAGCGTGCTCACGCTCGCGGCACCCAGCGCGAGCACGGCGGCGGTGACGATGAACGATTCCGACGAGCGCATTCGCGACACATGCCCCATGAGCCACGGCACTGCCCGCAGGCCGATGGCCAACGACACACCGATGAATACGGCGGCTTTCAACAAAGTGATGCCAACGTCGATGGCCATGTCGGTGGGCGTACCGCCGGCTTGCGTCGCCACCAGTTTCGGCAACACCACGATCAGCACGACGATGATCAAGTCCTGCACGATGGCCATCGACAGCAGCAGTCGACCGTGACTCGCGGCGATTTCGCCGCGATCGAGCAAGGTTTTCAGAATCACCATCGAGCTGCTGGCCGCGAGTGCCACACCAAACACCGCGCCTTGCATGGCGCCCCAACCCATTGCCGTGCCAGCAGCGACTCCGCCGGCGATCGTCAGCGCGACTTGAACGGTCGTGCCGATGGTTGCGAGCGCTCGCACGCGCCCCAGGTCTTTGATCGAAAACGCCACGCCGAGACCGAACATCAGAAAGATCACGCCTACATCGGCGAGCATCGCAATCTGCTCGCGGTCGCCAACGAATCCGGGTGTGAACGGTCCAATGGCTACACCCGCCAGCAGGTACCCGAAGATGGGCGACTGCCGCAGCCAGCTGGCGAGAAAGCCGCCAGCCACGGCGATGCCGAGGGCGATAGCGACGTTCAGGACCAGCGGGACTTCATTCATGGTCGGAGGGCGTGCTTCATTGGCGCGGCAAAGGGTTGAGCGTCCGGCGAAAAAATCGCCGGCAATGTAGCATGCGTCGCCCGGCGGGCGGGCCGGATCGGCGCGGCCGCGGGCAACGTATTTGCCACCACTTTGCCCGAATCGTTCGTTAGGGTGGGCACCGCTCGCGTCGCTGACAACGTAATCACGATGAGACTGAAGAAACGTCACAAACAGATTCTGGCCGGCGCCGCCCTGGTACTGGGTGTCGCGGCCATCGCACTCACGATCTGGGTGTTCACGCTCGATCGTAAAGTGACCAGCCAGTTCGAGGGCCGTCGCTGGACGTTGCCGGCGCAAGTGTATGCGCAACCCACCGAGCTTTATGTCGGCTCGACCTTCACCGCCGATCAGCTCGAACAGGAACTGCTGCGGCTCGGCTATCAACGCGTCGACGCGCCGAAAAATCCGGGCAGTTACAGCCGGCGCGGCGCGCGCATCGATTTGGTCAATCGTCGCTTCCAGTTTCCGGATGCCATGCAGGAGCCGCAGTTACTGTCGATCACAGCGGGACAGACCGCCATCGAAGACATGCGCAACGGTCGCGACGAGGAAGTGCCGATCTTCCGTCTCGACCCGCTGCTCATCGGCAGCATCTTTCCGATTCATGGCGAAGACCGCGTCGTCGTCACGCCCGAGGAAGTCTCGACGTTGTTGCCGGCGGCGCTCAAAGTGGTCGAGGACCGCAAGTTCGATACGCATCACGGCGTGAATGTCACTGCGATCCTGCGCGCACTGTTCGTGAATTTGCGAGCCGGCCGCTACGAGCAGGGCGGTTCGACCCTCACGCAACAGCTGGTGAAAAGTTACTTCCTCGACAATCGCCGCACGCTCGGGCGCAAAGCCGAAGAGGCGATCATGGCCATGCTGCTGGAGTTCCACTTCAGCAAGCAGGACCTGATGAACGCGTACATCAACGAGATTTATCTCGGCCAGGACGGGCAGCGCGCGATTCACGGTTTCGGTCTCGCCAGTCAGTTTTATTTCGGCAAGCCGCTCGCCGAATTGCAGCTGCACGAAGTTGCATTATTGGTTGCCGTCGTCCGCGGACCTTCGTATTACGATCCGCGGCGTCATCCCGAACGTGTGCGCGAGCGCCGGGATCTGGTGTTGAAGTTGATGGTCGAGCACGGCGTCATCGACAAAGCCGCCGGACAGAAAGCGGCGAGACGCCCGCTCGGTATTGTGAGCAGTGGATCGCAGGCGGGCAGTGGCTACTACCCGGCGTTCCTCGATTTAGTGCGTCGTACGTTGCGTCGTGACTATCGCGAAGAGGATTTGACCGAGGCGGGCCTGCGGATTTTCTCGACGCTCAATCCGATCGTGCAGACGCAGGCGGAGAAGGCACTCAAGCAAGAGCTCGATCGTCTCGACAAGACGCGCAAGGTCAAGACCAAATCGCCTTTGGAAGGCGTGGTCGTCGTGACGGCTCCGCAGAACGGCGAAGTGGTGGCGATGGTCGGCGGACGCCAGGCGAACTTCGCAGGTTTCAATCGCGCGCTCGACGCCAAACGTTCCATCGGTTCGCTGGTGAAGCCGGTGATCTATCTGGCGGCGCTGGAAACCGGCAACTACAACGCAGCCACGATCGTGGAAGACGGCCCGGTGTCCGTGACTCTTGCCAACGGCAAGCTGTGGGAGCCGCAGAATATTTCCGAAGAGTTCTACGGCCCCGTGCCGCTGGTACGAGCTCTGGCGCAGTCGATGAATGCCGCGACGGTGAAATTGGGCATGGAAGTGGGCCTGCCGAAAATCACCCGCGAGTTCGTGGCACTCGGCTTGGAAAACGAACCGCCGGAATTGCCGGCTGTGTTGCTCGGCTCGGTCGATGTGTCGCCGCTCGAAGTAGCACAGCTCTACAACGCGTTTGCGAACGGCGGCTTCAGCACACCACTGCGGGCGGTGCGCTCGGTGCTCGATGCGGAAGGCGAGGCGCTGAAATCGTTTGCACTTGAAGTCACGCCGGTTGCGAGCCCGGATGCCGTGTATCAAGTGAATCGCATGATGGTGGAAGTGATGAATCACGGCAGCGGCCGGGGCGCGAAGGCCACGTTGCCGCCGGACCTCGTGGTCGCGGGCAAGACCGGCACTTCTTCGGACTATCGCGACAGCTGGTTCGCCGGCTTCTCGGGCAGTCATCTCGCGGTCGTGTGGATCGGCCACGACGACAACACGCCGACCGGGCTCACCGGCTCGTCCGGCTCGCTGCCGGTCTGGACGCGGCTGATGGCCAACCTTGGAACAACTTCATGGTCCGCACCGTTGCCGGAGAGTCTGGAGGAAACCTGGGTAGAATTCCCCACCGGCCTGGGCGCACGGGCCGACTGCGGCGAGGAACCGATCGTGATCGCGATCCCGAAGGGGACGCAGATTCCGATGCAATCGGCGTGCGGCACCAACGTGTTTGGTGAGATCGGCGAGAAAGTCGGGGAATGGTGGAAGGGAATGACTCGGCAATGATTAGAAACATGCGGAAGATCGGCGCGTGATGACTCGGCAGCAACAACTCTCCTGGATCGCGGCGGCAACGCTCGCACTTTCGGCCTGTACGGCTCCGCAACCTTACAAGGTTCCGCCGCAACCGACGCCCGTGCCACCGTCGCAGGAGCAAACACCTGCCGAGACACAGCCTGTCCCCGAGCAGGAAGCGCCGGTGGAACAGCCGCAGCCGTTACCCGCTCCTGTTGTTCGCGAGCCTGCGTTGAGTGCGGCTTCACGAGCACTCGTTGGTCAGGCCCAGTCGCAAATGGCGTCAAAGAATTACGCCGTCGCTGCTTCGTCGATCGAACGCGCGTTGCGTATCGAGCCGGACAACGCCCTGTTGTGGATCGAGCTTGGGAAGGTGCGGCAGGCGGAAGGGAATTACGTGCAGGCGGAGAACATGGGTCGCAAAGCTGCCTCGATGTCCGTCAACGCTCCCCGCGCCAACTCCGCCGCTTGGAGTTTGATTGCGGAGTCGCTGCGCGCGCGAGGTAAGAACGTTGAGGCGCAGGCGGCGGAGAATAGAGCGAACGGTGTGAGATAACTCCGCGTCGCCCAAGAAAGTTTTGCACGGGAAAGAAAGCTCGCTGAAGCTTCCCCTGCAGCCTCTGATATCGAGCGCCAGAACATCTCAGAATGAGACGGTCCAGGCTCTGGGTCCGTCTGGGTCGCCGACATTTGGCGGCCGCCACCGCGCAACCGCCATGGATGGCGGAAATGCGGGCAATGCAGGGAGCAATTGCCCGCAAGGTTTGTGGCTCGGCGGCTGGTGAGGTAAGAAGGCTGAGCTGACACCCGTGACGCCGAGCTCCGTCGCGCAAGGCTCGCCAAACATTCGATCTGTCCTCAGATCGAATGTTTGAAGCGCGGCCGCCCCATGTCGGCGACCCAGACGGACCCAGAACCTGGACCCCGCATCGAGCGCTGCTCGACGCCGGCGTTACGCCGAATCCGGCACAGACTGCGACGGCACCGCTTCAGTAGCCGCACGTGGCGCGAGATGCGACAAGAACTGCCGCGTAGCATTTTCCCAGGTGTTTGTTAACGCATACGCCCGACACTGCGCAGGATCAAGCTTGAGCGCCGTCAATGTCGCGGCTCGTAGATCCTCATTGAGCTCCCCAGTCACACCGCGAGTCACGACATCAATCGGCCCAGTGACCGGATAGGCCGCGACGGGCACGCCGCACGCCATCGCTTCCAGCAACACCAAACCAAATGTATCAGTGCGACTCGGAAACACGAACACATCGGACGCCGCGACGTGGCTCGCCAACTCCTCGCCGTACTTGAAGCCAACAAACTTCGCCGCAGGATACTTCGCTTCCAACTCAGCCCGCGCCGGTCCATCGCCGACAACAAGTTTCGTTCCCGGCAAATCCAGCTTCAAAAACGCCTCGATATTCTTCTCGACCGCGACCCGCCCGACATACGTCGCAATCGGCCGAGGCAGATCGAGATAACTCTTATCGCGGGGCTTGAATAAGTTCACATCGACACCGCGTGTCCAGCGCACGATGTTACGAAAACCTCGCGACTCCAGCAGTTGCTGCATCGCTGGCGTCGCCACCATCGTGCGGGCCGCCGCGGAATGAAAACGTCGCAAGTGAGCGTAACTAACCGCTAGCGGAATCGGCACACGCGCCCGAACGTATTCGGGAAACTGCGTGTGATACGAAGTCGTGAACGGAAACCGCCGCCGCAAACACCACTTGCGGGCAGCACCACCCAATGTTCCTTCGGTAGCGATATGAATCGCATCCGGCCCGAAATCTTCGAGCAACGAAGACAACCGGCGATACGGCAACCACGCCAGCCGGATCTCCGGATACGTCGGGCAAGGAAACGTTTTGAACTGGTTCGGCTCGATCACCGTCACGTCGTGACCGAGCGAGCGCAGACCGTCGGCGGTCGTGCTCAGCGTCTTGACCACTCCGTTGGTTTGCGGCCGCCAGGCGTCCGTAACAATCGCTATCTTCACGCGGCCTTTCCGATCGCAACGGGAGCGAGCGCACCGGTGTGCGTCACTACTTCTTTTTGTTCCGTCCAGCGCAGCAGCGACATGCGGCCGTCGAAATCCTCGGCCAGCACCGTGCAGCTCTCGACCCAGTCGCCGTCGTTGCAATAGGTGACGCCGTCGATGTTGGTGATCTCGGCGCGGTGAATGTGACCGCAGATGATGCCGTCGAGACCGCGACGCTTGGCTTCGTCGGCGAGCGCGCGCTCGAAGTTCGCGATGTAGGTCACCGCGTTCTTCACTTTGTGTTTCAGGAACGCGGCGATCGACCAGTACGGAAAGCCAAACGTTCGACGAAAGAAATTCACATAGCGATTCAGCTTCAGAATGAAGGCATAGGCGCGATTGCCGAGCGCTTCCAGCAGCGGGCTGGCTTTGATGACGCTGTCGAACTCGTCGCCGTGAAGCACGAGGAAACGTCGGCCGTCGGCGTTCTCGTGCACGATCTCCCGGCGAATCTCGACGTTGCCGAACACCATGCCGTCGTACTCACGGAAGATGCTGTCGTGATTGCCAGGGATATAAACAACGCGCGTGCCCGCCTTGGCTTTGCCAAGGATGGTACGGATCACGTTGTTGTGTTCCTGCGGCCAGAAGAAGGAACGCTTCAGGCTCCACACGTCGATGATGTCGCCGACCAGATAGAGCGTGTCGGTCTCGACCGAGTGCAGGAAGTCCAACAGGTAGTTCGCGCTACAGCCGCGAAAGCCCAGATGGACGTCGGAGATGAAAATGCTGCGGAAACGGAAGACAGGCGGTTTGCTCGGATTCGGGCTCATCGCGCACCTCGCCTACACGGCAGGTTCTCGGGTGCGCGCAGCCTCGTCTCCGAACGTGACGATGGGATGACAACGGCGGGAAGATTCTTTGACGCCTCAGCAAGTTGAGGCGCCTAAGCTCCATGACAGCTCAATAACTGAACCGCCCGGTTCGATCACTGGCCTTTAGAAGGCGTTCTTCCGGACCTTTTGCACGCCGGAGTCGCGCGGCTTGGGCTGGTCGGGGAAGCCACCGGCCGGCCGCTTGTTCTCCAGGGCCTTCTTCATGGTATCGGCCCAGGTGGCGGCCTTGGGCTTCGCCGCTGCTTTGGCACCGGCTTTTTTCTTTACGGACGCTGTTTTTGGCTTCATTGGCTTTCCTCGCGAGTGGGTTTCCATTAACGCCCATCATGCCCTGGGAGGGTCATTCGGGGAGAAGCTGTGCGCGGTTGCGCGATGCCTCTACCACGGCGAGTTTTGCCACTTCGTGGCATGTTCGAGCCCGATTTCAGCCTGGCTGTTCCACCTTTCTTTGCCATATATCCCTACTCTGGCCGTGGTGGCCCGCAATGAAAGTCCGAAAGCGATATCGCGGCGTCGGTGGCACTCGGAGCAGCGCGCCGAAGGCGCGACTGCCAGACAAGTGGAGGGGTAGCCCTCTAAATATCGTGGCGGAGGGGAGACTGAACGGTTAGGTGCAGGGAGAATGGGCATAGACGAAGGGGATGTGGAGAATGCAAGCTTCCGAGAGCGGAAGCGCCAGCTCCGTTAAAATGCGTTCATCATCCTCTTTCCCCCACCCCATTCCGCCATGATCGGTCTGCTCCAGCGCGTCACACATGCCTCGGTCCGGGTTGAGGAGCGCCTCGTGGGCGCCATTGAACAGGGGTTGTTAGTGCTGGTCGGCGTTGAGCGGGACGATCGCGAGGCGCAGGCGGATCGGTTGTTGGAACGGCTCTGTACCTACCGTGTTTTCCCCGACGCGGAAGGGCGCATGAACCGCAGCCTGCAGGACATCGGCGGACAGCTGTTGCTGGTCTCGCAGTTCACACTGGCGGCGGACACTCGCAGCGGCACGCGACCGGGTTTCAGTCCCGCCGCCCCGCCCGACGAAGGACGGCGATTGTTCGATTACTTGGTTGAGCGGGCACGCGCGCGATTGGGCGCGGTCCAAACCGGGGAGTTCGGTGCGAACATGCAGGTTTCGCTGACGAACGACGGGCCAGTGACATTCTGGCTGCAGGTGCCGCCGGAAAGCGGCGGAGCACTTTGAGATTCACGCCGCCGCCACAGTCCAGCCAGGGCTTTTGGCGTATGATCCGGCGGCTTTGCGAAGCGGGAGACTCCTATGGGCATCGGCTTTAAAGAACTTCTGATCATCCTCGCCATTGCGCTGCTGATTTTCGGCGCCAAGCGGCTGAAGACGATCGGTTCGGACCTCGGCGGCGCCGTCAAAGGCTTCAAGAAAGCGATGGACGACGAAGACGACAAGGAAACTCAGCAGCTCAAGGCGCCGCAGAAGGACGCGGATTTCGATTCCACGCCAGCCGGCAAGACGGGCAGCAAGTCCTCCAACGCTTGACGTCGTCGCGCGATGTTCGAAGTCGGCTTCACCGAGATCGTATTGATCCTGGGCCTGGCGCTGCTGGTGCTGGGTCCGGAGAAATTGCCTGGACTGGCCGAAAAGGTCGGCCGCTGGACTGGACGCGCTCGCGCCATGGCGCGGCAGCTGCGAACGCAGCTGGAACAGGAAGTCACATTGGAAGAAATGGCCAAGTCGCGGCCCATGCAACCGCCACCGGCCGCCACCACGCCCGAACCCCCAGTCGCCACGCCGCCCGTTAACGAGCAACCTGCTCCCGCCCCAGAGCCCGCCGCCACTACCGTGCCCGACGATCGCCCGCACCACGCCAATTCCGGATTGGATCTGCAAACGATGGTTTCGGGCATGGAGCCGCCGCCCCAATCGGCCGCCGAGACGCCCGCTTCCACTAAAGCCGCGCACTAGGCCGACGCGATGAGTGTAGAGGAACGCGAACAACTGGCCGAAGGCACTCTGATCTCGCACCTGGTGGAACTGCGGGATCGACTGCTGCGTGCGGTGATTGCCATCGGCATCTGCTTCGTGCCGTGTGCGATTTATTCGAACGAGCTGTTCTCGCTGATCGCCCGGCCGCTGATGGACAAGATGCCCAAGGGAACGTCCATGATCGCGACCACGGTGGTCTCCCCGTTCATGGCGCCGCTGAAGCTGGGCCTGTTCGTCGCGCTGTTCGCCGCCATGCCTTACGTGCTCTACCAGGCCTGGGCCTTCGTCGCGCCCGGGCTGTACAAGCACGAAAAGAGCTTCGCGATCCCGCTGGTGGTTTCGAGCATCGTGCTGTTCTACGCCGGCGCGACCTTCGCGCATTTCGTCGTGTTTCCGATCATGTTCGCGTTCCTCACCACCACTGCACCGACCGGCGTGCAGATCATGACGGACATGTCGAACTACCTGGATTTCGTGCTGCTGCTGTATTTCGCGTTCGGCGTGGCGTTCGAGATTCCCATCGCGACGGTGCTGCTGGCCCTCACCGGCTTGATGAAGGTCGAGACCATGACCAAGAACCGCGGCTACGTGTTGCTGGGCATCTTCGTCATCGCCGCCTTCCTGACCCCACCCGACGCCATTTCACAAACGGCCATGGCCGTGCCGATGTATCTGCTGTACGAGGTCGGCATCGTTATGTCGCGCATCATGCTGAAGAAGCGCAGCAGCTCCGAACCTCCCACCGAGTAGCGGTATACAGTTGCTCCGCAGCGAGCACTTCGGTGAGACTGCGGCCTTTATGACATCTGTCATCCATGACAGGCGTCGCCCGCTTTTTGGTGTGAGCGGCGTCCATAACAACATCGACACGTCGTTCGACTGTCGCAGGGAGAGTCTTCCCGTATGAATCAAAGCATCGAGCGCGATTCCACGCACGGCCCGCAAGTTTTCGGCCATCCGCGCGGATTGATGACCCTCTTCTTCACCGAAGCGTTCGAGCGATTCACTTACTACGGCATGCGGGCGGTGTTGATCCTGTTCATGACCGCGGCCGTGATGAACGACGGTCTGGGGCTCGACGACAAGACCGCCAGCGCCATTTACGGCCTATACATTTCCGGCACCTACCTGCTGTCGCTGCTCGGCGGTTGGATCGCCGATCGACTCATCGGTCAGCAGCGTGCTGTGTTTTGGGGCGGCGTGCTGATCATGTTGGGCAACGGCTGCCTCGCCACCGGCAACACGCAGCTGTTCTTCATCGGCTTGATCGTCATCGTGCTCGGCGTCGGTCTGCTCAAACCGAATATCAGCGCGATCGTGGCGCAGCTCTATCCCGAGGGCGGTTCGCGGCGTGACGCAGGCTTCTCGGTGTTTTACATGGGCATCAACACGGGTGCGACGTTAGGCTCGTGGTTGGTTCCCGAAGCAGCGAAGGCCTGGGGCTGGAATGCGGGCTTCGCGCTGCCCGCCATCGGCATGTTGATCGGCTTGGTGCAGTTTCAGGCCACCAAGCACTATCTCGGTGAATCGGGTGTCGTGCCGCTGGGCAAACCCGCGAGCTGGTTGCCAGTCGTCGGCTTCGTGGTCCTGGTTGTCGCACTCCTGGCGCTGGCGTTGACGGGTCACCTGCACCTCGATCCGGTGATCATTTCGAAGTGGCTGAATTGGGTGCTGCTGGCGATGGCCACTGGCTATTTCGCGTACCTGTTCGGGTTCGCGGGTCTGGACGTGCCGGAACGCAAGCGAGTGATTGCGATCGTCGCGCTGTTCATCGCGTGCGCCATGTTCTGGGCCGGCTTCGAGCAGGCCGGCGCCTCGTTCAACCTGTTCGCGGATCGACACACCGATTTGAACCTGTTCGGCTGGGAAATGGCCGCGGGCACGCTGCAAGCGGTGAATCCGCTGTTCATCATTTTGTTTGCACCGGCGTTCGCGGCGCTGTGGGTTAACCTCGGCCGGCGCAATCTCGATCCGTCCGCGCCCGCCAAGTTCGCAGCCGGTTTGATCCTCATGGGTATCGGCTTCATGGTGATGTACCTCGCCGCGCGCTATGTGGTGATGGGCGAGAAAGTGATGCCGACATGGCTGATTCTCACCTATCTGTTTCATACGTTCGGCGAGCTGTGCTTGAGCCCGGTCGGCTTGAGCTCCATGACCAAGCTTGCACCGGCGCGCTTCGTCGGTCAGGTGATGGGCTTGTGGTTCCTCGCCACGGCCGTCGGTAACAACCTGGCAGGCCAGTTCTCGGGCGGGATCGACTCGGTCGAAGCCATGCCCGGTCAGTTCCTGTATCTCTTCTGGTGGGGTGTGATCGCGGGCGCCGTGTTGCTGGTGCTGACGCCGTTCATCAAGAAAATGATGTCCGGCGTGAAATAACGCCGGCATTTCTGGGAGTAACAAACGATGACTCGTCCCTATACGCGGCTGGCGAGTGCTATCGCCGTTGCCCTCTGCCTTGCTGTACTCACCAGCGGTTGCGAGCGCAACACCGCCGCGCCAGCAGCGCCGAAAGAAACCGGCGACGCGTTCGTCGAACGTCTCAATCATGAGATGTCGGAGCGCGGCCACGAGCTGAGCGTCGCCGGCTTTGCGTACGCGACGTACATCAATCAAGACACCGAATATCTCAACGCCAAGGCCAACGAGCGCTTCCTGGAATATTTCAGCAGCGCAGTCGAGCAGGCGAAGGCGCACGAAGGCGAGCAACTCAGCCCGGCTTCGGCACGCACCATCAAGCTGCTCAAGCTCGGCGTCGCGGCACCTGCGCCTGCGGATCCGGTGAAACGTTCGGAGCTCGCGAGCCTCACTTCCAAAATGGAAGGCATGTACGGCGCCGCGAAGTACTGCCCGAAAGGCCCCGAGTCCTGCAAAGATCAAACGCAGCTGACCGAGATACTCGCGAACAGCCGCAATTACGACGAGTTGACCGAAGCGTGGACCGGCTGGCATTCGACTGCGCGTCCAATGCGTAAGGACTATGTTCGTTTCGTCGAGCTCGCCAACGAAGGCGCGCGCGAGCTGGGCTTCACCGATTTGGGTGCGATGTGGCGCTCCAATTACGACATGCCGCCGGATGACTTCACGAAGGAAGCGGCGCGGCTGTGGGAGCAGGTGAAGCCGTTGTATGGATCGTTGCACTGTTACGTGCGTAACAAATTGCAAAAGACCTACGGCGAACAACGTGTCCCGTCGAACAAGCCGATTCCGGCGCAACTACTCGGCAACATGTGGGCGCAGCAGTGGGGCGAGATTTATCCGCTGGTCGAGCCGTATCCCGGCGTGAGCGACATCAACGTCACCGCCGCTCTCGCCAAACAAAAGTACGACCCGGTGAAGATCACGCAGTCGGCCGAGAACTTCTACGTCTCGCTCGGCTTCCCGAAGCTGCCGCAAACGTTCTGGGAGCGATCGCTGCTGGCCAAGCCGCGCGATCGCGACGTGCAATGTCACGCCAGCGCCTGGCACATGGATGGCAAGGAAGACGTGCGCATCAAGCAGTGCCTGGAGCCGACGCAGGAACAGTTGATGACCGTGTATCACGAGCTCGGTCACGTGTTTTATTTCCTGTCGTACAAGGATCAGCCGTACATGTTCCAGAGCGGCGCTAACGACGGCTTCCACGAAGCCATCGGCGACACGGTGAATCTATCGATGACGCCGGCGTACTTGAACAAGATCGGGCTGCTCGGCGCAGTGAAGACCAGCGACGAAGCGACGATCAATCAGCAGATGCGCCTGGCGCTCGACAAGCTGGCGTTCCTGCCGTTCGGCAAGCTGATCGACGAGTGGCGTTGGAAAGTGTTCTCGGGTGAGATCAAACCGGAAAACTACAACGCGGCTTGGTGGAAACTGCGCGAGCAGTATCAAGGTGTGTCTGCCCCGGTGGCACGCACCGAGGAAGATTTCGATCCGGGTGCGAAATATCACATCCCGGCCAACACGCCGTACACCCGCTACTTCCTGTCGTACATCCTGCAGTTCCAATTCCACAAGGCGCTGTGCGACGCTGCCGGCTTCAAAGGTCCGCTGCACGAGTGCTCGGTGTTCGGCAATGAAGAAGCGGGCAAACGCTTCCGTGAAATGCTGGCGCTCGGCCAGAGCCAGCCGTGGCCGGACACGTTGGAAAAACTGACCGGCACGCGTGAGATGGACGCCGGTGCGATCACGGAATATTTCTCGCCGTTGCTGGCGTGGCTGGAGCGACAGAATCAAGGTCAAAGCTGCGGCTGGGAATAAAACCATGAACACCGAGACTGGAAAGCCGGTGCCGCAACTGACGGCGCGCGCGATCATTCTTTCGGTCATCCTGGCGATGATCCTGGCAGCCGCAAACACCTATCTGGGATTGTTTGCCGGGCTCACCATCGCAACCGCCATTCCAGCCGCCGTCGTTTCGATGGCCGTGCTCCGCGTTTTAGGTGGCGGGCATATCCTCGAAAATAACATCGTGCAAACCGGTGCGTCGGCGGGCTCGTCGATCGCAGCCGGCGTGATCTTCACGATTCCCGCGCTGGTGATTCTCGGTCACTGGGACGATTTCAAATATTGGTGGGTGCTGACAATCGCCGGCCTCGGCGGCGTGCTCGGCGTGTTGTTCTCCGTACCGTTGCGTCGTTCGTTGATCGTCGATCAGCAGCTCGCATTCCCGGAAGGCAAAGCTGCAGCGGAAGTGCTGAAGGCCGGCGAGAACCCGGCCAGCGGCATTCGTGTGCTCGCAGCCGCATCGGGGTTGGGTGGGTTGGGCAAGCTGATCGCAGCGAGCGGCCTGCGCCTGGTGCCGGATACAGCAGCGTTCGGCAGCTACATCGGCAATGCCGTCGCATACATGGGCACGAACCTGTCGCCGGCACTGCTCGGCGTCGGTTACATCGTCGGACTGAACATCGGCATCGTGGTCGTGGCCGGTAGCATCCTGTCTTGGAACATTGCGATTCCGATTTACAGCAGCTACTTCCTCGACAGTGATCCGGCATTGGCGGCGCGGCTCGTAGGGTTGAGTGGTGAAGATGCAGCCGGCGCGATCTGGAGTGCGCAGATTCGTTATCTCGGCGTCGGCTCGATGCTGGTCGGCGGCATCTGGACGCTGATCTCGCTGCGTAACTCGTTGCTGTCTGGAATTCGCAGCGGCCTGGCGGCCACGCGTGCCGGCGCCAGCAAGGTCATCGCGGAAACCGAACGTGACTTGCCGATGAAGGCCGTGTTGATCGGGTTGATTGCGTTTACATTGCCGCTCGCCGGTCTGTATCACGCCATCGTCCAGGACTTCACCGTGACCATACCGATGACCATCATCATGATCGTCGCCGGCTTCTTGTTCAGCTCGGTGTCGGCGTACATGGCCGGCCTGGTCGGCTCATCTAACAATCCGGTCTCGGGTATCACCATCGGTACGATTTTGTTTGCTTCGTTGGTGCTCGCGTTGTTGATGGGCAGGAATGCGCCGCTCGGCCCCGTGGCTGCAATCATGATCGGTGCGGTCGTTTGCTGTGCGGCCGCGGTCGCGGGCGACAATCTGCAGGATCTCAAGGCCGGCTACATGATCGGCGCGACGCCGTGGCGTCAGCAGGTGATGTTGGCCATCGGCGCGGTGTCGTGTGCATTGGTGATGGCGCCAGTGCTGAACTTGTTGGCCAAGGCATATGGCATCGGCGTACCGACAGCCGAACATCCGAATCCGTTGCTCGCGCCTCAAGCAACGCTGATGGCATCGGTCTCGAAAGGGTTGTTTGGTGGCGCGCTGCCGTGGGGGCCGGTGTGGATCGGAGTCGGTATCGGCATCGTGATCATCATCATCGATGAGATCCTGAAAAAGCGCGGCGCGAGTTTTCGCGTGCCAGTGCTGGCAGCGGCTGTGGGTATTTATTTGCCGCTCGATCTGATGGTGCCAATCTTCCTCGGTGGCTTGCTGACGCACTTGGTGGAACGCGCGAGCGGTATGAAGAATCCCGCCGACGCCGAGCGCATTCACCGCAAAGGCGTGTTGTTCTCTGCAGGTTTGATTACCGGCGAAGCGCTCATGGGCATCCTGATCGCGATTCCCATCGTGTACAGCGGCAGCTCAGATGTGCTGTCGCTGCCGGCCGGCCTGCAGTTCGGCGAGCTGCTCGGACTGGCGATCTTCGCCGTGATCGGTTGGATCTTGTATCGAGTGGCGGTACGAGGCGCGCTTACTTCTTCATCGTAATCACTTCGACGCGGCCGCTGTTCGCGATCACGCCCGACGCCAGCCAGGACGTGACACTCACGAGCAGTGAGCCGCCGAGGGCGGTCCAGAAGCTGCTGATGGTGAACCCCCCGAGCAACAGCGCGACCAGGCCCAGCATGCCGGCGTTGATCACGATCAAGAACAGGCCAAGCGACAGCAGCGTCAGCGGCAACGTCAGCACCACGGCAATCGGCCGCACGATGGCGTTGACGATCCCCAGCAGCACGGCGGCGGCCAGCAGGGTTCCCGGCCCATCGAACTGCAGGCCGGTGAAGACTTGAGTCGCCAGCCACAGGCCTAGGGCAACGATCGCGGCTCGTAGAAAGAATCCAGTCATGTCAGTGCCCTCCAAAACTGTGGGGCGGTTGTCGGGCATCATACGACCGATATGGAGTCTCCCTGCAACTTCACAATGAGGATTCCTTCATGCCTTTTGTCGCTTTGGTAACGATCTTGGCCCTGGGTCAGTTCTTCTGGCTGGCTGCTTTGGTCGCCCGGGCCCGCGTTCGTTATGGGGTCGCCGCGCCGGCCACCACTGGGCACGAGGTCTTCGAGCGCCACTTTCGGGTGCAAATGAATACGCTGGAGCAGTTGTTGCTGTTTCTGCCGACCCTATGGATTTTCGCCAGTTACATAAGCCCATTGTGGGCGGCGGCACTAGGCGTGGTGTTTGTGATCGGTCGCGCGATTTATGCGACCTCTTATGTACGCGATCCGAAGAGCCGGTCGCTGGGTTTCGGGCTCACCGCCTTCCCGACCTTCGCAATGATGATCGGCGTCGTCATCTGGGCGGTGCGCGCCATCCTGCTGGGCGCGGCCTGGTAGCCGCTCAGCTGGCGGGAGCCCGGCGTAGAGCGCGATCCTGCTCCATGTTTTGTTCGGCCAGAGTCATCAATTCCTTCGGATACAGATGATCTTCGGGGAAGTTGGCCGTGCCGACATTCACGTTGGCGCGGACCAGTCGGTTCGCGACCGAGACTGTACCGGCATAAACATTGTTACGAATGCGGGTGGCGATAGCGCCGCCCATCGCGGAGTCGGCTTCCGTCAGCAGCACGACAAACTCGTCGCCACCGAGGCGTGCAGCTACATCCGAACCGCGAATCGAACGCGTGATCGCCGCAGCCACCGCGCCCAAGATCTGACTGCCGGCATCGTGCCCCATCGTTTCATTGATCTGCGCGAGGTTATCCACGTCGACGACGACGATGGTGTAGGGGCGGCCGAAACGTTCGGACTTGCGATGTTCCTGCTGCAATATTTCTTCGAAGGAGCGCAGGTTCAACAGGCCGGTCAGCGCATCGGTGGAAGCGAGATCGCTGATTCGTTTCACCGCGCTCTGCATCTGCTCGATCAGCGCCGCGATGATCAATGCCACCGCCGCGCCCGGCGCCAACACGCTCAACAGCCGCACGCCGAATTCCGGTCCGCCAACGTCGATCTGCGGTGTGATCGCGCCCAGCACGAAGCCGAGGGCGGCAATCAAACACGAGAGCAATAGGACGACCCACCATCGGCCGAATGCCAACGCGGCCCCGACCAACGGCACGAGATAAAGCGGCACGAAGAAGCTATGAGCGGCGCCGGTCGCCACAGCAAACATCGTGATGCAAACGATCAGAGCGCCGATGTCGACCGCATGCTGACGAGCTATCGGCCGCTGCAAGGTCGGGACAGTGCGCGCGAACAGGATGCTGACGGTGAGCAGGCCGAGGGAAGCCGCCGCCAACATGGGGCGGCTGACCGAGAAAGGAACGAACGCGAACTGCAGCGCGCCGATCGCGAGGACCAGTAAGTCCAGGCAGAGCAGCGCCCGAGCCGCGAATCCTTGCGTTTGGATCGCTGCGGGCTGCGCGGAGCGCATGGAATCTTACGGAGCGCGGCTCTGACGAATGGCGCCGGCGTCCTTCTTCTGAAGCGTGCCGACCGCAAGCTTCAGCTCGTAGTCCACCTTCAGATCGCCATAAGTTTCGGGCGCATCGCTGCCGCCCTTGGCGACGGCCTCTTTGTCGTCGACGACCACGTCGGGCTTGATGCCGCGCTCGTGAATCGACGCTCCCGAAGGAGTGAAGTACTTCGAGGTCGTGAGCTTGATCGCGTTGCCGTTCGACAGCGGCATCACCGTCTGTACCGAGCCCTTGCCGTAGGTCTGATGACCGAGCAGCGTCGCGCGATGATGATCTTGCAGAGCGCCGGCGACAATTTCCGACGCCGAGGCCGAGCCGCCATTGACGAGCACGACCATCGGCGCACCATTGAGCGCATCGCCCGGGCGTGCATCCATTTCGAAGCGAGCATCGGCGGCGCGACCGTTCGCAGTCACGATCACACCTTCGTTCAGAAACACATCGGACACGCCGACCGCAGCTTCGAGCACGCCGCCGGGATTGTTACGCAGGTCAAGCACCAGGCCGTTCAGCGCCGCGCCGTTCTTCTTTTTCAACTTGTCGAGCGAACGTTCCAGATCCGGCGTCGTGGTCTCGCTGAAGTGACTGATGCGCACATAACCGACGCCGCCTTCGAGCAGCTCGGAACGAACGCTGTGGACCTGGACCGCGGCGCGGGCCAGTTTGAATTCCAACGGCTTCGGCTGTTCGGCACGCGCGATGCTGATTTTGACCTCGGTGCCGGCCTTGCCACGCATGCGGTCGATGGTGTCGTTGAGGTTGTCGAGGTTCACCGGCACGTCGTCGACGGCCAGGATGGTATCGCCCGCCAGCACGCCGGCCTTCTCCGCCGGTGTGCCTTCGATCGGCGTCACCACTTTGACCAGGCCGTTTTCCAGCTGCACTTCGATACCGACGCCGGAATATTCGCCGGTGGTGCTGATACGAATTTCGTCGAACTCCTGCGGATCCAGGAACGCCGAGTGCGCATCGAGATCGGAAATCATGCCGCGGATCGCGGCCTTGATCAGCTCTTCATCGGAGACGTCGTCGACATATTCCTTGCGCACGCGCTCCAGCACTTCGGCCAGCAAACGCGCGTCCTGCCAGGAAACGCCAGGTTCCTTGGCGGCCATGACCGGATGCTCGATCTCGCGCTCGGCCTGGACGGTGCGGCCCAACGACAGGCCGAATCCCATGACGATGCCGGCGCCAAGGATCAGCACGAAGCGAAACGGCATAAATACTCGTGACATGAAAGTATGCGGATGAGACTTCAAGTTCGGCGGCCTTTAAACATAGTACACGTCCAGTGGGCCGACAATGCGGTCGACGCTGCAATCAGTCCGGGACACGGTTCAAAAAAATGGGCCGACGGCGGGAGGACATAATCCAACTGTGACGAGTGCCCAGGCGTTCAGTCTCGCTGTCGGTTGGACGCCCTCAGGAGATGCCTCAGACGGCGCTCTTCAAGCGCTGCGTCCCCGGTTGGCGGATCACGCCGGCCGAGCCGCGCAG
>Ga0247784_1000209_pt1 | contig 17429 bp, 13 predicted proteins | sample UWRJL169409R5_FD_179909 | JGI IMG/M metagenome (GOLD analysis project Ga0247784, IMG submission 179909) | Plant litter microbial communities from Arlington Agricultural Research Station in Wisconsin, United States - UWRJ-L169-409R-5 | ecosystem: Environmental > Terrestrial > Plant litter >...
CGGCCCACCGGAGACACGCACCGTCTTCAGGCGCCCGAACACATCGTATGAATAGCTCACGGTCTCGGCAGCCGATGCTACGAAAGGCATGTTGAGCACCAGCCCGAGCCACAGGCAGTAACAGAGGCGTTTCATTTCTCTTCCTTGATTACGCCGAAAAATCCGATTCCCTTCGATCCTGCGCAGCCCTCGCCCGTCGTTGTTTGTTTTGCCGGGAGATGGAACGTTGCCGCCGCACCCCACTCCATGTCAATAGCCTCGGCGCGCTCTGCGCTCACGTGCTGCATTCATATGTTTCTGTCGTCTCGTCTGTTTGACTTCCCCGCAGAGAGCTGCCACCTTGGACCTTTAAGGATGCGGCCCCATTGGCTGGAGCTATCGCATGGAAGTGAGATTCAAGCCCACTAGCGCAACCTGGTGTATGTGGCTGCTGTGCACGGGGCTGCTCGGCCTTGCGGCAGTTTCGCACTCACCCGCCGCGAATGCGCAGAGCACGTTGCGTGTGCTGCAAATGAATTTGTGCAACTCGGGACTTGCGGGTTGTTACGAAGGCGGTCGTTCCATTGGCGAGGGATACAACCGAATCACGGGCCAGCGACCAGACATCGTTACGCTGAACGAGATCTGCTCGCAGGATGTGGCGCGCTTATGGGAAGCGATGGCCAGCGTCTGGCCTGGGCAGGTGGGAGACGCGACTGTCGGCAAGAGCTTTGCGTTCGTACCGGCGTGGAACGGCACGACCAACCAGAGCTACAAGTGCGCCAATGGCGATGAGTTCGGCAACGGAATCATCTGGCACTCGCCCGATCCCACCGGCTTGCGCATGAGTGGGCGCTATGCCAACCAGGATTCAGGCGCGGAGAAGCGTTCGTGGCAATGTGTGCAAATCCTTCCCAGCGGTCCTTATGCATGCGTCACACATCTGTCCGCCGCCAGCGAACCAGTAGCGTTGGCGCAATGTAACGAGCTCATGAGTCACGTTGTGACGATGACCAGCGGCGTGCTCCCCGCCATCGTCGGCGGAGACTTCAATTTGGAGTACGACACGTCCGATCCTGAAAACGTGCAACGATGCGTACCGGCGCGTTACTACCGCAAGGGCGACGGCGACGTGCAGCACTTCATCGCGCACGACTCACTGCCGTTCGTGTCACGCACGACGTTAGGAATGAGCTACACCGATCATCCGGCGTTCCTGATGGTGGTGAGAAAACCCTGAGGTCTTGATCACACATATTCTGTAACAAATTTTGCCGAGAATAGCGGGCTTCTTTGCAATGATGACCATTCATGGCCAATTGCCTGCAGCATCCATTCATATTCGCCGCCTCGATGGTGGCGATTGCCGCCGCACTCGGCGCTCCGGCGATATCGATTGCACAGGACGCGACGGCCTCCAGCACCAATGACGAATTGAGCGCGATCGATACGGTCGTAGTCACTGGTTCGGCACGCGCGCAGCGCCGCTTCGACGCGTCCTACGCGGCCAATTCCCTAACGGCGGAGGACGTGCAAAAACTTGCGCCCAAGAGCTATGCCGACCTGCTTGCGAACGTTCCTGGCATCCACGTCGAATCCACCGGCGGCGAGGTGCAGAACATTACTCGCCTGCGCGGCATCCCGACGGATCGCGGCTACATCATCTTTCAGCAGGATGGCTTGCCGCTATTTCACGAGATCGACGGTCACTTCTTCAATTCCGGCGAGGGCATGCATCGCTTCGATGTGATGACTCAGCGTGTCGAAGTCGTGCGCGGCGGTCCTGCTCCGATTTACGCGAGCGGCGGCGCGGCCATCGTCAATAACATTCTGACCGAAGGCAGCGAGCAAACGCGAGGTAAGGCTCAGCTAACCGTAGGCGACACCGGGCTCTACCGCGCCGAAGCTGTTCAGTCAGGCGCATTGTCGGAGAGCACCTATTATGCGTTCGGCGGTTTCCTGCGCCAGCACGATGGCTATCGCGACAACGGTTTCGCCAACGATCAAGGCGGCCAGTTGCGCTTCAACGTCAAGCACCGCACCGAAGACGGCTGGGTCAAGGTGAGCGGCACCTTCGTCGACGACCACAATGTTTTCTATCTACCGATTCCAGTCGCCGACCCGCGCAATCCGGCCGTCAGCCTGGATCCATTCATTGACTACTTCGAGGGCACGATGAATTCGCCCTCGATGCGCAATGTCACGCTCAAGTACCTGGACTCCGCGGGCACGCTGCGAAGCCTGCAGCGGGACCTGGGCGACGGGCGCCACATGCGTTTCCAAAACGTCGGCCTCCAATATCAGAACCAAGCCGGCGATTGGATCGTTGCGCTCAAGTCCGGCTACACCCAGGGCAAGCTCAGCTTCGACGCCCTTTATTCGACCACGAATCCGGTCGATGGAAACGTTTTCGCGAACAACGCTCTCGCCAGCGCGCGCAGTGCTTTCGGCGCCGGTGTTGCATCGATGGGCTACGTCCTGTCCGGAACCAACGGCGCGACAACTTACAATCCCTACTCGGCTTCCGGCCTGGTGATGTCGGCGCAATACCGCGCGATCGAGTCGGACTTCTATTCGGCGCAAGCCGACCTGAGCGCGACCCGCCGCTTCGAAACGAGCTCCGGCGCCCACGACATCAATTTCGGCCTCTACAGTTCTTTCTACGGAACGACGGCCTTCTCCGCGTATCAAGACATGCTACTGGAAGTCGCGGGCAAGCCGCGATTGCTGGATCTGGTCGCATATTCGTCGCAAGGGACTGCGCTCGGCTCTGTTACCGACAATGGCGTGCTGCGCTATACGACCACGCTCAATGCGGGCGAAGTCGACGCGAAAATGGTCGCGCTCTACGTCAACGACACGTGGGAGGTCACGGAACGTTTGCAGTTGGATGCAGGCGCCCGTCACGAACGATACGATTACGACGGCTACGCCCAAACGACCGCGGCGGCCGATCTCGGCGACGCCAGAACGCTGGCCGACAATACGACCCAACGTTTCAACGGCGGCACGCAGACACGTAACCTCAAACCGTCCATCACCAACTGGACGCTCGGCCTGAACTACGACTTCACCGCCAACTTCGGCACCTATGGGCGAGCGTCGCACGTGGAGATCGCTCCGCAGTCGAGCGTCGCTCGCAGCATCAACCCGACGATCATCGAAAACAAGCTCGATCAGTACGAGCTGGGTGTGAAAGGTACCTTCGGCAGCTCTTATTTGTATCTGACCGCCTTCTACACCCAGTTCGATCCGTTGAATGCCTCGTTCGTGGCTTTCAATCCGACGACCGGCCGCAACGATCAATCGGTGCCGTTCATCGGAACCGCGGTGTCGCAGGGCATCGAGCTCGATGGCCTGTTCGCGCCGACCGACTGGTTTTATCTCGCGGGCTCGGTCACATTCAGCGATCCGCAGTACGAAGATTTGCAGAACAGCGCCGGCGCGGATCCTAGCGCGGTGAACGGCAATCAAATCGTTCGTGAGCCCAAGCTCTACGGCAACATCCGCCCGACCGTGGGTTTCCCGGTCGCCGACGGCGAGCTGGAGGCTTACCTGCGCTTCGATTTCGTCGGCAAATCCTACGTCGACCTGTTCAACCAAACCGCGTTGCCCGAGTACCAGACGCTAGGCTTCGGCGTCTCCTGGAAACGTGGCCTCTGGGGCGTGCAATTGGTGGGCGACAATCTCACCGAAGAGAAAGGCCTGACCGAAGGCAACACGCGCACCGACGCTCTTTCGGGCCAGGGCTCGCGCGAAGCGATCTACGGCCGTCCGTTGTTCGGTCGCAGTTTCCGACTGATGTTGAATCGCGAGTGGGAATGACGCGAGCGTTGTTTCTATGCGCTGCGCTCGCCGTGTTCGGGCCGAGCATCGCGGCGGCGGCTGACGATGCAGTGATCGCAACGCTCGGCAAGCGCCTGTTACTCGGCGCGATTGCTGATGGCGCTGCAAGCGCCGATGGAACGCCAAACATGAGTCTTGAGCGATCCTCGACATATCGACTACGTCGTGAGCGCCGAGTTCGCCCAGCGCAACCAGAACGAACTGGGTTACCAGCCCGGCAAGATCGGAACACGCACTTCGCCCTTCGACGTCACATTCGTGCCGTCGACCACTTCTGCCCGCGTCGATCCACTCGACCCGCTCGATCCGTGACTCGCTAACACCTTCGGGCATCGTACCGTCGTCCCTCTGGTGCAACGCCGTTTGCACGAGCATGCTCGCGCCGACTGATTGAATGCGGCCGCGACAACAAGTCCGTCAGCGAGGGAAGCATGGCCAGCACGCCGCCGGTAACGGATCGTTACCAAATGTTTGCACCGGGCGATTGCAACCAACCGTTGCCGCTGAATCGCATTACCGACGTATTCCGTTTCTCCCAGTTCGTCACCATCGCCCGCCAGGTCGACGCGATCGATGTGAAGGTCGTGCTGCCGCCACCGCCGGATATCTACGAACGAGCACGAGGAGTGGCACACGGCAACCCGGAGTCGACGATGATCGACCTGCTGGGCGGCATCCCGCTCGGGGCCAAGCTCGGCGAGCAGCCGTGGACAGCGCCGCTCGCCAGCGCAGTCGAAGTTGCCAATGTCGATGCATTGCTGAGCAACCGCACGATCGAGCTCGAACAGGGGAAATACTCGGTACAGCTCGATCCGCCAGCGATCAGACAACTGCTGGCAGGACAGGACGCAGTGGTCACTGCCGTGAAGGATTCCAAGGATAAGAAACAAACGCGACTGCTGCGATTGACACAGAAACGAGCGGACTTGCGTCCCGCGTCGCTGGATATCTCTATTCGCGACCTTCCCGCGTTCCTCGCCAGGCCGCGAGTTGTTTCGCAGGAAGGCGCGGACCTGCCGCTGGCGCTATCCGCGGCCGACGTAACTGCATTGAGACGCGATGGGCGTGCAACACTGCGCGTCGGCGAGGTCAACGTGAATGTATCGGTGAGCCCGGCACCGGCATTGCAGGTCGCTACCTATGCAGCGACGATTGGACAGATTCCGATCGAAAGCGCGGGCAATTCAATCCGCCAGGGCGCGGGCGACCTCTCTTATATCGGCCCATCGACACGAGGCGTCACTCTGCCGACCAACTTCGATCTGGTGCTGAACCTGCAATGGCTGCAGACCTGGGAGCTGCTCGGCTATTCGCGCGGCAGATTACTCAACACCGTATCGTTGGCCCCGCAGGAAGAAACCACGGTCGAGATCTTCACCTGGGACCGGCGCACCGCCTCCAGCGAAATGTCGAGCAGCGTCGAGAGCGAAGAGAGTTTGGAGCGCTCGGACACCGTGCGCGATACCACCGATGTGATGCGCCAGGCACAGTCCAACTCCGAGTTCGGATTCAATGCCGGGGCCACGATCGGCATCAACTACGAGCAGATCATCAATATCCGGGAGTCGATCGACGCCAGCCAGAAAAGCTCGTTCGGCGGCCTCGCCAAGACCACCACCAACTTCGTGCACGAAGCAGTCGTCAAAAGCGCGAACCGCGTCAAGCTGAGCCGGCAGACCAAGGTGAACGAATCGCGGGAGTCGGGCCGAGAGGAGCGCGTCACCCGCAAGGTCCGTAATCCGAATATGTGCCACACGCTCAATCTCGACTACTTCGAGGTGCTGGCGAACTATGCGATCAAGACCGCCTTTGCGCCCGCCGAGTCGGGGTTGTGCGTGCTGGTGGACAATCCGGTGACCGTGCACTTCGATCGCTGGGCGCTGCGAGTGTACGAACAGAGCCTGTCGCGGTTCCTGCTCGATCGCAAACTCGAAGGCGGATTCGCCGCGGCACGCATGCTCGAAGCGCGAGAACAAGCGTGTGGCGTGCTCTGCTCTCAGTGTTATTGCGACGGACCTGGCGGCGAGCCTGCAGCGGATGCCGTTCGGGAATTGCAGCAGCTGATGACTTCCATCGGCAGCGTGGTCACGCTACTCAACAACAGCTCCGTCTACATGGACGTCTGGTTCGAGCTGTTGCAACTCTTCGACGATGCCGGGATGCGCAATCCCGTCTACCTTGAGCCCGCGCAATGGTGGGTCTTCACTCAGTTGATGCGCATCTCGCACGGTCCGCTGATGCGCGCGCTAACGCAGATCTCCAACCAGACTCGCTCGCAGCAACCCGTGACCGACGACCAGCTGGACCGGCTGCGGTTCGAGCTCGACGCGGTCGGGGGCGTCGCCGGGCTCAATCCGGATCGGCTGTATCAGGAACACAGCGACGACATGATGTATGCAATCGTTGTGCAGTACTCCCAGTTCCTGCAGGCGAATCCGCAGTACCCGAATCTCAATTGGTGGGATCGGCCGGCTAATCCGTTTCCAGCCTTCTTCACGAATTCCGACCTGTTCGACTCGATCGACGACAAAGGCCTGTTGTTCCTGCTGTCGCGCTTTACCGCCTTGCATGACGCGGTCAAGAAGAGTCGTCAGAACCAGGGCGCCGCGGCCACGCTGAAGCTGCAGGAAGATTCGGCTCGCGGCGATGTGATCTTGAGCGCTTTCGGTTTACGCGAAGTGACCGAAGCGATCGAGCGCGAATCGGCGTTGCTTGCTCACCTGAATCTCTACGGCAGCTACTATCGAGCCATGCTGTGGAATGCGCTACCGCCGACCGCGCAACTGCAGTTCCTGCGCTCGCTCTTGCCCTATGGCATCGTCGATCCTCACTCGGTCGGATTTTTGGGAAATCGTCTCGCCTTCCCGGTACGACTCGATGTATCGGCGGAAGCGAGAGCGTTGGTCGAAGCGTTGATCGCGCAAAACGCGGAAGTGCAAAACGTCGAACGCGTCGAGAACGTTGCCCTGCCGACGCCCGCCGTCACCGTCGAGTCCCGGCTGGGCATGTGCGACGGGTGCGAAGAGTTCATCGAACGGTCGCGCGAGCTGGAGCTCAAGGCCAAGGACTTGCAGAATCAGCTGGCGGAGCAGGAAGTGGCACGCTACACCGCGCGACTCGCGCAAAACACGCCGCTGCTGGACGACCCCGACCCGAAAGTGGCGTCACTGCGAATCGTGCTCGAAACACCCGACTCGCCTCGAACCTGACGACTGGTCGCACGATGGCCGACGAACAGGAATTCCGGCCGATACTGCAGCCGTTCGAGTCTAACGCGAGCTTGCGTCCTGCGCCGACCGCACGACGAGCCTCATTGCAGTTCGTCACGCAAGTCGTCGATGCGCTGGTCGGACGGCCCGGCGAGCCGGAGCTTGCAGCGGCTGCGGGCAAATGGCGCAACGATCCGGCGGCGCTCGCATGGGTAGCGCTGGGCTATGTCGCAGGAGTCGCCGAGGGATTTCGCAAATCCGCGATGTCGACTTTATCGATCGTAATCGCCGGTGAGGCTGCGGCCTTCGGCATCGTGCAAGCCGCGGTCGAGACACCACGCAGGCCGGGAACGGTCTCACCCGACAACATCTTTGTCCGCTACATGGGCGAGAAACAATTGATCGCCATTGCCAGGCAGTTGCGCCCACTCATAGAACGACTCGCGAACGAAGACGCGGTCACTGGTTCGCAGCGAGTAGCAGATGCATTGGCCGCATCGATCATCCTCGCGGCGCGAGAGGAACGCTCCAAACTGATCGCCGCACCGACGCCGTTCGCGTTCGGACGACAGCTCGGCAACCTCTCGGGCCAATTCGCCGGCGAGATCGCCATCAACGAGGGGTTGAACCTCGCCGAACGCACGGCAGGTGCGCAAAAGCTTGCCAAAGAGCTGCCCGAGTTGGCCGAACACTATCGCGTGACGATCGATCAGGACGTCGCCTCCAAGCAGGCGCTGCAGGAAATCTCGGACCAGGCGCAGCAGAGCAAACAAGCGGTCGCTGATGAGCTTCCGGTCGTGCTCGAATCGCAACCTGCTGTCGTCGCGAAGCAAACACCTAAAAGAGAGTTCGAGCTCGGCGACGTCGGAGCGATCTCGCCCGACGAGCCCATCGTGCCCATCAAACAAGTGCTCGTCGAAGCGCCGCCCCGGCCAGCCATGGCCAAGCTGGTCGCGGAAGTACGCGGGCTCCCCAACAATCCGCAGTGGGTTGCGCAGCTCAGCGACGAACAAATCGCATCGATCGTCGACAAGGCCGAACAGCTGGTCGCCAAGGTCGAAAAGCTCGACAAGCAACAAATGGCGGTCCGCCAGCCCATGCTCGCGGGATTCGTGCAGGAGAGCAGCGTGACCCTGCATCCGAAATTCGGTCCACTCAAGGAACGTTTGCAAGCGGAGCTTGCCAAGGATCCGCACTGGAATCCGGACTCGCTGCAGTTTGCGCTCGTGCGCAATGTCGAGCCTGCGAAAAACGTGGACCAGCGCGCGGCGAGCGGTGCACTCAAGATCAACGCGAGCGCGCAGGAGCAGGAGCTCGCCGACGGAGTATTCATCGTGCGCGCCAGGGATCCGGACGCACGCGCCCAGTTGCTGATTGCCGCCGATTTCGAATCCAAGTCGTGGCGCAACGCTGCGGATTTGTTTTTCGAGCGCGAAGACGGAGCGAAGCTGGCGCAGATGGGACAAATCGCGCGCGACTTCGAGCGCTTCTCCAATACCGATCTCATTTTCGACATCGTCGCGCCGGGCGGCGCCGTGACTAGCATTCATGTGCCCGCCGGCCGCACCGCCATCAGCCGGCAAACGACAACTTTCATTTTGGTGACACCACGGCCGATCTCACCCGAATACCGCGCGGTCCTGATCAATGAAATCGGAATCCGGCCGACCCGCATCGAGGAATGGACGCCGACCTTCGATCGCACGCAGATCGACAACTGGGCGGATGCGCTGCTGCGCTGGGCGTTCGCTAGAAAGAAGTGATATTCATCTTGCAAATGTGACATGCAAAGTCACGCTGCGATCGTCAACTAATCATTCGCTGCGCCGGCCGCCAACCTGAACGAGCCCCTCGGCGGCATTGCTGCCGTTTTACCGGAGACCTGCCGAGGCGTTCCAACTCGTTGCCTGGGCAACAAAACACCGTTGCAAATATTCTCGGACCAGCTTAAACACTGTGACGCGGTGAGGGCGGCAAAAAAAGCTTCGTTACTCGATCCACGGAGGGTATTTGCATGCGATTGAAAGTTCTGTCCTGGATGATGGCCGCGCTGCTCGCCGCCATCGCGGCGCCAGCGGGTGCCGCAATGATCATGAAAATGAATCTGGCCCAGCTCACCGACCGGGCCGACACCATATTCCGAGGCGAGGTCCTCTCGGTGGAGCCCGGTAAGATCGCCATTGGCGGCGGCACGTTACCTACTGTCACCTATCGCCTGCGCGTCGATGAAGCGTTCAAAGGCGAGTTCGAGGCAAAGGCCAACGCCTCACCCGAGGTGGAGATCACGATGCTCGGTACGCTCAAGTCAACCGCCCGCAGCGGCAGTCAAGAGCGCCTGACATCTTCGTTGCCCGAAGTACCAAAACTGCGCGTGGGCGAAAGCTATGTGCTCTTCACGACCGCTCCTGGTGCAAGTGGACTGCGCGCGCCGGTGGGATTGGGCCAGGGAAGCTTTCACATCTACGCGGGGCCAGGCAAAGCGGAGCTTGCGGTGAACGAGATCAACAATCTCGGCTTGTTCAGCGGCACGGGCCCGGCGCAACGAGCCGTGCAAGCAGCCGACGGACCGGTGTCATATACCCGGCTTGCAACGGCCATCCTCGATCAAGTCCGCCGGTAAGGAGACCGACATGACCAACAACAATCGTTTCCTCGCCTTGGCGGGGATCGCCACCTTATTCTTGTGTGCTCCGCTCGCGCATGCGGGCGGCCCGCTCGCCCTGTGCTCCAACGGCACGCCCTATCGTTGGGCGAGCGGCGGCGCGAACATTCCATTCAATCCCGACCTCGGCGATCTCGGGCCACTCACCAATGCCCAGGCGGTCGCAGCGGTGCAAGCCTCGTTCGATGTATGGGCCGCGGTCGACAGCTCGACGGTGACTTACACGAACGCCGGCCCACTGCCGGTGGACGTAAATATCAGCAACTTCCTCGCCTACTACGATGCGCCCGCGCCCGACGGTCTTTCGGCGATCGTGTTCGACGACACTGGTGAGATTTTCGACTTGCTGTACGGTCCCGACTCAGGCGTGCTCGGCTTCGCCGGCCCGGAATGGGGCACTCCCGCGACGTGCACGATCGATGAAGGCCTGTCGTTTTTGAACGGCCCGGCTTTTGACGATCTGACCGCGGCGACGGACGTGATGGTGCACGAGTTCGGGCACTACACGAATCTCTCGCACACGGTGGTGAACGGCCAGGTCTATCTGGGTTCCGTCGGTGGCGACGATACCGGGCCCACCCCGTTCTCGCCCTACCCGCCTCCGTCCGATCCGGATGCGGCCGACGTGGTCGAGACGATGTATCCGTTTTATTACGGCCCGGGCATCGGCACGCAGACGCTGCATAAAGACGACATCGCGAGCGTCTCCGCGTTGTATCCCACCGCGAGCTTTCCAACTGCGACCGGCACCATCAAAGGAACCATATTCGCGGCCAACGGCACGACCCGTCTGTCGGGCGTGAACGTGATCGCGCGCAACGAGGCGAATCCGTTCCAGGATGCGGTGTCCGCGATCTCGGGCGACTACACCGAGGATTTCAGCCAGACCAATCCGCTCGCGGGAACCTACACACTCTTCGGCCTCACGCCGGGTGCTTCGTATCGTGTGTACGTGGATCAGATTCTCGCTGGCGGCTTCTCGACCCCACCCGCTGCCCTGCCGGGACCGGAGGAATATGCGAGTGGCGCCGCGGAATCCAACAATCAGAGTACCGTGGATCCGCCGGAGCAATTCGCATTGCAGACGCCGGGTGCCACCGGTGTGAATGTCATTTTCAATGCACCACGCCAGGGCGATCCGCTGCCGGTCGGCGACGACGGTTCGTTCCAGCTGCCGCTGCCCTTCACGTTCTCTCTGTGCAGCCAACCTTTCAACTCGGTGTTCGTCAACGCGAACGGCAATCTCACGTTCGGCGCGGCCAGCTCCGATACGAGCGAAACCGCCGCTGAGCTTTTGAATGGCGTGCCGCGCATCGCTGCGCTGTGGGACGACCTGACTCCGTTCAGCGCCTCGGGTGCGCCACAGGGCACAGTCACATACGCGCAAACGGACAGCGATTTCACCGTCATCTATCGAGGCGTGCCCGAGTTTCCGAATGTCGGCTCGAACACCTTCTCCATCCGGCTGTATCGCCAGAAGCCGACGGATGCCGAGGCAACTCGAATCGATGTGACGTACGAAGGCATGACTGCGGTCGATGGAATCGCCGGTGTTTCCTGCGGCAACCTGACGACGGCCGGCAACGAGCCTTCGCGCGATCTGAGCGCATTCGGTCCGGAGATCATCAGCTTCGTCAAGTCGGCGGCGGTCTATGAGACGTTCACTCCGACCAATCCCAACGACTTGAGCGACAAGGTCGTCAGATACGGCGTCGGGGTCAACTACACCGACTACGCGGAGCCGAACAACGCGTTGGCAACGGCGCGCTACATCGATCTGCCGTTCAACTCCGGTAACAACAAGCAATACACGGAGATCGAGCCTGCCGGCAACGACGTCGACTTCTTCAAGTTCAACGGCCGAGCCGGTGACGCATTCGTCGCGGAGATCGCGACCAGCGCGCTCGACACCGTGATCGTGCTGATGGATGCGAGCGGTACTGTCATCGCGCAAGACGACGATGGCGGCCCTGGGCTGCTGTCGAGAATTGCAACGTTCCTTCCGGCCAAGGGCACGTACTATCTCGGCGTCAGCACGTTCCCGGACACCGACTTCACCGGCAACGGCGAAGGCACGGGCCGCTACGTGCTCAATGCTCAGATCGCAGCTGCGCTCACGCTCACTCTCGACGACGATTCGAGCCAGCAGATCGGCATCCCCTTCAGCTTCCCCTACCAAGGGAGCACCTGGTCGTCCGTGTTCGTGAATGCCAACGGCAATCTCACCTTCGGCACCGGCAGCACCGACTTCTCGGAGACGGCAGCGGAGCTGTTGAGCGGACCACCGCGCATCGCCGCGCTCTGGGACGATCTGTCGCCGCAAGAAGGTGAAGTAACCGTCCAGGCGGACGCGGAGTCGTGGACCGTCAGGTTCGTGAACGTGCCGCAGTTCCTCACAGGGGACAGCAATTCGTTCTCCATCACTTTGTCGGCGGACGGACATGTCTCCATCGCCTACGACGACATCGCGGCACTCGATGCGCTTGTCGGTGTCACGCAAGGTGGCGGCGCTGCGAATCCCGGCGAGACCGATCTATCGTCGAGCACGTCACTGTCCGCGACCGGCACAACTTATGAGTTGTTCCCCGGCGCAGCCGATCCAGTGGACCTGGACAACGCAACGTTGTCGTTCGAATAACAACGATCTGGAGCGGCGGGCTGCAGGCCCGCCGCTTTCCAGTTCGAGCCAGCGAACAAACTCCCGCGAGGCCAGCTCGTCCACCGTTCTTCTAATTGTTGAGCATCACATCCGCTGTCCCCAGGGCCACTGCGGCGCCGGCCAGAATGTTGGCGGCAATGCCGATGACGATGGAGGCCCCTGGCGCGGTGAATATTCCGGCGTTCAAGCCAAGAGCGTTTCTTCCGGCTGCGATGGCGGCAACGGCGCCGGCAATGAGGTCGCGGATCCTCTGGAGAGCGCTTTGACAAGACATGGCGAGTCCCTCCTCGCAACGGGTATCGCTGCGATCGCTGGCAGTAACGATGGCACCGACGACGCCGTCCTGTCCTTTATCGTGGCGACGAGTTCCTAAACGTTCCTAAAATCCAAGTCGGTTCCTTGGAGGTCGCGATGGCAACTGCCGGCACTCGTGCCACATCAATCCAACCCCGCTTTGCCAGGCGCCCAATACGCTTTGCTCTGACGGCGGTTGGTACCTGCGTGGCGTTGCCGGAGCAGTCGCGTGATGTATTGGATGGAAGTGGCTTTGCCCGTCAGTACGATGTCTGCCTCGGGATTCGCCTGCAGGAACGACGACACGTATGTTTCCAGCTGGGGGAGATGACGATCGTTCTCCATGCGAGCGCAAAGATGAGCGTCGTTGAGCCGCAGCTGCTCCACGACAGGCTTGGTGTCGGCGAACGTTGAAACTTCAAACAGCATCTGCGTCGCCGGCGCCGACGCGTCATTAAACAATGCCGTCGCCACGCCCAGTGAGGTCTCGTCCCCGAAGAACAGCACCGGGCCGCGTAGCCGAGAACGATCGATCGACTTTCGCGGACCGAAGATGACGCAGTTATCGCCCTCGCAAAGCGTGCGCGCCCATCGGGTGCCCGGCGCGTCTGCATGCATATAAACCAGAATTCGCGTGAGCCCGTTCTCGGCGTCCCAGTCCATGGGCGTATAAGTCCGCTGAACCCATCCGCCCAGCTGGATTTGAATCTTGTCGCCGGGCGTCCACGAGATGTCACGTAACGAATCGCCGCCGAGCGTGACGATGCGATAAGCGTGCCCGATATCTTTGATATCCAGCACGTGTGCCTGGCGCATGAACAGCTTGTGCATGGCCGATTCGAGCAGGCCGGTGCGTTTGTTGGTGACAAACAGCGCAGAGTCGTTCATGGGCGAGTTCCAGATGATTCGTTGTCCGTGTCGCTGCGAGTCGTGCCGCACGACCCGCGCCAGCGATCGCCCCAACGGCCCCTGAACCGCTGCTTCAACTGTTCGCGCTCCTCCATGCTCATGTGATCCCAGCGGCGATGTCCCTTCCACCGGCCGTGACCGCCACTGAAAAGAATCTTGCACAGAAGGATCAATCCCGCCGCCTGCCAGTAATCGATGGTTCGCGCGCTGACGAACAGCTCCGGCATCAGCCAGTTCCAAAGCGACATCACGATCCAGACGACCGCGGCCAGGATGGCAATCCATACCGTGGCCGCCATAAAGAACTTCGCTACTCGTCGAGGTCGATTACCCAGGAATGTGTTCATGACCTGTTTCCAGCTAAATGAATTCGTCGTACAGCGACTGCAAGCGGGATCTCAGTTGCAGCACGGCTCGTCGCTTCCAACCCAACAGCGTGTTGATGTTGATGCCGCTGCGAGCGGCAATGTCTTTGAAACTCTCGCCGTGGAGCTCGTGGGCGATGAACACATCGCGTTCGTCGGCCGGCAATTCGTCGAGCGCGTTCGAGATCGCCTCCAGCAGTGTGGCTCTTGCATAGGCCGCTTCAGGCCCGCTATCGATCGAGGGCAGTACCTCGTCGAGGTAGTAACGCTCGTGAATGTCTTCGCCGATCGGCGAAACATCGAGCAGCGGCACTTCGCGCCGCTTGCGAATCCGATCGATAATGCGATTGCGCGCCACGCGGATCAGCCACGCCCCGACTTGCTCTATGGGCTCGGGCAGGCTGCAGGCGCGCGCGAACTCGAAGAAGACGTCCTGCAGGATGTCCTCAGCGTCGCGGCGGTTCGGCACGCGGCGGCGAATGAAGCCATAGAGGCGATCCCGCTCGCGCGGGATGACTTCCGAAAGGCCTTTGTTCCGTTCGGTCATCGGTACATTGGAGGTAAGCGCCGTATCCACCACTCTACAGACGGATCACGCGCTCGAATATTGTAGCCGCCGAAGGCTGACGGAAGCCGGCGGCCCTAGAAATCGATTAACATCTGCTCGGCGATGGCCGTGTCCGCGCAACTGCGCAGGCAAACATCGAGATAGTCGCTGAATCGAGGCGGCGGCCCAGTGCCCTCGGCACGCAAGCGATCGTTGGAGAAGACGCAATTCAAGCCCGCAAATGCGCCGTAAAGCTTGATGGCGCGCATCATCAAGCGTGGATTGCAGCGACCGAAAAGACTGTCGAATTCCTCCCGGCGCGCATCTATGTCACGCACATGAACGGTGCGAAAGGTGTGCGTTTCCGCATCCGGCCCGCCGCGAGCCCGCCCGAAAGCGCGCGAGACGTCCGCCCAACTGCAACTCGCCTCCGTGCCGGCCGAAAGATGATATGTCGAATGGCTCAGCGCCTTCCTACGCAATAATAAGAGCAGCGTCTGGGCCACATAATCCACCGGTACGATATCGATGCGCCCTTCCGCAGCGCTGGTGACCATGCGCAGCGCGTCGGCGATTCTGAACGTCCAGAAAATGCTTCCCGAAGGCCGACAACCTAGTCGCGTGTGGCCGACGATGATCGAGGGCCGCACGACGACCAGCGGCAAGTCAGGCAGCGTTCGCAATTGTAGTTCCGCGTTTGCCTTGCTCCGTGTGTAGCTCACGAAATGCTCGACGGCATCGTGCGGATAATCGTCTTCATGGACGAGCGCACCGGGCCGCATGCCACAGATCATCGCCGTGCTCACGTAGATAAATCGATCCAGCGATGCGATTCGCCGCAGATGTCGAGCGAGCCGCAGGGTGCCGTCGACGTTGGTATTGAACACCTCTGTGTTCGCGCCAAACGAAGTAGACGCGGCACAGTGCACGACTTTGCGGACCGACTTCATTCGCTCGTCGTCGGGCAGCGAACTCGTAAGGTCGACGCATACGATCTGTTCGGATCGAATGCGGGAAAGGTGCTCATCGTCGAGGCCAAACCGTTTCAGCCGCTGAAGGACGCGACCATGTGCCTGCGCCGGATTCTCCGCCCGAACTAGAAGCAAAACCTCTGGCCACTGCGGGGATGCGAGTAACTCGGCCGTAAGCGCGCCGCCAAGAAACCCGGCCGCTCCGGTCACCAGGATGGCCATGACGGTCGAGAACGCTCCTTATAAATCCCGCCACGACGGAATCATGGCGGCTTGACCACGGTAGTGGGCGTGTTCATCGTGAAGCTGCCAGATGGTTCCGTTCTCGATCCAGAAACGCCTTCCGGACATCGCTATGCGCACGCCACGGTAGCCCGTTACAAATCCCTGCTGAGCGACAGCATCGAGCACACGTTGCCGTTCGGCCCTCACGGCCTCTTCCGCGGAAAAACGCGACGGCAGTCGTACAAACTCGTCCCAGGAATATTCGAAGCACACCTGTGCCGTGCGGTTCGCGTACATGAATACAGGATCCGGACCGCCGTTGTGGGCCAGCACAGCAAAAGGCGCGTCGTGATACAACCAGTGAGCACCGTCGACGCGCTCGGGCACGAGCGGTGTGCCGACCAGGCGCGTATACGAAGCGTTCAGCAATGAGAACAAATCGACATCCAGCATGGGTTTCGACATATCGTTGAGACGCTGCCGAGTTTGACAGGCCCACAGTCGCAAAGCGCGCCAATGTGCAATTCGACGACGTTGCTGGCCGGGCGTTTCGCGATAAAGTGCCGCCCTCGTTCGCCGCCGCAGGATCCTCCATGATTCGACTTCTATTCGCCGCAACCCTGGTGCTGGCTTCGCTCGCCCATGCGGATAGTCCGAGCAAATTGCTCCGCTACCCCGACATCCACGGAGATCGCATCGCCTTTGTGCACGCCGGGGACATCTACGTCGTCGCTGCCAGCGGTGGTACCGCCCAACACCTGACCTGGCACGAGGGCACGGAGCTCTATCCGAAGTTCTCGCCGGACGGTAAGTGGATCGCGTTCTCGGCCGAGTACAACGGCACTCGCCAGGTGTATGTGATTCCAAGCACGGGCGGTGAGGCGCGACAACTCACCTGGTACAACGATGTCGGACCGCTGCCACTGCGTGGCGGAACGGACTATCGCGTGCTCGATTGGACCCGCGACGGCCGCAACATCGTGGTGCGTGCCAATCGCAATCCGACCAGCAATCGAGACGGCCGCCCTTACCTCGTGCCGGTGGACGGAGGCATGGAACGTCCGCTCGCCATTCCCGAAGGCGGCAGCGGCAGCCTGTCGCCGGATGGGACGAAGTTTGTCTACACGCCGACCGACAACGATTTCCGAGCGTGGAAACGTTACCGCGGTGGCCGTGCGCCAGATGTTTGGATTTACGATCTCGGCGCCAACACGTCGCAACGCCTGACCAACAATCGCGCCATCGATTACATGCCCACCTGGATCGGCGACACGATCTACTTCGTGTCTGATCGCGAATACACCGCCAATCTGTATTCCATGTCTCCAGCCGGCGGCGAGCCGACCAAGGTCACCGACTTCCGCGACTACGACGTGCTTTGGCCAAGCGCGGGCCCGGACAGCCTGGTCTTCGAGCGCGGCGGCACGATCTGGCGTTTCGATCCCGCCAGCCGACGAGCCGAAGAAGTCCCCATCCAGATCGCCGGCGATTCTCCCGAAGCCCAGCCGCGATACGTCAAAGGCGCGAGTTTCATCGAGAGTCTCGGCATTGCTCCCGACGGCAGCCGTGCAGTGTTCGGCGCACGCGGTGAAGTGTTCACGATTCCAGCCAAGGATGGCGAGCCGCGAAATGTTTCCAACTCCCCCGACCACCGCGAGCACAGCGTCAGCTGGTCTCCGGATGGCCGTTGGATCGCTTACCTCAGCGACGCCTCGGGCGAGTACGAGTTGTATGTTCGCTCTCAAGATGGCCGTGGCGAGGCA
>Ga0247784_1000210_pt1 | contig 17399 bp, 13 predicted proteins | sample UWRJL169409R5_FD_179909 | JGI IMG/M metagenome (GOLD analysis project Ga0247784, IMG submission 179909) | Plant litter microbial communities from Arlington Agricultural Research Station in Wisconsin, United States - UWRJ-L169-409R-5 | ecosystem: Environmental > Terrestrial > Plant litter >...
AGAACGACGGCTCCAACCCGACAACGTGCGCGTACTCGCGCAGCAAGCGATTGCCGATCGAGTGAAACGTGCCGGACCACAACAAGCGCGCAGCGTTGATGTGGATGGACCCGGAACGTTTCGAGCTGCTCAACGCTTGAGTCGCGATTCGCTCCGCCCGACGGAGCATTTCCTGAGCCGCGCGACGCGTGAATGTCAGGAGCAATATGCGCTCGGGCGGCACACCTTCGAGCAGCAAGTGTGCGACTCGATGTGCCAAGGTGTTGGTCTTGCCGGTGCCCGCGCCGGCGATGATCAGCAGCGGCCCCGATGCGAAGCCCGCGTCGGAATGCGATCCGTACACAGCCGCCCGACGCTGAGCCTTGTTCAACGACTGCCCGAAAACCTCCGCGCCCTCGGAATCGAGTGCGGTCGGGTGATCGAGCGGGGCGGCGGTGTCCATGCGGGCTATGATGGCCCAAAACTGTATATAACGACAGAGCCGATTGCTTGCCGTCGTCGCGCAGGGACCGGCAGAATTTCGCTCCATGCTTCAACTCGTGCCGCACCTGGTTACTCAACGCAACGCCCGGCTTTGGCTGTGTGCTCGCGGCGTCGACGAATCGCGACTCGACTCGGTTGCGCTCGAAGTGAACGGTGTCGATGTGCCCGTGCCGAGACGAGGTTGGCGGCGATTGGCGAATGAGTCGATGCCGCTGTACTACCAGTTCATCGATAAACCGACGCTCACGCCGGAACGCGCTTACACCGCAACGGTGCGAGCGGCAGGCGACGAGCAAGCGCAAGCTCGCTTCACCACACTGCCTGAACAACTCGGCGACGAAACCAAGCCGCTGCGCGTGTTGCTGTCCTCGTGCTACTTCACCGGCAACAAGATGTCGCGGCTCGCGGCGACGCTACTGTCGCATCTGGAGCGCAACGATCTGAGACCGCATTTTCGGATTTGGGCGGGCGATCAGGCGTATCTCGATGCGCCTTGGTACGAGTTCATGGTCAAGACTCATAGTGTCGCCGAGCTGGAGCGCTCGCATTGTGCGGCCTATCGGCGCACCTGGTTCGACGAACAAGGGTTGGGCGCGGTGTTGCCGAATGGCGCGAATGTGTTTTGCACCGACGATCACGATTTGTGGAATAACGCACCGGATCCGAATGCTGTGGCTCGCGATACTCGTAAGCGAGTGACTCGCGAAGCTTGGCTCGACTTGGGGCGGCAGCTGGGCTCGGCATTTCAAGGCGATACCGGTGTGGCGCAACGATTCAGTGTGCCGCCGCTGGATTTCCTCGTGCTCGACGCTCGCGTGCATCGGACTGAGAACTGCGGGAGTTTGTTTTCTCCTGCTCAACGAGCGGCCGTTCGCGATTGGGCGGGTCAACGCAATGGATTGGGTGTGCTCGTTATCGGGCAGCCCGTGTTTCATTCTCAGACGCTCAAGCGAGGGCTGAACGCGGACTATCACCTCGCCGACTATGCTGCGGACTACAGTGAGTTGATGGCGCAGCTCGGTCGTGCTTCGCGCAGTACGGTTGTGCTGTCAGGTGATGTGCATTTCAGTCGCGTTGCATCGGCGGCGTTTCCGGAGAAGCGAGTCACGGAGGTCATCAGCTCGCCGCTGTCGATGGTGGCGGGTGGGCACGCGATGGCGTTGCTCGATGGCTGGCTGCCGGCACCGGCAAAGATGAGCTTGCCCACGACTCATGCATTCAATCGCGCGTCGATGCAAACCGATCCAGCGCTGCAGTCGACGGCTGAGGGCGCAATGTTGTTGGAGTTTTATCGTCGCGGCCAGCGGGCGTTCTGTACGGTGACCCACTGGCGGCTGAAGGATCTGGATCGGGCGCAGCCGTATTTTCGTCAGGAATATTTCGTAGGGACTATTGCATGAACCTTTCCGGCCTTCGGCGCTCCGACGTCGCTCGCGAGAATCCGCTGCTCAAAGAACTGCAGGCGCCGGCTGCGGCTGATCGGCCAGCGAACTTTGCGTGGCTGGAGTCCACCGGGTTTCGCGATGGCGTGCTCCTGCTCGGTGGCACTTCGATCGTCGACTTCCGCATGCGCGTCGCGCAGTCGGAGTTGCGCCAGGATTTGCTGCCTAGTTTCTGGTCTACGTGCGGGTTGTTGATTGATGGTCGAGTGTTGATGACGGCACGTTTGGATGCGATCAGCAACAGCAGTGCACGGGTGGAGCGTAATGGGTTGGAGGCGGTGGCTCTGGATGTCGACTCGCGCTATGGAGACGCGGCGCTGTATCCGAACATCGCGATTCTGCAGTTCACGGATCAGCATGCGGCGATCCGAGAGAATGTTGCGCGTATCGGGCAGGAGAGGAACATCGTCGATCTGCTGGCGCAGATTGTGGCGTGGCTGGGGTATTGCTGGGCGGTGGGTGGGAGCAGCAATCCGCTCATGCATGGGCATGGCATTCCTTCCGCTTCGCTGGTCGAGCGGGCGCATGCGTTGGCGGGCATCGACTTGAGCCCTGGGTTGCCGTCGGCATCGAGTTGCCCCGAGGCGATCTGGCAGGCGGCCCGGTGGTGGTATGAGGCTTACGATGCGGTTGAAGGTTCTAACAAAGCGCAACGCGAGCGTGCGTTCTCACCCCGCGGCGCATATTTGATTCGCCAGCCGGCGGCGGCTGCGGCGGGGATTCGAGATGATATTCAGGGGGAGCAGATTGTTCGTAGCTCGCGGGGGGATGAGTTGATTGAGGGGCTGCGGAGCAGAGAAGAGCCGGAGGATTTGGCAAGGAAGAAGGGCAAGCGGAGTCGCCGGGCGGCAAAGAAGTAACGTGGCGGTGGACGGAGAGACCCCTGGCCCCTCCAACCGCCGCCTGCCACCGAGCCCAGCGTTTACATCGACTTCACCGCCCGAGGCGGCGAGTTGTTCAAATACTTCCCGTGCCAATCCAAATACCGCTGCATGCGATCGATCAGATACGAGGGCTTCTTCAAGCCATGGTTCTGACCGGGATAGATGATTAGCTGAGTGGGCACGCCAAGGCTGCGAAGCGCCTGATACATCTGCTCCGAATTCAACAGCGGCACATTGAAGTCCTGCTCTCCGCAGAGAAACAGCGTCGGCGTCTTGATCCGATCTGCGTGCAGGAAGGCGTAGGAATTGTGGAGATAGGTGTCCAGATCCTTCCACGGCACGCCCAGCTCCGCTTCGTACTCACGGACATACATATCCGTACCGTACCCCGCGAGCACGTTCGAAATTCCCGCACCGCTGCTCGCAGACTTGAAGCGAGTGTCCTTCGCAATTACCGCATTCGTGAGAATGCCACCGTAACTCCAACCGCCAACCCCAAGACGATTCGGATCCGCGATGCCCTGTTGAACGACGTAGTCGACGGCCGCAAGAACGTCTTCCGCATCCTTCCCACCCCAATCTTTGTAAATCGCCGACGAGAACGCCTCGCCCCGACCCGAACTACCTCTCGGATTGGCAGCGACGACGACGTAGCCATGGGCGGCGAAAATCTGCCACGGCATCGTGAAGGCATTCGCGTACTGCGACACCGGCCCGCCGTGAATCCACAGCAACGTCGGATAGCGCTGGCCGGCCACATACGCCGGCGGCTTGACGACAAAGCCGCTGATACGCGTGCCGTCCTTGGATGGAAACGAAATCGCCTCCGTCGAAGCCAGCTTGACGCTCGCCAGCAGTTCGTCGTTCTGACGTGACAACTGACGCAGCTGTTTACCTTCCACAGCAAACACCGCATCCGGCAAGTTCACATTGCTATCAAGCAAAGCAACGCGCCCCTTCGCGCCCAAATCGTAGGCGGTCGATTCACGCTGACCATCCAGCAAACGCGCCACTTTGCCGTTGGCAACCGCAATACGCGAGAGCACTTGAGTGAGATCGTCTTCCAGCAGGAAATAAATCGAGCGACCGTCGGCCGACCACTGCGGATCGAGCACGTTCCGATCCAGCGACTTGCTCAGCAGGCGCAGCTCACCGCCGTCAGACGACACCACGGCGAGATTGTGAGTCGAGTAATAGATGAGCTTCGGCTCGCCGGCGGTGACGAACGCAATCTCACGACCGTCGGGCCGCCACGCCGGCGCATTCATCCAAGACGAATCGCCCGCATCGCCCTGAAACTTCGTCAGCAACTTCGGGGTCGCGCCGGTGCGAGGCTCTATGGTGTAGAGGCCGGTCTCGTTGTTCCGATCCGGATCCTCGCCGCGATTGCTGTAGAACGCGATGCGCGTCCCGTCGGGCGACCAGCTCGGTTGGGACTCGTTGAAGCGACCCGGCGTGAGAGCTTCGGTCTTGCGAGTCCCGACATCGAATACATACAAGTGCTGCCGCTGCGCGCTCATGTAGCCGGTTTCGTCTTCCTTGAAGTAATAACGATCGATGACGATGGGCAGCGGTGTCTTGTCTTTGTCCGCGCCTTGCGGCTTGCGCGGATCTTCGTCGGCGACGATCAGCGCCAGCTTCTTGCCATCCGGCGACCAGGTGAAGTCGACGACGTCGCCGTTGAACCCGGTGAGCGGTTTCGCTTCGCCGCCCTGGCGATCCAGCAACCACACCTGCTGCGGCGGATCGTTCTCGCCACGCGAGGTGAGAAAGGCGAGCGATTTGCCATCTGGACTCCAGCGAGGCGAGCTCTCGCTCTGGTCCGAATAGGTGAGCTGAATGCTTTGCTTGCCGTCCCAGCTCGACATCCACAGATGAGAATTGTGCTTGTCCTTCACCGGATCGGCGGTGCGAACGACATAAGCAACCCATTGCCCGTCGGGCGACAAACGCGGATCGCTCGCTTCTCGCAAGGCGATGATGTCCTCGGCGCCGAGCAAGCGGCTCGACGCGGCGGCGGCCGGCTCCAGAAATCCAAGCGCAAGCGAACCGACGATCCAGGCGTGGATAGCAGTTTTCAACATAGTGGGGAGGCACTCGTGACGGTCTGCCAAAGACCGTAGCACGGCCCAAGTTCCGCCACCACCGGCCGGGGTAAAGCGATTATTCGGACGCAGGTTTACCCGGCCCGGAACCAAGCCTCCAATGGAACGTTGCTCACCGCAGTAGTGCGAGGAAACAGTATGAAGCCGTTGGTCTGGCTGGGAATTGCGTTGGTGGTGGCCTGGGGCGTGCTCTGGCTCGGCATCAAGATGGCCGTGTTCGCGGTCCATTTACTGCTGCTCGTCGGTCTGGCGCTGATCGTCTGGGGGCTGGTGCAACGGGGCCATACGAATCCCTGATGCACGGATGAACGACGCACGATGCGTGACCTGCCACCGAATCTGCCTGCGTCGGTCGTGCAGGCTCACGAACATGCGCGCGCCAACGGGCTCCTGTATGTTTCCGACGCAGAGCCCGGTATCGAGCGCCGCAAGCGTGGCAAGGGCTTTTTCTATCTAGGCACCGATCGCAAACCCGTCAGAGATTCCCGAACCCTCGATCGCATTCGCAAGCTGGCGATTCCACCGGCTTATACGGAAGTTTGGATTTGCACCAAGGATCGCGGCCATCTGCAAGCGACCGGACGTGATGCGCGTCGTCGCAAGCAATATCGGTATCACGCGGAATGGCGCGCGACCCGCGACGACGGCAAGTTCACCAAGATGATCGAGTTCGGTGCGCAGTTGCCGAAGCTGCGTCGACGGCTCAAGCAGGACCTGGCGCAGCCTGGCTTGCCGAAGAACAAAGTGCTGGCGGTGATCGTGACATTGCTCGACGAAACATTGATTCGCGTCGGCAACGAGGAATATGCGCGGGCCAATCGGTCCTATGGACTGACGACGCTGCGAAACAAGCACGTCAAGTTCCTGCGCGACGGCCGCGCTACGTTTTGTTTTCGCGGCAAGAGCGGACGGCAGCATGAAGTCATGCTCGACGATCGCAGGCTGGCTCGCATCATCAAACATTGCCAGCAGTTGCCGGGACAGCAGCTGTTTCAGTATGTCGACGACGAGGGCAATCGCCAGCCGATCGACTCCGGCATGGTCAATGAGTATCTGCGCGAGGCCATGGGCGGCGACAACGATTTCACCGCGAAGGACTTTCGAACCTGGGGCGGCACACTGCGTGCGATCGCATTTCTTGCTTGTCAGACGCGCAAGGAACCGCTGTCCCAGCGTGCATTCAATAGTTGCGTTGCTTCCACGGCGCGTGCGGTTGCCGAAACGCTCGGGAATACACCGGCCGTGTGCCGGAAGTCATATATCAACCCCGCTGTATTCGAGGCGTGGAAGCGGGGTGTCGTCGAGAAACGGGTGCCGCATCGTGCGATGTCTCCTCGGCAGATGGAAAAGGCGGCCTTGACCCTGCTGAAGGCACGAAGCTCACATAACTGAAGGCGCGAACCGTGGCTGGTTTGCGCTTAACCCCGCTCTCCAGCAAGATGCGCGGCGCCGGATACAGTCCGGCACTCACGCGGTACGCGCATGCAGCCGGAAAAACAAGCGTCCTCGAAAGGATCGACCCTCGGTCTGGCTTTGCTGTTCGGCGTCGGCGGTGTGTCGCTGTCGACGAGCTTCAATGGCTTTGTCATAGGCGCCCTGGTCGGCGCGCTGTTGGCTCAGATCTTTCACCTGCGCAGTCGCACGCAATCGCTGGAAGAACGGCTGCGGGCGATCCAGCAATCGTTGCAAGCAGGCGGGACAGCCCAGAAGCCCATCGAGCCTGTGCAACCGATCAGGGTCGTGGAGCCCCAGCCCGAAATTCCCGAATCGGAATGGATGGACGCTCCCAGCGAAGAAGCGATTGCTCGTGAGCAAGCAGCTGCGGAGCAGGCAAGACGGCAAGCTGCAGCAAAGCAGGCAACCGTGGAGCGAGTCCGAGCCATTGGAACACCGGCGCCACAGCCTGTCGTTCCCGCCGGCCCGAATGCGATCGATCAAGCCATGGAAAGCTTCATGGCCTGGCTCAAGCGGGGCAATCCGCTGGCGCGCATCGGCATCGTCATTCTGTTCTTCGGCGCGGCGTTCCTCGCGAAGTATGCAGCCGACAACAGTCTGTTCCCCATCGAGCTGCGCTTCATGGCCATCGCCATCGGCGCATTTGCATTGCTGATCGTTGGTTGGCGCCTGCGGGAGAAACGAGAAGTTTATGCGCAGCTGCTTCAAGGCGGAGGTATCGCGGGCCTGTATCTGACCGTCTTCGCAGCTACCAAGCTTTATCACTTGCTGCCGTTCGGACTCGCGCTCGGATTGATGGTCGTGATTGCGCTGGCCGCGGCGATTCTCGCCGTCGGGCAGAACGCGTTGTCGCTTGCTGTGATTGGCACGGCTGGCGGCTTTCTTGCGCCGATTCTCGTGTCCACGGGCAGTGGCAATCACATCGCTCTGTTTGCTTACTACGCCGTGCTCAACCTCGGCGTCTTCGCAGTCGCGTGGTTCCGCACGTGGCGCGTGTTGAACGTGTTGGGCTTCGTATTCACATTCACCATCACCGGTTTGTGGCGCGCCAACGGCTACGAAGCCAACGATCTGTTCAGCGCCGACGCCTTCCTGATCCTGTTCTTCCTCATGTATGTCGGCGTGTCGATTTTGAACTGCGTGCGGCAGCCGCCCGATTTGAAAGGCTACGTGTCCGGCTCGCTGGTGTTCGGCTTGCCCATCGTCGCGTTTGCGTTGCATGCGTCGATGGTGTCGCGCATCGAATATGCGATGGCGTGGAGCGCGTTCGGGCTCGGCGTGTTTTATCTATTGCTCGGTATCGCGCTGTTTCGCACGCGACGCGAAAGTTTTCATTTGCTCGTGGAAGCGTTCGCAGCGCTGGGTGTGATCTTCGGCAGCCTGGCGATTCCACTCGCGTTCGACACTCGCACGACGGCTGCGATGTGGGCAGTCGAAGGCGCAGGCTTGTTGTGGCTGGGCGTGCGACAGGAACGAAAACTCGCACGCGCGTTCGGTGCCTTGCTGCAAGTCGCCGCGGGCCTGGGATATCTCATCGGCTTGCAGGGCTATCACGAAACTCAACCCATTCTTAACAGCTCGTATCTCGGCTCGGTGATGGTCAGCCTTGCGGGCATTTGCAGCGGCTATTGGCTGTATCGCAATCGAGAGAAGCAAGCGAGCTACGAAGCTGGCGCCGATATCGTGTTTACGCTGTGGGCGGTTGCCTGGTGGTTGCACGGCGGGTTGGGCGATATCAATCGCTTCGCCGACACGACAGCATACGGTGCCGCGCTCGCCTTCATCGCACTCACGGTCGGTTTGCTGGCGTGGCTCGCTGTGAAGCGCGAGTGGCGACTGCCGTTGATCATCGCGACTTACTTGCCTGCAATTGCAACGGTCGTTGCGCTGCTGATGTTGGAACGGTTCACTCATCCGTTCGCGCAGTGGGGCGCGTTGGGCTGGGTCCTGCTGTTCGCCGTGCACTTCACGATATTGAAGCTCGGCGAGACGCGCGAGATTGCGGGGCTCGATTGGTTTCATGCTGGCGCAACCTGGGCACTCACGTTGATCGTCGCTTGGGAGGCGAGCTGGCAAATCGGCAAATTCACCACCGGTGTTTGGGAGCATTTGCCGTGGGGCGTGGTGCCGGCGCTGATCGTCGCGTGGCTGAGTCGTCAGCAGTTGCGGCCGAGCTGGCCTGTCGCAGCTCATGAGCAGGCTTATCGAATCTATGCCTGCGTGCCACTCGTGATAGGCGTGGCGTTGTGGATCGTCGCCATCAATCTGAACAGCACTGGCGATTCGACCTGGCTGCCGTATCTGCCGCTGCTCAATCCGCTCGATGTGAGCGTTGCGCTATGTTTCGCGTCGCTCGCGATGTGGTGGATGTCGCTGAGCGAACAGCAGCGCGGGCTATGGCAGGTCGATCTGCGTGCGCTGTTGGCAGTTGTCGCTGGATTGGTGTTCCTGTGGTTGAACGCCGCGTTGATCCGATCGTTACATCACAACTTCGGCGCGCCTATCACGCTGTACGGCATTTCGCATTCAACGTTGGTGCAAGCGTCGCTTTCGATCTTCTGGGGCATCCTGGGCTTCACTGCGATGACACTCGCCGCGCGCCAGCACTGGAGATATGTGTGGATGGTGGGTATGGCGTTGATGATCGTCGTCGTTGCGAAGCTGTTCCTGGTCGATTTGTCCAATGTCGGCACGATTGCGCGCATCGCCTCTTTCCTATCGGTCGGCGCGCTGCTGTTGGTGACGGGCTATCTAGCGCCACTACCGCCGCGCAACGTCAGCGAAGAGGCGGTCGAAGCGAGCAAATGAGGAACCGTATGATCGTGCGTGCAATGTTTATTGCGATGAGCGGCATGCTTGCGACGAGCTCATTGCTCGCGGCGCCGCCCAGCAAGAACGACTACGCCAGTGGCATGACCGTCGAGGCGCCGTACTCGCAGCCAATGATCGAAGCGGTGTTGCCGGAGGAGGTCTATCGCACTGTCACCAGCGACGATCTCAGCGATCTGCGGGTGTTCAATGCCGAGGGCACGCCGGTGCCGCATGCCTTCTGTGCCGCCCAGCAAGCTGAGGAACCTAAGGTCACCGAGCAGTCACTGCCGGTGTTTGTTTTGCGTGGACGCGAGCCGGAGTACACAAGCGGTGCGCGCGTGGAAGTACAAACATCAGCCGGAACGCGAGTCGGGGTGAACGATTCCTCCGCGCCCGGGCCTGAGGTCGCGAATCGGCTCATTCATATCATCGATGCTCGCGAGGTGAACGAACCGCTGCGGGCGATTCGTTTCGATTGGAGCAGCTCCGACGGCGTTTCCGAACTGAGGGTGCGCATCGAAGCGAGCGACGATCTGGATCGCTGGCAAACGATCGTGCCGAACAGCACGCTGCTCCTTGCTCAACAAGGCGGACAGGAGCTGCGTCGCGAACGCATTCAACTGCCGACGCGCGAATACGAATATCTGCGCGTGCAACGAGTCGATGGCGGGCCGCCGTTGGCGATCAACTCGGTGATGGCGGAGCAGGTCGCAGCGGCGGAAGAAATCGAGCCGATGTGGTTCACCGCGAATCGCCTGCAATCCGATGAAGCCAATGCGATGGTGTTCGACGCTGCGCATGTCGCTCCGGTGACCTATGCGCGATTCAGGCTGCCGCAGCAGAACAGCTCGGTCGGTGTGACTATCCAAAGTCGCACGGACGAGAAGGCGCTCTGGTACACGCGTTGGAGCGGCGAGAGTTATATCGTCGTTACGGACACGACTCGACGGGAAAGTCCGCCGGGACGATTCCAGCCGACCACCGATCGCTTCTGGCGAGTGCAGGTTCAGAACGATCCTCAGCTATATCAGGGCGCCAACCTGGAGCTGGGCTATTACCCGGCGAAGGTGCGATTCCTGGCTCAGGGGGCGGGGCCGTTCACAGTGGCGTTCGGCAGCCGGCGAGCGGAGCCGGCGCGTCCGGCCCGCTGCGACGGTTTATTGGCCGACGTCAGTGTGGCCGACCGGGAAAAGATGGTCGAAGCCGGTTATGTCGGGGCCGTGGTTTCCCTGGGCGGCGAGGCGGTGCTGCAGCCGTTGCCGAAAAAGACGCCGGTCAAAGTAGTGATTTTGTGGGGGGTGCTGGTGGTCGGCGTCGCTTTGCTGGTCGGAATGGCGTTATCGCTACTCCAGCGGGTACGAAAACCCGGCGGCTGAACTACAATCCGCGCCCTTATGCGCTTTCCCGATCAGTTCGATGTCATCGTCGTGGGCGGCGGCCACGCCGGCACCGAGGCAGCTTTGGCCTCGGCGCGCATGGGCGTGCGCACGCTGTTGCTTACACAGAGCATCGAAACGCTCGGCCAGATGAGCTGCAATCCCGCCATCGGCGGCATCGGCAAAGGCCACTTGGTCAAAGAGATCGACGCGCTGGGCGGCGCCATGGCGCAGGCCGCGGATCGGGGCGGAATTCAGTTTCGTATCCTGAATGCGAGCAAAGGCCCGGCGGTGCGGGCGACGCGCGCGCAAGCGGATCGCGTGTTGTACAAGCAAGCGATTCGCTCGGTGCTGGAGAACCAACCGAATCTCACGTTGTTCCAGCAGGAAGTCGCCGATCTCGTGGTCGAGAACGACCGCGTGCATGGCGTGATCACGCAAACCGGCATCGAGTTCCGGGCGCGCGCCGTGGTGCTCACGGTCGGAACATTCCTCGCCGGCAAGATTCATGTCGGCCTCACGAATTATCAGGGCGGCCGTGCTGGCGATCCGCCGTCGAACCGGCTCGCCGAACGTTTGCGTGCGTTGCCCTTCCGTGTCGGACGTTTGAAGACGGGCACACCGCCGCGTATCGACGGTCGCACCATCAACTACGAAGGTTTGTTGGTGCAGCCGGGCGATGAGCCCATGCCGGTGTTTTCATATCTCGGCCGTCGCAGCGATCATCCGCGACAAGTGAACTGTCACATCACGGCCACCAACGAGCGCACACACGAAATCATTCGTGCCGGCTGCGATCGTTCGCCGATGTACACCGGTGTGATCGAAGGCGTCGGCCCGCGTTATTGCCCGTCGGTGGAAGACAAGATCCATCGTTTCGCCGACAAGACTTCGCACCAGATTTTCATCGAGCCGGAAAGCCTGACGACGCACGAGATCTATCCCAACGGCATTTCCACCAGCCTGCCGTTCGACGTGCAGCTGGCGTTGGTGCGTTCGATCAAAGGTTTCGAGAATGCGCACATCACGCGGCCGGGCTACGCGATCGAATACGACTACTTCGATCCGCGCGATCTGCGGTACAGCTTGGAAACAAAGTTCATCGGTGGCTTGTTCTTCGCCGGTCAGATCAACGGCACGACGGGTTACGAAGAAGCGGCGGCACAAGGCCTGCTCGCCGGTCTCAACGCTGCGTTGTTGGTTCAGGAGCGCGATGCGTGGACGCCGCGACGAGACGAAGCGTACATCGGCGTGCTCGTCGACGATCTGATCACGCGGGGCACGAGCGAGCCGTATCGCATGTTCACCAGCCGTGCCGAATATCGATTGCTGCTGCGTGAAGACAATGCAGACCTGCGTCTCACACCGAAAGGCCGCGAGCTCGGGTTGGTGAGCGACGAACGCTGGGCGTTCTTCGAAACCAAGCGCGCAGCGATTGCCGCCGAAGTCACGCGTTTGGATCGCGCCATCGTTCGCCCACAGCATTTGTCAGAAGATCGCTCGCTGGAGCTGCTCGGGACTACGTTAAATCGCGAGGCGCATGCCTTCGATCTGCTGCGTCGTCCGGAAGTGTCATACGCCTCGCTGGCGTCCATCGAACAGATCGGCCGAGCCGATTGGATGAGTGCGCCGGATGCCGACGAGCGCCTTGTCGAGCAGGTTCAACTGCAGGTGGAAGTGCAGGCGAAGTACACCGGATATATCGATCGGCAGCAGGACGAGGTCGAGCGGCAGCGCCGGCACGAGGAAACGCGGCTGCCGGAGAATATCGACTATGCCCAGGTCCGCGGGCTGTCGATGGAAGTGCGTCAGCGCCTGCAGGAAGCAAGGCCCGACACGGTGGGCCGCGCAGCACGCGTTCCAGGTGTGACGCCTGCCGCAATTTCACTTTTGCTGGTTCATCTCAAGCGCCGGCCGGGTGTTCCCTCACAGCGCACGGGTTGATTGCCGCATCTTCACGCGGAACCCGATACTGCTTCACAACTCGAATAAGCGGCATGGCAGCCGGCCAAGGGCTTTCGTAAAGTTCCGGCGCTCGCGGTCGATTCGTTCAGAATGAGCTCACGGTGTGAATTCATTCGATGTTTGACGGCGGGTGACGCTGTAGGCTTCGAGTCAATCAACCCTGTTACACACGCATGACCTGGTTCGTTCTTTTCGCTAGCGCGGTATTCGGACTGTACTTCTGGCGTCAATACGCGCAGAGGCAGCGTGAATTGAACAGTCCGCTGGCCAGCCATCGCTCGGGGCACAGCCACATCGGGCAGGTGGTGGTGCTGGAACAGGGGTTACAGAACGGCGCCGGCCGCATTCGCCTCGGCAATCGCGACTGGCGTATCAAAGGCCCGAATTTGCCGCCCGGTGCAAAGGCCCGCGTGACGGGCGTCGATGGGACTGTGCTGCTGGTCGATCGAGTCGCGGCTTAGTCGAAAGGGCCTTGGCCGCTTTCGACCGATAGAAATCAACCGCAACCGTTCTCTTTCTTCGCGCGTTCGCCGCTTTCTTTCCAGAACGATTCAGCCTGAGACTTTGCGGAGTCGATGATCTCCGCCGGCTGATTCTTTTCCAGCGACGGAATCGACTGCGCGAAGCCGAGCGACGTCAGCACATATGCGTCGCCCATACATCCCGCTTCATTGAGGCGATCGCCGAAGTACTGCCAGGCAAGCAGTTGTGTGCGTGGCATCTGCCGGCCCCAAGGCATGCGCACCATCGACAGGAACGCCGTCGGCTCGCCATCGCGAGCAGCATCCAAGCCGAAAGCCATTGCTGTTCGCGCGTCCGCCGGATGACCGTCGCAGCCCAAGGCCATACAGTTTGCGAGATCTAACTTCGCTCGCGGCAGCGTGCGCCCCGCAGTCTTCAACAGCTCACGAATCTTGCTGACATTCTCAGTCGTCTCGCCACGCTGAACCGCGACGAGCAAGTTGGTCGCGGAGATGTACATCGCCGGGCCGTAGTTCTTGGCAACCGCCGATTGCAACATCGCTTCGCGCTTGGCCGGATCGCGGGCGAACTGCGACAACTCGGTCGTGCTGGCTGCGTCGCCGGCATCGGCTGCTTTGCGCAGTCGAGCTTCGATGCCGCCGAAATCGAAACGTGCCTTGCTGCAACCTGCTTTGGCGCGAGGCATGAACTCGGCTTCGGCTTTCATCACACCGGCGACACGTGCGGCGCGCTCCGGGGAAAACTCTTTCGGTAACTTCGCGATCTGCGCTTGGGTGTCCGGCAGTCGTGCCGAGGAAACGGTGTTGCACCAGTGCTGAATGCGTACCAGCGCGATGTCCGCGCTCTTGTTGCCTTGAGCGGCTAACGCACTCAGCGAGGCGACCGCTTTGTCTGCTTCGCCACGCGAGAGTTGATCGATCGCTTCCGCGCTGACGCCCAGGCCGCGAAAGTTACGAAACGTCGAGACCCGCTGTAACACCACCTGAAACTGCGTTTCGTCGGTAGGCGTGATTTGAGCCGGCGGCTCCGCCGCTTCAGGTTCGGGCGGAGTCGCCGGCTTGGGAGCTTCGATGCCCTGAGCCGAGGTTTGCATCAACAACAACGCTACAAATGCAGCGTTGCTGATTTTGGACAGTCGGCTCATGGAGCGGTCCACTCCCAGGCGGTTACGGGCCAGATCGTTACGGGCTGTTCGGAATCAGATCGTACTCGACCTGGACCGTGCCGTTGAATCCCATCTGGCCGCTCTGATAGGTGCCGGCAGCGCCGTCGGCCGCTTCGGCCCGAGCCATCTGCACCTTCATCATCGGCATCGGAGGCGGCACGAAACCCGAGCTGGCGGAGATCGTGCGCGGCGCGCCCAGGCGGGCACCGGCAGCTTTCGCGACGGCTTCGGCATTCAGCTTGGCATCGGCGACGGCTTTGGCGAGCGCTTCGCGTTCCAGGTCCTTACGTTTGCTGGAGTCCAGGCGCGGATCGCCGAGCTGATTCACGCCGAGATCGATCGACTTCTCCAGCAGCTGGCCGAGTTTTTCGAGATCGCGCAATTCGATCTCGACCTGTCGCGACACGAAATAACCGATCAGGTTGCGCTCGCGCGCATTGTTGTCCCAGTTGTATTCGGGCTGCACGTTGATGCGCGTGGTACGCACATATTTCGGATCGATCTTCAGATCGCGCGTCAGCTTCATCACCGCTTCGACGGTCTTTGTGACTTCGGCGCGCGCTTCTTCCATCTTGAGTTTGCGTGATTCAACGCCCAGCGACAGCACGGCACGATCGGGCTCGGCCTGAACTTCGCCTTGTCCGGAAACGCTGATGGTGCGCGGCCGTTCGGCTTCCGCTCCCTGGACCACGGCGGATGCCAACAGTGCGCAAGCGACGGCGGCGGCGAGCTGAAGAGTTCTGAATCTCATATGACTTTCCTATTAAAAACCCGGCCTTGATACAAGCCGCAAGTTCGCGGCACTCACAAGCTTGGAAACCCGCGCAGGCGGCAAGTTCACGCCGGAAAAAAATACTCGAAGGCTCAACCCAGCAGGCGAAGGATCAACGTTTGTAGCTCGGATCGGTTGCGCACTAACGTTTCGCCGCGACCGGCGACGATGGTTTCAAGCTCGTCGGTGGCACGCTTGAAATCGTCGTTCACGACCACGTAGTCGAATTCGCTCCAGTGGGACATATCGGCGATCGAGTCGCGCAGCCGGCGTGCGATCACTTCGTCGTTGTCCGTGTTCCGGCCTCGCAAACGTAGTTCGAGCGCTTCGCGCGAAGGCGGCAGAATGAAAATCGATTTGCACTCGGGCATCGCGCGACGGATCTGCTGCGCGCCTTGCCAGTCGATTTCGAGCAGCACGTTCTCGCCATCGGCGAGCATGCTTTCCACTTGCGGCTTGGACGTGCCGTAGTAGTTATCGAACACTCGTGCGTGTTCGAGGAATTCACCGACCGCGACCATGCGTTCGAACTCGGCGTGATCGACGAAGAAATAATCGCGGCCGTGCTGTTCGTTGGGCCGCGGCTTGCGAGTCGTATAAGAAATCGAAAAGCGCAGCGACGGCACGCGCTCCATCAAGGCACGTACCAACGACGTCTTGCCGGCACCCGACGGCGCGGCGATGACAAACAGTTTTCCCCGCGCCTTCATCTCTTTTCTGACCAGTCATTAGTCATTAGTCACCAGTCACTTCTATTCGACGTTCTGCACTTGTTCGCGCATCTGCTCGATCATGACTTTCATATCGACGGCGGCGCGGGTGGTCTCGCTGTCCTGAGATTTGGAGGACAATGTGTTCGCTTCGCGATTCAGCTCCTGCATGAGGAAGTCCAGGCGGCGGCCAGCGGGTTCGGGCGAACCGAGCACCGACGTAACCTCTTCGAGATGCGCGCCCAGCCGATCCAGTTCCTCGTCCACGTCCATCTTGTTCGCGTACAGCACCAGCTCCTGCTCCAGGCGCTCGGGATCGATCGTGGTGCCGAGCTGCGCGATGCGCTCGACAATGCGATCTCGCATGCGCTTCGAGACTTCGGGCAAACGAAGGCGCACAGCTTCCACTTGCGCGCGCATGGCCAGGCAGCGCGTCAGCAGCATCTCGCGAATGCGCTGGCCTTCGCGGAGACGGGTTTCGTTAAGCTCGTTCAGCGCCTCGCGCAACAGTTCGAGCGCTGCGGTGAGGACCGGTTTCGCATCGACTTCAGCTTCGCGCACCACGCCGGGCCAGCGCAGCAGCTCGATGGGGCTCACCGGGGCGGGATACTTCAGCTGTCCGCGAACTTGATCGACGCGCGCGACCAATTGATCCAGCAGCTGCGTGTCGATATCGAGCGAGCGCTGCGTGCCCGCGGCGGACTTCAGGTATACATTTGCATCGACCTTGCCTCGTCGCAGGGCAGCGGCGATCGACTGGCGCACTTCGTTGTCCAGCGCCTTCAGCTCTTCAGGCAGGCGCAGCGAAATTTCGAGGTATCGGTGATTGACTGTGCGCAGCTCGCACACCAATGTGCCCCACGGACCCTGGCGCTCGCGCCGGGCAAAACCTGTCATGCTACGGATCATTAATTCGCTGCCGTTGGAGGTATTAAGGCAAACGCTGTCTTACACAGTGCCTAGTGCGATGCTATAAAGCGACGCCTTGAATAAGGGCCCTAAGAATTAGCCTAAGTGTAACAGCTGACGGAGCCGTCCGGCCGGAGCCCGCGCTTGCGGATCGAGCATGCAGATATCAGTCTGATCGGTGATCGTGAGGACAACCAGGACCGAGTTGCGGTTGCTGCCAACGACAAGGCCGCGCTGCTGGTCGTCATCGACGGCATGGGCGGCCATTCAGACGGCAGCCGCGCCGCCGACACGGCGTTGAAAAGCCTGCTGGACTCCTTCCATCACACGTCTACGCCGATGTTCGATCCCATCGGCTTTTTGCATTTGTCGTTGAGCCGTGCGCACGACGAAGTGGCGCGCCTGGGCAACGGTCAGAGCATCGACTCCCGGCCGCGTGCCACCATCGCGGCGTGCCTGGTACAGGAAGGCGCCGCATATTGGGCGCACATCGGCGACAGCCGCATCTACCACGTACGCGCCGGAAAGATGCTAGTGCGGACGCGCGACCACAGCCATGTCGAACTGCTGTTGCGCGAGGGCAAGATCACCGAGGAAGAGTTGCCCAATCACCCGATGCGCAACTTCGTCGAATGTTGCCTGGGCGGCGACCCGGCGATTCCCGAAATGACCATCAGCGGGCGCCATTTGTTGGAGCCCGGCGACGTGATCCTGCTGTGTACCGACGGCATCTGGGCGAACTTGCGCGATACTGATATCGCCGCGTTCTTCCGGGACGATTCCCAGGAGCTGCGCGCCTGGCTCGAAGCCCTCGGGCGTCGCGCAGTTCAGGCCTCGGC